>Ga0209273_10003074_pt1 | contig 11922 bp, 12 predicted proteins | sample tdAd471_FD_187126 | JGI IMG/M metagenome (GOLD analysis project Ga0209273, IMG submission 187126) | Marine sediment microbial communities from the Atlantic coast under amendment with organic carbon and nitrate - tdAd47.1 (SPAdes)... | ecosystem: Environmental > Aquatic > Marine > Coastal >...
TTCACTGCAGCAGACCCGGGCGCTGCAAAACAGGCTGCAACAGTGGCCTGAAATAGACAGCCTGCAGCTCATCACACCCGATCAGGCGTTGTCGGAATTCAGGGAGCTGTCCGGTTTTGGAGAGGCGCTCGATGCACTGGATGAAAACCCTTTACCCTTCGTTATCACCATTAAGCCGGCGCAGACACAAGCCGATGCCGGTTCTGCGGCGGTTCTGCTGGACAAACTGCGCGCGTTCCCTGAAGTCGAACTGGCACAACTTGACCTGCAATGGGTCAAGCGGTTTAACGCCATCGTCGATATCGTACGCCGCTCCATCTGGGTCATGGCCGCCCTGCTGGGGCTGGCGGTACTGCTGATCACAGGCAATACCATCCGCCTGGAGATACAGAATCGTCGCGACGAAATAGAAATCACCAAACTGATCGGCGCAACCAATGGCTTTATCCGCCGGCCATTCCTCTACAGCGGTTGCTGGTACGGTGTCATGGGTGCGGTAGTGGCCGGCCTGCTGGTGGAACTGGCGTTCCTGCAGCTTCATGGCCCCGTCCGTCAGCTCGCCGGTCTCTATCAGAGCGGATTCAGTCTGCAGACCCTGTCACTGGCCGAAAGCCTTGCTCTACTGGCGGCGGGCACCGGCCTCGGCCTGTTGGGTGCATGGCTTGCCGTCGGCCGCCATCTGGCCGCCATAGAACCTGCATAACACCCTGATTAAGCAAGCAAAGTGTGGGGAAGAAACAAGTTTTACAGCGGCGGCCGGGTAGAATCCGACCACACAAAGGCTTACCTATTGTATTTTCAGGAACTTTTTCAAAAATTAGCACTCACTTGAATAGAGTGCTAAACTTGCCGCCAGATAAATCGGAGATTGAGTCTTTATGAATAACGCCTTAGTCACGGCATCGACGATCAACCTGCCCGTCCCCAGCGAGCAGCTGGGTAGTTATTTGCGTGAAGTCTACCGTATTCCGGTGCTCAGCGCGGAACGGGAACGGGAACTGGCCATCCGCCTGCGTGATAAAGATGACCTGCAGGCGGCACGCGAACTGGTGGTTTCTCACCTGCGTTTCGTGGTCAAGGTTGCGCGGGGCTACAGCGGCTACGGACTACCGCTTTCAGACTTGATTCAGGAAGGCGGGATCGGCCTGATGAAAGCGGTGAGACGCTTTGATCCCGATGTCGGTGTACGTCTGGTGTCATTCGCTGTGCACTGGGTGAAGGCGGAAATTCACGAGTTCATCCTGCGTAACTGGCGTATCGTCAAGGTTGCGACAACCAAGGCCCAGCGCAAGCTGTTCTTCAATCTGCGCAGTTCCAAAAAGCGCCTGGGCTGGTTCAGTCGTGATGAAGTCGAATCGGTAGCGGAAGACCTGGGCGTCAGCCCGGAAACGGTGCGGGAAATGGAGTCCCGCCTGAGCGGACAGGACATTTCCTTTGATCCGGCCGTGGCTGGTGATGACGACGAATTTAACCACACACCTTCCACTTATATCTCTGCGCCGGGAAGCGCCGACCCGGCCCTGGTGCTGGAACAATCAGACTGGGAACGGCAGAACAGCGGCCAGCTTCACCACTCCCTGGCGCAGCTTGACGAGCGTTCGCGGACCATCCTCGAACAGCGCTGGCTGGCCGATCAGAAAGCGACCCTGCACGAACTGGCTGGTCAATTCGGTGTCTCAGCCGAACGTATCCGGCAGCTGGAAAAAAATGCCATCAACAAGCTGAAAAAGCTGATGGCTTGAATCCCGAGCCTCTGATTAGTTCGTAATAATCCGGCATTCAGGTATGCCAATGTCTGTAGGGGCGCCGTGCCTACGGCGCTCCCTTAAGCCTCGGATTTTCCGGGCGAATCCGACTTCCCCTCATCCTTCAATTCCGGCCTGCGTGGAACCAGTGGATCATCGTCGTCCATCAAAATCCGATGCGCCGGCCCTTCCAGATCCTCGTACTGGCCTGAGCGAATCGCCCACATGAACACCCAGACGGCGATCGCGACAATGATCAGGCTGATGGGTATCAACAAGAATAGAATATCCATGAGTGTACCTAAGTGTACTGTCTCGTATTAAATGCACCTATCAGCGAGGCGCTAAGCGGTCAGCTGCTAGGCGCATTGGCGCAGGCATAGTGGGGGCCCCCTACGTCGAGCCAATGCAACAACGCAGATGGCCGCTTAGCGCCTCGCCCGACGGGAGCCCCACAAATGGCCCACAGCCGCGTTGCAGCTCTTGACAAGGGGACTCCACCATTGCCTGCGAACTGCGCCTCGCCTAAAGCGCCTACTGTTGGTGCTGTGAACCATTTGTGGGACTCTGATAGGTGCATTTAATACGAGACAGTACACTAGCGACGAAGACGCAGGGCATTGGCCACCACGACCAGTGAACTGCCGGACATGCCGATAGCGGCCATCCAGGGTGCAATCCACCCCGCAGCAGCCATCGGCAAGGCCAGCAGATTATAAACCAATGCCCACACCAGATTCTGGCGGATAATCGTCAGGGTGCGACGGCTGGTAACAACAGCCGTCACCAGCTGCGGCAATTGCTCGGACAGCAACAGCATATCGGCACTCGCATGGGCCAGCTGGGTACCGCCACCCATGGCCAGGGAAACCTGGGCAGCCGCCAGCACTGGCGCATCGTTGACACCATCACCCACCATCGCCACCACCGCACCCTGCGCCTGTAGCGCCTGGATTCGTGCCAGCTTGTCTTCGGGACGGCAACGGGCCTCGAAGCGATCGATTCGCAGCTCATCGGCAACCTTCTGTACCACACCCGCCTCATCACCACTGAGCAGCTCTACTTCGAGTCCCAGGGCTTTGAGCCGGCCTACGGTCTCAGCGGCCTTGTCACGCAGCCGATCGGTAAACTTGAAATGGGCCAGCAACGCCCGGTCGTTACCCAACACCACCACACCCGCGCCACCGGAGACCATACCGGCCTCGACAGCGGCCGCGTTTTGCAACTCCAGCACAAACTCCGGGATACCGATACGGTAACACTGCCCGTCGACCCAGCCTTCAACACCCAGACCCGGCTGTGCAGACACCTTTTCGGCACTCTTCACGGATCCCGCTAGCGCAACTATGGCATGCGCGATCGGGTGTTCCGAACTCTGTTCCAGTGCAGCTGCAAGCCGCAGACAATCCTCGCGACCAAGGGAACCCAGCAGCTCGACGGTTTCCAGACGCAAACGCCCTTCGGTCAGGGTCCCTGTCTTGTCGAAAATTACATGGCTTGCCCGCGCCAGGGTTTCCAGCGCGTGGCCACGTGTGGTAAGCACGCCAAGCCGCGTCAATGCCCCCGTCGCCGCCGTCACGGCTGCCGGTGTCGCCAGCGACAGGGCACAGGGACAGGTCACCACCAGCACCGACAGCGTCACCGCAAAGGCATGCGCCGGATCGTGCAGCCACCACCACCAGGCCACCACGCCCGCCACCACCAGCAAGCCACCGACAAACCAGCCGGCAACACGATCCGCGCTACGCGCGATAGCGGGTTTTTCCGTCTGCGCCCGGTCGAGCAGGCGGACAATGGCTGACAACACGGTGTCTTCACCCACCCGCTCTATCCGTATCACCAGCGGGCTTTCATTGTTGACCGTTCCGCCAACCAGCTGATCGCCGGCTTTACGCAACTGCGGCAGACTTTCACCCGTTAACAACGATTCATCAACCGAACTCGTGCCGTCAATGATGCAGCCGTCCGCCGCTATACTTTCACCAGGCCGCACCAACACCCGGTCCCCCTCTGCCAGATCCGCCACCGGCACCCGTTCCTCGCCGGCATCGGTCAGACGGGCGGCGGTGGCGGGCAGGAGTTTTACCAGTTCCTCTGCCGCCTGCCCGGCACGGTGCCGGGCACCCATTTCCAGAAAACGACCCGCCAGCAGAAAAAAAGTGAACATGGTCACCGAATCAAAGTAGATCTCACCACTGCCAGACAGCGTGGCCCAGGCGCTGGCCAGAAAAGCGGCCCCGATCGCCAACGACACCGGCACGTTCATACCCGGCTGTCGGCGTCTGAGCTCGCGCCAGGCGCTGCTAAAAAACGATTTCGCCGAATACAACACCACAGGCACGGTCAGCAGCAGGCTGACCCAGCGCAGAAAGTTGCGCAGTCCTTCCCGCATACCTTCATACTCACCCGCGTAGAGCGCCACTGCCAGCATCATGACCTGCATCATGCCCAGTCCGGCCACTGCCAGACGGCGCAGGGCGCTCTTCCTTTCCTGCCGGTAAAGCTCTTCCTGGCGACCGGGATCAAAAGGATGGGCGTGATAGCCAATGGCGCTGATGGCCTCGAGAATTTCACTCAAGCTGATGCGCTGGTTATCCCAACGCAGCCGCGCGCGATGGTTCGAATAGTTTACGGAAAAATCGAGCACTCCGGGTAAGGCCTTGACATGCCGCTCGTTCAGCCACACGCAGGCTGCGCAGACAATACCTTCCAGAATAAGGGATGCTTCGCGTCCGTCACCGACCTGCTGTACAAAACTTTTCTGCAGATCATCCCGGTCGTACAACTCGAGCTCATCGAGCTGTCCGGGAACCAGTTCCTGCGCCTGCGGGGATTTTTCGGTTCGATAACGGTAGAAGTCGGTCAGACCACCATTGACAATGGCGCTGGCGACGGCCTGGCAGCCGCGACAACACATCGGCTGTTGCTGACCATCAATGTCTACCGCGTAGTCGGCGCCGGACGGCACCGGTAGACCGCAGTGGAAACAGTCCTTTTCGGTACTCGGATCAGTCAACTGGGGAACTCGTTTATCAGCGTCACCATTGGCGGTGGGAAGACCTCAGAGTCAGGCGTTTAAACCGACCATGGAATTAAAATCCAATATATTCTAATATACCGATACACTTCAGGGAAACTGGCTGGCATTCCTGCGAGACTGCCGCGTTCGTTGACCTGGATCAAGTCGCCGCAAACGCGCCGACCGATAGAATGTACCTGATTCTGCTGCAAACACCGTGCAGAGAACCGCGAGACACCGAATTTGATTAGACGCCCAATAACCATGATACCTTCTGCGCACATCAACGCCCCCGGTCAGCCCATGCTGCGCCATTATGGTGAACACCTACAGGCGTACCCGGGCAGCCTGCCGCGTTCGACCCGGGAGGCAGCATGCCAGTAGCAATGCCGAGCCTTCAGGACGGTCCTTTCGAATTGAACAATCACGCCGCCTATGAGGCGTGGAAAACACGCAAGCTGGAAGGATACCCGCGGCACGCGGATGACCTGATCATCGAGGTCAATGACCCTCGCGAACTGAAACAGTCGGAACGTAAAGCAATCCTGGAGCGTGTCGCGAAAACCAATATGGCGGTCTATCGGGGCAACACCGGTACCAACCCGGACAAACTGATACCGGCAACACTCGGTGCGCAGCTCGGATTACGCCACCTGGATCGAAACATGGGCGCCGACGACGATGGCATTACTGCATTGCAGGTGGTAAACCAGCGATGGCGGCGGCGCTATATCCCCTACACCAATCACCCGATCCACTGGCACACCGACGGTTACTACAACGGATTCGATCAACAAATCCGCTCACTTTTATTACATTGCGTCCGACCTGCCGCAGAGGGCGGTGAAAACGCACTGCTCGATCATGAAATCGCCTATATCCGCCTGCGTGATATGAACCCGGCGTACATCAAGGCACTGATGGCCCCCAATGCCATGACCATCCCTGCCAATATCGAACAGGGAACAGAAATCCGGCCGCTGCGCCGAGGGCCGGTGTTTTCGGTCTGCGAAGACGGCCGCTTGCACATGCGCTATACGGCACGCACCCGCAGTATCGAGTGGCAAAGCGATGCCGATACCCAGGCGGCAGTGAAGGCATTGGAAGCCCTGCTGGCTTCACAAGATCCGTTCATTTACCGGCTGACCCTGCAATCGGGCTGGGGACTGATCAGCAATAACGTACTGCATGACCGTAGCGGTTTCAATGATACTGAAAGCCAGGCACGCCTGTTATACCGTCTGCGTTACTATGACCGTATCAATCAATAATTACCCGCAAACGGTGATCTAGGAAAACACCCTGGCCCCCCGTTTCAGGGCATGCGTCCACCAGCGGGCAGCCTGCTGCACATACCAGGCAAAGCGACTGTGCTTTACCCAGCTCATCTGAATCATACGCCGCTCACCGTCGAAACTCTTATAGCCATGCCGGAATTTGTCACTGCGGCGAAACGCCAGCACGGTACCGCCCAGCGGATCGATCACCACCGCCCGTCCCTGGTAAGCCATCAGTTCCGGCGGCATGAAGCGCGTCGGGGTAAACGATTGCAGATCGTCGTTGAACCACGGCCGTTTCACACCATCGCGCAGGTAGGGCCGGCCCTCGTGCTCCTGAAAGAACGGGTAATCCTTGTGATGGATGATCTTGACATCAAACTTGTCGTTGTTCTTTGAGTTACGGTAGCCAAGCGCGGTACCTCATCCGCCGGGGGCGGAAGCCGTCTTCACCGGCCTGAATTCAGGCCGGTGCCAGCGGCGGTGTGCGATCCAACACCTCGAAGGCATCGTGGCGCACATGATTCTGGTTCATCTGCTCACGGACCACTTCCTCGCTGACAATACCTTCCTCGATACACTCCTTTAGCAGGCCGAAGAAAAGATTCTGCTGGTTCGGATCCGGATGCGGTTTGTAATGACCGAGAAAGGCATACTCGCCGAACAATTTCCGCCGCGCCTTCATCACCCAGGCAAGTGGTGGAAAATAAGGAAATTTTTCACGCGGCCGGTGATCGACCGGCAGGCCGGTTTTCCACGGCTGGGTCTTGCGCTTGGTGGTATGCAGCATTCTGGTCCCCGGCGTAAGCCTGTCGAAGTCGTTCCATTCACCCTCGAACAAACCAATGGACTCGCGGGGCTCTGTCTTCAGACAGATCCAGTTCATGTAATCGCGCTTGCCTTCGAACATTTCATTGAAATTGTCCTCGACCTTCCAGTGCGTCAGCTTTTCGTTGTCCAGCAACATGGCACTGCTGGCCAGGCAGCGGTCGAATCTCCCCTTGGTGCCGGTCCGTGCACGGCACATGATGGCCTTGCCCTGCATATCACGCGATAACAGGTCCCACACATCCGATACAGCGAAGATATCAGGGTCAATGACAACTGCACGCCCTTCGTAGCCCATCAGTTCGGGCGGCATAAAGCGTAGTGGCGTAAAGGACTGCAGGTCGTTATTGAGCCATGGGCGCCTCATGCCGTCACGCAGGTAAAGCTGTCCCTCGCGCGCGTTGAAAAAGGCGTGATCCTTTAGCTGGATGAACTTGACGTCAAATTTGTCATTGTGCTTCGAGTATCTGCGCAAGGCGTGCTCGGCAACGTAAGCACCCACGATCTGCTTGTGGTTGGTATGAATAAAGACGCAATGTTTCATAAATAGGTTCTTCTCCCAATCGAGTGAGTCATCTCACCAGTCGTAGTTTCCTTCGCGTCCTTCGCGGTTAATTCTCTTGTGTATAGAGGGGCCGTGCCCACTTGAGCCAGTGAACAGCCGCCGTCTTTAATATCAGCCAACGAGACGATTAGCCGGCATGAACTCAGGCACTTCCCCCAAATCACGGAATTTGCGATACACGTTGTTGAGATGCGTTCTCAGTGTCGCTCTGGAAATCGACAGTTGCTCACAGATGTCGGGGTTGGATACCCCCCTGATGGTCAGGGAGACCACTTCGGTCTCGCGCCGGGTCAGACCCTTGTCCCGGTAATAGGCAAGCGCCATTTCATATTTATCTTTGAGAGGCTGGAGAAAAGTAATGATATTTTTCGTGCTGCACAACAGGGTAATATCGAAGAAACCGCCATGAATAAAACTGTTTTTGTATACACGGCTGCCCCAGCCTTTCCACTGCCGCTTAGTGTCCCGGGCGTACAATTCCATGCACCCCGTCTCACACACCTCGCCTTGCTGCTCGCCGCATACCTTGCGGCAATAGTGATTTTGACTCAGAACCCGCTTCTCTGCGTCCTTGACACAAGTGGCGATTTCACCCGCATCCAGTAATTGTTCCAGCAATTTATCCATAGCGTTAAAAGCGGCCCCTGCGCCATCCTGTAGGTATATAAAAAAACATAGCAAACTCAAAAGGAATGAAAAATCGACACCGGGGGTGCATTTTAGGCCGGCTGCCAATGCCGGTCGTTGACATAGATCAACTTCCCGTCAGAGATGTAGGGCGCACAAGCCGCCAAGGTCCGCCTGTAAAGTCATGGCGCACCGGCTTTGAACACCAGCTGTGTGAGTCGAGCTTTCGGTGATTACCCTGGATCAGCCCAGGCGCACCATCAAATAGGGTACGTAATGATCCACCAGCAGAAAGGCGAACAGCGCCATCAGATAGACGATGGAATAGCCAAAGGTTTTCATGGCCTGTTTATCACTGACATCCCGCATCAGCGCCCAGGCGTGATAGAGAAAACCGGCACCCAGGCCCAGCGCGCCGGCGAGATATAAAAGCCCGCTCATGCCTGTTGCAAATGGCATAACCGTCACCACAACCAGCAGAATCGTATAGAGTAGAACCTGCAAGCGGGTAAAATTAACACCGTGGGTAACGGGGAGCATGGGGATATCGACCTTGGCATATTCCTCACGACGGTGAATCGCCAGCGCCCAGAAGTGCGGCGGTGTCCAGACAAAGATAATCAGAAACAACAGCAGTGCGTTGGGATCGACCGTGCCGGTAACAGCCGTCCAGCCCAGAACCGGCGGAGCGGCACCGGCGGCGCCCCCAATGACAATATTCTGCGGCGTTGCCCGCTTCAGATAGAGGGTATAAACCACGGCATAACCGATCAAGGATGCAAAGGTCAGAACAGCGGTCAGCGGATTGACAAACTGAACCAGTATCCACATGGCCAGGCCACCCAGTGCCAGCGCGAAGGTAAGGCAGTTACGCCGCGTGAGGTGACCGCTGGCGACCGGACGATTGCGGGTGCGTGCCATCTGCGCATCGGTATATTGGTCCACGACGTGATTAATGGCGGCAGCCGAGGCCGCGGCCATGCCGATACCCAGATTTCCAAACACCAGGGCCGACCAGGGCACCATGCCGGGTGTGGCCAGGAACATACCGACCAGGGCCGTAAAGACTATCAAAGCAACAACTTTGAGCTTGCAGACGCCCAGGTAATCCCGCCACTGGCCTGCAGCATTAACCGTCATCGAATAACTCATGTCCCGCCTCACTCGTTAATCCGTGCCGCTTCGCCCGCCACCGCGGTGATAGCCGGGCTATTCTACCCTAATCCCGAGTATTTTAAGAGCCTTTCCAGATCCTTGATCATGCCGCGAGGCTCATCTTCCGGCTCATAACTCATCATCAGATGACCCAATGGATCCACCAGGTAGACGCGCCCGGCATCCAGTGGCTGTTTTGCATCCAGCACGAAGTTCTTCAACAATGCCGACGACCCCTGATCACTCAGTGGCACAATCACCTGGCCCGGGAAATGCTCCTGCAGCTCCAACCGCTGTTCACTGCTGATTCCCTCGTCTTTCCACAGCAGCAGGCGCTGCAGTCGGTCGATATTCTTGCCCTGTGCCAACCGCACCTGGCGAATGTTGTATAGTTGTTCGACACAGGGGCGATCGCAATTGCCCTGCGCCAGATATACGATAGTCCATTTACCACGAAAGAAGGTTTCGTCAACCGCCTCACCCAACAGTGTCTGCAGTTGAAAAGCCGGTAAAGGGCGCGCCGGCGAAACCAGTTCACCGTGATTTACCTTGCCCTTGGGCGCCCACTCCGGAAATACGCTTAACACAAGCCAGGCAATCGCCAAGGGTGCAGCAAACATCCCGAGTATAAAAATCAGCGACAAACGGGAACGGCGGCGCGCAGCAGGGTCCTGTGAAACGGTATTCATTTTTCAATCGACTCTTCGACTGTTAACGGTTAAATAAATAATCAGTAACGCAGCCGCCAGACCAAACCACTGCACGGCATACCCGACATTGCGTTCCGGCCCAAAACCCACCAACGGCTGCCAGTCCCTTAGATATCCATCGGGCTCTTCGTTATCCAGTAACAGCACAAAGGGCAACAGTGACCGTTGCAGCTCTGCAGACAATGCCGGAATGTGGATACGCTGGATACGGTACGGCCACCGCTGGCGCGGTTCTTGCTCGCCAAGCATAAAAACCTCTGCCGACGGTGTTTTGAGGCGCCCCACAACGGTACGTTGCATTTCATCGACAGCAACGTCTGGAAGCTGATCCCGGTTACTGCCCAGTGACAACCAGCCTCGATTAACCAGAACGGCCACTTCGTAATTTCGCAGTATAAAGGGCGTCAGTACCTGATAACCAGCTTGTCCCTCGTGGGTGCGGTTATCCAGCAGCAACTGGTGAGCGCTGTCATAACGCCCAATACTCGAGGCACGCTGATATTCAAGGCCGCCAGCTGATTTCATATCGGCATCGAGTCGAATCACGGCGCCACCCTTATCGTCCCTATAATACTTAATTATTTCACGCTTTTGTTCAGCACGATCGAGTTGCCAGAATCCCAGCGACATTAAAAACCCGAACAGCACCAGGGTTACCAGTGTCGGCCAACGCCTGGGGCTGAAATCCACGCTGCCAATTCGCATGCCCGCAGAGTACGCAGCGCGTTTACAGGCCGCAAGCGAAAATCGCTATACCCGTATAAATCACCTATACTACGTGTCCCTGATGTTAACCTGAAGCAGAACAAGTTGATCAAGATTCTTATCATTGCGGCACTTGCCGCGATCATTATCAGTCTCGCCAGCGGTATGGTGTTTCTGGTTAAGGACAAAGGCCAGAGTGAACGCACTGCCAAGGCGCTGACGGTTCGCATCAGCCTGTCGGTGCTGTTGTTCGGCCTGCTGATGCTGGGCATATTCACCGGCCATATCAAACCGCACGGCATCTATCCAGCCGGCCACCCGGCCAATCAACCCGCCCAGGCCACCGAATAAAAAAAAGCGCCGCTGTTGCGGCGCTTTTTTCTGACCCGTCGTTGTTCTCTGCTACACCAGGTAAACGAAGATAAACAGACCTAACCAGACCACGTCGACAAAGTGCCAGTACCAGGCGACCGCTTCGAAACCAAAATGACGTTCCGGGGTAAAGTGGCCTTTCATGCAACGCAGGGTAATCACAATCAGCATAATGGTACCCAGGGTCACGTGCAGACCGTGGAAACCGGTCAACATGAAAAAGGTAGAGCCATAGATACCTGATTCCAGCGTCAGATTGTGATGCGTGTAGGCCTCACCGTACTCGTGTACCTGAAAACCCAGGAAGGTCGCACCCAGTGCCACCGTTGCAATCATCCACAACACCAGGGGACCGCGCTGCTGCTTCTTAAGCGCCCAGTGGGCAAAGGTAATGGTGACGCCGCTGGACAACAGCAACAGCGTGTTCAGCGCCGGAATCTTCCAGGGATCCAGGAGCGTGAATTCGCCGCCGACATTTCCAGGCCCGTTGGTTGGCCATGCGGCTTCCCAACCGCTCCATAGCAGCTCATTGGTACCCGGATCACCGCCCCCCAACCAGGGCACGGAAAGAACCCGTGCATACCAGAGCGCCCCGAAGAAGGCCGCGAAAAACATCACTTCAGAAAAAATGAACCAGCCCATACCCCAGCGGAAAGACTTGTCCACCTGCATATTGTAGGTGCCGGCCTCACTTTCGTTGATGACTGTTCGGAACCAGCCGAATACCATAAACATCAGAATGGCGAACCCAACCAGCATCACCGTGCTGCCTATGCCCGAACCATTCAAAAAATTGGCAAAACCCTGCAGCATTAAGAACAGGCCGACCGAACCGATAATCGGCCAGTGGCTGCCATGGGGAATATAATAGCCGCCGTTTGTCTCACTCATACTTCCATCCTCATATTGGCTGATATTT
>Ga0209273_10003078_pt1 | contig 11911 bp, 8 predicted proteins | sample tdAd471_FD_187126 | JGI IMG/M metagenome (GOLD analysis project Ga0209273, IMG submission 187126) | Marine sediment microbial communities from the Atlantic coast under amendment with organic carbon and nitrate - tdAd47.1 (SPAdes)... | ecosystem: Environmental > Aquatic > Marine > Coastal >...
CGTCACGTCATAGAGGCGCTGGACCAGTTTGACGAAGGTGGACTTGCCCGACCCGGTCGGCCCGACCAGGGCGACCTTCTCGCCGGGTTCGATCCGCAGATCGAAGTCCGTGTAGAGCGGACGGTCCTGGCCCTTATAGGTGAAGTCGACATGGTCGAAGCGGATCTCACCGGCGCCGCGGACGAAGTCGCGCGCATCGGCCCGGTCTTCCACTTCGGCCTCCTGCAGGTCGAAAATGGCCAGGTCCTGGATCTCGTCGAGACCGCGCTGGACCTGCTGCACCTGTTCGCCAAAGCGACGCATATAGCCCGAGACGATCATGTAGGCCGTCAACGCGGCGACGACGTCACCGGCGCTCGCGGCGCCGTGTGTCCACTGCCAGACGAGCAGGCCCACCAGGGCGGCCTGCATGGTCAGGTCGGTGACGATATTGACCAGCCATGAATTGACGAACCGGCCCCAGGTCTTCTTGGTCTCCGCACGCCAGCGCCAGGCGAGGCCGTGGAAACGGCTGTCCTCGCGCGTTTCCGCGCCGAAACTCTTCACTGTCGCGATACCCCCGATGGCATCGGCCAGCGCGCCGCCAATCTCGCTGTCCAGCGCATTGGAGCGGATATTCTGCGGCCGGATGTAATAGCGGCTCAGAAGCAGGGAAGAGGTGATGAAGCCGCACATGACGACAAAGGCCACCCCGCCGACCAGCGGCCAGCGGATCGCCATCATCCCGGCAATGCCCAGCATCACCCCGATCGAGGGGGCGATGCCCATGAAGATGTGGACGGTGATCGTGTCATAGGCCCACATGCCGCGCGTGATCTTGCGGACGACAGAGCCCGCAAACGTGTTGGCGTGCCAGTCCAGCGAGAAACGTTGAACCTTGGCGAAGGCCTCGGTCGTCAGGTCAGCCATATTGGCCGAGGAGAAAGGCACTTCGCAGCGCGAGGCCATCTGGCGGACGGCGTAGTAGACGATCGCCACGCCGAGATAGAGGCCGAAAGCCTCCCAGGGGGCACCGCTCTGCGGGCCTGCCGCGAGCGTGTCGATCAGGCGACCTGCCATGACCGGGATGATGAGTTCGGTGATTGTGGCCAGGACCATGAAGACGATCATGCCTGACAGCAGAACCGGACGGCGGCGCCATTGCTTTACCAGATAGCCAATGACCTGCGTATTGGTCAGGTTCTGCGTGCGCGGTTCATCCTCGGGGTCGGCGTAAAGGCCGGTCTCGACCTCGGCATGGAGATCGCGGGCGTCGAGTAATTCGTCGGCCTGGGCGGTATGGGAATCGAAAGCGGTATCGGACATCGGCGTTCGGACCGGTCGGGTCCGTCCTCGTGAAGACGTTATCTAACAAACGGGCTTGTTCGACGGGGACATCACCGGGCCGGTCGCCGCGAGGCTAGCGGTCGGGTGCGAGTGCGGGCCGCCGGGCCGCCCTCGGATGTTAGATGAAGTGCTTCACTGAAACCGCTCCTGCGCTGTATCGGTCAGGCTGGATACGCCGCTGAGGCGAACCGCGCAACCCGCTGCGACCTGAAAGACGCGCTGTGTGGCATTTGCGCCGCTATTGCATCGCCGCCTGGTCAATCACCGTGAAGAAGAAGCCCGCCATCTCGTCGAGATCGTCAATCGCGATGCGTTCGTCATCGCCATGGATACGGCTGGCATCCTCCATATGCGCCTGGGCGGCGGAGTAGCGATAGAGATTGTCTGCCGAGTTGGCGAAGGCCCGGACATCCGTGGCGCCGGTGACCATGAAGGGCACGACCGGGGCGCCCTCCGGCGCGTGACCGGCGGCAGCGCGGGCGATCAGGTCCCAGGCCTCGCCTTCGAAATCGGCGACGGGCGGGGCATTGCTCGCCCACTGGTCGGCCTCGACCGTGACATTGTCGATATGGGCAACGGAGGCACGCAGATGGGCGAGGGCGGTCTCGACCGTGTCGCGCGGATGAAGGCGCAGATTGATCAGCGCGGTGGCTTCCTGGGGCAGGACATTATCCTTCACACCGCCGTCGATCACGGTCGGTGCGATGGTGGTGCCGAGGAGGGCGCGCGCCGCATCCTGCTCCATGAACTGGCTCGTGATGAGCGAGCCGAAAATCCCGTTATTGGCCGCTGCAAAGCCCGCCATGCCATCGAGCTGCGGGGCAATGGCGAGCAGCATGGCGCGGGTCGGTCCGCCGTCGAGGGAATGTTCAAACGGATCCTCCTCGATCGCGGTGATGGCGCGGGCCAGGCGGCTGATTGCCGTTTCGCTGGGTGGGGTCGAGGAGTGGCCGCCGCGGGCACGCGCGGTCACCGTGACGGTCATATAGCCTTTCTCTGCCACCCCGATCATCGCCGCGGGTTCACCGGTCAGCGGACTGTCGAGAATGGTCAGCCCGCCTTCATCCAGCGCGAACCAGGCACGCTGACCGAGGCTGTCGAGATGGGCCGCAGCGCGCTGGGCGCCAACACCGCCGACCTCTTCATCCGGCCCGAGAGCGATATAGATCGCCCGGCGCGGCTGGGCGCCAGTCTGCAGATGACGCTCGACGGCGTGCAGGAGGGTGATCAGATGCCCCTTCATGTCCAGCGTGCCGCGCCCCCAGACATACCCGTCAGAGATGGCGCCGTTGAAGGGCGGGTGTGTCCACTGGTCTTCCGTGCCCGGCTCGACCGGCACGACATCCTGGTGGGCGAGGAAGACGACCGGCTGGAGGCTGTCATCGCTGCCGGGCCAGGTGAAGAGGATCTCGCCATCGCCCAGATCGACCGGGTTGAGCTGGGCGTGCATCAGCGGGAAGGTCTCGGCGAGAAAGGCGCGGAAGCCCTCGAACGTCTCCCAGTTGGCGCGCGGATCATCCTGGTCGGAAACGGTGGCGAACTGGATCGCCCGCGACAGGTCCCCGGCGATCTCGTCCTGATCGAAGCTGACATCCGACCGCGTCGGTTCAATCGTCTGCGATTGCGGTGCCGAACAGGCGGTCAGGCCCGCCAGGGCTGCGATCAGTAGCTTCTTCATGGTTATCCCCTCGCACTTGGTCCGCGAAGGGTTATCCAAGCCTAGCGGCGTGGCAAGGGCGCAGAGTGATCAGAACGCAAGCGTCAACTGCAAATACCCGAAGAGCGTGCGCTCTGCTGGCAGCGCGTCGCACCGAAACTGTCTGCTAGACGCTGAGCCCGTCGACCGAGGCGGCTTCCAGCCGTGCCCGCATCTCCGGCGTCGGATCAATCAGCTTGCGCGCATCCAGATCCATTGGCGCGGCCACGCCTTCTGTGGTCCACCAGGGAAGGCCGGTTTGCGGATCCAGCACCCAGTGCACAAGGTTGCGGACCTTGCCGGACAGGCCCTTGAGGCCAGAGCGGATCACATAGCTGTCGCCGGCGCGGGGCCAGCGCTGCGGCAGGATCACCGTCTCCAGCAGGGCCGAGCCGATGCGTTGTTCCAGCTCACCGGCGTGGAATGCAATCTCTTCCGGGAAGGCATTGGCAAAGTGGATGACGGAATTGGACACGCGTCCCAGCAACACGTCCGGCCGGATGCGCCCGAACGGTCCGATCTCCGCCGGTGTAAACGCGCCGATGCCGATTTGCTGCAGTCCCAGCTTGTCGGCTTGTCTGATTGACGCGGTGCCGCTCGGCGCGACCTCTTCCAGGCCGCGGGGGCGTGCGATGTCGGGCGTCTCCACAGTGAGCGTCTCGCAGGCTTCGTGGAAGCGTCGGGGCCAGGCGAAGACGCGGCCCTCGCGTGGCGAGACGTGATCCAGCTGCATGCGGAAGGTCGCCGCGACCCGGTCGCCATCGCCATGGCTCATCACCAGGCAGGCCTCTGCGCTGGTTTCTGTGCGTCCGGTAAAACCGCCATGGATCACCAGTGGCGCTCCGGGATGGGCTTCGGCGAGGTATTTGATGTGAATGCGGCGCGGTACCAGCGTGGCGTTGGTGTCTTCCCGGAACACACCGCCGAGACCCGCAAGGCGAGCGAGCGTGGCCACGGCCTCGGACGCCTTGGCCATGTAGAACTGGACGTTCATGTGTCCGAGTTCATCACACTCCCAGGCATTCGCATTGCCGCGCCAAAGCTCAGTCATGAAGCGTCCCCGGGTTGAAGATCAGTGGCTGTTGCATCGGGCGCACAGACCGAAATGCTCAACGACGGATCGTTCGATGCGGAACCCGTCCGGGCAGCATGTGGCGGGCGTTTCGTCGTCGCAATGCGCGTGCGCACGGCCGTGTCGTTCCTCGACATGGCCGCATTCGGTGCAAATGAAGAGTTCAGCCGTGCCACTATGGTCGCTGTGCGTGCAGCCGACGAAGGCGTTCAGCGCCTCGACCTTGTGCACGAGGCCCAGCCCCATTAGGAAATCCAGCGCCCGATACACGGTCGGTGGCTTGGCAGACCCTTCGCCCGGCTTGAGCGCCTCGAGCAGGTCGTAGGCCTTCACCGGACCGTCGGAGGTCAGGACAAGTTCAAGCACGCGCCGACGCACGGGCGTCAGACGTTCCCCGCGCTCTTCGCAAAGCGTTTCAGCGGCCTTGAGGGCCTTGTTGGCAGCAGCACGACTCATCTTGCAGATATTTAATCACTCTCACCGCGATTTCCCAGCCTTGGGGGCTTGCGAAGAACCGATATGTGATAATATAACGTCTCTAACTGTTATTTTGTAACGAGCGGGGTCGTTATGCGTAGTCTCATTCTTTCATCCGTTGCGGTCTCCGCCTTGCTGGCCGGTGCGGCTCACGCGCAGGAAGCGGATCGAGAGGTTATTACCGTAACCTCGACAGCCTTGCAGACCGGTGCGGACGAGATCGCCGGTTCGGTCGAAGTCGTTGATCGCTCTCACATCGAGGAAAACCTGTCTGGCTCCCTCGCGGATACGATTGCCCATGAGCCGGGTGTCTCCACCACCTATTTCGGGCCCGCGGCCAGTCGCCCGGTGATCCGGGGTCTCGGCGCGGATCGCGTGCGGGTCCTCTCCAATGGTGTGGGCCTGATCGATGCATCGACTTCGAGCCCGGACCATGCCGTTGCCTCGGAAGCCCTGGAAGCCGAGCGGGTTGAAATCCTGCGCGGCCCGGCGGCCATTGCCTATGGCGGCGGTGCCATCGGTGGCGTCGTCAATGTGATTGACGGGCGCATCCCGGAGGAGCGCGCGGAAGACGGGCTTGAGGGGCGCTTCTATGCCGGTATGACGAGCGTCGACGATGGCGAGACCGCGTCCGGCCAACTGCGCTTCAATGCGGGTGAGCTGGTGTTCCAGCTGGAGATGATGACCCGGACCGCTGACGATTACGACATTCCGGGCTTTGCCGAGAGCGCCCGCTTGCGTGCCCTTGAGGAAGAAGAGGGCGATGCGGATCACGAGGAGCACGAGGCCTTTGGAACGATCGAGAATTCCGGCCTGGATTTCTCGACCGGGTCACTGGGTGTGTCCTGGGTGTTCGACAATGGCTTCATCGGAGCCGGCTACAAGACCAGCAATGCACTCTACGGCATCCCCGGCGGTCACAGTCATGAAGAGGAAGGGGATGACCATGACGAAGACGAGGCCGGTGTCCGCATCGACATGCTCCAGACGCGTTATGACCTTCGCGGTGAAGTGCGGGACCTGACTGATCACATCGACCGCGTGCGTCTGTCTTTTGGTGTGGGTGACTACAAGCACGCGGAACTGGAAGGCAGTGAGGTCGGAACGCTCTATACCAATGAAGGGTGGGAAGGTCGGCTCGAAGTGCGTTTCTCGCCTCATGATATCTGGGGCGGTAGCTGGGAAGGGGCTGGCGGCGTCCAGGCCTTCTCCCGCGATTTCGCAGCCATGGGCGACGAGGCCTTCATTCCGCCCTCGCTGACCGAGGACACCGGGGTGTTCTTCATTGAGCGGTGGGATGCGGATTCGTGGGGCCTTGAAGGCGGTATACGCCTCGAGCGCCGCGAGATCACCACGCCGGGCGATGCGCGCGATTTTGATACGCTGAGCGCTTCGGGTGCGGTCTTCTGGCGTCCGCAACGTGACACATTCCTGGCCGTGACCCTGTCCTCGGCCGAGCGCGCGCCGACTGATGTCGAGCTCTTTGCGGACGGCGAACACGTTGCCACGCGGACGGTGGAGCAGGGCAATGCCGATCTTGATGTGGAGCGCGCGCTCTCCGTGGAATTGACCGCCCGGACTGTTGTCGGGGAATGGAATCTGGAAGCGGCCGCCTTCCACGCGGACTATGACGGCTTCATCGGTGCCTTTCCGACCGGGGCGGATGTCGATGGTTTCCTGGTCATGGAGTACCGTCAGGAAGATCTCAGCCTGTCCGGCTTCGAGGGCCGTTTTGAAGGGCCGCTGGGTCAGGCGGGTGGATGGGACCTGTTCGGCGAACTGACCGGTGAATACGTGGTCAGCGACCTCGACAATGGCGGCGACCTGCCGCGGCTGCCGCCGCTGGAGCTGACGGCGGGTGTGACTGCGGAGCGGGGCATGCACGAACTTCATGCCGAGCTGATCTGGGCGGCCGACCAGGACGCTGTGGCACAATTTGAACTGCCGACCGATGGCTACACGCTCGTCAATGCCCGCTATGTCGTCGAACCGTTTTCGGATCGGGGGCTGCGCCTTATCTTCGAAGGGCGCAACCTGACCGACGAGGATGCGCGCCTGCACACCTCCTTCCTCAAGGACACCGTCCCGCTGCCGGGACGGAATTTCCGTGCCGCGCTGATCATGGACTTCTAGAAACCAGTTGTGATCGCAACGGTGCGTCAGCCTGTCGCGCGGCAGGCTGACGCGCGGCGAAACGCGCAGTACCGGGGCAGAAGTGACGGGTCCATATAGTCCTCATATTTTCTGGGGACAAAGGAACAGGACCATGAAAAAGCTGCTTCTCACCGCAACCGCTCTCGCCATGCTCACCGCCGGTACGGCGGCTGCCGATGCGGGCGACTGGCTCGTCCGCGGCCGCATCCTTCACGTGATGCCGAATGAAAGCGCCACCATCGACACGATCGGCGGCGATGTGGACATCAACACCTCGATCGTCCCGGAACTGGACATCACCTATTTCGTTGCGGACCAATGGGCCATGGAGCTCATCCTCGGCGTGACCCCGCACGATGTCGGTGCTGTTGGCACGACGCTGGGTGATCTCGACCTTGGCGACGTGACCCTGCTGCCGCCGACCCTGACGCTGCAATACCACTTCAATCCGGAAGGCGATGTGCGTCCCTATGCCGGTGTCGGCGTGAACTACACGCTCTTCTTCAGCGAAGACGTACCGGCCACGGGCCCGATCACGGATATCGACTATGACGCCAGCTTCGGCCTGGCCGCCCAGTTCGGTATCGATTTCGCCATGCAGGACGACTGGTTCTTCAACGTCGACGCCAAATACATCGACATCAACACGGACGTGACGGTCAACGGTGCAATTAACGCCGATGTCGACATCGATCCCTGGGTTCTCGGCGTCGGCTTCGGCCGCCGCTTCTAGGAATAATCCCGCCCGATGAACTGGAATGCCGGGTCAGAGATGATCCGGCATCCTTTTTGCGTGGCAGGGCACGATCCGGCGCCTGCGCGGCTGCATTGCCGCTCGGGTGCTAATCGGCTATCTAGCCCGAAAGGCATAAACAGGGGTTTTTATTATGGCTGACGCAGCGACCAACGAGCCGCGCCTCACCGGTTCCGTACCGCTCTACAAGAACGTGGAGCCGCTCAATCGCGAAAAGCACCGTGGTTTCGGTGTGAATACCGTGTCTGCACCTTTCAACTTCTTGAAAGAGTGGCACTTTATTCCGGGTGTTGTTGGCGAGTTCGCCATCGCATCGGGAAGCTTCCCGATCGTCTTCCTCGGCGAGAAGAAGCTTCCGGTTCTGGTCATGGGCCTGCGGTCCGGCCTGAATGTTTTCGTGGAAGAGAACGGCACGTTCGATGGCGATCACTACGTTCCGGCTTACGTCCGCCGTTACCCGTTCGTGAGCGCCACGAACCCGGGTTCCGACAATTCCACGGTCTGCGTCGATGTTGCCGCTGACTTCGTGAGCTCTGAAAACCCGGAAACGCCGTTCTTCGACGAGAAGGGCGAGCCGTCCGAGTATACGCAGAAGGCTATCGAGTACGTTTCCATGTTCGAGAATGATGCCCGCGCGACGGAAGCTTTCGTCGAGCGCATCGTGGCTCTGGACCTGCTCGAGAAAAAAGACATCAAGGTCACCGACCCGAACAATCTGGACAATGCTGTGCCGGTTGCCGATTATTTCGGTGTCTCCCAGGAAAAACTGCAGGCCCTGCCGGCAGCCAAGCTGGAAGAAATGAACAAGAATGGTGATCTGGGCGCGATTTACGCCCACCTGATCTCCCTTCAGCGCTGGGAACGCATCCTGCGCCGCGTTGCACAGCGTGGTCAGGCTCAGCAGGCCTAAGGCTTCGCGACAGCAATCAGGAAACGGCCGTACCCTTCGGGTGCGGCCGTTTTCATTTGCAAACCACTCACCTTTGCGCGAGCGGGCTTAGACGTTTGACGAAATCCGTCTATATGCCAGTGCAAACCTCTCCGGCTGCTTCTGGTGTCCCCGCATGCGTATTCTGACTTCTCTCTTGCTCACTCTTGTTACGGCCCTTGCGGCTCATGCCCAGACCGAAGAGGTGCCGGGCTGGATGCGGGGCGAGGATATTGTTCACGCCGAGCTGATCTCCTCCCGGGAATTCGTGGCGGCGGGGGATGCCTTTCATATCGGGCTCCACCAGACCATGCCCGCGGGCTGGCATACCTACTGGCGCAATCCCGGTGATTTCGGCCAGCCGCTGGAGCTGAGCTGGACCCTGCCCGAGGGCGTGACCGTCGGTGACCCGATCTGGCCGATGCCTGAAGAACTCCCGCTCGCCGATGGCGAGATCATGGATTACGGCTATCATGACGAGGTCGTCCTGCCCCTGCCGATCCAGGTTTCGAGCGACTATGCCGGGGCCACTATCGAGATCGGTCTTGAGGCCTACTGGCAGGTCTGCGAAGTCGTTTGTGTACCCGAGGAGCGCAGCCTGACGCTCACCTTGCCGGTCGCGACGACCGGGGCGGATCATCCTGAAGACGTCTGGCTGATCCAGTCGGCGCTCGACGCGGAACCCCGGCCGGAACCACGCTATGTCCCGATCATCGAACGCGCCGGTGACCTGATCATTCTGGAACTTTCCAGCGACGCTTTGCCGGACGGAGAGTGGCGGAATCTGCGCTTTCTCCCCTTCGACGCTGATCTGATTGCCCACGCTGTTGCGCCGCGCGTGTCACAGGATGAGGCGGGCCATACGCATCTTGTTCTGGAGGCCAGTTTCAAACTGTCCGGCGAACCGATGGGGACGCGGTCCGGCCTGTTGATGTACGAGCGGAACCAGGGCGGCGGAATCTGGTCGACCGAGGCCGTCGAGATCAGCGCGGAAGCCGGTGAGACGAGCCTTGAACTGGAAGCGCCGATGGGCGTTGAGGGGCTGGTTTCAATGGGAACATTGTCGACCTTGCTATTGCTGGCGCTGGGCGGCGGTCTGATCCTCAATCTCATGCCCTGCGTCTTCCCGATCCTTTCGATCAAGGTGCTGAAATTCGTCGAGACGGCGCACCATGATCCGATGCAGGTTCGCCGCCATGGTCTCTACTTCCTGGCCGGCGTCGTCCTTTCCTTCCTGGCGCTTGCGGGGATTCTGGTCGGATTGCGGGAATTCGGCCTGCCGGTCGGCTGGGGATTCCAGCTGCAGCTTCCCGTGGTCGTCGCCATTCTCGCGCTTCTGCTCTTCGGGATCGGTCTCAACCTGCTGGGCGCGTTTGAGGTGGGGACCTCCATCCAGGGGCTCGGGAGTGATCTGGCCGAAGCGCCGGGCGGCAAGGGGGCGTTTTTCACCGGAGTCCTGGCCGTGGTGGTCGCGGCGCCCTGTGTCGGCCCGCTGGCCGCCGGTGCGCTGGGGCTCGCCCTGACCCAGCCTGTTGCGGTCGTTCTGCTGGTCGCCGCCGCCATGGGGGTCGGGCTGGCCCTTCCCTTTGTGGTCTTCACCTTCGCACCGGCCCTGTTGCGACTGCTGCCGCGTCCGGGCGACTGGATGGTGATTTTCAAACAGGTGCTGGCCTTCCCGATGTTCGCGGCGACGCTCTGGCTGGTCTGGGTGCTGTCCCTGCAGGCCGGGCCGACCGGTGTACTGATCCTGGGCGGCGCCATGCTGGCCTTCGCCTTTGCGGTCTGGAGCCTGAAGATCAACGGCGTGATCTGGCGCGCGCTGGGCGTGGTGAGCCTGCTGCTCATGGCGGGCCTCTCCGTTTCCATCGCGCGACTGCCTGCGATCACATCCACCCAGTATGTCGGCGACGACCACCAGGTCTGGTCCGCCGAGGCGGTGACGGAGGCGCAGGCCAGGGGGCAGGCGGTCTTTGTGGACGTGACAGCGGCCTGGTGCGTGACCTGCCAGGTCAACAAGCTGCGCGTGCTCAACGATCCGCAGATCGAGGCAGCTTTTGCGGAAGCGGGTGTCGTGGTCATGCAGGCAGACTGGACCAATCGCGATGATGCGATCACCGAGCTGATCTATGCGCACGGTCAGGCGGGGGTCCCGCTCTACCTGGTCTATCCGGAAGGGGGTGGCAATGCGGTCGTCCTGCCGAGCGTGCTGACGCGCTCAATCGTTCTGGAAGCGATCGAGGACGCGACCCGCTAGGGCGGTCGCTTGTTCGTTCCGCTGGACGGGTTGCGCCCGCTTCAGCCGTTCGAGCAGCGGTGAGGGCGCTCGATTTCGACCTCGATGGAGGTGTCGTCAATCGCGGGAGCGATTTCCGCCGCATCCCGCATCAGGTCGGCGAGGGCCGCGTAGATGTGAGCCTGGTCGCCGGCGCTCTCTGCTTCATGCAGGGCCTCCACGCGGGCCGCCGCATCCGCGGAAATGCCCCGGAAGATGCATTGCAGGTCCTGTGGGCCGTCATTCTCTGCGAGCGAGCGGCTGAGGCGCAGCGCGTCGACGGAGAATTGCTCCAGCTCGAAATAGAACGGATCTTCAATGTCGAGCGGGTCTGCCGGTGCCGCGGCGCGGCGGGCAGAGTCGCTGGCCCGCTCCCGCGCTTCCTGCTGCAGATCTGCGGCCCAGGACGAGAAATCCTCGCCCGGTCCCGCATGGGCTGTCCCCGTCAGGGACACGGACGCCAGGATGATCGCTGAAATGATACGCACTGACCTACTCCACACACTGAACCGGCAGCATAACCGGAAGAGACTTTAATCCCAGTGAATCTCTTGCAAGTTTCGTGCGGGACAGGTCTATACACAACTCGCCGGCAGGCCTGCCGGACCTGTATCCATGACCGGAGACCCAGATGAGCTCGAAGAAGCCGTTCCGCCCCAAGGCCCGCAAACCGCGCGGGTTCGAAGATCGCACCGGATCCGTCCTGCGCGCGGAGCAGCATCTCGTTCATGCGGCGACCCGTGTCTATGACAGCTGGGGTTTCGAACCGCTGCAGACACCGGCCTTCGAATATGCCGAAGCTCTTGGCAAGTTCCTGCCGGACGAGGAGCGTCCCAATGAGGGCGTCTTCGCCCTGGAGGATGATGACGGGAAATGGCTGTCCCTGCGCTACGATCACACCGCCCCGCTGGCGCGTTTTGTGGCCGAGCACTATCAGGACCTGAACAAGCCCTATCGCCGTTATCAGGCCGGTGATGTCTGGCGCAATGAGAAGCCGGGGCCGGGGCGTTTCCGTCAGTTCGTGCAATGCGATGCCGACACGGTCGGTTCGGCATCTCCGGCGGCGGATGCCGAGATGATCGCGCTGGCGTCCGAGGTTATGCGCGCTGCCGGTCTGGAGGACGGGGAGTATCTCGTCCGGGTCAATGATCGCCGCATTCTCGATGGTGTTCTGGAGACGATCGGGGCCAGCGAACCGGAGCGGCGCATGCGCGTCTTGCGAGCTGCCGACA
>Ga0209273_10003079_pt1 | contig 11911 bp, 6 predicted proteins | sample tdAd471_FD_187126 | JGI IMG/M metagenome (GOLD analysis project Ga0209273, IMG submission 187126) | Marine sediment microbial communities from the Atlantic coast under amendment with organic carbon and nitrate - tdAd47.1 (SPAdes)... | ecosystem: Environmental > Aquatic > Marine > Coastal >...
CCGGCGTAGCCCCAGGCCTGCGCGCCCTCCAGCAGGGCACCGCGGATCGTGACCCAGGCCGCGCCGTCGCCGCGGCGGTCGACCCACCCCAGCGGCGCGCCGAACCACCCGCGCTCCAGCAACTCGTGCTCGGCCAACCAGCGTTGGGCCGCGGCCTGCGGCTCGCCGCCCAGCGCTGGGGTCGGGTGCAGGGCCTCGACCAACTCCCACAGCCCGCGCTGTCCCCGCGCGGCGCGCAGGGGGGTCTCCACGTGCTGGGCCTCGGCCAGCCGCCGCAGCCGAGGTGGCTGCGGCGGTTCGAGGGCGAGCCCCAGCTGGCGCAACCGCGCGGCGATCCCGCGGACCACCGCCTGGTGCTCGTCTTGGATCTTGGCGTCGGCGAGCAAGGCCTCCCCCAACCGCCGGTCGCGCTCGGGGTCCGCACCACGGGGCGCGGTGCCCGCGAGGGCCACCGTGCGCAGCGCCTCGTCGGTCAGCTCCAGCAGGAGCTCGGGGGTCCGCCCGGCAAAGGTCTGCGCCCCGCTGCGCCAGAGGTAGCGCGCACCGGGCGCGCCAGCGAGCGCGTCCCAATAGCGCGCGGCGTCGAAGCCGCCAGCAGGCGAGCTGAAGCGCGACGCGCGCACGGGGACCAGCTTGTTTAGAAGACCCTGGACAACAGCGTCGCGGGCGCGCTCCGCGTGGGCCACCCAGGCGTCCCGCGCGGGGAGTGGCTCGCAGGAGACGGTCGCCCCCGGCGCGCGCGGCCCAGGTGTGCGGGGGCTGGGGAGGGGCTCGTCGACCAGGCTCAGCGCGCGGGTTCGCCCAGGTGCGTGCACGATCAGGTGACGGGGGACCCGCAGCTCCGCCGCGGGCCAGCCGGTCCAGGGGCTGACGGGGGCACGCTCGAAGAACGCCCGCCCGCCCCAGATCCAGGGCGCGGCGGCGAACTCGGCGTCGGGGGCGCCCGGCAGTCGTTCGAGCCAGTCTGAACAGACGGCCTGCATCGCCCCCGACTGCGGGGCCTGCTCCCAGCGCGCCCGCCAGGCGACGCCGACGCCAATCCACACCGCGTCCCCTCGCGCCAGGGCGCACACCTCTCCGGGGAACGCGGCCGGATTCAGCCCCCAGGCCGCCTGCTCGGGCTCCAACACCGTCACCCGCGCCCTGAGCCGCGGGGGTCGCTCGAGCTCAGTAGGGGTCGCTGGCACCGGTCCTCCAGGGTCCTCACGCCGGCCGATCGCCCGCGCCTTAGTTGTTCACGCTATCATGAACAACATGGCTCCCTCCCGCGAGGTCCAGGAAAATCCGCTGACGCGGCGCAGCAAACGGCGTAAGCTACGCCCCGTGAACACCCCCGACTCCAGCGAACGCATGGACCGCCGGATCCTGCAGGTGTGCGACGCCTCGGCGCGCCTGGTCGAATACTGGGGCTTCAAGTCGAGCATGGGTCGGGTGTGGACCCTCCTCGCGCTCCGCGACGGACCCATGCACCAGACGCGGATCGCTGAGACCCTTGGAGTTAGCCGCTCTCTGGTCAGCGGGACGATCACCGACCTCGCCGAGTACGGCCTCGTCCGCCCGGTGGGTGATGGCCGCAACGCCCCCTACGAAGCGGTGGTCGACGTGTGGCCGGCGATCAGCGACGTGCTCCGCACCCGGGAGTGGATCCTGCTCGAGCAGGCCCGCCTCGCCCTCGAAGCCCTGCAGGAAGAGGTCCAGGACAGCCCCACCGCCGGCTACTCCGGCCAGCGGATCCGCTTCCTGCTGACCATGGTCAAGACCGTTCAGGGTCTGCTGAACTTGGTCCTCTCCGTGCGCCGCCCCGGCGCCTCCGCCGGTCTCCGCGGCTGGGTGCGCAACATGAAGGGCTTGATCGAGAGCCTGCGCAACCTGCGGTAGTTCGCTTGCTCGGCAACGGCGGAGGGGGCGGGGTTCGCTCGGTCGGCAACGGCGGAGGGGGCGAGGTGCCTCCGCCCTCAGCGACGCGGGTGGGGAACGTGTTCGACACGCTTGCCTCTAGCGTCAGACGTGGCAGCGTTCCCCACCCGCATATGCTTCGGGCGGAGGCACCTCGCCCCCTCCGCCTGCGTCCGGCTTCGCTCACTGGGGTTGCTCCGCTGAAGCGTGGGCGTCCACGAAATCCGTGGGGAAACCCGCTGACGCGGGAGTGCTCATGAGTGCTCCGCCGACACGGGAGTCCGCATGAGAGCTCCGCTGACTCGGGAGTGTTCATGAGAGCTCCGCTGACTCGAGACGCCAGAGAGAGAGAGAGAGAGAGAGAGAGAGAGAGAGAGAGAGAGAGAGAGAGAGAGCCGCCGTTTCCTAGCTACATGAACTCACGGGCGATGGCGTCGGCCACGCTCACTCCGCGCCCGCTCAGCCAAGCGCGGTTCGGAGTCCGCACGAGCAACCCCAGCTCCTCGAGCCGGGCGAGCTCGTCGGCGAAGGCCTCCCACGGGTCGACCCCAGTCAGCCGTTGGAACAGCGACCGCACGACCCCCTCCGAGGTGCGGAGGGCGAGGTAGACCGTCTCCCGCACCTTGGCCTCGGGCTCCAGGCGCTCGCGGTCGACGGTCGCCTCCCCGCCCGCGTCGAGCTTCGCGACGTAGTCGTCGACGTCTCGCACGTTGTGCACCCGCTCACCTCCGAGGTGCGAGGCCGCCCCGTTCCCGACCCCGAGGTAGGGGAGATTCCGCCAGTAGACGCGGTTGTGCCGGGAGCGGTGCCCGCGTCGAGCGAAGCTCGAGACCTCGTAGTGTTCGAAGCCCGCCGCCCGCAGGGTCCTCCGCGCGAGCCCAAACAGCTCGACCTGATGGTCTTCGCTGAGCTCGGTCAGCTCGCCCCGCTCGCGAGCCCCCCAGAACGCGGTGTCGGGCTCGACGGTCAGGCAGTAGACCGAGACGTGGTCGGGCTCGTGAGCCAGGAGCTGCTCCAGGTCGGCGCGCAGCTCGGCGGGACCCTGGCCGGGGACGGCGAAGATCAAGTCGAGGCTCAGCGAGCGGACCCCCGCGCCGCGCACGACCTCCACCGCCCGGGTCACGTCCTCCGACCGGTGGAAGCGCCCCAGCTCCTCGAGCAGGCGCGGCGAGAAGCTCTGGGCGCCGAGGCTCACCCGGTCGACCCCGAGCTCGAGCAAGCGCTCGAGTTTGCGGGCGAGGAGCGTGCGCGGATTCGCCTCGACGGTCACCTCCTCGGCCTCGCTGACGAAGGGTCGGAGGATCTCCACCAGGCGCTCGACCCCCGGCGTAGTCAGCTCGGCGGGGGTCCCACCGCCGAGGTAGACGGTCCTTGGGCGAAAGTCGACGGGCGCGCGCAGCTCGAGCTCACGGCCCAGCGCCCGCAGGTAGCGAGCCTCCCGGGCGGCGTCCAGCGGCGCGGTGGCGAAATCGCAGTAGGGGCAACGACGCGCGCAGAAGGGGAGGTGCACGTAGAGCGCGCGAGGCTCGAGCCCCTCGAGCGGGAGCGTTCGCGTTGGTGTGCGACGCAAGGTAAAAACCCCCGGTCTGGTGGACGTGCTTGCAGCGGTAACGCGCGCTACAATTTCAGCTTACCGAAACATACATCTCGCAGAGGATGTGCCGCAGCCACATGGCAGGCAAAAGCTTCAAGGGGAACCTCGAGGTCCTGGACCTCAGCAACATCTTCCAGTCGCTGGCCATGAACCGTCACTCGGGGACGCTCATCGTCACCGACGGGAAGCGCGAGAAGAAGATCTTCTTCGCCGAGGGGGAGATCACGCTCCTCTCCTCGAGCCGCCGCCAGCGGCTGGGTGAGCTGCTCGTCGGCGAAGACAAGATCACCCCCGACGAGCTGGACCTCGCGCTCAAGCTCCAACGCCAGAGCCACAAGCGCCTGGGCGAGATCCTGGTCGAAGAGCAGTTCTGCTCGAACGAGGACATCGAGCGCCTGGTGCGCCACCAGATCGAGGAAGAGCTCTACGACCTCTTCCTCTGGCGCAAGGCCGACTTCGAGTTCCTCGCCGACCAAATGCCCGAGGACATGGCGCGCGAGTCGCCGAACCTCACCCGGCTCGCCTTCAACACCAACTCCCTGATCATGGAGGCCATGCGCCGGCTCGACGAGTGGGCGCTGATCCGGCACCTGGTCCCGTCCACCAAGGAGGTGTTCGTCCTCTGCGACCCCGACAAGCTGAGCGGAGTCGACGCCCCCGAGCGGATCCTGCGCGACGCCGTGCACGTGATCGACGGGCGCAAGACCCTCGAGGGGCTCGCCGAGCGGTTCGTCATCAGCGAGTTCGAGCTCTGCAAGTACCTCGCGGAGATGATCCAGGCGGGCGCCGTGCGACCGCTGGAGCGCGTCGAGCTGACCGAGAAGGCCGAGGAGTATTACGCGCTCAACGACTACGCGGCCTCGGCGGCGCTGTTCTCACGGCTCAACGAGTACGAGCCCAACACACCGCAGATCCAGCTCCCGCTCGCGGAGAGCCTGCAGCGCACGGGGTCCGAGCGTCTGGCGCTGACGCTGTTCGAGAAGCTGACCGAGACCCTCGACCGCAACAAGGACGCCGCGCGCCTGCGGCAGTGCTACCAGGCGATCCTCGAGCTCGATCAGAAGCCGCGCCCCGAGATCAGCGCGCTCCTGGCGGCGATGACCATCGAGCAGGAGCGCCCGCCGGCCACGAGCAACGGCTGGCTGCTCTACGCTGTGGTCGTCGTCGCGCTGGCCGTCGGGCTGGGGGTCGCGGTCAAGTTCTCGGGGATCCTCGAGGTCGACCCCGACAAGATCAAGGACGACGCGGCCGCCGCGAAGGCGTTGCTGGCCGAGATCGACGAGGCGCGGGTCAGCGGAGACCACGAGGTTTGGTTCTCCAAGGGGCTGTCCCTGTTCCAGGATCACCCCCGGACCCCCGAGGCCAAGAAGATCGAGCTCCCGCTGTTGATCACCAGTGAGCCCGCCGGGTTCAAGGTCTACGTCGAGGGGCGCCTGCAGGGCGTGACCAAGTCCGACGAGCCGTTCGTCCTCGCTCAGTTCCGCCCGCTGAAGTCGGTCGAGGTTCAGCTCAAGCAAGAACTCGACAGCGGCGAGGAGCGGCTGGTGTGGGAGGCCTCCGTCGACGGCTACACCTGGCAAGGGGTGGTCAAGGCCTCGATCTTCCAGAAGCCGTCCTCCGGCGCCGCGGACCCCCTGGGCTTCGACAACGCGCTCGTGCAGTCGCCGACCAGCGGGCTGGTCTATACGCCCTCGCGCTCAGGGACGCTTCGCGTGCTGGAGATCGGCAGTCAGGGGGTCCTCCCCTATGCGGCCTGGGACAAGAAGCTGGTCCTCGGCGACCTCGGCGACGCCTTCGGCGACCCGACGCTGATCTCGGGAGCTGAGGGTGAGGGCGACACCCTGGTGCTCTCCGCTCCTCGTGGGCTGACCCTCGTGCGGCTGCCGGCAGAGCGTGCCGCCGAGCCCTCCGAGAGCTGGATCACCGCCCTCGACTACGGCCCGGGGATCCTCGGGCCCGCGCTGGTGGTCGGTCCGCAAGAGGTCCCAGGAGGGCGGGTCATCTACGGGACCTCGGAGGGTCGGCTGCGCGCCACCGACTTCGCGGGCAAGGAGATCTGGAGCGAGCGCTGTGAGGGCGGGCTCCCCTGGCAGCCGAGCCGGGTCGGCGAGCTGTGCGTGGTGGCCTGCACCGACGGCGTGCTCTACGCAGTGGACCTCGCCGACGGCACCCGCCGCTGGACGACCCGCTGCCGGGAGGTCCCTCGCGACCGAGCCCTGGCCCTGGGCAAGGACTCGCTGGCGATCCCGCTGCGCACGCACCTCCTGCTGCTCGACGCCAAGGGTGAGCCCAAGGGGTCGATCGCCTTCGCCCGCCCGGGCCCCGCGCGCGTGGTGGTCGCCGAGGACGGCGAGCGCCTGTTCCTCGCCCAACCCGGCTGGGTCGGCGCCTACACCCTCGATCAGGAGTCGCCGATCCTCGCCTGGGAGAAGTCGGCCGAGACCCCCAGCCTGGCCCAGCTCGCGGTGTGGAAGTCGCACGTGGTGATTGGCTGGGGACAGCCGCTGTCGGTCGACATCGACCCCTTCCCTGCGGTGATCGCCTTGACCCAGGACGAGGGGATCGTGACGAACCTCGCGCAGTTCCCCGAGCACGGCCGGGGGAGCTGCGCCGCGCTCCTCGTCTCGGATCAGGGGCTGCTGGCCACGACCAACCGTCGGACCCTGCACTTCTTCGCGGAGGGCCCGTGAAGGCGCCCCTCCTGCTCTGCGCGCTCCTCGTCTGCGGTTGGGCCATGGCTCAGGACGACGCGCCGCGCGACCTGACCCCCCTCGGCCTGCTGCAACTCGACCGCGACCAGGCGGGCAAGCGCGCGCGACTGGAGGGGCTGCGCTACCGCGGCTGGCGCAAGCCGCTGCTCCGTACCTACCGCCACGGCCTGGACGGCAAGCTCTACGTCAAGGAGACCGCCCTCATCGACCTCCTCGACCAGGAGCAAGACTCCCAGGGCGCGGCCCTCGCCCCCTACCACAGCAGCGTGATCGTGGAGGGCTACCTGCGCTGGGGTGGGGACGAGCTGGGCATGCTGCTCGAGGTCGACTCCGTCGTGCTGCAGGCCGACGACCTGACTCGCCTGCGCGAAACCCTCAGCGACCTCGCCCCCGGGGACCGCGCGGAGCGGCTCCAGCTGCGGGTCAAGACCCGGGCGCGGCTGGCCACGGCCCACGCGGGCCCCGACCGTGAGGCGCTGCGTAAGTTCGAGGCCGAGCTGACCGCGCAGCTCGAGGCGGCGAACCTCGAGCGGCTGGGTGCGCTGCCGGCCAACGCCGACGCCTGGCTCGAGGCAGGGGTGGCGGAAGAGGACGTGAGTGTGCTCGCTCAGGCCTGGGCCCATCCCGACGTCCCCGCCCCCACCAAGGAGGAGCTGGCTCGCGCACTGACCGGCAAGCTCAAGGCCCGGCTCTACGAGGGCACCTGGCACACCGCGACCGAGCTGAAGCTCCTGCTCGGCTTCCGCCGCCACGTCGACCGCAAGGGGAAGCTGCAGTGGATGTCCGGCCTGCGCGCGGAGTTCAACGAGGCGATCCGCGAGCTGATCGCGCTGCTCGCGCTCAGCGACTCGTCGCCCTTTGGCTCGAGCCTCTCCCAGGTCCTCGAGAAGGCGGTCAAGAGCGGCGACGTGCTGCGCGGCATGAGCAAGGACCACCTGGTCCGGATCCAACACGACGGACGCCCCTACCTCCCGCTCTCGGTGGCGCGGATCGTCGACCCGCCCCGGGAAGACGCCCCCGAGGTCGTGTGGGAGCAGTGGGTCATGCCAGACGGCCTGCGGGTCTACTTCTACAATGGCCTGGTGTGCAGCAAGGTGCCGCGCCCCGAGTAGGGCGAGGAAGGACGCGATCATGAAGCTGAGTTGGATCCTGGGCGCCCTGGGCGCCGCCGCGCTCTGCGTCGCCGCGCAAGACCCCGTGGACGGCCACGCGTTCCTGCCTCCCGACCGCTGGGCCAAGCTCACGGCGGAGGACGCCGGCCAGGCGTTCTACCTCGACGGCCGCTGGCTGGAGTGCAGCGGAGACGAGGTGCTGCTGGTCGACCTCAGCCCGGAGCAGCGCGGGTTCCTCTACATCAACCCCAACGGCCGCCTGCAACGCAGGCTGACCCAGGACCTGACGCCCAGCGGCGCGAGCCTGATTCGCCGCAAGAGCAACGCCCGGGTGTTCGGTCAGGCCAAGGAGCGCAACGGCAAGGTCGTGCTGGAGGTCCAGCGGGTCGAGATCCTGCCCAGCGACGCCGAGATCCTCATCGCCAAGCTCAACGAGCTCGGCGGCGACGACCCCGCCCCCTACGCCGAGCTGGTTGCCGAAGCGAAGCGTCTGGCCAAGCGCTACGACGACGCAGAGCTCGAGGAGTTGGGCTACGCTCTCGCCCGCCGTGAGGCCCAGGTCCAGGCCAAGCTCGTGGACCTCGGCCAGACCGACGCCGTGCTCGAGCTCGCCCAACGCATGGTCGCGGCCAAGGACAAACTCGCTGCGATCGCCCTGCTCTCCGACGCCGACAAGGCGACCGACGACCCGAGGGCCCAGCAGCGCCTGCGGACCAAGCTCGAGCAGCTGGGCGCCACCGAGAGCGGCGGCCAGTGGCACTCCAAGGAGGCCTTCAAGCGCGCCGAGGGGTTCTGGTACGTCAAGGGCCGGGGTTGGGTACACCTCGAAGAGCTCGAGCTCGAGGCCGTGATCAAGCTGGAGACCAAGGCCCAGGAGGGCAAGCTGGTGATCGTCCGGGAGAACCCCGTCGAGGCCAAGCGCGCGGCAGACTCCGGGCGCCTGAAGCGGGGCCAGAACGCGGCCGAAGCCCGGATCGCCGCCGGCATGCCCGTGCGCACCGCCCACACCAAGCTGCGCAACGACCTGGGTGAGGAGGTCCGCTGGACCCAGTGGATCCTCCCCGACGGGCGCCGCGCCTACTTCCAAAACGGCACGATCGTGCGCACGTTCATGCCGGAGAGCGCCTGGATGGTCAAGCCGGAAGAGTACGTCGACGGGCCGAAGTGAGCCCCAGGGCTTCGATCCTCGCAGTCGGGAGCGAGCTGACCGCCGGCGACCTGGTCGACACCAACTCCGCCTGGCTCTCGAAGCGGCTCGAGGGGCTCGGCTTCGAGGTCGTCGGGCATCGAGCCTGCGCTGACGTGATCCCGCGGATCCAAGCCGCCCTCGGCCAGGCCTGCGCCGAGGCCCAGGTGGTCCTGATCACCGGCGGGCTGGGGCCGACCTCCGACGACCTGACCGTGGAGGCCCTGGCCGGGGCAGCCGAGCAGCCGCTCGAGTTCCACGAGCCTACCTGGGCCGCGATCCAGCAGCGCTTCGCCGCCTTCGGCCGCGTCCCCAACGACCAGAACCGCCGCCAGGCAAACCTCCCCCGGGGAGCCACGGTGCTCACCAACGAGGTCGGCACCGCGCCCGGGCTGCGGCTCGAGCTCGACGGCGCCCGCGTCTACTCGCTGCCTGGCGTGCCCCGCGAAATGCGCTGGCTGTGGCGCACCTACCTCGCGCCGGAGCTGGGGGAGCTGGGCCCCGGTGCCCTGGCCGAGTGGACCTTCCGCACCGTGGGCCTCTCCGAGAGCGTCCTCGCAGAGCGCATGCGCCCGGTCGAGGCGCTGGAGGGGTTGGTCGTGCGCTACAACGTCGAGGAGGCGCGCGGCACCATCGTGGTCACCCTCCGCGCGCGCGACCGCGAGGTCTTGATCCGGGCGCAGCCCCTGTGCCGGACCGCGGCCGGCGCCTACCTCTGCGCCGAGGGCAGCGACCACCTGGTCGACGCGCTGGTGGCCGACTTCGCGGCCCGCGGGCTGACCGTGGCCACCGCCGAGTCCTGCACCGGAGGCCGAGTCGCCGCTGCGCTGACCGGCGTCCCCGGCTCTTCAGCGGTGTTCCTCGAAGGGGTCGTCGCCTACGCCAACGCGGCCAAGGAGCGGCTGGGGGTCGACCCCGCCCTGATCGCCACCCACGGCGCGGTCAGCCCGCAGGTCGCCCACGCCCTGGCCCACGCGGTCCGTGCTCGCAGCGGCGCCGACCTCGCCGTCGCGGTGACCGGGATCGCAGGCCCCGGCGGAGGCACGGAGACCAAGCCGGTGGGCCTCGTCTACTTCCACGCCGCCAGCGCGGAGGCAGACCTGCCCCTCGAGCGCACCTTCGCCGGCGAGCGGACCCTGATCCAGGCCCGCGCCACCGCCCTCGCCCTGGACCTGCTCCGGCGGTTGGCAAGTCCGGCCGACTAAACGGGAGCTCACGATTCTGAGTGGTCGCCCGCCTAGCCTCCGCAGCCGCTCCAGCCGCGGTTGCAAGCCGCGGCGGGGGCCTTAGGCTCACCGTCACACGGAGGAAGACCATGAACTACGCACGCGCTCTCTGCGCCGCCTTGGCGCTCTGCGCCGGATTGGCGACGGCTCAGGACGAGCACTGGTCGCGTCAATTCCCCAAGCCCCAGAGCTCGCTGAAGATGCTGCCCGGCACGGGCATGAGCGACGGCGGCGGCAAACCCGGCCTCAAGCGCGTGCGCTGGCACGACGGCAAGCTGTGGTTCTGTGGGGCCTGGGAGCCGGGGGTCGACCCCACCGACCTCACCAAGCGCGCCCCCAACATCTACTGGCATCTCTGGACCTGGTCGCCCGAGCAGGGCTACCAGGTCGTGTGCTACTGGGGCAAGACCAGCGGGCAGGGCCCCGACGGCAAGATCCACGACGTGGAGTTCCTCCCCGACGGCCGGATCATCGTCGCCGGCGCGTTCACCCGAGTCGCGAACCCGGGGGGCAACCTGTTCCGGGGCGTCAACGCGCTCGCGATCTTCGACCCCAAGGAGCCGACCGCCGACAAGTGGAAGCCGCTGGGCGGACCGCAGTACAACGGCACGGTCAGCGGGGGCGGCGCCATCGACACGATCTGCTACGACCCCCAGGGCAACGACCTCTACATCGGCCACACCGGTGAAGGGATCCGCTTCAAGGGGTTCCCCAAGTCGTCGAAGATCCACCGCTACGACTTCGACACCCAGAGCTACGAGCCCATGTTCCCCGGACTGGGTGGGGCCAAGCCCATCGTGCACCGGATCAAGGTCGACACCTCGACCCAGCCCTCGACCGTCTACGTCGGCGGCAAGTTCCACTACACCGCGGGCAACGGGCAGAACCCGGCCGTCAGCGACTCGACCGCGCGCTACAGCACCGGGTTCGCCTCGTGGCAGGAGGGCAAGGGCTGGCGCACCTACCCCCTCGATCACCGCAAGAAGGACTACCACTCCGACGAGGAGGTCCTGCAGCGCGCGGCCGACTACATGCACTTCGACTCGGTGCACGTGATGGACTTCGTGGTCGACGGCGAGGAGATCTGGATCGTGGGCGCCTTCAGCGAGGGCAAGGACACCGGCGACACCCTGCGCGGGATCGCCAAGTGGGACGCCGAGAAGGAGATCTGGGTCGACCCCACCGGCGCCGGCGGCGTGGGCCGCGAGGTGTGGAACGTCGCCAAGGCCGACAACGGCAAGCTCTACTTCGCCGGCGCCTTCGGCGCGGTCAAGAAGGGCAAGGAGTTCTACGAGGGCTTCAAGAACGGCGAGACCGCCCACTGCGCGATCTCCTACGACCCCAAGAGCGGCAAGTGGGAGCAGCTCGGCACGGGCCTGTTCACCAAGGCCATGCCCGAGGTGCGGCTGTGCGTGAACGGCAACGACGTCTACTACGCCGGCGACATCACCCACATCGGCGTCGAGAACGGGGGCAAGAAGGAGTTCGAGTCGTACCACGTCGCGCGCTGGAACGAGGACCACGACTTCGTCGCCCGCGCGCCCCAGGTCGGCACCTCGAACGCTCCCCACGAGGTCGGCGGCCCGGGCGCCGCGCCCCCCACCAAGCCACTCTCCACCGGCAACGAGCACTGGTCGCGCCAGTTCCCCAAGCCCCCGCGCGCCCGCGGCCGGACCTCCCAAATGTCCGGCAAGACCGGCATGGACTTCGGCACCGGGACCCCCGAGATCAGCGGCGTGGTCAAGCTCGGCGACACCGTCTACCTCGCCGGCAGCTGGAACGCGTCCATGAACGAGCGCTGGTGGATGTGGTCCTGGAACGCCGAGCAGGGCTGGACCAAGCTCGCCTGGTCGGGCAAGGGCACGGACGCCGCGGGGATCCAGAGTCCGCCCGAGGGCCTGGCCGTGATCGAGGGCAAGATCTACGCCTACGGCGCGATCAGCAGCCACAAGTGCGTGGGGGTCTTCAACCCCGAGGACGGCAGCTGGGCCACGCTGAAGGGCAAGGCCGGCGACAAGGAGGTCAGCGGCAACGCCGCCGAGGGCGGCACCGGCGTGGTCAACGCCGTGGCCTACGACGCCAAGGCGGGGGACCTCTACCTGGTGGGCAACTGGCCCCCCGGGATCGAGAACCCCGACTACGAGCACCCCAAGGACGTGGCGGCGGTGCTGCGGATCGACAAGCAG
>Ga0209273_10003080_pt1 | contig 11902 bp, 5 predicted proteins | sample tdAd471_FD_187126 | JGI IMG/M metagenome (GOLD analysis project Ga0209273, IMG submission 187126) | Marine sediment microbial communities from the Atlantic coast under amendment with organic carbon and nitrate - tdAd47.1 (SPAdes)... | ecosystem: Environmental > Aquatic > Marine > Coastal >...
GGTCCGCCGTCGCCGATCTGTCTGGCTACTACAGCTACGGCGCACAGCCGACGGGCTTCCTCGGCAACCTGGTGGCGGGCAACGGCCCCGGCATCGCGTTCAAGACGTCGCTCACCAACAACGCGACCCAAGCCGACCTGTGGTGGAGCAACCAGGGAGGCGACGCGAGCGTGCCCCTCGACATCGAGGCCGTGCTGGCCGACCCGATGCTCGTCGGCACCGGAGAGTGCCTGCCCGCTCTGTACGTGCCCCCTGCAGGGTCCCCCGCGCTGGGCAACGGCCCCACGATCGGCCCGATCCCCACCGACATCGGCTTCACCGGCGGGCCGTCCGCCGACCCGCTGGCCTTCGTCGACAGCGACGGCGACGGCGTGCTCGCCCTCGAGGACTGCAACGACAACGATGCCGAGGTCTACCCCGGAGCCGGGGAGCGGTGCGCGACCCCGTTCGTCGACGACGACTGCGACGGCCTGCTGGGCGCCGCCGACCCCGACCTGATCGACGGCTCGCTGCTGCACCCCGACCTCGACGGCGACGGCTTCGGCGACGCCTGGGTGACCGAGCTGCTGTGCGTCGGCACCCTCGACGGAACCGACTGCGACGACAGCGACCCCACCGTCACCGGCGGCACCTACTACGCCGACACCGACGGCGACGGCCTCGGCGACCCCGGCGCCGTCATCGTGGGCTGCGACCCGCCCGATGCGGTCACCAACGCCGACGACTGCGACGACAGCGACCCCACCGTCCTCGACACCGAGGTGTGGTTCTTCGATGACGACGGCGATGGCTTCGCAGGCACCGCGGGGGCCGGCTGCGCGCCGACCGGCGCCGCCCTGGTGGCCGACGACTGCGACGACAGCGACGCCGCGGTGCACCCCGACGCCGACGAGCTGTGTGCAGCCGGCGACGAAGACTGCGACGGCCTCGAGGGCGTCGACGACCCCTCCCTCAGCGATGCCCTCAGCCTCTTCCCCGACGGCGACGGTGACGGCGTGGGCGACGGGGCTGCCTTCGCCACCTGCGACCCAGCAGCCGGTGCGGCCGTCGACGGCGACTGCGACGACAGCGACCCGCAGATCTACCCAGGCGCCGACGAGGTCTGCAGCGGCACCGACGACGACTGCGACGGCCTGGTCGACGACGACGACGACAGCCTGACCGACGGTCTGAGCCTGTACGTCGATGTCGACGGCGACGGGGTCGGAGCCGGGAGCCCCTCCGTCACCTGCGACCCTGGCGACGGGGTCGCCGACGCCGGCGACTGCGACGACCTCGACCCCAACGTGTTCCCTGGCGCGGCCGAGGTGTGCAACACCATCGACGACGACTGCGACGGCAGCATCGACGACGACGACGACGACGTGATCGGCCAGGGCGAGTGGTACCCCGACACCGACGGCGACGGCGTCGGCGCGGGCACTGCGCTCACCGCGTGCGTGCAGCCGCCGAGCACCGCGGCGGCCCCCGGCGACTGCGATGACACGGTCGCCACCACCTTCCCGGGCGCCGCCGAGCAGTGCAACAGCGTCGACGACGACTGCGACAGCTACATCGACGAAGACGTGACCGACATTGCCTTCTACCCCGACGACGACGGCGATGGCTGGGGCGACGCCGCCCAGATCCCCGTCTACGACTGCATCGCCCCCCCGAACACCACCGACCGCACCGGCGACTGCGACGACACCAACCCCGAGGTCAGCCCCGTGGGCCTCGAGTACTGCGACGGGCTCGACAACGACTGCAACGGCTCCGCCGACGACGGCGCGGTCGACGCGGTGCCGGTCTACGTCGACCTCGACGGCGACGGCTACGGCGACCCCGCCACCCAACAGCTCGCCTGCGAGGGCAACGGCTTGGTGCTGCTGGCCGGCGACTGCGACGACGACGAGCCTCTGGCCTGGCTCGGCGCCACCGAGGTGTGCGATGGGGTCGACAACGACTGCGACGGCCTGCTCGACCTCGACGACGACGGGCTCGACCCCACGAGCACCACCCAGGCCTACCCCGACCTCGACGGCGACGGCTTCGGCGCCGGCGACGCCGTGGAGGTGTGTGGCCCCGAGCCCGGCACCGCCCTCACCGACGACGACTGCGACGACACCGACGATCAGGCCTACCCCGGTGCCAAAGAGGTGCCGGGCGACGGCATCGACCAGGACTGCGACGGCTCCGACGCCGAAGGCACCGTCGACCCCGACGGCGACGACGACGGCGACGGCCTGACGAACGCCGAGGAGGCGGCGCTGGGCACCGACCCGGGCAACCCCGACAGCGACGGCGACGGCCTGTCCGACGGCGCCGAGGGCGGGGTCGACAGCGACGGCGATGGCTTTGTCGACGCCCTCGACGACGACGACGACGGCGATGGCATCCCCACCGCCACTGAGGGCAGCGACGACTTCGACGGCGACGGCATCCCCAACCACCTCGACCTCGACAGCGACGGCGACGGGGCCGCCGACGCCGCCGAGGGGCCCGACCGCTTCCTGCAGGCGGGGTCCGGCCCCAAAGACGTGCCGACGGCGGCGGAGCCCTCCTCCTATGGATGCGGCTGCACCACGGAAGGCTCCGGGGGCTGGCTCGGCCTCGGCCTGCTGGCGGTTGCTTCGCTGCGTCGCCGCCGGGGTCGTCGATGATCGACAGCCTGCTGCTCAACGCCGACTTCGCCCCTATGGGCGTGGTCGCGTGGCAGCGGGCGACGTCACTGGTTCTCGAGGGCAAGGCGCAGGCCCTGGAGACCTACGAGGGCCTGTTCGTGCGCTCCGCCCACGAGTGCCTGGCCTGGCCCGCCGTCGTGACCCTGCGCGACTACGTGCGGATCCGGCGCACCCCCGGCCCCACCCGTCGGCGCGTGCTGGCCCGCGACGGCTACCGCTGCCAGTACTGCGGGTGCACGCCACAGCGCCCTGGCGGCGTCCCCGATCTAGACGCCTTGACCATCGATCACGTGGTCCCCCGCTGCCAGGCGAGCGACGGTCGGGTGCTGCACCATGGCGAGCGGGTGCATGTCTCGTCGTGGCAGAACGTGGTGGCGGCCTGCATCCCCTGCAACCAGCGCAAGGCCGACCGCACGCCTCACGAGGCCCACATGCCCCTGCTCCGGGTGCCTCACGTGCCCAGGCCCTCCGAGGCGGTGCGCATCGCCCTGGCCCGCTGCGCCGTGCCCGACGAGTGGCTTCCCTTCCTGGGGAGGTGAGTCGAGCCCCCCCGCCCGACGCCACCCTACGGCGATTCTGCGCACGGTGCCGCAGTGGTGGGTCATGGTTTGTGCCATACCGGCGTCGCGGCGCGCTGCGTTGATGCCATAGTGACCATCGGAGCTCTCATGCCGTACCCACGCTACCTTCTACCCGCGCTGCCCCTCCTCTTCGCCTGCACCGGTGGAGGAGCCGCAGACGACGAGCCGCCGCTCACCGCGCCCATCACCACCACCTCGACCGGCAGCACCACCGCCTCGAGCGACAAGGGGGTGTTCGCCGGCCTCGAGCCCCGACGGGTGCTCCGTCACACCAACAAGGTCGACAACGTCGTCCCAATGACCGACGGCACGGTCGCTTTCGTGGGCCCGACGCCCACGCAGCTGCAGCTCGGTGATGGCTCGACACGGCCGTTCTCATCGGTGCTGGGCGGAGAGCTCCTCGTCGTGATGTCGAGCGTCGATCAGCCTCAGCTCACCGTGCAGGGGCGGGAGGTCCGAGCCTGCCGTGGCGCCCGTCCCGACGAGCTGATCGTCGCGACCAATGCCCTCGTCGAGACCGACACGGCCGGCTTCCTCCTGGCCCCCGACGAGCTGCTCGTGTTCCGCTGGTCGGCGCAGGACGGCGCCGAGGTCGTGCTCCGGGAGAGCGGCGCATTCGTCCAGCAGCTGTCGTGCTCGCCCACCGGATGGGTCGCATTGGGTACCAGTGAGGTCCACCGCACGACCGGAGACTTCATCAACCGGGTCCGCACCATCGCCCCCGATGACGAGGTCGTGCTCGACTACGAGCTGGTGATGAACGACGCCCGCGCCCTCATCGGGCCCGATGGCGAGCTCGTGGTGACCGGGTGGTACACCGACGGCACCGTGGGGCCCCACCGCCCCCGCCACGTGCACCCCGATTCCCTCGACGCGCTGGCCATCGCGATCGACGCCGGGGGCCAGGAGATGTGGCAGGCCGCGATCAGTGGTGGCAGCTACGACACCAGCTGGAGCCACCAGCTCACCGAAGACGGCCGGCTGGTATGGGTCGCGGGGGAGGCGTGGGATGGGGGCCTCATCGTCGACGGTACGGGCACACAGCACCAGCCGACCGACGTCTACGAGCGCACCTACGTCGTCACCCTCGACCTGCAGACCGGCGCCCTGCTCGCGAACGGGCACACCGAGGTGGCCCATACCGTCCTCGACGTCGGCGGCCTCACGGTCCTGACCGTCGACACCGTCAACTATCCCGGTCTGCTCCACGACCTCCCCAACGAGATGGGCTCGGTGCTCTTCGTGCTCGACGAGCAGCTCCAGCCACTGGCCGCCGACACCCTCGTGCCCGAGGTGCAGCTGCTGACGGCCAGCCGGTTCTATCGTGCCGTCGCCCATGAGCCGGAGGGCGTGTGGGTGGTCGGCCCGGTCTACCTGCCCGACGACGACATCGACAACGATCTGCCAGTGGTGGCCGCACTGGTGCCGTATCACTGGCTCTGATCGGTGAGGGCAGCGTCTGCTCGATCCCGAGGGCCGTCATCGGCTACCCGTCAGGCAGCAGGCGCGCCAGATCCTTGTTCGCCGCGGCCAGCCGCCACGCGACGATGCCCCTTAGGTCGAGGAACAGCACCTCTTCCCGGGAGTAGCCCACCTGCCCCTCCTCGAAGCGCGGGGGAGGCGGCACCAGCTGCGCGGCCCGAGCTCGGGTGGCCTCGTCATCGCCGTGCATCAAGCAGGCCACCAGCATGCGGAGCACCTCGTCGCTCGGCCCCTCCTCCGCCGCCGCCAGCAGCTCTGCGCGGCACCAGGGGGCGTCCCACACCGCCAGCAACCCCGCCATCCGTTCCCGAGAGTCAGGGGTCGACGAGCGCAGAGCCTGGCGAACGAGGGGCATCGCGGCGTCGGGCGCGTAGCGGAGCGCGAGGAAGGCGTAACGGTAGTCGTGCGGGTTGCCGCGAAACCCGACGATGACGCGCTGGGCGGAACAGCGCTGCACCAGGGCCATGCCCTCCGCCACCTGGCCACGCTCCATCCACCACTCCGCCAGCTCGCAGGCCGAGAACGGGTTGTGCTCCGACGGGTCGATCCGAGCCGCGAGGACCTTCGCTCGCTGTCCTGGGACCACCCCCAAGCGGCGCAGCGCCCCCAGGGCCCGCCCGGTGACGCTGTCGATGGGGCCGTCCGTCAGCCCCCAGCAAGCCTCCTCCGCTGCCTCCCTCGGCAGCATCGGCGCGAGCTCGTCGATCGCCCGCGCCCGTCGCCGGTCGCTCAGCAGCCCCAGGCCCCAGGCCAGGAAGGCCGCGCTGTCAGGCTCGCTGCGGCCCCCCAGGCCACGACGCCAGCGGGCGGCGACCGCAGGGTCGTCGAGTTCTACCGCGGCCACCTCGGCGTAGTGTGCCTCCAGCCACGGGTGCATGTGGAACACATGGTGGGAGCTGGGGTGCCCGATCACCCCGCGCTCGCGGAGCTCGTCGAGGGCGGCAAGGGCCAACTGCTTCCCCTCGCCCAGCCATCCCCTCACCTCAGCCTCCACCGCGGGCACGGGGTCGAGGGCCAGCAGGCGGGTCAGGAAGAAGTGCGGGTCGATGGTCCGGGGCTCGTCGTCGCCGGGAAAGAAGTCCACATCGAGCCGCTCGTGCCCGGGGCCCACGAGGAGCAGCCCGCTGCCGTGGAACCGGAACGACCACCCAGGCAGCCCCGGCACCTCGCCCTCGTCCTCGTCGTTGTCGTCGAGGTGCTCGGCCACGACGTAGGCGAGGAAGTCCTGGCGGGCCCGCTGACGGCACAGGGCGACCACCAGCCAGGCGAGCCAGGGCTCCCGGCCGGGCTCCGCCGGCCCCCCCACCAGCAGGCGCTGCACGAGGCGAACGAGGGCGTCCATCTGCATCTCCTCTTGGACCAGACTACGCGCCTTGTCGCCGCAGGTGGCCGACGACCATGCCGCCCTTTCCAGAGGAGGCGAGGCGCAACGCCGGTTACCAGGCCCTCTCAGGAGGACTCGATGCTCGACCTGTCCGTGACCGATGCCCGTGCCCGCTGGTCCGCCGCGCAGGGCCTCGACCGCCCGGTCGCCGAGACCGTCGCCGCCACCCTGGAGCGCACGGGCTGGGTCCGCACCCTCGGGGGCATCGCTGCCTACATCGCGCTGTCGGCCCGCAACCCCGGCGCGACGATCGACGCCATCCACGCCGCCGTCGCTGCCGGCGAGATCGGCGTCTCCCCGGCCGTGCGCGGCTGCATCTTCCTGGTCCCTCGCAGCCACGAAGCCCTCTGCCTGCGGGTGGCGCATCACCTGAGCGCCAAGCGCATCGCCCGCGAGCACGACAAGGTGGGCATCGACGACGCAGAGCTCGACCGAGTCGGAGAGGCCATCCTGTCGGCTGTTCAGGAGCAGCCCCTGAGCACCGCGCAGCTCCGCAAGGGCCTGCCCGATGGGCTCGTGCGCTCCCTCGGCGACATCGGCAAGAAGGTGGGGCTCACCTCCACCCTGCCCCCCGCCCTGCGCCGCCTCGAGTTCCATGGTCGCCTCCGTCGCACCCCCGTCGACGGCCGCCTCGACCACGAACGCTACGCATGGGCACCCGACCAGCTCGAGGTCGGTCCGGCCTCCGACGACGACCTCACCGAGCTCGCCTCGCTCTACCTTCGATGGGCCGGGCCGAGCACCCGCAAGGAGTTCGCCGCGTGGTCGGGGCTGAACCAGACGCAGGCCAAGCGCGCCCTGGCCGCCTGCGGTGCCGAGCCGGCAGCCCTCGACGGCGACGAGGTCTTCGTGGGCCCCGCCCGCGCCAGCGAAGCGAGCGGCACCGTGCGCTGGCTGCCCGCGATGGACAACCTGTACGCCCTGCGTGCCAACGCTCGCCACCTGGTCGACCCTGCCTACGCCGAGGTCGAGGTGTCGAACTTCGGCAGCGGCGGGCGCGCCAAGCTCGCCACCATGTCGCAGCCCATCGAGCGCACCCTGGTCCGTGATGGGGAGGTGATCGGCCTGTGGGGGTGGGACCCGACGACCCGCGAGGTCGTGACCACGCTGTCGCCCAAGGCGGCCGGCGCGGCGACGGGCGATGGCGAGGCGAGGGTGAGGTCCCTCATCGAGACCATCGGCCACGCCAAGGTGTTCAGCATCGACAGCGACGCCAAGCTCACGAAGCGGGCCCAGCGCCTCCGCGATCTGCGCTGGCCCTGACGCGCTGGGCGTCTTCGGGGCGCCCGACCGCCTCCCACTGCGCAGCCGCGAGGTTCAGCACCGCCACCCGCTCGTCGTACCGGTGCTGTTCCGCCAGCAGCTCCCCGACCAGCTCGGCGGTCGCGGCCAGCTCCGCGTCGCACCACCCCGTAGGCGCCAAGGCCTCCTCGATGCCCTGCACGACGACGGCCCCCTGCCCTCGCCGCGCGGGCAGGCCCAACGCGAGCAGCTGCGTGAACACCACGAAGGGCCCACCGATCTGCCCGATCTTCCGCTCGAGGACGGGCAGACGCTCGGCGTGGTTGCCCAGCCGCCTCCGCCGAGCATCGAGCATGACCAGGTTGAGCTCGTCGACGAACCGGTGGTCGTCGACGAAGGCCTGCGACAGCGCAAGCGCCTCTCGGTAGCAGCGCTCCGCCTCGTCGAGGTCACCGCGCTCGCGCATCAGGTCGCCCAGGACCGCCCAGCCGTGGATCTGAGAGCGCCCGCTGCCGCCACGGTCTTGGCCGAGGTCCAGGCAAGCTCTCGTCCAGTGCTCGGCCTCATCCAGGCGCCCCTGCTGCTGGTAGATCTTGCCCACCATCTGAAGCGCGTGGGCGTGGAGGGCGTGGCCGACGGGCAGCCCCGCCGCCGCCGACAGGGCCCCCGCGAGCGCTTCCTCTACCTGCCCGTGGTGCAGCTGGATGTAGACAAGATTCAAGCCAGCGACGGCGCGAACAGGTTCGGCCACCGCATCGTCCGCCACCACCTCGGCGTACAGCGAGCGGGAGCGGTCCAGGTCGGCGCCGTGCTCCATTGTGGCCAGCGCGAGTCGAGCGGCCGCGCGCTGGGTCGGATCGCCCTGGGCCACCACCTGCATCGCCCGATCGCGGAGCGTGTCATCGGCCCCGCGGTAGCCACTGCCGATGCGGCCGGTCAGCCATGCGGTCCATCCGTCCAGCCAGCGGTCCGCTCCGCGGGGCACCCCGGCCGCATGCAAAGCCGACTCCCACTCGGGGAACACCGTCGCTGCCACCGACCCTTCGAGGCGATCGCAGGCCTGGCGCAGCGCGGTGGCGCCCTTGTCGGCCTCCCCCGCGAGCACGTGATGCCGCCCGCGGCGGAGGGTGACCCAGCCACCATCGCCATGCAGCGACTGAGCCGCGTCGCGGTGCCACACCGGCAGCTCACCGAGCTCATCGAGGTGGCGTGTCGCCGCCGTAGCCAGCCAGGCAGGGATCCGTGCGATCCCGTCCTCCACCACCACCTCCTCGTACGCGCGCCACGCCGCACCATGCTGTCGCAGCAGCGCCTCCACCTCCTCCCGGGGCGCCTCTCCCCCGAGCACCGCCAGCGCATAGACAACAGACGCTGCCCCAGCGGACATGCGCGGCAGCGACCCATCGGCGCCATCTTCCATGTCGAGCAAGGCGAGCTCTGGCACCCGGAAGCGCTCGTCGCCGTCGGGGGTCGTCAGCCCCTGGGCCACCATGCGCTTCAACGTGCGAACGATACGCCCAGGATGCCCCCCGCATGTCGCGAGCAACTGCTCCTGCTGGGCACGATTCAGGGGGAGCACCGCGTCGGCCAGGGCGCGAGCGGACTGCGGATCGAGACGCCTCAGCACGCACTCCGACACGCCTGCCTCGCGCCACCGCCCCCTGCGATGCGCCTCGACGCGATGGTCGGCCGTCAGCACGACCAACACAGGCCAGGAAGACCGCATCACCGACGCCACCACCGCGTCGATATGGGCCTGGTGGTGGACTCCCTCCAAGCACACCAGCACGGGCCGCTGGCCAGCCAGGCCGGCGAGCAGCGGCACCAGTCGCTCAGGCAGCTCATCGGCCTCCAGCGCTGCCAGGCACTGCTCCACCGTCACCGACGATGGGCGCCAAGGACAACGGTGCAGCCAGGCAGCCAGCTCGTCGCCGTCGAGCCCCCGCGTGCGCAGGGCGTCCTGCACCAGGCCGTGCAGGCCGAGGCCCCGTGTGGGGGCGGCGACCATGCGGGCCGTCAGCACCGTCCCCAGCCCCAGCAGGCGTACCTGGTGAGCTAGCCAGGTCGTCAAGCTTCCGCCCCCCATCCCGGGCTCGCCGAGGAGCGCGACGGCACGGGGCGAGCCGGAGGAAGCGTCACGAAGGGCCTGCCACAGCACCTCCTGCTCGGGACCCCGCCCGACCAGGGGCACCGGCCGCAACCCGACCATGGCCGCGGAGTAGGCGGGGGGAGGCGACGGAGCCGCCCAGCGAGCCGGCACGTCGACGGGCTCCCGCGTCGCCGTCACCCCCAACGGCCTGGGCACCTCTCCCGTGGGGTCGTCGAGGTCGAAGGCGAAGGTGTCGTCGACGCCCGCGACGACAGCGGGCCCAGGCGCGGCGGCGGGTGCCACGGCGGAGCCCAGCGCCTCGAGGCCACGGGCCGCGGCGACCGCGTCGTCGAACCGCTCCTCCGGTGCTCGGCGCAGCAACCGGAGCAGCCACTCCTCCAGCTCGCTGGGCACGTCGATCGCTGGCGTCAGCGGCGGCCGCGGGGCCGACAGGTGCTGACTGCGCAGCGCCGCGGGCGACCCCTGAAAGGGAGACCGGCCGCACACCAGTGCCCACGCCAGACACCCCAGCGCATACAGATCGGTCGGGGGACCCCAGCAACGCACGTCACCGCGGAACTGCTCGGGGGCCATGTAGGCAGGCGTGCCCACCAGCTGGTCGATCCTCTCCTCGCCGATGGCGCGCGCCAGCCCGAAGTCGGCAAGGCGAGCATGGAATGGCGCCTGTGCGCTCGCCATTAGCACATTCTCGGGCTTCAGGTCGAGGTGGAGCACGCCTCGCGCGTGGGCAGCTGCCAGACCATCCAGCAGCTGCTCGAGCACGACACGCACGTCGTGCCATGGCATCCGCCCGCACCAGCGCCGCAGGGTGCCCCCCGAGGCCAGGGGCATGATCAGCCCAGGGCTACCCTCGGGAATACGACCGTCGCTCAACAACGCCAGGGCTGCACCCGTCACCCCGTGGTCCAACACCGGCTGGACGTGCGGATGATCCAGCGTCGCGAGGGCGCGAAGCTCCCTTCGAAAGCGCTCCATCAACGCAGGACCACTGACCCCGTCGGGCACGCGGAGAACCTTCACCGCGAACACCTCGTCGGGCCTCCGCCGGTCGAGGGCCCGCCACACCGTCGCCATGCCGCCCTCGCCCACGGGCTCGGTCAGCAGCAGCGGGCCGATCGGCAGGTCGCCGTGGGACAGACGGCTCAGGGTCGCGTCCTTGTCGGCACGCACCTCGACCGACGACCCGTCGTAGGCGAGGGCCGCGAGCTGCAGCAGCTCCACGCGCGGCAAGTCGGTCTCTTCGCACTCCTCCAGCGCACCCCACAAGTCTTCCGAGAGGGCCGCCGCGTGCGGCGCAGCCACGAGCAGCCCACGGGAGAAGGCCTCGACATCGCTCCTACGGGCGGCCGCGCCCATGCCTGGCACCAGCATCATCGACCGAGTCGCGGCGGGCAGCTCCGGGTCGTCGAGCAGCTCTCGGTACAGCGCGTCAGCCCGCAGGTAGTCACGGCGCAGCGCATACACCCGGGCTTGCCCGTAGCGCGCCAGCACCTGCTGGGAGCGGTAGCCGACCCCCTCGGCCTCCTCGCTGCACGCCACGGCCTCGTCGAGTCGGCCGAGCAGCCGAAGCTGGCGTGCACGCCCCACCAGGCAGATCGCCTGCGTCGGACGGTCGCCGTGGGAGGCAAAGATCTGCGCCAGTCGCGCGAACCGCAGCTCTGCGGCGTGAGGCGGCTCGGCGAGGGCCATGGGAAGGGGGACCTCGCACCGCGCACTCCAGTAGACGCTGCCCTCGAAGGCGGCCGTGGCCCGCTCGAGCCAGGGCACCGCCTCGTGCTCCCGAGGGGCTAGCGACACCCCCACCGCAAGACAGGCTTGCCCCTCGAGCCAGCGGTCTTCCAGGGCGACGGCGACCTCGACCGCACGCAGCGCGTGTCGCTGCCAGGAGTGTAGATCACCGCTCTGACCAAGCGATCGCCCGAGCAGCAGCCGCGCGACGACCTCCTGCGAGGTCCCCCGACCGCAGAGCCGCAGCAGCTCCCTTGCGCAGGCCGACGACGCCGCCGCCCTCCCCTGCAGCCAGCGCAGGTGAGAGAGCACCTCGAGCCACTTTCCGACCCCATGCGGCTCACCCTCCGCGCGCGCCCGGACGAGCTGGTCCTCCACCACCTCGGCCACCTCCTCGCTCCGGCCCAAGACGAGACGCGCCATCGCACCGGCCGGCTCCGACGCTGGGGCATCGGCAGCCACCCCACGGTAGTCGCCCGCCCGCAACCTCTCGGAAAGCGACCGGCCGCTCATGGAGCGAGCAGCTGCAGCCGAACGGTCGTGCCCTCGCCCCTCGCGCTGTGCACCGACACGCTTCCGTTCATGCGCTGGGCGAACTCCCGCACCAACGCCAGCCCCAGCCCTGTGCCGCCGTGGGTGCGCTCCACATCGCCGCGCGCCTGGATGAACGGCTCGAAGATGTGCTCCGCCTCCTCCGGCGACATCCCCTCAC
>Ga0209273_10003086_pt1 | contig 11891 bp, 12 predicted proteins | sample tdAd471_FD_187126 | JGI IMG/M metagenome (GOLD analysis project Ga0209273, IMG submission 187126) | Marine sediment microbial communities from the Atlantic coast under amendment with organic carbon and nitrate - tdAd47.1 (SPAdes)... | ecosystem: Environmental > Aquatic > Marine > Coastal >...
ATGCCTTGCTGGCCTCCTCACCCAGCAGACATCATGAATCACATTCCACGCCTCTTGGGAATCCTCTTTCGAGTCAGCCCAATGTCATCCCGCTCTAAATGGCTTCGTGCATAACAAGTTTCAAATCCCGACTGCCGACGCGCTTCGGACAGGATGGGATTGTTCCGTTCCGCTCTTCATTGCCGCATATGGCGGTGCTTAATGTCAGAGCCTGCTCCAACACTGGTTCGGACCGGACGATATTCTCCTCTTCGTTATCCCGGCGGGAAAGGGAAAATTGCACGATTTATGAAAGAGATTGTGCGGGCTAACGGTCTTTCCGATGGTCGTTATGTCGAACCATATGCTGGAGGCGCGGCGATAGCTTGGGAATTGCTGATAACAGGTGTCGTAAGGCGAGTTTCGATCAACGATATCAGCCTGCCTGTTTTCGCGTTTTGACACAGCGTTCTCAATGCTACAGATGAATTGTGTAAACTAATAGAAGAACGCCCTCTGAACGTTCAGGAATGGGATAAACAGAAAGAGGTTTTTCGACGATCAGAGGAAATGGACCTCCTCAATCTTGGCTTTGCGTTCTTTTTCTTGAATCGAACAAATCGATCCGGCATCTTGAATGGCGGTATGATTGGTGGGCGAAACCAGACGGGACCTTGGAAGATCGATGCAAGATTTAATCGGGCCGATCTCATAAGCCGGATAAGAAAAATTGCCTCACTACGTTCTCGTATCGAATTGACCAATCTTGATGCTATTGAATTTCTGAATACGAATGCCAACCGCTTCGGAGGTAAGACGTTACCCTATATCGATCCGCCCTATTTCGACAAAGGCAGGTTCTTGTATCACAACGCCTATCAGGCGAAAGATCACGCTGCTGTTGCAGATGCCATAGCCCGGCTTGACGGATTGAACTGGGTTGTTTCCTATGATGATGTCCGCCCCATTCATGATTTATATGCTGATGCCCCATGGCTACAATATTCTCTGAACTACAGCGCCCGGAAAGCAGAAAAGGGGCGTGAAGTTATGTTTTTTAGTCATGGCCTAGTTGTCCCTGATCTTCCCGCTCCATTAGCTGAAAATGATCGCAGCTTGACCGGCCCACAAAGACCCGTGCCAGAACGCTATTTTCAGGCAAAAGCCTAGCTGCAATCGCCAAGCCCCTCCAACGCAAAGGGGTTGAGGAACTGGCGATGCCAGAAGTAAGCGCGATCCACTTCGCTTAGCTCGGCTTCGTCGCATACATCCGACCAACGGGTCTGGATCATGTCGATTTGCGCTTCGATAATCTCCCGCGCTTTCGTCTCACGCAGCAGGAAATTGGAGGCCGCTTCCATACAGACCGTGAGTTGGCTGAGCCGCTTGTTGCCGGTCAGCAGCATGGCTTGAGAGGCTTCGCCCCCGGTGCGCCCCTGCGGACAAATATCATAAGCCGGAGTGAGCGCGAGGTTCTGCCCATCCCAAAAGGCGGCATGATTGCGGGCATGATCGTCGGTGTTGCCGGAGAGAATGTTGAACACCATGCGCCCGAACAGCTCTTCCAGCGTCTCGGTCGGATCGGTAAAGCGATGACGGATCAGCGTCGTCAGCTCTTCATAGCTTGCATAGCGCGCTTCGGTCTCATCAAGCTCCAGCAGAGTCAGGCCCGAAACAAGCCCGCGTCTCTTCCAGCCATTGGCCGACGGCACGCGGTCAAAACGCTCGATCAGCAAAACATCCTTGCCCAGCCCCTTTGTAAGTTTGACGGGAGCGACGTTAAGGCCCGCCAGACTGGCAAGCCGCATAGCGACAAACTCGCCCTTCACGACATTATAGAGATCGTTGCTCGCCGAAAACTTGGCAATATATTTCTTATCATCAGTATCGATCAATGCTTTAGGGCGAGCGCCGCCCAGTGCCGTGCCGTGCTGTAGCGCAAGGTCCAGTTCGGGAGAAAGCGGTACACCGTCTTCAACGCGCTGTGCGGATTCGATCAGTTCAGCAAGCGTCGCGTTCTGACTTTGGCGCAGGATATATTCGCTTGGTGATGTCTGGAAATCCAGCGCCCCGATCCGGTCGGAGCCGGACTCCAGCATATAGGTCAGCTCGTCCAGCTCGGCAGCATCCGCCGCCTGACCCTTAAGGCCGAGCATCCGGTTTATAATAACCCGTCGCCCCCATGCATCAGGCGAACCATCGCGCAGACAGCTTGGCATCTGCATCGTATCATGCAGGGCGATTGCGCCTGCCTTAAGCGGCAGCTCCGGCTCATAGATTGCAATCGCGTTGTCGCGGTTCAAATAGCTTTGACCGTAATTGAAGGTGAGGCGGCCATCCCCCATGCGGCTCAGCCGTCCTGCCACAACCGGATCGGTTGCCCCCGGCAGCCAAATCCACACAAAGGCTTCTTCGTAACGGCGATCAGAAGTCATCTCTCACCACCGTTCTTGTTTCATGCACGGCCTTGGGCATGAGCTGGAGCTTTTCCGCCTGCTCGGCCACACGCATCGACAATCTGCTTTCATCGGCCTCGAACAACGGAACACCGACAATCGTAGCCGCTTCAAAGACCGACCCGATGCCGCAACGCGGATCGCCACTTTCAACACGCCGGATCATATCGCGCGATACGCCCACGCGCTCGGCAAGGTCTTGAACGCTCAGCTTGCGTTTAATGCGGCCAGCACGAATGAGCTGGCCAAGCAGAACCAACGCCTCTTCCCCGTAACGGGAGAGCGAGCGAGCGCTTGTCGATCCTTTTGTCCGTGCCATGAGAACCACATCCTTTCATTCTCAAGAATGCCCGAATATAGCGGAAATGTCAATAAATTGACTTATATTTAAGTCCTAATATAGATAATGGCGTATATATAAGCCTATTTATGAGCTTGGAAAGCGGCGATCAAACAGCGAGCATACCTGAATGACTGACCGGCCGGAGGCCGGTAGGATCATGGCGAGTGGCTAAAGCCGTTTTTGTGGCTGTGCCGGTCGAGGTAACGCATGATGATGTCATCGGTGATGTTGCCGGAAGTGGTAGAGAAGTATCCCCTACCCCAGAAACGCTGGCCCCAATAGCGTTTGCGGATATGCTCGAACTCCTGCTGGATCTTGCACGATGAACGCCCCTTGGCGCGCCGCACGAAGTCGCTGACCGACACATGGGGCGGGATTTCCACGAACATATGGACATGATCGCATGACAGTACACCGGTGATGATTGTCACACCCATTTCGGCACACACTTGGCGGATGATCTCCCGAACCCGCAAGCGGACTTCGCCACGCAGCACCTTGAACCGATATTTGGGTGCCCAGACCAAATGATAGCGATGGTGAAAAGTCGTGTGGCAGCCGGTGCTGTATCCCATAGTCTGTATCCTCCAGAAAAGTGAGGCTTCACGCCCGATGGGCTGTCTCACTTTTCTGGAGGATACAGGCTACTGGCCGAGTCTAAGGCTGAAGCCAGCATCCGACTGAAGTCGGAGGGGTTCCTCCTTCAAGAGGACTCTAAAGTTCGCTCAGACCAGCCCTGTCACCATAGCGCCAGGGAATCGAGCCATATCTGCACCTCTTCCAGCTTAAAGCGTGGTCTGCATCTCTATCCGCGACCCACGTCATGGCTGTGCATGTCTGCATCAACTGCGGTTCCAGATCAGCTTTGCATTGCAAAATTCATGCAGACCGAAATGGGAGAGCTCACGCCCATAGCCGCTCTGTTTGATCCCGCCGATCACACACGCGGATCGGATGCGGCAATGCCATTGATAAACACGCCTCCGGTCTCGATCCGCTCGGCGACATTTGCCGCCCTTGCGCCGTCATTGCCCCAGACCGCGCCGGCGAGACCGAAATCGCTGTCATTGGCGATGCGAACCGCATCATCTGCATCTTTCGCCAAAATGAGGGCTGCGACCGGGCCAAAGGTTTCCTCGCGGAACACCGGCATGTCAGGCGTAATCCCGGTGAGCACGGTCGCGGGATAAAAAGCGCCCAGCCCTTCAGGGATTTCTCCCCAATCAATAGTTGGGCGCCCATTTCGACGCTCCGCGTGACCTGCTCGTGCAATTCGGTCCGCAACCGGACCCGCGCCATCGGGCCGAGCCTGGTTTCTTCCCGCGCCGGGTCACCCTGTGGCAATGCCTTTGCGGCGGCGACGAAACGCCGGGTAAATTCCTTGAAGGCCGGTTCTTCCACGATAATCCGTTTGGCTGCGATGCAAACCTGGCCACAATTCTGGAACCGCGCCTCTATTGCGGCAGGAACGACACGATCGAGATCGGCGTCGGCCAGCACGATGAAAGGGTCGTTCTCACCAAGCTCCAGCAACGACTTTTTGAGGTGCCGCCCGGCTTCGGATGCAACCGCCGCTCCCGCAGCCACGCCCGACGTCACCGTAACACCTGCGATGCGCGCAACATCATCGCGACTTATGGTCAGCGCGTTGAACACGCCCTCGGGCATACCCGCTTTGGCCATGGCCGCCGCCAACGCACGGGCGGAACCCTGCACATTGTCGGCATGTTTGAGGACAAAACCGTTGCCGCCAGCCATGATCGGTACAGCGGCCCGCAAGACTTGCCAGAGTGGAAAATTCCACGGCATCACAGCGAATATCAAGCCCAGCGGCAGATAGGAGATGCGTGCGTCTCCATCCGCGCCGACATCCGGCTTTTCGTCCGCCAATAATCGAGCACTGTTCGAAGCATACCATTCGCACAGCGTAGCGCATTTGTTTACCTCACCGCGAGCCGCCGTGATGGTCTTGCCCATTTCGGCGGTGATCGTTGCGGCAAGGAAAACGACCTCTTCCCGTAAAACCGCCGCAAGCTTCGCAAGATGGCGCTCGCGCTCCGTGACAGGCATTGCCCCCAGACTTTCTGCGCCTTTGCCGCCGCCGACAGAGCTCTATCCTGTGCTGCGATATCATCGTGAGGATAGCGGGCTCTCTCTTCACCGGTCGCGGGATTGACGGAGACAGCATATGTGGCCCTCTTGGCCGCGGGATCGGCGATTTCGGACAATGTTGCCAAATCAATATACCTGTGATGATTGGGAAGACGTCTGCGTATCGACCCCGGACTTGAATTTGCGTGCCAGCGTTTCCGCTCCCCGTGCAAGGATGGTGGCGTCCGTGCCAACCGCCACGAAACTTGCGCCCAGTAAAAGATAGCGTCGCGCCAATGCCTCGTCGGCGATCAATATGCCCGCAGCCTTGCCAGATGCGCGGATGCGATCAATGCCATCCTCAATGGCCTGCTGCACCTCTATATGTGCAGGATTTCCGATATGGCCAAGTGCCGCAGAAAGATCTGATGGCCCGACGAACACGCCATCAACACCGGGCGTGTTTGCAATATCGTCGAGTGCTTCCAGGCCCGCGACTGACTCGACTTGCAACAACAGACAGATTTCCTGCTCTGCCTCGTGCAAGTAATTGGCGGTGCGATTCCAGCGACTTCCACGGCTGATCGCAGAACCTATGCCACGAATGCCGTTGGGCGGATAACGGGTCGCACGGACAAGGTCAGCCGCCTGCGCGCCGCTTTCCACCATCGGGATCAACAGGCTGCGCGCGCCAATATCAAGCAACTGCTTTATCATAACAGCGTCGCCAATCGGCGCCCTGACCACCGGCTCAACTGGATATGGTGCCACAGCCTGCAGCTGCGACAATATCAGCGGCAAGTCATTGGGGGCGTGCTCCGCATCCAGCAATAACCAGTCAAAACCGGCCCCGGCGCATATCTCTGCTGTATAGGGGGAGGCAAGCGCCTGCCACATGCCAATCTGCGGCTTCCCATTGGCGATTGCTGCCTTGAACTGGTTTACTTGCATCGCTGTCTCTTTCAACTGGAAGAATGGTTTATGTCGTCACGCGAAACGGCAACTGACCATACCAAGAGGCCCGAAATCTGCCGAGATATAACTGCCTGGAGGCGCTTCAACGGGACGTATGAACGAACCAGACAGAACGATCTGGCCAGCCTCGATCCGGTCGCCATAGGATGCAAGGCGATCCGCTAGCCAGGATACCGACAGCAGCGGATCGTTAAGCACACCAGCCCCCAGCCCCGTTTCCTCGACCCCTTCGTCGCGCGAAACAATGGCACCAACCCATCGCAAATCCAGATTGGAAAAATCGTAAATTGGTTCGCCCATTACGATACCTGCATTGGCGGCATTATCGGCGATGGTATCGAAAACCGTACGAAGCTTGCCTGAGCGCGGGTCAATGCGTGTGATGCGCGTATCCAGAATTTCGAGCGCCGGAACAATACAATCCGTCGCGTCCAGAATATCCTTTGCGCTCAGCTGGCCGCCAACAAGCGGGGCTTTCATAACAAAGGCAATCTCTGCTTCTATCCGCGGCTGGATGAAGCGCTTTGGCGGGATGTCGGACCCGTTATCAAAAACCATGCTTTTCAGAAGCACGCCCGAATCCGGAATGTCGATGGACAGGGCATATTGCATCGCCTTGGACGTCAGGCCAATTTTCCAGCCGACCACCGGATCGCCCGCGTCCCGCTTCATGCGGACCCATGCACCCTGGATCGCATAGGCATCGTCCATGTTCATGCCGGGATTGTCTTCGCTCAGCAGAGGAATCTGGACCTGGCTGCGCTCGGCTCCGTCCAACGCGAGCGCAGCAGCCCGCACGGCCTCACCATCAAGAGTGAGGCCGGCAGGACCGCTGAACAATGTCGTGTCGCGAGAGGCCATCAGGCCGCCGACTTGCGGTTCGTATCAAAGCCCATCTGCGCGCCCAGCAGCGCGGGCGGCTCCTTCAGATTTTCCTGCCAGAGCAGCGATTCCATAGCGATATTCAATGGCTGATCCTGAATGGTGAGTTCGTAGACATAATCGTCGTAGGATGCGTGGTTGTGAACCGCCCAGCCAGGGGCTGACAACATCAGGTCGCCTGCCTTCCATTCATAGACATTGCCTGCCACAGTGCTGCGCCCGCTGCCCTTGAAATAATAGTTGATTGCAGCCGAGGTGTGCCGGTGTGGCCGGTCGACAATCTTGGGCGGACGAATTGTAATCGTGGCGAAGAAATTCGGTGTCGTGCCGTTGGTGCGCCCGGTCATCGGATTGAACAGAAGATAGAGACGACGACCAATATAGTCGGCACCCAGGTCCTGAAGCTTCCTGAGTTCCGCTTCGACACGTTCCCAAGGCCAGTGAAGACATGGCGAATCCACGTTCGGCGGATTTATGAGCTTTTCATATGGCATCAACATCGCGCCATCATCACTGATCTGGAAAGTGCCATAGGGGCTATTGCGGCGGGGATTTATCGCCTCCTTGTCGGCCTCTATGACAGGCGCCACCAACGGCGGGTTTTCCTCGGTTTGGTGAATCTGCATGAACTGCAGCAGTGCCGCGTTTGTATAGGTAAGGAAGACCTGCAGGTCCTTTCCGTCATTTTCCCGCCAATAAGGCGTCCAGGAAGGCACGTTATACACATCATATTGCTGAAAATCGATGCGGCGCCCGCCGACATTGGCAAAGCCCGAACCCATGATGCAGAAGTTCACCTCAGTCGCATTGTGCCGAAATGGCTGCATGCGTTCACCCGGCTTCAGAACATTGAGCGTTAGCTGAGTGCCTGGAGCGAGGCCAGGTGTAGTCGGATTGGCACGCGGATGTACGATCAGCGACGAGCGGCGACCGTTCGCCGGCATCGGAATCGCCGCGAGGCGTTCGATTTCCTCGTCCATTTTTTCCTTTGTAACGATAGCAGGAGCCCAGGGTTCATTCTGGGGATATCCAATGCCGCTAATGTCCTGAAATGCAGGATAAGCTACTTCAAATGGTGTACGAATGTCGTTCATCGGTTCAATCCTTCGTTCAAGATCAGTCCGTCAGACGCGGAGCCTGACGAGTGATTGCTGGTAGGGGTCTCCCAGCTCTTTCTGCTTGTGCGCGTTCAAGAATGGCGATCCCCAATGAGAGATCCGAAATGCCCATTCCCATCGCTTTAAAGACTGTCAGATCGGCATCGGCCGGACGAACAGCGTTAGCCGCCACCAGATCGCACAATGGCTTGAGCTGAGACCATTTTTCCTCATCCGAACCAAAGGCGTCCATGAATTCCCGGGAAAGCTTGCGCACCTGCGGCACGCTGTCCGCAGCAATAACATTGGCACGAGCTAACAAGGCGAATTCAAACTCAGCGCGTTCGGGCGTAATTGCCCCGACAGCATTCACATGCACGCCCTTGGGCAACATGTCAGCGGAAAGGAACGGACTGGTAGCCCGTGTTGCCAGTGTCACGATTTCCGCGCCGTCAATCGCCTCTTCGAGCGTCGATGCAGCGATTGATTCGATACCAAGCGCTGCCTCGGCTCTTTGTGCGAGCTGTTCACGATTAGCAGGTGTGGGGCTCCATACCGTGATGCGTTCAAGTGGACGGACCGCCGCGACCGCCGCGATCTGCGCCAAACTCTGCTTTCCCGCGCCAACCATGGCCATCCGCCGTGCATCTGGTTTCGCCATGACGTCAGCACCAAGGCCGCTAATGCCACCGGTACGCATCTGACCCAGCGCGAACGCCTCGATAACCGCTATCAACTGGCCATTATCAGCAGAAAACAGCAATAATAGCGGGCAGGCTCCACCACCGGTATGAGTCCAGGTCTTTGTACCCACGATACGCTTGCCAGCGAAGACCGCGCCGATCGCATGCAGCGTGGAATGACCATCATAGGCCGCGTGGGTCTTCACCATGTTTGACGCGCGACCAGCGGCCTCTTCCCGCAACCCTTCGCGCAGCGCGTCAATGGCTTGCGGCAACGAAAGGAGCGAGACGACTTCCTGTTCGGTAATCCAGATCGGTTCGCTCACGCCTTTACTTCCTCAGCAAAAATGGAAGGAACCGGCGCAGCCAGTTGCAGGGAATTAACAATGATCGCATGCGTAATATAGCGACCAATAAGGAAGAGCACGGCTAGCGCCTGGTCGGCGCCGATCGCGTCGATTACCGCTTCCAGCTCAGCGGCGACGCCCTGACCGGACTGTTTTACCGCAGAAATGACGAAACGCTGAACGGTACGCTCCGCGTCCGACAGGCCTTTCGCATTTTCAGGATCAAGCTGTTCGACGGCTGCAACCCACTCCTTGCCGAAGCCGAGCTTTTGCGACAGCCGCTCATGCTGATGCTTTTCATATTCATTCTGCATCATCACAGCAATGCTGAGCGCACCGAGTTCGGTGAGTCGGTCGGGCAGAGCATATTTGAGCGCGTCCGTCATTTCCATGAACGGCACAAGGATATCGGGCTGATGGCCGGTGCAGCGGAAAAACTCGCCCAGATACCCCAACCGCTTATATTTGGATTCGAGCAATTGCTGCAGAGCTGGTGAGAGCTCCTCATATGCAAGACGCGCAATACGTTCGGACATGCTTTGGCCTCCGTTCAACCGCCTGTTTTATGCGCCTTCCCAAAGGCAAACTGAAATATATTGTTGGATGCTTTGCTATACCTTATAGGTATTGCATGGACCTGAGGCAGCTGCGCTATTTTCTCGCGCTTAGCGAGGAGCTGAATTTCACTCGTGCGGCCGCGCGGTGCAATGTCTCACAACCGCCACTGAGCCGCGCGATCGCACAGCTGGAGGAAGAACTTGGGGCAGTTCTGTTCGTTCGCGACACACATCATGTCGCCCTTACTGCTGCAGGGCGCGTGCTGGCTGAAGATGCAAAGCGATTGCTGGCTGCAGCGGAAGAGGCGGGAGACAAGGCCCGCAGGACTGCACGCGGCCAGCGCGGCACGTTGAAGTTGGGTTTCGGGGGTTCGACCGTTTATTCGCTATGGCCGAGATTGATACAGGGCTTTCGCGAAGCGGCGCCGGACGTCCGGTTGATCTTTTCGTCCATGCCGGTCCTTGAGCAGATCGAGGCGTTGCGAGACGGACAGGTCGACCTCGGCCTTATCCGTCTGCCGATCATGGACGAGATGTTGATGACCGAAACCGTATATCATGAACGGCTTGCCGTGGCGCTGCCACCCGGGCATCCGCTGTGCTCAGCATCCGAACCCGTGAGGATCGGCCAGCTCGCCTCTGACCGCTTCGTGACTTACGAACCACGCAGGGGCTTCAGCTACTATGCGGATCTTCACGCGCTCTGCAAATTGGCCGGCTTCGAACCGAACATCGCGCACGAAGCATCCTCCACCGAGGCGGTGGTCGGCATCGTGGCCTGTGATGAGGGTGTGGCGATCGTGCCTTCCTCAGCCGAACGCCTGCGCATGCATGGCGTCAGTTTTCGTCCTCTTCTTGTATCTTCAAAGCCCAAACCATTCGAAACTGTGACCTTTGGCCTGGCCTGGAACAGGGAGGCTCCCTCGCCGGTGGTGATGGAATTCATTTCCTACGCGCGCATGAAGGCAAGAGCCTTCGCCGGTAACGAGCAGACTGGCCCTTTAGCCTGACTGCTGAATTCCACTGGCGCGGATCATCCATGCCGCCAGGGAATTCGTCCAAGCACCGCCTATTCCCAAACTTATCGCCCAAAAGGGAAGCCCGTGAGGTCAGCAGTACACCCTTTACGGGCGAGTTCAAGTGACGCGCTGAGATATCAAAACGGACTTGGCGGTGTAACGCTAGGTTTGCGTTTCACCCCAGAGCGCTGGCCCGGATGCCAAGTCCGTTTGTCAAAACCCGCTGATCACACTGCGCGATTGGTATAGATGGTCTGGGAATTCGTATATTCGGAAAGGCCGTCCAGCGCATTTTCTATACCGATGCCGGACTGCTTGTGCCCACCGAACGCAATGTGGGGAGAGAAGCTGTGGATTTCATTAATCCACACAGTACCGGCCTCTATACGTTCGGCTATGGTCTTGGCGGTATCGATGTCCTTACCCCAGACCGAGGCCGCAAGTCCATATTCAGTGTCGTTGGCCCGTGAGACGACATCGTCGATATCATTGAACTTGAGGAGCGGCAGCACGGGACCAAATGCTTCCTCGACTACTACGCGGGAATCCTCTGGCGGGTTATCGATAATAGTGATCGGAACGAAATAGCCCTTCCCTTCCGGAATGTCTCCTCCAAGCAGGAAATTGAGCCCCTCTGCCTTGGCATCGGCCAACAATTCTTTCAGCTTGTCGAACTGCATCTTGTTCTGGATCGGGCCCAGCTCGGTCCCCTGCTGCGATCCATCCCCGACCTTTATTGTGCGCGCATAGTCAACCAACGCCTTGGCGAAGGCGTCGTAAATGTCTTCATGCACGTATACCCGCTTTGCAGCGACGCAGAATTGCGATGAATTCTGGAACGCTGCCCAGAACATCTCCTGCGCTGTCTTTTCTACATCGACATCGGGCATCACGATAGCCGGGTCGTTTCCGCCCAATTCCAATGTGATGCGCTTGAGATTGCCAGAGGCGCTTTCCATGATCTTGCGGCCCGTGGCCGTAGAGCCCGTAAAGCTGATCTTGCGGATGTCCGGGTGCTGTGTGATCCATGAGCCCAGATCATTCCCGCCCGAGACGATGTTGAGCACGCCCGCGGGCAATATGTCGCGCAACAGTTCACCCAGCTTCAATGTGCAGAGCGGCGTCCATGGTGAGGGCTTCAGCACCATCGTGTTGCCCGCAACAAGCGCGGGAGCAATCTTCCAGATGGCGAGCAACACCGGGAAGTTCCAGGGCGTTATCCCGCCGACCACGCCGAGCGGTACGCGGCGGGTCTCCGCGGTACGTGTATCGGTCTGCTCCGCGACATGCACGTCGAGCTTCTGCTTGGCGATTTCGTGGCACCAGATATGGGATCCGCCGATTTCCCACTCCGCACCTGCCCTGGCCTTGCCTTGTTCGCGCGTCAGCAGCCTGATGAAATCTTCGGCATGTGCCTTGATAGCGTCTCCGATTTTCGCGACATACGCCTGCCGCTCTGCAA
>Ga0209273_10003087_pt1 | contig 11883 bp, 10 predicted proteins | sample tdAd471_FD_187126 | JGI IMG/M metagenome (GOLD analysis project Ga0209273, IMG submission 187126) | Marine sediment microbial communities from the Atlantic coast under amendment with organic carbon and nitrate - tdAd47.1 (SPAdes)... | ecosystem: Environmental > Aquatic > Marine > Coastal >...
CACCCGCGAGACCGTTGGACTCCCCAACGACCTCTGCGGTTGGTTCGAGGGTCGCTCGCGCTTCGCTCGCCTGGGGCTCCTGGTGCACATCTCCGCCGGGTTCATGCAGCCGGGCACCGCGAACAACCAGGTGCTCGAGATCTCGAACATGGCACCCCGACCCCTGCGCCTGTTCCCGGGGACGCCCCTCTGCCAGTTCATCTTCCAGCGCACGTCGGGCTCGTCGAAGCACGAGGGACGCTACACCCGGCAGTCCATCGCCGACTTCCGTGGCGCGACCGAGGCTACTCCGTAAGCCTCACCGCTCCCAGGACTTGACCCTCCGTGTCACGCCAACGAGAATTTTAGACCTGTCATTCTGTCGCCTGCTGTGAATCCAGTGGCGATTATTTGGGGTTTAGGCAACTGGTCCTTAGATTGCAGAAGGGTCGTTCTAGAGATAGGAGAGTCTCATGCGATCCGTAACCCCACCGCCCAAGGGTGGCCGCCGAATTCCCGCCCCCCTGTGCGAAGTGCCGGGGTGCACGGAGACCACTCGCGAGCGGAAGCCCTTCTGCACCCTACACGTCACCGAGCACAGCTACGTGCGGAGCCTGCTCGAGACCATCGAGTCCATCGAGAACGAGGTCAAGGCGACGCGCAAGCTGGGTAGCCGTGCCGTCGACATCTCTGGCCCCACCGCGAACGACCTGCTGGGGTTCGTGCGTGAGAACGGTCCGCGCAGCGTGCCTCGGCTCGGTCGTGACCTCAACCTGCCCGTGGACGTGGTCAAGAGCTACGTGACCGCCCTCGCGCGGGCGGGGCGAATCGTGACCAAGCGCACCGAGCGCGGAGGGATCCGCGTGGAGTTGACCCCAGCGGCCAACCCCAACGGGGACCAGCTCCGGCGCGCCCGCGTGCGCGCCGGCTAACCCGTTACCCCCCAGTTTGGACGAACCTCGAGCGCACTCAGGCGTGGGTGCGGGTCTGAGCTACGGCCCGCTTCCAGCCCGCGTAGAGCGCCTCGCGCTGCTCGGCGGGCAGGTTGGGGGCGTAGGTGCGGTCGATCCCGAGCACCTGCTCCACCTCCGAGAAGTCTTTCCACAGCCCGCAGCCCAGACCCGCGAGGAACGCGGCACCCTGGGCGGTGGTCTCGACGTTGGTTGGGCGAGCCACCCGGATTCCCAGCACGTCGGCCTGGAACTGCATCAGCAGGTCGTTGGTCGCTGCGCCTCCGTCGACGCGCAGCTCGCCCAGGGGCTTGCCCAGGTCGGCCGCGAGGGCGTCGATCAAGTCGCGTGACTGGTAGGCGATGCTCTCCAGGGCTGCGCGGATCAGGTGGCCGCGGTTGGTGCCACGGGTGAGGCCCGTGATCAGCCCTCGGGCGTCCTGGTCCCAGTAGGGCGCGCCGAGTCCGACGAAGGCCGGCACGAGGTAGACGCCGCCGTTGTCGGGGGCGGCGAGGGTCGCGCTGTCGGCGGCATCGTCGAGCAGCCGCAGCTCGTCGCGCAGCCACTGGATCACCGCGCCGCCGATGAACACCGATCCCTCGAGGCAGTAGACCGGGGCGCCCTGACGGTCACAGGCGATGGTCGTCAGCAGGCCGTTCTTGCTCTCCACCCGCTCGTGTCCAGCGTTGAGCAGGGCGAAGCAGCCCGTGCCGTAGGTGTTCTTTGCGCTCCCCGGCTCGACGCAGCCCTGGCCGAAGAGGGCGGCCTGCTGGTCACCCGCGATCCCGGTGATCGGGAGGTCCCCAACAACCGCGGTGGCGCGACCGAACTCCCCCGCCGACGGCTTGACCTCGGGGAGCATCGACGGCGGCACGTGCAGGAGGGCGCAGAGCTCGGGGTCCCACTGGCGGGCGTGAATGTCGTAGAGCAGCGTCCGCGATGCGTTGGTTGGGTCGGTGACGTGAGCGGCGCCCTCGGTCAAGCGGTCGACCAGCCAGGTGTCAATGGTCCCGAACCGAGCGCGGCCAGCCTCGGCCCCGGCCTTGGCCTCGGGCACGTTCTCCAGGATCCACTCGACCTTGGTGCCGGAGAAGTAGGCGTCGAGGACCAGCCCCGTCTTCTGGCGGAAGGTCTCGGCGTGGGGCTCGAGCGCGTCGCAGCGCGGGGCGGTGCGCCGGCACTGCCACACGATCGCCTTGTGATAGGGGCGGCGCGTCTCAGCGTCCCATACCACCGTGGTCTCCCGCTGGTTGGTGATCCCGATGCCGGCGACGCGCTCGCCGAGGGCGCCCAGGGCGTCCCGGGTCAACGCTTCGGTGACTTGCCAGATCTCCTCGGCATCGTGCTCGACCCAGCCGGGCTGCGGGTAGTGCTGGGTGAACTCGCGGTACCCCTTGTGGATCACCTGGGCCTGGGCGTCGAAGCCCAGCACCGTCACTCCGGTGGTTCCGGCGTCGATCGCCAGGATCACGTCTTTGGCCACGTGCGCCTCCTCGGCTGCTCAGTATCCCGGGCTGGGGTGCGGGATCAAGCCGTCTCGAGGCGGAACGCGAACCGGGCCGCGCCTACTTCTTCTCGTCTTGCTTGGCGTGCTTGCGCTTGCTGGCCTCGCCCAATCGCTGTCGCGCTTCGAGGGTCAAGCGGTTGGCCTCGTTGGGCGTGATGTTCACGATGCGCTGATCACTCCGGTGCAGGCTCACGAGCCGGCCGTTGAGGTTCAACACGGCCTCGGCTTGTAGCGCGTCGCTGTCCGCGTGGGTCAGCTTGACCCGGGTCCCGTCCTCGGTGCGTTCGGCGCTGATCTTGCGGGGGCCGCTCCTCAACCCTTGCTCGTCGAACTGGACGAAGGACCAGCCGTCCTTCGGCAGCAGCTCGGGGAAGCATGGCAGGACGAACAGCGCCACCGTGCCGGGCACCGTGCGGTCGCTCCAGGGGTAGCGTTGAACGTTGACCTCGTGCCCCTTCTTGAACTCGAACTCGATCTCGTCGCCCTTGATCTTCCCCGTCGCCGTGACCTCCTCCTTGGGCGTGCGCAAGATCAGGCGTAGCTTGACCAGCTGTCCGGCCGGCCCCATGTGGAGGTTGACCGCGCGCAGGGTGGGGTTCTCGCTGTCGAGGTGATTGACCGTCGACTGCAGGTAGAGCTCCTGTCCGTCGCGCTTGACATCGACCTGGATCAGCACCAGCTCGTCGCCGCCTCCCAGGCGGAAATGGCGGGTCCCCTGCACCCGCGCGAAGAACCCCTGCTTGGTCGCGGCCTCGAGCAGGCGCCCGAGGGGGGTCGCCTCGACCCGCTCCTGGGCCTGGGTAGCCCCGGCGCCGAGGCCGAGGGCGAGGAGCAACACCATCGCGCGGGTCACAGGAGCCGCCGTTCGATGTAGTCGCAGGCGTCGTAGTTGTAGTAGCCCATCAATCCACCCACCACGATCACCGTCAGCCAGGCGGCGAAGCCCGTGCCCAACCCGGAGAGCAGCACCCAAGCCAGGAGCATGCTCGTGAGGGTAAGCCCGCCCAACAGCGCCAGGTTCAGCTGGTTGTTCTTCTTCTTGACCACCTTGCGCACCACCTGGATCAAACCCCAGGGCAGGCACACCGAGACGATGAACCAGCCGAGGAAGCGCAGGATCAGGCTGCTCTGGTGGATGCGGTAGCGGATGTAGCGAAGCTCCCAGGGGCTCTCGATCCCGTGGCTGATCTCGGGGACCTCGGCCACGACCTCACCCTTCTTGATGCTGTAGATCTTCGCCGCGACCCCCACCCGCGAGCCGAGGCCATCGCCGTGCTTGCCTTCGTCGAACTGGGTGACTTCGACCCACAGCAGCCCGTCGGTCTCGAAGTTGGCCTTCTCGTAGAGGGTCTGCACGACCTGCACCGCCTTGTCGTAGGTCTGCGGCGGGTGGCGGGTGTCGATGATGTTCAGCTTGGCGTAGAGGGTCCCCAGCCAGGTGCTCTCCTCGAACTCCTCGACCGCGGACCAGTCGATGACCTTGTATTTCGAGGACTTCTTCACCGCCTCGGTCAGCAGCTCCTCGAACTGGAGCTCCTCGTCGCGGTCGGAGCGTCCGCTGACGATGAGGAACAGCGCGTTGCAGTCGCGCACCCGCGGGAGGGCCTCGCGGAACTCCGAGCCGGTGACGGCCGTGATGTCCTTCATCAGGTCCGTCATCTCGCGGCGCTCCTCGCCGCTGGCGAGCCAGACGATCAGGCCGATGACCCCCGCCACGATCCCGAGCATGACCACGATCTTCCAGAGTTTGTCGAACACCGGCGGCCTCGCTTAGGTTTGGCTCTTGGGGAGCATGCGCACGACGAACAGATCCTGGACCTTGTCGCTGACGCGAATGGTCAGCTTCGGCTGGGACTGGTGGTGGGTGTCCCAGCAGAAGATCTTGTAGCCGCTGCGGGACACGCCAGCGACGTAGTCGCTGGCTGCGTCCACCCAGCGGACCTCTTCGCGCGCTTGATAGTCGCGGAACAGGTTCTTGCGCGGCTCGGCGAGGGTCACCGTGAAGTCCTTGCTCCCGATCACGTAGAACCCGGTGCCCGCGACCTGGGTGTGCCGCAGCATGTAGATCGGGTTCTTCTTCACCACGTCGAAGGCGTGGGCCGAGCCGGGGTCGTCGAGGTCCCAGGCGTAGATCCGGCCGCTGCGGTTGCCCGCGACCAGCTCCTGCCCCACGACCACGAAGCTGGTGATCGAGTCGTCGGAGCCCTTGAAGCGCCGCGGGTGCTCCTCCCCGTGCGCTACGTCGAGCGCGAACACGTCCGCCCCGGCGCTGAAGTAGAGCACCCCGCCGACGACCACCACGCCGCGTGTGGCCGAGGCCGCGCGCGACTCCTCCTCGCAGAGGATTCGGCCCTCACCCCCTGCCAGCGGCCACTCGCAGAGGCCGAGCTCGGAGTGGGTGGAGTAGAGCCGGCCGTCGAAGTAGGCCACGCTGTTGGCGCCGCCCTTGCCTTCCGGCGCCTTGGGGAAGGGGAACGCGCGGATCCCCTGGGGGCCAATGGCGTAGATCCCCCGCTGGGCGCCGGCCAGCAGGTAGCCCTCGCCGTCGATGGTCTCCCAGCGCGCCGACCGGAGGTAGCCGAGGTTGCCCTCTTCGGTGTCGTAGACCTCCTTGGGCACCTCGGGGTGCAGGTTGGTCTTGGGGTCGAAGCTGAGCACCCGCTTGCCGACGACCGCCAGTACGCGGCGGGTGATCGGGTCGTCGGCGTGGCGCTCGAGCTCTGCGCCGGTCAGCTGGGCCAGCCGCTGCTGCATCTCGCGCAGGCGCTCCTCGACCTTGCTCTCCATGTCGCTGACCTGCATCGCGGCCCGCTGCTCGGGGGTCAGGTCCTGGTTGATCAGCTCGCGGATCAGCTTGGCCCGCTGCTGGTCGTCATCGAGCAACAGGATCAGGGCCTTGACGTCGTCGTCGCCCATCTTGCCGCGCAGCTCCTCGTAGCGCTTGAGCCGCTTCTCCTTCCGCGAGCGGTCGGCCTCGTCTTGCACCTCGAGCCCGGCGAGCACGGCTTGCATGTCGACCTGCTTGCGCAGCTCCACCAGCTCTTGCTCTTGCTTCAGCGCGCGCTCGCGCTCCTTGTGCTCGAGCTCCTGCTTGCGCCGGCGCTCGTAGTCGTCGGACGTGAAGCGCGGGTGGCGGATGCTCGCCAGCACGCAGCCGGACTCGAAGAGCGCCTTCTTTAGCTCCTCGCGCAGGTGCTCCTCGACCTCGGCGTTGGGCAGTCGCTCGACGAGGACTGCAGTCTCGCGCACGCTGCAGTAGGCGCGGGCCGCTGTCTCGAGGTAGGGCGTGAAGAAGGCCGTCAACGCCCCGAGGGGCGCCGAGTTCTCGCCCGCGAGCACGTTGCGTCGCAGCTGCCCGAGGTCGATGAGCGCCGGGCGCGGGTTGAGCGTGAATCCGACCGAGAAGGTCAGCTCGAGCCCGTCGCTGCTGCGGCCGGCAGGGCAGCTGAGCTCGAGGTCGCAGCTCTCCTTGACGAGGAGCGCGCTCTCGAGGTCGGCCTCCTCCTCCCCGGCGGTCATCAGTACGTCGACGCCGTCGGACTTGGTCACGAGGGCCACGCACCCCTTGGGGACCGTGAGCCGCTTCTTCAGCAGCCCCGGCAGGTCGCTGCGCTCCACGCGGACGGCGAGCGCGTCGGGGTCGTCCACAAACCGGTCCAGGTCCATGATCAGGCGTCCTTGCTTTGTTCGGCATCGGGGGCCGCTGGGCGACCCTTACGGTAGGCGTGGAAGCGCGCGAGGTTCTCCGGCGTGACGCTGGGCTGGGCCCCGCGGATCACCCGCTCGAAGTCGGCCTTGGCGATGGGCGGCGCCTTGCCGCCGTCGTCCTTGACCGCGCGCAGGAACACGTCGGCTGCGGCCTTCTCGCACACGTTCTTGATGTCTGCGCCGCTGAATCCCGCGGTCAGCTCACCCAGCTCTGCGAGCTCGACGTCGCCGTGTAAGGGGCGACCCTCGAGGCAGATGCGGAAGATCTCCTCGCGGGCGGCTGCGTCGGGCAGACCGACGTAAACCCTCTCGTCGAATCGCCCTGGGCGGAGAACGGCGGGGTCGAGGGACCAGGGCTCGTTGGTCGCTCCGATGAACAGGATCGGGTTCTGCTCGGCGGTCGAGAAGCCCTCGAGCTCGGCGAGGATCTGGGGCACGAGGCGGCTCATGACCCCGGACTGCACGTCGCGGCGCGCGGGGACGAGCGCCTCGATCTCGTCGATGAACACGATGCTCCGCTCGTGGCTGCGGGCCGAGGCGAACAGACGCTGGATGTTCTGCTCCGAGTCTCCGACCCACTTGGACATGATCTCAGAGGGCTTGACGGTGAAGAACGCGGCCTCGATCTCGCCGGCCACCGCCCGGGCCATCAGCGTCTTCCCGGTGCCAGGCGGGCCGTAGAGCAGGATCCCGCCGCCGCGGCGAATCTTGTAGCGCTCGGCCTGTTCTGGGTGCTGGAAGGGGTAGATCATCTTCAGCCGGATCTCCTCCTTCACCTGCTCGAGGCCGGCGAGGTCCTTGAAGCGAATCCGCGGGCGCTCGACGGGGATGTACTCGGGTCCGTCGTCGCCCTTGCCCTCGGCGGCCTTGCGCTTGGCCGGGCCGTCGCCCTTGGTCGTTCCTCGCTGGGGGAGGTCTGCGGCGTCCTCGGGCAGGGACTCCAGCCAGTCGAGATGCTTGGCCAGGGTCTCCTCGCGGGACTCACGAATCGTCGGCGAGGCGGCGCACTCGGTGTAGTTGATCCAGGCCTGGATCGCGTGCTCGAGGTTCCGGCGCAGCGCCTTGAGGTCGCCTCGCGCCTCGGCCTCGTCCACGAGGTCGAGATACTTGGCCCAGGCCTGCTTGTAGCCCTCTGCCCGCGATTCGACGGTCTTCTTCGCCACCCGCTACCGCGCCTCTCCCTCGCGGTTGCGCTCGAAGCGCTCCCGCAAGGCGTCCAGGCGGTTGCCCATTCGGCCCTCGGCCTCGTCCGTCTCCTCCGCCACGATGGCCTCGTCGATCATCCGATCGATCTCGGCGTCCGTGACGAGGTCGTCGGACTGGGCGCCCTCCATGTCGGCCATCGACTCGTTGGTGGTGTCGAGCATCATCTCCATCATGCCCTGCATCGACTCCGACTGGTTGATCGCGCGCTCGCAGTTCTTTTGCACCTGCGCCAGGTCGACCGAGCCGTAGGACTCGGCGATCGCCTCGCTGACCGTCTGCAGGGCGCGGGCGAAGTCGCCCTGGGCTTCGGCCTGATCCTTGAGCTGCTTGAACACCTCGAGGTTCAAGAGCTGGCGCTCCATCATCCGCCGGGTGTAAGCCGTGCGCTTGAGGTTGGCCTTGATGAACCCGAGCTGGGTCATGTCACCCAGCTGCTTGGCCCGCTGAGCCTTCTTGATGAAGTTCTGCTCTTCGCGTTCCTGGGCGCGGATCTGCTTCTTGATCCGGCTGAGGCCCTTGCGGACCTCCATTTCGCGTTCCATTCGGCGTTCGTCGCTGGACTTGAACAATCCCATGGCGTTACTCCTCAGCCGCGTCGCGCCACGCGAGGTAGCGCTCCATGTCCGCCGCGCTGGTGACGGGGTTCACCCAACGCCGCGCGCTCTCGAAATCCGCGAGCCGCAGGGGACGCACCCGCACCGAATACGACTTGACCGACTCCAGCCCCTTGTCGACGAGGAGCGGAATGTCCGTGTTCTCGTCGGCCACCATGGTGTTGGTGACCTCCTTGCAGAGGCTCTCGATCTCGCGCCCGCTGAGCCCCTCCGTGAGGGCCACCAGGTCCTCGACCTCACACTCCAGCTGGAATCCCCGCTGGAGGACGTGGATCTCGAGGATCGCGCGCCGGGTCACGGGGTCGGGGAGCGGGATCAGGATCTTCTTGTCGAAGCGGCTGAGCACCGCCGGGTCGAGGTCCCACGGGCGGTTGGTGGCGGCGATGGTCAGCACGTAGATGTCCTGGCGTTCCTTCTCCGCGAGGCCGTCGAGCTCGGAGAGGATCGTGGAGAGGATCCGGCGCTCGGTCCCGGTGTCGCCTTCTCCGCGAGAGCCGCAGAGCGCTTCGAACTCGTCGAGGAACACCACCGCCGGAGATACGTCTCGCGCGGTGCCGTAGAGCTCGGACACGATCTTGGTCGACTCACCGAAGTACTTCGACATGATCGAGCTGACCTTGACGTTGAAGAACGAGGTGTTCGCCGTGTCGGCGTTGCTCACCGCGCGCGAGGTCGCGGCGGCCAGCAGCGTCTTGCCCGTGCCGGGCGGGCCGTAGAACAGCATGTTGCGCCAGCCGGCGAGCTCGATGCCTTCGGGGAGCTGGGCGAGGGAGATCCCCAACGCGTACTTGATCTCGCGTTTGGTCTCCGCCAACCCGCCGATCTTGTCCCAGGTCACGCTGGAGTGGTGCAGGAGCGAGGTCACCGCCCCGTGGATCTCGTCTTCGTCCTTGCTCCGTCCGCGGGCGGCTCCGGTCCCCGCGCGGTTCTGGGTCAGCTCGCCGCCGCCGCCGCCTTCGGGCTTAGGGATGTCCCCTGAGCGCAGCGCGTTGGCGTATTCCCGGTAGCGCAGCGCCTTGCCCTTACGCGCCTGCTCGATGCGGCGCGACGGCGCGGCCACCGCGTGCCGCTCCAGCAGCCGCGCCGCGTTCTCGTAGGCTTCGGCGGCCTCCTGGTCGTTGCCCTTGTCGTAGGCCGCCTTGGCGCGGGCTTCGAGCCCGTCGATCGCCTTCTGTCGCTCGCGGTTGAGGTCGCCGGACATGTTCACGCGCCTTCCGCCTCTCCCGCGATCTCACGGTCGAGCTTCTCTTGCAGCTGGGCCTCGCGCTGGTGGGCGACCTCGATGTCCCCGCCCTCTTCGGCGGCGATGATCTCGTCGAGCTCGGCCAGGAGGGCCTCCTTCTCCGGGTCGCGGTCCTCGTGCAGGTCGACGTCTTCCATCTCGGCCTGCAGGTCTTCGAGGGTCGCGTTCAGCGCGTCGATGTAGGCCTCCTCGTCGACCGCCTCGCCGTTGAGCTTCTCGTCGAGACCGCTGATCTGGACCTTCTGCATCAGCTCGCGGATGCGGCCCTTGGTCGAGGTCCGCTCGAGGCGCTCCAGCCCGCGTACGTAGCGCTTGAGCCCGATCGCCTCGAGGTTGAGGACCTTGCTCTCCCGCCGGAGGTAGGCCTGGTCGAGCTTGATCTGCTGCAGGTCCTCGAAGAGGAAGTCGACCTCCTCGCGGTTGTTCTCTTTGCGCGCGTTCTTCAGCTTGGAGAGGGTCTCGTTGCGCTTGTTGGTCAGCTTGCGCAGGTCGAGCTGCTTCTTGCGCCGCTCCCGCTCGACCCCGCGCAGCGCGATCTTCAGATCGCGCGACGAGACCTCACGGTCCTCGCGGTTGAACAGCTTGTCGAAGATACCCACGGTGTCCTTCTTTCGGCGGCGGTCCGCCCTAGTCTACTGAGCCCAGGCTATTCCAACTCGCGGACGCGTTCGGGGGGGTCCCGTTGGGTCTCGAGGTTTTGCAGCGCCTCCTCCAGGGGCGGGCGTTGGGTGTCCTCGGCGGCGAGCTCTTGCTCCTGGGGCTCCTCCTGGGTCGGCTCGGGCTGCTCCTCCTGCTTGGCCTCTTCGGGCGGCTCCTCGGTGGGGGGCGCCGGTTGCGGCGCCTCCGCCACGGGAGCCTCCTCCTCCTTGCCGAGCCCGGCCTCGCTGAGGATCTCGGCCTCGAGCGCCGCGAGCTCGCGGCGCTCGGTGGTGTCGGCGTAGTTCGGCTCGAGCCCCTCGGCGGCCCGCGCGGAGTTCATGATGTCCTTGTGCTTGTCGAGGCGCTCCTCGTAGTCGACGGCGATCTCCTCGATCTGGCCTTGGGTGACTCGCTTGAGCTCCATGGCCTGCATCTCGGAGATGCGGTCGAACAAGCCCAGGTGCAGGTCGATGTTGTCCTGGTGAATGCGGTGTCGCTTCTCGAGCGAGTCCATCCGCCTCCGCAGGCGCTGGATCTCGCGCAGTACGCTGAGCTTCTCGCGTTCGTTGAGGCTCCCTCCGGCGACGCGCTCCTTGAGCCCGCCCTCGTTGTTCGCCAGCTTGTCGATCTCGCGTTCGATCTCCCGCGCCTCGACTTCGTTGCGGGTCGCGATCTCGTCGAGTCCGCGCCGCAGGGCGTCGACGTCCTCCACCCCCGAGAGCAGGAGCCGCGTCTCCTCCGGGAGGGCGTTGCGGCTGAACATGGCCTTGATCTTGTCGAGCAGGCTCACAGGCGCCTCCGCTTGATGATGTGCCGGCCGCCGCACTCGGCGACTTCGAGGTCTCGGTCCATGACCAGAACCTCCTCGACCGCAGCCGTCACGAAGGGCGCTGGGACGTCGAGGTCTTCTTCCAGGTTCTTGAGGATCAAGAACTCTCCCTTGGGCTTGAGGGCCTCGAGCAAGAACTCGCCAACCCGGTCGATCTTTTCCCGGTCCGTCTCCGGATCGAACACCCGATCGACGCCCGCCCAGCGGGGGTCGTCGGGGCGGTGGCGTCGCCAGCTCCCGTCGGCGCGGGGCTCGACGAGACACACCAGGGTGTTGCGCCGCGTGGGCACGCGCTCGCGGGCGGCCTTGTCCCAGCCGACCGGAGAGAGGATCCCCACGTAGTAGAAGACGCCGTCCTGGGTGCTGAGTCCGTCGAGGATTCGCTCGGCCTCGAGCAGCCCCAGGGGTTCGCCGGCGTGGCGCTCCGTGATCAGTTGTTCGAGGGGCGAGACGCTGACGGCCGCGACCACGACCTTGAGCTCGCCGCGACCGAAGAGGCTGCGCTGGTAGACCTGATACTCGCGGACCTCGTTCAGCGGGAGCTCGTCGAGCAGGCTGCGGTCGTAGACCCGGCAGCGCTTCATCAGGTCCACGACTCGTCCGCTCTGGTCCCGCTTGAGCAGCGTCCGCTCGCGCGGACCGGCCTTGTAGGCCTTCCCGTCGAGGGGGCAGTGCACGCGCCCCAGGACCTCGAAGGCGAGCTCGAAGCGTCCCGTGAAGGCCTCCTCGACCGCGCGGGCTCGCGACGCGCTCACCGCTCCCGGAGGGGGTGGGTCCGCCGCCGTCGGCAGAGGCGGCGGTTCGCTCGGGCCCGAGAGGGGCCCGACCAGGTCGTCGGCCGGGATCGCTTGCAGCGGGGGCTCGGGCTCGGCCTCGACGTCCATGGGGTCTGGATCGAGCAGCCCTTGACGGGTGAGCACCGCGCGCTCGTTCGGGGGGAGCCAGCGCTCGCCCTCCCACCTCCCGTCCTCGAGCACGCTGTCCGCGAGCGCCGTCAAGCGGACCTCGCTGGGCTGGACCCCTGGCCCGAGCTTGCCGCACAGCAGGTTGAAGAAGGCATCCTGCAAGCCAGAGCGCTCGAGGGGCTTGAGGTGCTCGGTCCGCACGTACTCCTCGTAGAGCACGCTCAGCTTGTCCGCGAGGTGGGTAGGGTCTTCCTGCAGGCGCCCGAGGACGGTGCGGATCTCGGTCAGCGAGCGGCTGAGACG
>Ga0209273_10003088_pt1 | contig 11882 bp, 10 predicted proteins | sample tdAd471_FD_187126 | JGI IMG/M metagenome (GOLD analysis project Ga0209273, IMG submission 187126) | Marine sediment microbial communities from the Atlantic coast under amendment with organic carbon and nitrate - tdAd47.1 (SPAdes)... | ecosystem: Environmental > Aquatic > Marine > Coastal >...
AGCAGGATCGACAATCCAATAAAGAAAATGCCGAGGCCGGTAACGATCCAATCAAATGTGGTTCTTTGACGATCAGCCATAAACGCTCTCACCTAACGACGTGCACGAAACAGAAAAGCCATAATGAGTCCGATGACCCCCAGAATCAAGAACGCCGGAGCCATGATCAGATAGCCATAACCCGTAGCAAGAGTGAACGGCCAGGTTTCGGTCTGAGCAAGAATAGCCTCGACGGTTAGCCCATCACCAATACCAGTTTGATTGGCGATCAGGACGGCTAACCCTCCCGGGGTAATGGGGCTGATCGCTCCTGTTTCGAGCGCATGGAGCGCGTCGTAACCGAGAACCATCACCGCTGTGGCGATCATCAGCTGCGCAAAGATGCGAAGAATGAACAAGCGTGCCTCCCCCTCGCCGGGACGCTGGATCACCGCCCCCTCACGAATGAGGATACGGCGCCCGGCCCAAAGCGGCAAGACGGGGCAGAATTCCGCCTTTTTCCGGCCTTGCGTGGGCTCGCTCCTTCGCTATAGTGCGCGCCTTCGCGAGGATCCTTCGATGGATGCTCGCCTGCGGACAGGTGGCCGAGTGGTCGAAGGCGCACGCTTGGAAAGCGTGTGGGCGTTTACGCGTCCCGTGGGTTCGAATCCCACTCTGTCCGCCACTTCGAACAACCTGTCCCATTGGAATTTCATTGTCGTGCCAACTGCTACGACCAAAGGGTCGGAACCACTTCCAAAGCAACGTATGTGTGGTTGGACCTAATTCCCTAGCGGGAAAATCAACGCGATAAGGCCTTCGTGGCTGCTAACGCCAAAGTCTTGACCAGCTAGATCGATGTCACCGGTGGTGAAGTAGCGATACTGCGCCGATAGAGTCATGCCGCCAAAGTCATAGGCCAAACCAACGGCTGCCTGAGCGCCCCAGGTCCAGCCATCGGCTTGCGTGCCGAAGACCGCAGTATTTTGAATTGTGGTCACTGAGCTAATTGAATTGAGAGTATTCGTCGGCAATACCGCGCGGCCGGAATAATCCACATCCAGATTGACCATGCCCACCCCGAAACCAACAAACGGAATGACCGGACTGTCGCCACCTAACTCAAAATCTTTCCAGATATTGGCCATGATTGCGAAAGAAGACACCTCTCCAGAACCCGTCGCGGTGGCCGATACCGATCGCTGCGTATAAGTGGGATTCGTGTTAGTCCAAGTAAGCGGATTGCCAGTCGTGAAAGTCGTTGAGTAGAGCAATGTCCCGCCGGTATATACAAGCCCAAAACCATAGACGTATTGCGGAATGAAGCGATACGTGTCCAGACGTTGGCTTACGCTAATGGGATTGTTGTCGCCCATATCGTTCTTGCGCCAAGCAAGCTCTAGCTCCCCACGCCAACCTTCACCAAAGGAAAGTCCTCCTGCAAATCCGAAAACAAACCCTTCATCGAATTCACTCTCGCGGAATCCTGAGGCATAGGTTCTTGCGTAAATTGTCGAGATAGTTTTAAAAACAACGGATCCGGATCCCGGAAAAATCCATGTTGTGTTGCCCGAAACTCTTGAAAGGGCGCCAAAACCGTATCCACCCGTAAAGACGGTATAACTCGCAAGAGTGGAATAGCTGAACGGTCCAAATGAAATGTCGTCGCCATCCAGACTGTTGAATCCACCAAACACAGAAACGTAGAAATCGTTCGCATGCGCTGGTGCAGCGAGACACAGTGCGCCGGCAGCTGCGCTGCCGATCAATGCAGATTTCAGATTCATGATAACCCCCGCAACTTGCCTCACGACCGGCCACAAGACTTCTAGCCGCTACACTAACCGATTGTGCACATTACCCCGTTTAACGTGGTGTGGCAAAGTAGCCGACGCTTTCGACCCGGGCGGGAGTATCCGAATTTTACCTGTTATTTGAGTGTGTTAACCAAAAAAATGAAATCGATCCTACCCCGTTTGCCACCCAAGCAAGTTCCAATAATGGAGCCACCAGACGAATATGCCTGAACTGACGAAGTAGATCGCTGCACCTCCGAGCGCCATTGCGTCGCGTCGCCTTGAAAGGAATGTGACCAGCCCCATTGCATCAAATGCGAGCCCCAACAGCGCAACACCGATGGCCGCGGCGAGACCGGTTGGCATGCCATAAAATATCTCTTGTGGATCCAATAAGATAAACGTCGTGATCAGGATGCCGGCAAACCCGAGCCGTGCGATCGCGCCAACAAGCGCTGCCCCATTCCACAGACTTAGGCGGCCTTTGAAACCCAGAAAAGTCCAAACAATCGCAAATCCCGCGGCAACACCAAGCACCCCCATAAGAAGAATACCTGTTCCGTGTTGAGCACCGTACCAAGGCACTCGTTCGTACGAGCCACCGCCGACAAGCAAATATTTTGCGCGCCCGCGCGCATCATCTTCAAAGCCGATGTAGAAAGGACCACCTTCATGCCACTGAAAAATACCTTCGCCGACGGGGATGTATTCTCCACCGCCCAGGGTAATGCCGCCGGATTCTGTTACGCTAACTTCAATCGTGTCGGTGGCAGCGAGCATCATCTCCCATGTGTGCCGCGCAGCCACGGTCGTCCGATAGAAACCGGCGTACTGCTCTAAAGCTTCGTCAACCGCCGTCGGCGCCGACGCGTTATCGTGGCTCGTCGCCGGAACCACTTCATTTAGGATTGCCGCCGTGTAAGCGCGCAGAAACCGGCCTGCCTCATTCGATCGTCCCATGGGGCCAAGCACGGAACGATTGATAGCGACGAAAATACCTAACCCCAGTTCAGGGACAATGACAAGCCGCGCGCCGAAGCCATTGGCCTGGCCATCTTTGTAAAGAACAAGATGACCGCCCTGCGTTGTTTCCACAAAGCCATACCCGCGCCCACGCAGGCGAGGGTCGTTTTCAAATTGCACCTCACGCTGGGCCGAAGCGCGCGGATCGTTCAACAAGTACTCCAGATACCGGCCCATATCCGCAGCCGTGGTCGCAAATCCTGCCGCAGGCGGTGTCATAATAAGATCAGGAGCGTAAGCTTCAAACGCGCCGTCCCGATACTCATAGGACCGTGACATGATCTCGCTTTGGAATATGTCGGGCTGGTCGAATGTGGATCGCGCCATTCCGATCGGTTCAAAAAGCGCTCGTGCGCCGTAATCCTCAAACCTCATGCCTGCTGCTTGTTCGATCGCAAATCCCGCAAGTGCGGTGTGATGATCATTGTAGGTAATGATGACGCCAGGTTCTTCAAAACGGGGCGGCAAGCGCGACCCAAGATAATCTGCAAGCGGTAGATAATCCTCAGGCGAGCGTACGTGCTGGCCCGAGAGAGATTCGCTAAATCCAGCGCTATGCGTAAGCAAATCGTGGAACGTAAGCGGCGCGATGAGTTCGGGGCGTAGAGGCAGATCCCCTAATAGGGGCCGAAGGTCCGTGTCAGGTGAAATGGCAAATTCTTCCATGGCAAGCAGCGCCAAGCTTGCCGTCACCGGCTTTGACACCGACCCCACACGAAACGGTGTATCGGCATCCGCGCGGCGTTCGCGTTCGAGATCGGCGAACCCGAAGCCCCGCGCCATGACGGTTTCTCCGTCAATCACCAGTGCCGTGATAACGCCGGGAATGTGAACTGCTTCTTGTTCCGCAGCTATCCAGTTCTCCACAAACACGTCGATGTTCTCAACGACCTGTTCCTGCGCCCGCACAGCGGAGATACTGATCGTCAGCAAGCAACACATGAGAAGGCTGAGCGCGAAAAGGGTTCTCATCGAGCGCCCCCCTCAAGATATCGCATTGCCATCGTGACGATCTCGGCCGCTCCCTTGTCCGTATCTGCATCGGGTCTCGGCAGTCCTTGGGGAAACAACGTGAGCTCGCGCATCGCCGCAAGAATAAGAAAGAGCGCCCACCCGATTTGGCTTGCCTCCAGATTTCGACCTTCTTTTTGGGCGAGTTCCAGAAGCAATTTGCAAGCATGTTCAAGGCCGAGGTTCATGCGCTTGCTACGCGAATGAAACGAGGCATGCCCTTTTGTTCGGGTTTCAAGAATAAGCGTGCGGATCAATCCGCGATTGGCGTGGTGGTATGCTGTGAACGCCTCCACAAATGCGGTCAAAAAGCCTTCGAACGATGTGGCATCTCCCGACGTGCATCGATCGGTATTCAACACTTCCACTTCGCGGCAATAGATCTCATCCAGATGATCAAGCAGTGCGGCCTTGCTTGGAAAACGGGCATAGATAGAACCGATTGACGTACGCGATTTTTCCGCGAGATCGGCCATCGATATATCATCCCAGCTCATGCGATTGAGCATCCGGCGGGCCGTGCGTTCCACACGCTCCATAGTGCGCTGGGCACGGGCCTGCTTCGCGGGAACCGCTCGGGTCTTAAGGACTAACGAAGTCGCCATCACAACATCCAACATTAAATAGAACTAGAATTCTAATTCTATTTATGGATTTCAATGGATAAGTCAAGGGTGCGCTGCCCTGTGGCTCTGCTCGCGAAGCCGATACTTAAGTCAGATCAATCGCTTATTCGTCGGATGATGTGACGATTAAGAAAATCAAACCCATCATAGCGGCAAAACGAAAAGCATCCCCTTGCGACAGGATGCCCATTTCGGTCTGCCACATCTGGAAGTACGCCCCGCCGAAAGTCATAAAGAGGCCGAACCAGGTGAGGATGCCAACACAGCAACCAATCAGTGCCACCTTCTTTGCCGCTTGAAACTCGCCAGCGGATTTACCGCGCGCGGAAAAGAGATCCCACGAGCCCTTGAGCAACAAGAGCCCTGCCCCGTATTCACCGGCGAGCACTAATGCCACCGCCAGCCATATGAGCGGACCAAAAGTGACAGCTGGACCGAACGCCAAAGGATAGACGGTGTGACCTTCATTGCTCATCACAAAGGCGAGCACGCCATACATCCCATTCAAGTTGACGACGTTATTCGTGGCATAGAAAATACACATGAGTGACGCAAACAAAACGATTGTAGCTTTCAGTACACGGATCATATGTCCCTCCCTCTCGGCGGCCCAAACGGCGCCGATTGGCGAGGAGGCTATGTGATTTGCATACGAGGAAACAAGGCCGCTAGGGTGCGGTGCACAATAACACGATTTACATGAAAATGGTTGCCGGATGCTCTAATAGCGCTTTGTAGCTTTGTATCGCTTGCGCGGCGACAAAACCGTCAACAACACGATGGTCACATGATGTGGATATGTTCATCGCAAGTCGCTGAACCACCGCACCGTTCTGCATAACAAGTTTTTCTTGCATCTTATTGATGCCGATGATCGCTACTTCAGGGTGATTGATCACTGGCGTTGAGACGATGCCACCCAGCGCCCCAAGCGAAGTGATCGTAATCGACGAGCCCGTTAGCTCGTCCATTTTGGCGGTATTGCTTCTTGTGGCCTGACTAACGCGCGCCACCTCGCCTGCGCTCTCCCAAATATCAAGAGCTTCGGTATGGCGAACAACTGGCACCATAAGACCATTGTCGGTTTGCGTCGCGATCCCAATATGCGCGCCTTCATACTGAGTTATGACACCTGCTTCATCGTCGTAAGTGGCGTTGAGTTCGGGAAAATCTTGCAACACTTTCACAAGCGCCTGCATAAGAAACGGCAGCACTGTTAGTTTCGGCTGATTGGGCAGACGGTTTTCATTCAGGAATTTGCGCAACGCCTCAAGCTCCGTCACATCCACTTCTTCAACATACGTAAAGTGAGGGATGTGCCGCTTTGAGATTTGCATTTTCTCGGCGATCTTGCGGCGAAGGCCGATCACCTTGATCTCGTTTCTGCCGGTGAGTTTCACCTTGCCCTTACCGCCGGAGGCACGGCCACCGCCCGCAAGAAAGCCTTCAAAGTCTTCCCGCGTAACGCGGCCTTTCGGTCCCGTCCCGGGCACTTGGATCAGGTCCACACCAGCTTCGGCTGCGCGGCGGCGTACTGCCGGCGAAGCAAGCGCGCGCACGGGCGCCACAACGCCTTCGCGTTGGGGCTCTGGCGCGGCGACGGATTGCGCTGCCTGCGCCGCAACGGCGGGCGCTGGTTCGGCGGCCGCAGGTGCCTCTTTGACCGCTGGTGCGGCTTCAGATTCTTTTGCGGGCTTAGTTGGCGTGTCCGCGCCGCCAACAAGTTCAAGCGTTAAGAGCTCTGACCCTACCGCGATCATATCGCCGGGTTCGCCGGTGATCGAAACAATGGTGCCATCATAGGGCGCCGGGATTTCCACCGTCGCCTTGTCGGTCATCACATCGCAAAGATTATCGTCTTCTTTGACCACGTCGCCGGGCTTTACGTGCCATTCGACTATTTCAGCCTCAACAACACCTTCACCCAGATCGGGCAGCTTGAATACGAAGTTCGTCATAGGGGGCCTCAGACTTTCATCACCCGCTCAAGCGCGCGTGTAATACGCGCCTGATTTGGGAAATAGTCCCATTCATGGGCATGGGGGTAATGGGTATCCCACCCGGCAACGCGCTGGATGGGAGCTTCTAAATGCCAAAAGCATTCTTCCTGCACCGATGCGGAAAGTTCCGCGCCAAAGCCACTGGTTTGCGGCGCTTCATGAACGATGATGCAGCGACCGGTTTTTTGAACTGACCAGACGATGGTATCGAGATCGAGCGGTACAAGCGTCCTGAGATCGATGATTTCAGCATCCACACCGCTTGCTTCCACCGCAGCCTGCGCCACATGCACCATGGTGCCATAGGCAAGGATCGTTGCCGCACTTCCCTCGCGCACAACTTTGGCTTGGCTAAGCGGAATTGTGTAGTGGCCATCAGGCACATCGCCGCCAGCATGGGTTGACCAGCCTTTAGCCGCGCCTTGCCAATCACCATCAAAAGGCCCGTTGTAAAGACGCTTGGGTTCAAAAAAGATCACCGGATCGTCGTCTTCGGCGGAGCTGATCAAGAGACCTTTCGCATCGTGCGGCGTCGACGGCACAACGACTTTAACGCCCGGGATGTGAGTAAAAAACGCCTCGGGGCTTTGGCTATGGGTTTGACCGCCGTGAATGCCGCCGCCCCACGGGCTGCGGATTGTCACCGGCGAAAAGTACTGCCCCGCGCTACGGTAGCGAAGCCGAGCAAGCTCCGAAATAATTTGGTCGAAGCCAGGAAAAATATAATCCGAGAACTGAATTTCCGCGATAGGGCGCAAATCATTGGCGCCCATCCCGATCGCCGCAGCCACAATGCCAGCCTCGGTAATCGGCGCATCGAATACGCGATGCTTGCCATATTTTTCCTGAAGGCCATCGGTGGCACGGAAGACGCCGCCGAAATACCCAACGTCTTCTCCAAAGATCACCACGTTGGGGTCGCGTTCAAGTAGAACATCCTGGGCCGACTTGAGGGCCTGAATCATATTGTATTGGGGCATCTTTTCGGGGTCCTACTTCAGGCTCTGGTATTCGTCACGCTGGCGCCGGAGGTTCTTTGGCATCTCCTTGAAGACGTCATCGAATAGGGTTTCCGGCGGGACGGATCTGTGATCGGAAAGCGTGCCAAAGGATTCTGCTTCCTTGAGCTTCTTTTGAACGGTGTCGGCAATCTCGGCGCCGAGCTGTTCGTGACGATCTTCGGACCACTCACCAATCTTGATGAGATGCGTTTTCAACCGGTCCAGTGGGTCACCAAGTGGCCAGGCTTCTGCTTCTTCTTTGGGTCGGTAGCGCGATGGATCATCGCTCGTTGAATGCGCACCCGCGCGATAAGTGACAAGCTCAATCAGCGTCGCGCCCTTGCCAGCGCGCGCGCGTTCAGCCGCCCACTCAGTCGCCGCCCAAACAGCAAAGAAATCATTGCCGTCAACGCGCAGGCCCGGAAAGCCATAACCGATCGCTTTTGAAGCGAACGTTGTTTCATCACCGCCTGCGATCCCTTGATAACTTGAGATCGCCCATTGATTGTTCACGACGTTCAGTATGACCGGGGCGTGATAAACGCCCGCCATTGTGCACGCAACGTGGAAGTCGCCTTCGGCCGATGAGCCTTCGCCGATCCAACTCGCTGCAACTGCGTCTTCGTTTTTGTAAGCGCTTGCCATGGCCCAACCCACAGCCTGCGGGAATTGTGTGCAAAGATTGCCGGAGATCGAAAACAAGTTGAGATCCGCCCGCGTGTAGTGCACCGGCAACTGTCGACCCAAAAGATTATCGCGCTCGTTGGACATGCAATGGCTCGCCATATCCACAAGGTCCGCCCCGCGCACAATGTGCAGCCCCTGTTGGCGGTAGCTTGGGAACAAGTGGTCGTCGTCGCGCAGCGCCATGCCCGCAGCCACTGCGACTGCTTCTTCGCCGGTCGATGTCATGTAGAAGGACATCTTGCCCTGGCGGTGCATGCGCAACATGCGCCCGTCATAGGTGCGCACGAGCATCATATGAGACAGCGCTTTGCGCAACGTCTCGGGATCGATCTTGGGTGCCCATTCGCCTTTCAGCTCGCCGTCGTCGTCGAGCACGCGGATAAGACCAAATGAATGGTCCATCGTCTTGCGCGCCTCTACGCCCGGGTCGGGCCGAGCAACCGCGCCAGCATCATCAAAGGCGATGCGGCTAAAATCCGGCGCATCGCCTGGCCGCGCGGCGGGCGCGGGCACATGAAGCGTTTCTTTTCCGAATTTCATGCGAACGACGTTTTCATCGTCATCGCCGCTATAGTGCTGCTGAACCATTCCATTTCCTCTGTCATTCGATCTACGCGCCGGCCAAAAGACGGGGGCCTTCAGCCGCGCGAGGCCCGCCCATTTCCGGGCCTGACCGGGGTACTTTTTGAACTCAAAAGCAAGAATAACGCCAGCATATAGCGGCGTCACGGGGCGGGCGCCAGACGGTTTTGAACCTTTGCCACAAAGCCAAAATCATCACTCAAAGATTGTTTGATTGTTTCTGTTTGGAGCCGCCTTCGAGCAATATTCGGCACTCTCAACGGATTTGAGAAAACCCGCATAAACCCTAACCAGACATGGAAATCAGTGCCTTGATTTTGTGCGCTGCAGCAGAAATTTGCTTCCTAGAAGAGCCCCTCGACCTCACCTGCCTCATTAAGGCGGATGCTATCGGCTGCCGGTCGCCGCGGAAGGCCGGGCATGGTCATGATGTCCCCGCAAATGGCGATAAGAAACTCAGCCCCCGCTGAGAGCCGTACCTCACGAACTGTCACCGAATGATTGCTCGGCGCGCCCATCAGTAAAGGATCGGTCGAAAAGGAATATTGCGTCTTGGCCATACAGACCGGCAGTTCGCCAAACCCGCCTTCTTGGAAATCTTTGATCCGTGTACGTACTGATTTATCGGCCTGAACTTCGTCAGCGCCATAGATACTCTTCGCCACTGTCTGAATCTTCTCCCACAAAGGCATGGCATCATCATAGAGGGGGGAGAATTGCGACGTGCCGCTGTCGGCGATGGCAGCCACGCGTGCGGCAATCTCTTCGGTCCCTGCTCCGCCTCGCGCCCAATGATCGCAAAGGATAGCTTCGCTACCGAGATCGGCGACGGCCTTCTTGACAACTTCGACTTCCGCTTCGGTGTCCTCGGAGAAACGATTTATGCCCACGATCGCAGGAACACCAAAGGACTTCACATTGCGGATGTGTCGCGCAAGGTTGGCGCAGCCTTTTTTCACGGCGTCCACATTCTCTGACGTGAGCTCGCCCTTGGGAACGCCGCCATGCATTTTGAGCGCGCGGATCGTTGCCACGATCACCGCCGCATCGGGCTTAAGCCCCGCTTTGCGGCACTTGATGTTAAAAAACTTCTCCGCGCCCAGATCGGCACCAAAGCCAGCTTCGGTTACCACATACGGCGCCATTTTTAGAGCCGCTTTGGTAGCGATCACGGTGTTGCAGCCATGGGCAATATTGCCAAACGGGCCACCGTGTACAAAAGCAGGATTGCCTTCGAGCGTTTGAACAAGGTTGGGGGCGATCGCATCCTTTAGCAAAACCGCCATGGCGCCGTTCGCGTTGATATCGCCTGCGCGGACAGGTTTTTTATCGCGCGTGTAACCAACAATGATGTTGGCAAGGCGGCGCGAAAGATCATCGAAGTCGGATGACAAGCAAAAAATCGCCATCACTTCTGATGCGGGAACAATGTCAAAGCCCGCTTCGCGAGGGAACCCGTTGGCAACACCGCCAAGCGACGTTGTGATCTGGCGGAGCGCACGATCATTCATATCCATGACGCGCCGCCAGGAAATTCGGCGGCTATCAAGCTCAGCCGCGTTGCCCCAATAGATGTGGTTGTCGACCATGGCCGAGAGCAGATTGTTTGCCGCGGCGATCGCATGAAAATCGCCCGTGAAGTGGAGATTGATATCCTCCATGGGCACCACTTGCGCCATGCCGCCGCCCGCGGCGCCGCCCTTCATACCAAAGCAAGGGCCGAGCGATGGTTCGCGCAATGCAACAAGCGTCTTCTTGCCAATTCGGTTGAGCCCATCGGTAAGGCCCACCGATGTGGTTGTCTTCCCCTCGCCCGCCGGCGTCGGTGAAATGGCGGTCACAAGGATTAACTTGCCGTCGGGCTTGTCCTTGAGGCTGTCGATATAGTCGAGCGAGATCTTCGCCTTGTCACTGCCGTAGGGCTTTATCTGATCTGCGGGAATACTGAGCTTTGCCGCAACGTCCCCAATAGGTTCAAGACTTGCCGCCCTGGCAATTTCAATATCCGATTTCATTCAAACGCCCCGTTTTAGTTTGACCACTTCAGAATAACCTTGCCCGATTTGCCCGCACGCATGGTATCGAACGCTTTTTCAAATTCATCAACAGAAAACCTGTGCGTAATGATTTTGCTGATGTCGAGACCGGATTGCAGCATTGCGAGCATGCGATACCAGGTTTCAAACATCTCGCGGCCATAGACACCCTTTACCGTCAGGGACTTCATAACGATCTTTGGCCAGTCCGTATTGTACGAGTCTGAGGGCAAGCCCAACATGGCAATCTTGCCGCCCATGATCATATGCTCAATCATCTGATCGAATGCTGGCTTCGCACCACTCATTTCAAAACCAACATCAAATCCTTCGATCATCCCAAGTTCCGCGATGACGTCCTTAAGATCGGTTGTGGCGGTATTGACGGGCCGAATGTCCGCAACTTTCGCTGCAAGATCCAATCGGTCTTGATTGATGTCGGTGAGCACTACATGTCGCGCGCCAACATACCGCGCCACCGCGGCGGCCATGATCCCAATGGGCCCCGCACCAGTGATGAGAACATCCTCACCCACGAGATTATAAGCAAGCGCGGTGTGCACTGCATTCCCTAGGGGATCAAGTATGGACGCAACCTCATCATCCACCGCATCGGGCAATGGGATCACATTGAAAGCGGGAATAACGAGGTACTCGGCAAACGCGCCGGGGCGATCGACGCCCACGCCCCGCGTATCGGGATCAAGATGAAACTGGCCTGCCCGAACCGCGCGGGACTTGGTTCCCACAAGATGACCTTCGCCAGAAACACGTTGGCCCACAAAGAGATCACCACGGTGAGGGGATGCACCAATCTCAACAATCTCGCCTGAAAACTCATGACCCGTAATCATCGGTACGGGAATTGTTTCTTGAGACCACTTGTCCCAATTATAAATATGAATATCGGTTCCGCAAATCGCCGTGCGCTTAATTCTAATCAACACGTCATTGGTACCGGGCTCGGGCACAGGTTCTTCACTCATCCAGATACCCGGCTCGCGCTTGGCTTTGACGAGTGCCTTCATGGTCCCACTCATGCAAACACTCCCAAATCCTTACCAACCTTGGTGAACGCTGCGATCGCTTGGTCAATATGTTCTGGTTCATGCGCTGCAGATATTTGCGTTCTAATGCGCGC
>Ga0209273_10003091_pt1 | contig 11874 bp, 10 predicted proteins | sample tdAd471_FD_187126 | JGI IMG/M metagenome (GOLD analysis project Ga0209273, IMG submission 187126) | Marine sediment microbial communities from the Atlantic coast under amendment with organic carbon and nitrate - tdAd47.1 (SPAdes)... | ecosystem: Environmental > Aquatic > Marine > Coastal >...
CCGGTCGTCGTGGGTTCGAGTCCCATCGTCCACCCCAATTCTCCGGGCAATTACCACCACCCGAAGGTTGTGATCCCGCTCGTCGTGGGTTCGACAAATCGGCAGGATTGCCGATTTGGACGCACGAAGTGCGCCCGCAGGGCGAGCCGCAGGAAGCGGCGAGTCAGTCCCATCGTCCACCCCACTTTTCTGCGCCTTCCCGGGAACGAATCGGTACTGACTCGGCCTAACTGGCAATGAGATTCCTGAGGACAATCCTTGTCCTGACATTGTGCGGCACGGGCTTCCACGCGCAATCTGCGGAGATCGCCGGTATGCAGGGGCTCGGTGACACGCGGCACCACGTTGTTACATCGCAAGTACTGGAAAAGCGCCTGCACATCCTCGTGGGGCTTCCGGAAGAGTACGATCCGGACGGCGACACCGATTATCCGACCGTTTATATTCTCGACGGTGGCGAGCTATACCCACTGCTCAGCGCGTATTCAGGCTACCTGGAGGCCGGGAAAGAGGCGCCACCCCTGATTCTGGTCGGCATCTCCTACGGCACGAGCGATTGGCAGAACGGCAACGATCGCGGCCACGATTACACCGCACCGACCGATGAGCGCGAACACTGGGGCGGGGCAAGTCAGTTTCAGAGATTCCTTAGCCTCGAGTTGCTGCCGCTTATCGAAGGTCAATACCGTGCGCGTGCCGATCGGCGAGTCATATTCGGCCAGTCACTGGGCGGTCAGTATGTGTTGTACACGGCGCAGACCAGGCCCGATTTGTTCTGGGGACATATTGCGAGTAACCCGGCGTTGCATCGTAATCTGCCACTTTTTCTATCCATGCATCCTGAACTGCCGGATAAGGAATCGCATTTGTTTGTCGGTAGTGCGTCGAATGACGATCCGAGGTTTCGGGAGCCGGCGGTGAAATGGATTGAGCATTGGTCACACCAGGACAACGTGCCCTGGCGGCTGCGCGTCGAGACACTCGAGGGGCACAACCATTTTTCCGCGCCACCCGAGTCATTCCGGCGCGGTATTCGCTGGCTGTTTACCGACTAGCCGCAATCGTCTTCCGCATCGAGCAACGCCCTTTGCTCGTCGCTTGGGTTCTCGTCCGGAAAACTGCCGGCATCGAAGACGACCAGCCACTCGCCGTCGGCAGTCAGTCGCCAAACCGAGTTAAACGTACCCCAGCCTTCGGTTTCTTCACCCTGGTCGTTCTTGTCGATGATGCGGTACGGGCCGCGCGTGAGCGCCAGGTCGCCTGACTCCAGGACCTCGACGAATTGCGGCCGCCACTTTATCTGTGGACTATCCTCTGCAAAGAAGCTCGCCCACGCATCCGCGATGGCTTCGTTGCCCCGCAATACGGTGGCATTCGCGAATCTCGCATCGGGATCAACGAAGCTCCGAAATAATTTGTGATCCTGTGCTTCCACTGATTTGCTGAAGCCGATTTCGCGGCAGCGCACCTCATCAGCGGGTCCGGCCGCCGCTGTTATAGCCAACACCAGATTGATCAGGACCACTGCCGGTATCTTCATCATCACTGTCCTTCTATGCCTTTGCCAGAAACGTAATCATGAGCTAGTATCGCGCGTCCAGCCAGCCCGGCGAACGCCTTTTGCGATGCCCGGGCAGGAGCAGAGGGGCCTCTAGCTCAATCAGGCAGAGCAACGGACTCTTAATCCGCAGGTTCGGGGTTCGATTCCCCGGGGGCCCACCACCTTACGCTCAGAGAAAAAAGCGCCCGTGGCTTCCCACGGGCGCCATTGGCACGAGTTGTTTTCTTCGGGGGGGGAGTGGGGCTACGGTCTCGTGCCAGTTCCGAATGGAGCCGGTTCGTCCGTCCAACCGAGCTCAGTCCAGTCGAGCTGGCCGCTTCCATGACAGTCGCCGCACGCGCCATCCATCCCGTACGCCTGCTCTTTCGGGGCTATTTCATGGTTTACGGTCAGGTACATCACCGTATCCACGAACTGGAACGCGCCGGAGTAGGTTTGACCGGTGTATGCAGCACCGTCCTGCAATGCGAGGTTCCAGTCATAGTTGACCCAATAAGGATTGGGGCCACCCTTCATGCCAAACAAGTGCGGCACGAGGATCGTGTTGTTGTTGGCGTCCGCAGGCTGGTTGCCAACCATCTTCTTGAACGGATAGATCTTTGCGCCAGGAGTGTTGTAATCGGCGCTCGGTTCGCCCAATGGGACCGGCGTTTCCGTGTACGTGTCGTTCGCGTTAATGATGAAACGGTCCCACTTGCCGTCGAAGTAACGCAGTGTCGGCCGGACATTGTTTGCCCATACGAAGTCGCCCTTCATCTTGTCGTAGTCCGGTCGGTTTGTCTCTGGATCGATCACTGGCACCCTGTCCATGTCTCCGGCCGTTTCCCAGTACCACTCCGTCTTCGTCGGCGTCTGTCGAGCGAAGGTCGGGATGTGGCAGACCTGGCAGGCAAGTTGCGGATGCGTGGTAATGATTGTCTCGACCGTCGTTCCCGCGTGGCGGCTGTTTGCATCGCCGTGGCAGCCTTCGCAGGTCTTCATGTCACCCTCGTCGACAGAGTGATACGGCATGCCACTGATGCCATGGTCGACGACATTCTCGCTGGCGTCTTTCTTCACGCCATGGCAGAAGACGCAATCGACATTGGCGCCGTCGGTGCCCATATGGACATCGAATTCACGCGTGGTATCGACCAGCGCCATTGCGATATCGCCGTGTTTCACGTTGTCGCCGCCGCCAGCCTTGGCATGGCAATCGATGCAGTTCTCGATGGTCGGTACGCCGCCATTTTCCGCGACACTGCGAGCGACGAATGAGAGATCTACGCCGTCTTCGGGCAAGCCGGCCGTCTTCTTGGCTTTCGCGTACGTTCCGGTCTGATCGTGGCAGACCAGGCAGTCGACCGATTCCATGTTACCGAAGTCGTAATTCTTGTCGGCGTAACCGTAGCCCGCGTGGCACTGTGTGCAGCGAGCTTCATTCGTCGGCACGGCAATACAGAAATTGTTGATGTAGTCGTTCTTGCCGTGAATCTCGCCCTCGAATCCCGTGACATTTGTCGCGACGCCATCCCACGTGAAATGGGCCTTCGCGAGCATATCCACGCCTGTCAGGCCGTGGCAGTTGAGGCAGTCATTCGTGCCCTCGTAGACGTGTTCCGTAAAATAGCCTGAGTGCAGTTTCTCGATTTCGTACGCACCGCCCGCAATCGCGTTGCAATCGAGAACGTCAACGACGCCGTCGCCATTCAGGTCCTCTTCGGGGTCCGCGACGCCGTTCGCGTTTAGATCCCAGCAATTGATGCCGTCGTTGCCGTCGACAGCGTTGGTACCATCAGATCCGTCTGACCCCGGTGCGCCGTCGTCGCCCTCGCACCCGGCAATCGTGAATGCGAGAAGGACACTGGCAACCAGGCTTAAAAGACGAAGCTCCCTGCTATTAGATTTCCTCATTTTAGTCTCCTGGAGATCGTTTCATTAGAAAATTATGGTTTTCTAATATGCTCGACGGGCGCGAAAGTACGTGAGGGGTCGATGATCCTCAATACGTTGAATTGGCGCGGATTTAGGGATTTTCCCTAATAGCCAGAGATTTGTGCATTGCACTAAATTACGGCATTAGGAGAATCGCGGTTTCGGGTCAAAATCTGTCAAATACCGCGGCGCCAGCCTCCGCCAGCCTCCGCCAGCCTCCGCCAGCCTCCGCCAGCCTCCGCCAGCCTCCGTCAGTAAAACGTCAGCTAATCGTCAGGCAGTGGTCAGGTCCTGGTGGAACCTTCAGGGCATTCTTTGCGTGTAGTTCAATGACGCAAGGGAGAAAGGCCATGACAACGCAGCCCAGGACAATGCCCGGATTGATCGGCTACGTGTCGATACTCGTGATCTTTGTTGGAATCATCGGCCCGGCACTGATCTGATATGCGGGTCAGTCCTGGCGGTAATCGCAGACTGCGATGACCGATGTCCGATAATGTTCTTCGCCGTACTTCTTTACAGCTTCATACGTTTCGAGTGCGGCCAGCTGACACTTTGCGAAGTCTTCGGGGTCGAGCATCCCAAGGCCGCCATATCCTGAACACGCCGCCTTCATGGTCGCATAGAATTCCGCGTCGCAATCTTCACGGCTGAGATCATAGGTCGCGTAGCCGTATCGATAACAGAGATCGTGTGTAACACACGCACCATGAAACTTGTTGGCTTGCTGCAGCAGGTCGTCACTTAGCACCCGCACAGAGTCCGGAATGGAACAGCCGAGAGGATCTGGGCCGCCGCAGGGGTCTTCGGTTGGTCCCATCGACTCGCACGCGGTTGTCAGAAAAACAATGAAAATCAGGTATGCGCGCATCACGCATTAACGATACATGATTCGACTCAAAAGTCAGCGGTCAAAACATCCTCGTCGAACGGCGATGATCCGGAGTGCGGGTCCGGATGGTCCCGGTCCGTGCGCAGGCCCAGTTCCTTCGCTATCAGACGAATCGCTGCTTTTGCCGCAGATTCGCCCTTGAAGCCGTCCCCGACGACCATCTTGTTGCCATTCTGATCAACCATGTGAATCCTATAATAGATCACGTGCTTGCCGCCCTTTTGAGCCTTCATCGAACTCTTCTTTCTGAGTTTCACGAACTGAGATCGATGCATGCTCTTGCGCCTGACCGGCACACCTAGCCAGCGCCGCACCGTGTGAATCGAGGTGCCGTCCTGCGATACCTCGAGCGAGTTCGACATCATGTAGAACGCTGACAACGCTACCAGCGCGCCGACGCCACCGAAAATGCTGCCAAAGATCGTCGCGCCTTCCTGGACAATCAGGAAGTAGCCCGCGCCGGCGAACGCAGCGCCGAAAATCATTCCGAACAGGTTGGACAGAAGGTGGCGGCCCATTGGGTAGAACAGTGAGCGGCCCATGACGCCTTGCTTGATCTGTATGACGTCGCGAACCCTGGCGTCCGATATCTCGTTCTGTGTGTCCCGGCCTCGTTCGACTGCGAGGCTCGAGAGTTGCCTCGAACTCTTCGCCGTCGCGTAGACGGGGATGTCGTAGTCGCGGTCGAGGTCAGCACCTGGCAGGTCAGCACTTAGATTCATACGCCAGAGATGATAGTTATCACCTTCCTGCAGCGCGTCTGTTTCCGGGAGTTCTGCCGGGACATCGAAGCGGAATGTCAGGCGTGTTCCTTTGCTGCCGGGGCCGGCGTGGGCGACGATTTCATCCTGCCATTCGGGTTTCTCCTTGCGGCTGCGGTTCTTGCCGCTACCCGAGATGTAGGAGCGGAGACTGGTTAACGTCACCTGGAAGTGCGCTGCACTGTCGAAGGGCAGGTTCAGGTCGATCGTGCCGCCGACATGCCCGCCGATTGATCCGGGAAAGGGGTCGAGCGTGACGGGTGCCGGGCCGAAGCGGCGCCATTCGAGTGTGCGACGAACAGCCCAGGTGATCAGAAGGATGCCGACGAGTGGGAACAACAACGCGATCAATGCCAGGTAGTTTTGCTTCTCGGTGACTTCCTGGTAGGCCATGAACGGGGTCACCGAGGAAATCAGGTTCCAGAACGCGGCAAACACCCAGGCGCCCCACATCGCGGCTTTGGAACTGGAACGTATTGTCGGCGTCTGCCAGTCATGATTCAGCAGCCACGGCGCTTCCTTGTATTGGGGCAGCGTCGCGTCCTTGTCTTTTGGTGCCCGCCAGAGGAACACCAGCAACCCGAGCCCGACGCCGCCGAATACGAACACGAAGATCGACTTGAAGCCGATGAGGCCCCAGCGAATGCTCGGGTCGATAATCGATTGCGAAGGTTCGTCGGGATTGACCCAAACCGTAACTGGCTGGCCACGAGCAAGCTTCGCGCTTAGCGCACTGCCCATATCGGTGTGGTAGTCACCGATATTGTCGCCGCCACCCGCTATTGTGACGCGATCGCCTGAGTGAAGGCTGCCGCCGTAAGAATAGGAATAGCGCGCGTATGCCTCGTAGGTATCGGAGTCATCTCCCGAGCGAGTTTCATAACCGGCGGTTATAAGCCGGGCCTCGACCTGCACCCACCGCTGCATGTCCCAGGACTCGTAGAACGTATTGCTGACGGACCACAGCATCCAGACGCCGACGCCGAAAAACGGCAGCGCAAACAGCGAACCGACAATCCTTCCCTTCATGGTTGCCCAAATTAGCAACTCGCTGATTCAGGTGCTGTGATGTCCGTTCAATTACCGTTCTGCGAGCCTGCAGCGCTTTCTGAGAGCCTGCAGGAAGAGTTCGTGCCCGGACATATGCCTTGCGAAGTCGAGCTCACCCATCGCGCCCTTCGCTGCAACGATTTGCCGCATCGATTGCCGCGCGGGTCCCGGCCAGGCCTGTGGTTCGACGGCTGCGACGAATGGGGCGATGAGCTCGGCGCCGCGACGCTGTGCTGGAGTCCAACGTTGCGTCGACCGGATGCCGATATCGCGCGCTACCTGTTTTGCGAGCGCTGCGGCCGATGCAGCCCGCGATTTCCCCCCCGTTTTTGCTAATTCCAGCGTTGCGAGCAACGAGCTGATTTCGATCCAGCGTTCGTCGAAGAGATCGCTGGCGCGCGCTCCGGGCAGTGTGAAGTGCATGTCACAGCTGGCAAGGCGACGCAGTGTCCCAATACTGCTGCGATATTTCCGGTTGCGACTCACCCGGTCCCATTCGGTCTTCGCCAGCTTGCGTATTCGGGCATCGACGGGGCGATAGCCGAGACGGTAGTAGAACCAGAACGCGCCGCTCTGCAACGCCTCGTCATTTTCTGCGCCGAACTGATAGGGGTTGGCGATGAAGCGTGTACACCCGGTCAGCTGGTGGTAGACGCGCATGACCTGCACCCAGAGGAAGGCTGCCTCGCTGCCGCGATATTCGTCGAAGATGTTTACACCCGTGTTGATCTGCTTGAACAGAATGCTCGAACCGCCATACCCGACCGGCACACCGTTTGACAGGATCAGGTAACCCATCGTGCATTCGAGTGGAAAGCGATAGTCGGGAAGCAATCCGAACAACACGACTGAAACACCTTCGCCAACGTCGGCTACGTGTACGTCGGAGGGATTGGCGTGGTTGAAGTGGTATGTCTCCCGGTGCCGAACGGCGAGCGACGTCATTGCCACGTCGATTATCCTCCTGCCGGCTCTCGAAGAAAGTTGTTCGATGCTGCGTAACGGCCGGGCAATTTCCTGCTTCGCGACGCGACCGGGGCGGCGCATTCCCGAAGAGCGCGCCGCTATCGCACTGACTGGAAACACGTTGCGGGTTTTCGAGTGTGGTGAGTCGGCGAGTTGCCAGGTGAGCGGCACGTTGGCAGCGTCGTACGCCTGTGCCCAGACCCTGCCAAGATGTCGTTGCCGCATCTGTGCCAGCAGCCAGTCGAAGTCCGTGCTCTCGCCCCTGGCGAGTTCCAGCCACTCGCGGCCACTGACCCAACCACTGTTGTAGTACTCGTCCTCGCTGCCGTGTAACACCAGCTCCAGTAGCTCGTCGAGCCGTTCGACGCCGTCAAGCTCTTCCCAATCGACCGTGACTGAGCCGGGCGCTCGCTCCGCCAGCCAGAGCGCGACGTGAAACGAGAAAGGATAGTGCACGGGCGTGCCGGCGACGCCGGTATCCCACAATGCGGCCGTGTTAGTGCGGGGTTGCGGGGCGATGCGCTTGCTGAAGTCAGCGAGCTGCGTCGCCGCGAGCCGGTGGTGCGCGCGCGTGTCGGGAAACGCGCGAATGAAACACAGCGCCGTATGCAAGCGTTGCAAATCGTCGACCGCGCGTAGCGGCGAATCGGCAAGATCCTGCAGCAACTTTTTCTTCTCGGTGGAGGATGCAGTGTCGTAACGGTTCCGGATCGCATGGAGCCTCCGGATTTTTTGCCCGACGTTGCGCGTGGCTGCCGTCATATCTCCGAGATCGATAAACGCGCCAGTTTCGCCGTCTTCTTGTTTTGGTGGCGTTGCATCTTGCGGAGAATTTTGTCGAGCATGTGTATCGCGCCCAGAATATTGGGGCCTTTGTTCAGCATGACGCAATCAGCGCGCTGTGACATCGCCGCATCCGAAATCTCGGCACGTGTCGGCAGCCCCTTTTTCGCTTCTTCCTCGAGCACCTGGGTCGCCCAGACAACCGGCAAGTGCGCTGCCTCGGCGATCCAGAGAATTTCCTCCTGGATCTCGGCGAGATTCACCCAGCCGCACTCGACGGCCAGGTCACCTCGGGCAATCATAATGCCGGCCGGGTAGTGTCGCAGCGCCGCGAGAATGATCTGCGGCAATTTTCTGTAGGCGCGTTCTGTCTCGATCTTGACGATAATTCCGAGTTGCCGCTGCGCGTACTTGTCCAGTTCTTCCTGCAATGCGATGACATCTTCGGGCCGCCGGACGAATGACAGTGCGACCGCATCGGCATGCTCGACGATGAACGGTAGATCTTCGCGGTCTTTGACCGTGATACCCGCGATGTCGAGGTCAGTACCGGGGAAGTTGATGCCCTTGTTTCCCCGCAGGCGGCTGCCGGTCGGTTTTGCACCGGTAATGCGCACCACCATTTCGGTATCCGAGCAGGACTCGACGACGCCATCGATTTTGCCGTCGTTCAGACGCACGGGGTCGTCTACAGCGACCTGGTCGAAGACCTCTACGGGCCTGCAGGAAACGCGCGCCGGTGTTTTGATGGCACCATGCTTATCAAGAACGGCGGGTGACCCGGGAGCGCCGTCCCTGGTCAGTACGAGGGCGTCGCCCACGTGCAGCAGAACAGGTTGCTCAACCGGTGGCAGTTCTCCGAAACGAAATTCCTGTTGCTCGCCGGTTGCATGGGCAACGAGCCGGAATCGCATTCCCGTGGCGATGTAGGCCGTCTTGTAAAGCGCGAGCACCAGTCCCTTGTGGTCCTTAAAGACGACCTCGAGTTTTCTGCGCCGGCCTCGTGTGTCCTTGAGCTGGAAAATATCGCCGATTTCAGCGACGTCGATACAGTCTCGCGGAACAGGCACCACCGCGGTCTTCTTGCCGGTCCATGGTTCGTCATCTGCAACGCAGCGCACGCGCCTGGGTGCGAGCACCTGGCCGAGCGCATTACGGCGTGGCCGCAATCGCAGTACCTTCGGCCCGCGCAGGAGAAGACCGGTGCGGAACTTCGGTCCGCCGAGGTCCATCACGATTCTGCAACGCCTGCCGAGGCTGTCGCCGGCGCGCCTGATGTTCTCGATCATGCCCAGCCACTGCGTCTCCGAGTCATGGGCGCAGTTGATGCGTGCGACGTCCATGCCCGTCGCCATCAGATCGTGGACGATGTCGTAGTCGTCCGCGGCCTCGGTGGGCAATGTCACCATGATTGATACGGCACGGTCGCCGGGATGCTCGCCGAGCAATGCCTGCGAGTGTTGCTCCAATAGCTTGTCACTGGCCGGAAAGGGTGGGCGATCGGCTTCGCTCTCGACAACGTCCTCGCCATCGAGCTTCTGTAATGCGTGCTGCACGGCCATAAGGCTGGCCCACACGCGTCGCTCCGCCCGTCCGAGCGATGACAGGCCCAGTGTCGCAAGCTGGTCCTGCAGTTCGCCGATGTCGAACTGGCGCAGTGCGACGTAGTGCAAAAGATTGCGAGCACTGGCCGAGAATCTCGGGTGCACCTGCTGCAGTTCGGGCTCGAAGCGGGATTCGAGTTCTTCTGCCCGTTCGCGGATTACCTGCAGCTGCTGTCGTAACGATGCCTTGTCGTTGTTCATGCGGCTAAGGCGCAAGGCGGTCGATGGACCAGGTGCCGTCGTCCTGGATCTTGTACAGGAATCGGTCGTGCAGGCGGTTCTTGCGGCCCTGCCAGAATTCGATTTCGACAGGCGCTACCCGGTAGCCGCCCCAGAACGACGGCAATGGAATTTCCTTGTTCGCGAACTTCTGCTTCATCTCGTCAAACTTGGTTTCGAGCAGGGAACGCGACGTGATGACGCTGCTTTGTGCCGACACCCACGCGCCGATCTGACTGCCCCTGGGGCGCGTTGCAAAGTACTTCAGAGTTTCGCGTGTCGGAACCTTGGCGGCCGGTCCCTGAATTTTCACCTGCCGGCCGAGTTTGCGCCAGAAAAAGAGCAGCGCGACCTCGTCATTCTTCTCGATGTGAGCGGCCTTGGTGCTTTCGAAATTGGTGAAAAATACGAAGCCGCTTTCGTCGAAGTACTTGAGCAGCACAGTGCGCATGGACGGGCGGTTGGCCTCGTCCACGGTCGCGAGCCCCATCGCATTGGGGTCGATGTCGTTGGCATCGCACGCTTCACGAAACCAACCTTCGAATTGGACGATCGGATCGTCATCCAGATCCTCGCGCTCGAGCGACGCGCCCGTCTTTGAACTACGCAGTTCGGAGACGTCCATGCCGCCGGTGTGCGCGCTATCGTCGCTGTTTCGTTTGCCCACAGTTCGGTCCTGGTTGGCGCCCGCTTGTATCGTAGTACCATTGCCGGAGTAAATTTCCGGTGGCGCGGTCTCTATTCTGCGTCCTTTGACGGGGGCACGACAATGAGTTTCGACGATTTTCAGACGGTGAAAACGCTCCGCAACTGGCCGATTCTGTTACTCAGGGTCTATACGGGGGTTTTCTTCGCCTATTACGGCTTCAGGAAGATTGTCAGCGGCAGCTTTGCCGACGGCATGGCCGGTTTCCTGAGTTCGAGAGCTGAAGACTCCGTCGGCTGGTATCGGATGGTTGTCGAGGCGGTAATCGTGCCGATGCAAGGCCTGTTCGCATTCCTCGTCGCTTATGGTGAGCTGGCACTGGGCATGGCGCTGATCATCGGGCTTGCCACGCGTTACGCAGCATTTGCCGGCGCCTTCATGGTGCTGAATTTCTGGCTTGCCAAGGGGCAGGGTGTGCTCGACTCCCAGAACCACGACGTTATCTGGTTCGTAATACTGATCGTGCTGGGGGGGTTGCATGCCGGACGGGTGTTGAGCGTGGATCAGAAACTGGTCAAACGGTTTCGGTTCCTGGCGTGACATGGTTTCGCGCGCTGGGGCGCGCTCCCACATGGCATGCGAATGTGTCTGTCAGGAGCGGCAATTAGTTGGTTATAATGCCCGGCTGACGGTAAGCACGGGTTCCAAAGTCAGGCCGGGCTCGGTCAAGCGAAAGTGGCGGAATTGGTAGACGCGCTGGCTTTAGGTGCCAGTGGGGCAACCCGTGAGAGTTCGAGTCTCTCCTTTCGCACCAGCTCTCGCTGTCTAACCTATTGTAATGTAAATAATTATGTTGCCATTTGGGGCTGCCACGGTCTCCGGCAACGATTGAGGAATTGAAGAAAATGCAGGTCACAGTCGAATCGACAGGAACGCTGGAGCGGCGCATGCGTGTTGAATTGCCCGCAGAGCGCATCGAAAAAGAGGTCGACACCCGGCTCAACTCAGTCGGCAAGACGGCGAAGATAAAGGGTTTCCGGCCGGGCAAGGTGCCGGCCAAGGTCGTGCGGCAGCGCTATGGCGCGCAGATTCGCCAGGAAGTGTTGTCTGACCTGATGCAACAGAGTTACTCGGACGCCGTACAGCAGGAGAAGTTGAATCCCGCGGGTGGCCCACAAATCGAGACCGAGGGTGGCGATGATGGCAAGGATTTTGCCTATGTTGCGACGTTCGAGGTCATGCCTGACGTCGAACTGAAAGACCTCGAGAAGATCAAGGTCGAGACACCTGAGGTTGAGATCGGCGACAGTGATCTCGACGACATGATCGAGAACCTCAGAAAGCAGAAAGCTACCTGGACCGAGGTCGATCGCAAGAGCGCCATCGGTGATCAGGTCGTCGTCGATTTCTCGGGTGAACTGAATGGTGAACTCATTGAAGGCGGCCAGGGCAAGGAAGTGCCCGTGATACTCGGCCAG
>Ga0209273_10003093_pt1 | contig 11868 bp, 12 predicted proteins | sample tdAd471_FD_187126 | JGI IMG/M metagenome (GOLD analysis project Ga0209273, IMG submission 187126) | Marine sediment microbial communities from the Atlantic coast under amendment with organic carbon and nitrate - tdAd47.1 (SPAdes)... | ecosystem: Environmental > Aquatic > Marine > Coastal >...
GCCAGCAACGTCTTTTCAAATTTCATCGGATGTCCTCGAGTTTATGATCCTCTGACGACCAGGACAGGAGCGCCGCCGGGTTTCAAGAAAAAGCGCGCCTAGAATGAGCGGAACGCAATTTTGTTCCGGAAAACAGGCGATTTCTGCGGCAGCGCCCAAATCGTGAGCAATACGAGAATACGTGTGGGGCGTGGCGGGTTGGGAGCATCTGGGAGGTTTGATGCCGTGGGCATTCTCAGGGAGCCCTGGGTCAGCCCATCAAGTGCGGCCAAGATATTCAAGCAAGCCTTTGCTGATGCGGGCCTTCCTCCGTTTTCGCCGCACCGCGTGCGCGACACAGTTGCCGAACTGGCCAAAGATCACTTTCGGAGTCCGGAAGACTACAAGGCTTGGTCGCAGAACATGGGGCATGAGGATGTTCTCACAAGCTTTCGGTCATACGGGTCCGTTGCACCGGGACGGCAGATTGAATTGATGCAACGGTTTCGGGATCGCGGACGATGCACAGATGACGAGGGTTCTGTTATCATTGAGTAGGTTTCAATCCTGTTCGATTTGCCGAACGGTGACGCGATCAGGTGCAAGGCGATAACCCTGCCAGGGGATGTTTTCGATCAGCTCAACCCCAAGAGCTTCATCCAGGCCACTCGATGCGAACCTCTGAACCAAGTATGTTCTGGCCCGACTCACAGCAGCATCCGCGCCGTAGACCAACGCGGCAATCTCCAGCAAATCGAGGGCTCGATCCGATAACCCGGCTACCAGTTGTTGATTCAAACGGCTGATCCGCAACGTTATGCCCACAGGCTTGCCGTCGATTTCCAGGCACAATTCCTCATCACCCCCGCTTTTGGCCAGGGGGGTGAGGCATCAGATGTGATGCTCAGGCGGTGTCACGCCGCCGCCCAAGTTCGGTCCTCATCTTCTTGAAGGCATATTGCGTGAAGCGATCAACGGCCTCTTGATCCAATGACTGCTTCTGCCAGACTGATTTGCCGTACCAGCCACTGGCAAACACCTGCACGATCCTTGAGGCTTCAAACATGAGCTGCGCCAATGCCTCCTGAAACGCAACGCGCTGTGCATCATCAGCGAACCGTTTGCCCTGGCCGGTATGGTTGGCCAACTCGCAGCTCAGATAATAGTCTAGCGACCGATAGGTGAGGCGCGCAAAGAAATCTCTGGCCAGCTCTGCAAATCTGTTTCCAGACGCAAAACTCCCTAAAGCCGAGCGAATTTCCTGGGATGTCGGCTCAAACAGTGACGGCAGCCGGTCGTGGAGTTGAACGGAAAGCGTTTCGAGCAAGGCGGTCTTGGCCAATTCGCCCGCATCGGATGATAATCCGGTTTGAAAGCTCTGACGATCAACGACGAGCTCAAGACCAGCCAGAAACCCGGTAACAGATGACAGCGCGTTTTCTTTGACCCCCAGATCGGTCAGCCCGTCCTCGAAACCAGGCGCCCGGGCCAAGAGCGGCAACCGTACAAGCAAGGAACTGATGAACTGAAAACGCGAGTCCTTGCTGGAGCGAGACAGATCAAGCTCGGAAGCCTTGGCGGCTGCCTCGGCTATTGCATCTATCGATGCTTCAGAATCAATTAAACCAACGACTTCCCGCCACTTCTTGGAACGTGGCAGTGTGCCGAGCCGGATATGGCCAATAGCGCTCTCCCCACTAGATCAAGCGTCGCGCAACTAAAGGGAGAAATCAAAGAAAAACTACGTGAAAGTGCATACCCTGCGCTTACCTGCAATTAGATGCAGCGCTTGTGAAATCTTATAAGTCCTTGATTTCAGTGGTGAGCCGTGCAGGATTCGAACCTGCGACCCACTGATTAAAAGTCAGTTGCTCTACCAACTGAGCTAACGGCCCACTTGAGGCCCGCTACGTATAAGCGGGGCGGGGATAGGTCAAGTGGAAACAGTCGAGAACTTGACGATTTCCGCATGCAGGCGGCTTCTGGTCAAAACCCGGTCAAAGGGGTATATGCGCCGAAGTAACAGAATGGCGGCGCAGATGGGATTTCCGTTTCGAAAAATGCATGGGCTGGGCAATGATTTCGTCATTGTTGATGCGCGCGGGCGGGCCAATCCGGTGACCCCGGCGCTGGCAGAAGCCATTGGGGATCGGCATTTCGGTGTCGGCTTTGATCAGCTGGCCGTCATCCTTGACGATCCGGAGGCTGTGGCGCGGTTGCAGTTCTGGAATGCTGATGGCTCGCTCTCGGCGGCGTGTGGCAATGCCACGCGCTGTATCGCCGGGCTGCTATTCGCGGAAACGGGTCGTACAACCTTCGATCTTCGCACCGATCGCGGTGTCTTGCCTTGCGAAAACCGGGGCGACGGGATCTATGCGGTCAATATGGGAGTGCCGCAACTTGACTGGCAGGCCGTTCCCCTAGCCAGGCCGGTGGACCTTTTGCATCTGCCGATCGACGGCGATCCGGTGGCGCTTGGCATGGGCAATCCGCATTGTGTGTTCTTCGTTGACGATGCCGAGGCGGTGGATATCGCGTCCCTGGGCCAGGCGCATGAGACCCATCCGCTCTACCCGGAACGGACCAATGTGGAAGCCGTCGAGATCCTGTCGAAAACCGCGATACGCCTGAGAATCTGGGAGCGGGGCGTCGGGATGACACTGGCGAGCGGCAGTTGCTCCTGTGCCTCGGTCGTGGCGGCGGCGCTGCGCGGTTTGACCGGACGGCATGTGACAGTCCATGTCGATGGCGGGCAGCTTGACATCGACTGGCGCGAGGATGGGGTCTGGATGGCCGGGCCGACAGCCGAGGTTTTTGATGGTGTCCTCAGCGAAGACTTTCTGAAGGCCGCAGGATGAGCAGCCCTCCGGTTTTTGAAACCCTTGGCTGCCGGCTGAACGCCTATGAGACCGAGGCGATGAAACGTCTGGCTGATGAGGCCGGGCAGGGGGATCTCTCGGTCATCAACACCTGTGCGGTCACCGCCGAGGCTGTGCGCCAGGCGAAACAGCGTATTCGCCGCCTGAAACGCGAAAACCCTGACCGGCCGATCCTGGTGACCGGCTGTGCCGCGCAGATCGACCCGGAGGCGTTTCGCAAAATGGCCGAGGTCGATTTTGTCCTCGGCAACCGTGAAAAACTGGAACCCGCCGCCTGGGCCAGGCTGGGCGATGGAGGGGATCAGGTCGGCGATATCATGAAGGCCACCCGCGCGGCGGCTCCGCGTATCGACGGCTTTGGCACCCGCTCGCGCGCCTATGTCGAGGTGCAGAACGGGTGCGATCACCGCTGTACCTTCTGCATCATCCCCTATGGGCGCGGCAATTCCCGCTCGGTCCCGGCGGGGGTGGTGGTTGATCAGATCAAGCGGTTGGTTGGCCAGGGCTTCAACGAGGTGGTTCTGACCGGCGTCGATATGACCAGCTGGGGCCCGGATCTGGGCGAGGATCTTCGTCTGGGCGACCTGGTCCAGCGGATTCTGCTAACCGTGCCGGATTTGCCGCGCCTTCGGATATCGTCCATCGATTCCATCGAGGCCGACCCGGCCCTGATCGATGCCATGACCTCCGAGCATCGGCTGATGCCGCATCTGCACCTGTCCTTGCAGGCCGGGGATGACATGATCCTGAAGCGGATGAAGCGCCGGCATCTGCGCGATGACGCGATCCGGTTCTGTCAGGAGATGCGCGCCCGGCGCCCGGATATCGTGTTCGGTGCCGATATTATCGCAGGCTTCCCGACCGAAACGGACGAAATGTTCGCCAATTCTCTGCGCCTGGTCGAGGAATGCGGGCTGACCTGGTTGCATGTGTTTCCCTATTCGCCACGAAATGGCACCCCGGCGGCCCGGATGCCACAGGTCGACCGGGCCACGATCAAGACCCGCGCCGCCCGGCTGCGCGACGCAGGGGGCAGACGGGTCGCGGCCTATCTGGCGAAGCAGATAGGGCAGACCCATCCCGTCCTGATGGAGAACCCCCGCATGGGCCGCACGCCGGGGTTTGCCGAGGTCCGGCTGGAAACGGACCAGCCCGAAGGTCGGATCATCCGCGCCCGGATTACTGGTGCGGGGCAGACGGATCTCTCCGCCACCGCCGCTTGACGTTTTTGCCAATTGTCACATTTGGGTTCAGGCGGCATAGTCCGGCGGATGAGTTTGCCTGTCCTTTATTCCTTTCGACGCTGCCCTTATGCGATGCGAGCACGACTGGCGTTGGCCTCCTCCGGGATCAAGGTGGCATTGCGCGAGGTGGTCTTACGCGACAAGCCCGCAGCGATGCTGGCCGCCTCTCCCAAGGGGACGGTGCCTGTTCTTGTTCCGACAGATGGCGACATCGTTGAGGAAAGCCTCGACATCATGTTCTGGGCGCTGGAGCGCAACGATCCCGAGGACCTTTTGGCGATGCCGCAGCCGGCGCTGGAACTGATAGAGGAATGCGACACGGCATTTAAACCCATCCTCGACCGGTATAAATACGCACCAGACGGGACAGACCCTGCCGAAGAACGGACCAAGGCCCGTGTCTTCCTGTCCAAGCTTGAGGCGCAATTGGATGGTCGTCCCTGGCTGTTTGACGACGCCCCGCGTCTGGCCGATTTCGCAATTCTGCCGTTTGTCCGTCAGTTCGCGCATGTCGATCTCGACTGGTTTCTGGGCCAGGACTGGCCCAACCTGCAACGCTGGTTGCAAAGCTTCAAGACATCCGAGCGGTTTCTGGGCGTGATGCGAAAATACCCACAATGGACGCCAGGCGATCCGGTGACCATTTTCCCGAGCGGGGCTTAGGCGATGCCTCCTCGTCCCGTTTTTCAAGACACTGACCGCGACGCCTCGCAGGCTGTCGCGCGGGGGGGGGCGAGGGCTTGGGCTTTCTCATCCTGAACGGGGCCGAAACCGCCCCCGACGTTGCGTCTGAGTGAATTGGTGCCTATCTATTGTACAAAACCATGTCAGGAGGTTATTGCCATGCCCCTTCCCCTTGCGCCCATTGCCGCGGTTGCGCTGCGCTATGGAACTGTCGCTGTCCTGGCCTATTCGGCTGCCCGCAAGATCCACAAAGCGCCGATCAGGCAGGTGGATGAAGACGCGCTGGACAGCGTCGAGGAGGGCGTCGGGGCCAATTTCTCCCGTGTCCGGTCACAGATGAACACGACGGCGCGCTGGCGACGGATCCTGCGTCTGAAGGGCGGTGCCGGTGTCGAAATTGACGCCGCCGCCCTTGGTCGTATCCGGGTTCGAAAGGTGAATTGATGAAGCTATTCTGGTCACCGGCCTCGCCCTTTGTGCGCAAGGTCGATGTTTTCCTGCATCTGGCCGGGCAATCCGATGCGGTGGAGCGTGTGTCATCCGGTGGCACACCGATGGATCCGTCAAATATGCCGGCTGCGGAAAATCCGCTGGCAAAACTGCCGACACTGGTGACCGAGGCAGGCGACGCCTTGTTCGACAGCCGGGTGATTTGCCGGTATCTCGATACGCGCTTTGCCATCGGGCTGTATCCCGAGGGCGATGCCCTCTGGCGGGTTTTGACGACCGAGGCGCTGGCAGATGGCGTTCTCGATGCGGCTGTCCTGATGGTCTATGAAAGCCGTCTGCGTGACGAAACGATCCGTTTTGCACCCTTTGTCGAAGGCCAATGGGGCAAGATCACCCGTGCGCTTGATCGCCTGAATGCCGATGGCGCCAGGCTGGTGTCCGGGCCTGTTAATGCGGCGCAAATCGCAACGGGCTGTGCGCTTGGCTATCTTGATTTCCGTCATTCGGACCGGGATTGGCGCGAGGGACGGCCGGATCTGGCCGCCTTTGCAGAGGCGTTCAACGCCAGGGATGAAATGCAGAAAACCCAGCCCGTCGGCTGATCAGCGGTCTTTCGGCTGATCGTCATAATCGGTGCGCAGGATCCGGTGGCTGTCGCCATCGGGATCGTCGAACTGACCGCGCCGCAGCGCCCAGAAAAACGCCAAAAGCCCGGCGGCGCCCATCAACAGCGAGACAGGGATCAGGTAGGTCAGGACCTCCATCCGCCGACCCTCCAGGAATTCAGTGTTACCGTGATCGACGAGACGGACATGGCCAATGCGGCCAGAAGCGGCGTGGTGAATCCAGCGAGGGCAATCGGAATGGCGAAAAGGTTGTACAGGGCTGCCTGGGCGAAATTCTCCAGGATGCGCCGCCGGGCCGAGACCGCAATGTCGAGGCAGTGCGCCACGGGCGTGAAATCGTCGCCGATCAGTACGATATCCGAGGCCGTGCGCGCCGCATCAATGGCCGAAGCTGGCGAGAGCGAGACATGCGCCGCGGCCAGCGCGGCGGTGTCGTTGAACCCGTCGCCGACCATCAGAACCTTGTGCCCTTCCGTCGCCAGATCGGCGACAAAGGCCTGTTTGCTGTCCGGGGTCGCATTCGCTGTGATGTTGGTAATGCCCAATTCCGACGCCACAGCCCGCGCCGCCGTGGCGCCGTCGCCGGTCAGCATATGGACCGCCATCCCCTTGTCTTGCAGGGTGGATACCAACTCGGCCCCGCCAGGGCGAATTCGGTCGCGAAACGTGAAGGCGAGGGCAGGGTCACCGTCGATTTGAAGGTAGGTTGCCGTTTCCCCCGCCTCAGCCGCCCCAAGCCAGCTTGCCCGGCCCAGTCGAATTCGTTGGCCCTGAAACCGGCCCTCGATGCCATATCCTGGCACCTCGGTCACCTTGGTAAGGGGCGGGCGGGCCTGGTCCGCTGCGGCCCGTGTCAGCGCCTGTGCCAGCGGGTGGTCGCTCTTGTCCGCCAGTGCGGCCGCCAGCGCCAGCGCATCGGCGCCATGGGTCATCGCATCAAGAAGCACCGGCGTGCCAAGGGTTAGCGTGCCGGTCTTGTCAAAGACGATAGTGTCCACCTCGGCCAGACGCTCCAGGGCGGTTGCGGATTTCAGCAATAGCCCCATCCGGTAGAGCCGCCCGCTGGCAGCCGTGGTGACAGCCGGAACCGCCAGTCCAAGCGCGCAGGGGCAGGTGATGATCAAAACCGCAATGGCGATGTTGAGGGCCAAGCGGAAATCGCCGCTGTACGCCCACCAAAACACCAGCGCGACGGCGGCCAGCAGGTGAACCCCCGGCGCATAGATTTCAGCCGCGCGATCAGCCAGCGAGGTGTATCGGTTGCGCGCCGTTTCCGCGAGCGCGACCAGCTCGGCCATTTTTTGCAGGCTCGAATTGGCAGCGGCACGTTGGACGGTCAGTGTCAATGGGCCGGTCAAGTTGATCTCACCGGCGGCCACGTCGCTGCCCGGACCGGCATAGGCGGGGCGGCTTTCCCCGGTCAGGAAGGCGCGATCGACCTCGCTTTCGCCGGCAAGAACCGTGGCATCGACGGGCACGCGGGTTCCGGGGCGGACAAGGATCTCGTCGCCGACCACCAGTTCGGCCACCGGCACCAGTCTCTCGGTTCCGTCCATGCGTTTCAGGGCGCGCGGTACCTCCAGCGCCGCCAGTTCCTGTGCGGCGGATCTCGCCGCGCGCCGGGTTCGATGATCAAGATAGCGCCCCCCCAACAGAAAAAACGTCAGCGACAGCGCCGCGTCGAAATAGGCATGGTCGCCACTTTGGGTCGTTTCATACAGAGACATGCCGCCAGCCAACAAGATCGCCAGCGAGATCGGCACATCCATGTTCAGCCGCCCGACCGAGACCGCCCGCCAGCCGTTCAGAAAGAAGGGCTGGGCCGAAAACGCAATTGCGGGAAGGGCGATCATCGCCGAAACCCAGTGCATCATGTCCCGGATGGCATTGTCCGCGCCGGACCAGACCGCCACGGATAAGAGCATGACATTCATCATGGCAAACCCGGCCACCGCCAGCCGCATCAGGAGGTCACGCCCCACCGCATCGCCATTTGCTTCGGCCAGAAGGCCCGGATCCAACTCTTGCGCGGGATAGCCGACCTCGGCCAGTGCGGCGATCAGTTGGGCCGCGTCGATGTCGGGCCGGGCGTCGATATTGACCCGTTTCAGCGACAGGTTCACGCGGGCAGATTTTACCCCCGGCAGGGCGTTCAGCCGGTTTTCCACGGTCGAGATGCAGGCCGCGCAATGAATGGTCGGCAGCGACAGGACAAGATTGGCCGGCCCTTCGGGTACCGCGTGATCCAGCTCGGGCGTGCCGATGACACAGGCCGGGCAGGCCGCCGGACGCGGGAGAGGGTCGGCCAGGCTCATCTCATCACTCCACAAAAAGCTCAATACGCTGCTGGAACGCCGTGCCGTCGGCATCCCAGGCGGTTAGACGCAATTCCCACTTGCCCTTGTCCAGATCAACAGGAATGCGGAACGGCGCCTGCTTGCCGGCAAAGTCCAGCCCCTGGTCCTGGTTGGCATGGGTGGCACGGCCAAGCGAGGCCTCGACCATCGCCGGGCTCACCTCGGCGCCATCGCGGTCCCGAAAAGCCAGCGACAGGGTGCCGTCACGGATCTCGGCGTCCGCCGACCAGCCAAGCTCGATCTGCGCGGTCCGGTTCTTGTCGAATTGCTGGCTGGCAACATAGGTGTTCTTCACCTCAAGCCCGGGAAACGTGCCGACCGCGAAATACGCCATCGTGAGGTTCACGCCGATGATCACGGCAAAGGCGCCGACGGTGATGGCCAGGACATGGCGTCCGGTCAGTTCGCGAGTCATTGTCATGGTCATTGTCCTTTTCCGTTGAAGACAGTGTTGGCATAGGCGCGGTCGCCGGTGTCGATATCTTCGACCCAGATGCGGATCTCGGACAGGCGCGCCTCAGCGGCCTCCGATCCTGGCTGGGCAGTTATGAAGACTTTGACCTGGCCGGTTTCATCTGCGGGCACAGAGACGAGTTTCCCCTCCTGGCCCTGTAAACGCAGCTGAAGATAGCGTTCCGATGTCATCGAGATCGAAAAATCCTTCCGTTCGCCCTGTTTGTTGCGGATCCGCAAATCGTACGTGTTCCGGACGGCGCCGTCCGAGAGCGTGACATAGACCGGGTTGCGGACCGGGGTCACGTCAAGGTCGATATCCGAGCGGATGAACAAGGCCACCAGCAAGGCAATGCCAAAAGCCGACCAAAGCCCTGTGTACACAAGTGTCCGCAGCCGGATGATATGCTGCCAGATCGGCTTTGGCGGCTTGCCGGCGCGTTCATTCGCCTCGTCGGTCAAGGCCATATAGTCGATCAGACCACGCGGCTTGCCGATCTTGGTCATCACATCGTCACAGGCATCAATACACAAGGCACAGGTAATACAGGCCAGTTGCTGGCCGTCGCGGATGTCGATCCCCATCGGACAGACATTCACGCAGGCATTGCAGTCGATACAGTCGCCGAGATTGACCGCCTCGTCGGATTTCCGATGTTTGCCGCGCGGCTCACCCCGCCAGTCGCGATACCCGACGGTGATCGTGTCCTCGTCCATCATGGCGGCCTGAATGCGGGGCCATGGGCACATATAGATACAAACCTGTTCGCGCGCGATTCCGCCGAACAGGAACGTGAAAAAGGCCAGCACCCCCATGGAGGTATAGGCGATCATCGCCGCCTGCCCGGTCACCAGATCGGCCAGCAAGGTCGGTGCGTCGGCGAAATAAAAGACCCAGGCGCCACCGGTGGCGACGCCGATCAGAAGCCAGACCACCCATTTGGTCAGACGCAAACGGATTTTTCTGAGGGTCCATTTCGAATTGTGCAACCGCACACGGGCGTTGCGATCACCTTCGATCCAACGCTCGACCAGAATAAACAGATCCGTCCAGACCGTTTGCGGGCAGGCATATCCACACCAGACCCGCCCCAAAGCCGAGGTGAACAGGAACAGGCCAAGCCCTGCCATGATCAGCAATCCGGCGATGAAATAGAATTCATGGGGCCAGATCTCGATCCAGAACATGAAGAACCGCCGCCCGGGCAGATCCACCAGCACTGCTTGATCCGGCAAATCCGGTCCCCGGTCCCAGCGAATCCAGGGCGTCAGATAGTAGATCCCGAGGGTGAAAATCATCAGCCCCCATTTCAGGTTGCGGAAAAACCCGTAGACCTTGCGCGGAAAGACAGGTTCGCGGGCCGCATAAAGGCTGGGCGGTGGGGTTTCAGACGTCGACATAACTAGGGGGCCTTTCGGGAGACCTGTTCACGCAACGGTAATGGCAGGCATAGGCCGGGCGCACCTTGACTCAGATCAAATATCTGCCGGCCCAAAGGCCGGGCACAGTGCGACTTTCTGTCAGTCGCCGAGGGGATACCGAAAGGAGATCGCGGCCGGGTCTGTGCCATGCCGGTCCAATTCAACCAGCCGCCCGTCGCCACAATTGTCGATGCGGATGGCGGCCGAGCGGTCCTCGGGAATATAGTCGGTGATCGGGGTCAGGATCACGTCCACTCGGATCGAGGCTTTGGTAATATCCCGTCGCAACAGGAAATGCCCGCCATCGCATTCGATGGTGCAGACGGACAGGTCGGCCTCCCAAGGGGAGCAGATCCCGCCGCCATGGCGAAACAACCTGCCGCCCGCGACCACCAGGAGATCCGCCTGGAACACCCAGGTCCAGGGGGACCTGCCTGGACTGTTTGCACCTTGCAAAGCCGCCAGAGCATCTCCCTCCCATTGGCCAAAATCGAGATGGGCGTCCGTGACGTCGTGGGTTTCGGACGTGCCCCCATCCGGCGTGATCGCCACGAACCAACCGGCGGGTGCAATCGTTTCGGTGTCTGTTGCAAGCGTGATCTGGTCCAGGCTTTCGGCACGGGCGTGGCCGGCCACGGCCAGAAGGAGCATGAACCCGCGGATCAGCATGTCAGTTCAGATATGGTTTCGGGTCTGTGCTGGTGGTCCCGCGGCGCACCTCAAAATGCAACTTTGACGGATCGCCCTTGGCGACTTTGCCGACGATCTGTCCCCGCTGCACCTTTTCGCCCTTTTTCAGGGTCACATCGGTGATCCCGGAATAGACCGTGTAAATATTGCCTGTGTGCCGCAACAATACGATGGTCGAATCCCCGACCGACCGGGAAATCAGCGCCACCTCGCCGTTGGTCGCCGCCTTGACGGCAGTGCCGGCGTTGGCGGCAATGTCGATGCCCTCATTCCCGCCGGACTTGCCACTGTAATCGGAGATGATCTTGCCGGAGACGGGCCGCAGGAACTTGTCGTCTGTCTGGCTTGTCTCTTTGGCGAGGTCCGGGGTCTCCGGTTTCTTGGTCTGGCCGGTATCCTTCGGCAGCGCCTTTTTGGAGCTGGGCGGATTTGGCGTGGTCGAGCCGGTACCGGGCTTGGAGATATCGACCGCCGCCGTCTTGGTGCCCTGGGTGATCGGGATCAGAAGATGCTGCCCCTGGCGGATCTCCAGATCCGGGCCCAACCCGTTCCAACTGGCCAAGGCGGTGACAGACACATTGTAAAGACGGGCAATGGAATAGGCGGTCTCACCCCGTTCGACGCGGTGCTTGACCGGTTCAACCTCGGTCACATTCTCGGTCGAGGCGGTGCGTCCGTTATCGCCGGCGCGGTCAATCGCGGCTGTGGCGATGGTGGTGATGTCGATGCCCGAACCTTTGGCGACTTTGCGCGGCAGGGCCAGGATCTCGCCGTCCCGCAGGATTTGGTCGCTGCGCAGGCCGTTATGTCGCGCCAGCTCGTCCGCGCCAAGACCGATCCGGCTGGCAACGGCCGCCACAGTGTCGCCGTTCCGGGCCACCACGACCTGATAGGTCGGATAATCAATGACGCCGCGGGAATCTGCTTGTGGCCGCGCCTCGGCTTCGAGGCCATAAACATCGCCTGTCAGATTATACCCGGTTTCCAAATCCATACAGCCAGCCAAGGCCAGTGTCAGGACAAGCGGAACCGCCTGAAATTGATAAATTTTGACCGGAATCATGGTATATGTCCCATCCCGACT
>Ga0209273_10003095_pt1 | contig 11852 bp, 10 predicted proteins | sample tdAd471_FD_187126 | JGI IMG/M metagenome (GOLD analysis project Ga0209273, IMG submission 187126) | Marine sediment microbial communities from the Atlantic coast under amendment with organic carbon and nitrate - tdAd47.1 (SPAdes)... | ecosystem: Environmental > Aquatic > Marine > Coastal >...
CTGACGGCCGCCGAGGTGAGGACCCTCGACATGCGCCACGCGCGGCTGGCGTTCCTCAGCGCCTGCCACAGCGGGCAGTCGGGCCAGCGCGCCAGCGACGACGAGCTGGCGAGCATTGCCGGCGCGTTCATGGTCGCGGGGGTGCCGACCGTGATCGGCAGCCTCTGGCCCGTCAACGATATCTCCACGGTCAGCCTGATGCTGAAGTTCTACGAGCGCTTCCTCGACCTCGGCCCGGCCGAGGCGCTGCGGCAGGCGCAGCTGAGCGTCCGGAAAATGAAGCCAGTGGGGAAGCTGGACTTCTCTCACCCGAAGCTCTGGGCGGCCTTCAACACTTATGGAGTGGACCAATGAGCCGACCTGGGGGACTCCAGCTGCTCGGGATCGCGACCGCGCTCCCGTGCCTCCTGCTGAACGGCTGCACCTATTCCATGCAGGAGAAGGGGATCACCCGCGGCCTCGAGGTCGAGCGGGTGATCGAGCCGCGGGGACACACCGTCTCGGTGGAGTGGGTCCACGGAGAGCGCTGGCTGCGCGGGTCGTTCTTCGCCAGCCAGCGGCCCGAGGTCGAGCGCGGCGAGTTCGCGACGCGGGCCGGCGACCAGGGCGCAGGAGGGGACGCGGGGGCGGACTCGGACCCGGTGTGGGTGCTGCAGGCCGCGGTCAACCTGAAGTCGGACGTCCAGCTGACGCGGACGCGCACGTTCAGCACGATCAACTGGGAGGCCAGCTACCACCCGCTGTTCCCGCTGTGGGAGGTCCTCGAGCTGGCGACCAGCCCGCTCTACCTGCTGATCATTCCAGCCGTGGTCCTGAGCGGGGTCGCGCCGCCCGACGACGCTCCCGGCTTCCAGATCTCGTCGCTCTCCCGCTGGAAAATGGCCTTCGCGCCGATCAACCCCTTCGTGCCCTTGTTCGGCGTCACGATCACGCGCGAAGAGACGACCGACGACGTGCTGTTCGTGGAAGAGGAGGAGCCCGAGACGTTCCGCTCGTCCTTCCCCAGCCGCGGCGAGACCGTCCGCTACCGCCTGCTCGACCGCTCGGGCAAGGAGCTCGGCAAGGGGACCGCGACGACCGACCCCTTTGGTGAGGTCGTGTTCGCAGCGACCGGTCCGGCCGAGCTGGTGACCTGGCTCGAGGGCAAGGCGGGCGGACCGGGCAAGAACGAGGTGGTCCACGTTCGCCCGGACCAGGTCGCGACCGTGGAGGTGACCGTGGCGGGCGAGACGGGGACGTTCCCGGTCCCGGGGATCCCGGCCCGTCCGCCGCCCTCGCTGCGCTAGCGCGAGCCCTTCCACCGGGGCCCAGTCGTTCGGCGCGGTGGGGGCGGTGGCGACCTCCTCCGAGCGCAATCGCTCGCCCCAGGTCGGCCTGGTTCGTGCGCAATCGCCCGCTCCAGGTCGGCCTGGTTCGAGCGCAATCGCTCGTCCCTCGATCGCGACCCTGGCCAGCCAAGCGAGGGAGACGGACGCCGCGACCGCCACCCAGCGCGCTCGCCGAGGAGGTCCCTCTACTAAGGAAAGGCCGAGAAATCGGGAAAGTGTGAGCGAGAAAATCAGGAAACCTGAGCGGCTCCCCTCTGGCGACGCCTGAAACCCAGTCCACGCAATGGCTTACAAGGAGAACCCGTCGTGGGCTCGACCCCCACTGCGAGTAGGTCGACCTGCTCGCACCACGGGTCACCCCCGCAGTGCGAGTGACTCGACCTGCTCGCACCACGGGTCACCCCCGCAGTGCGAGTGACTCGACCTGCTCGCACCACGGGTCACCCCCGCAGTGCGAGCGACTCGACCTGCTCGCACCACGGGTCACCCCCGCCGTGCGAGCGACTCGACCTGCTCGCACCACGGGTCACCCCCGCCGTGCGAGCGACTCGACCTGCTCGCACCGCGGGTCACCCCCGCAGTGCGAGCGACTCGACCTACTCGCACCACGGGGCACCCCCGCCGTGCGAGTGACCTGACATGCTCGCACCGCGGGCCACCCCCGAAGTGCAAGTGACCTGACCTGCCCGCACCACGGGCCACCCCCGCCCTGCGCGCGACTCGACCCCGACGCACCACGGGTCACCCCCGCAGTGCGTGCCACTCGACCTATTCGCACAACGGGTAACCCCCGCAGTGCGTGCGACTCGACCTCCTCGCACCACGGGCCACCCCCGCAGTGCGTGTAAGTCGAGTCACTCGCACGGCACAGCCCACCCCGCTGCGGGTAAGTCCAGTGGCCCGCAGCACACCACCCGGCCTCCTGCGCCGCCAGCGAGGCAGCGTGGCCTAGAGCAGATCGTGTCGTGGGTGGGCAACTTCCGCTCACTCCGGCGCATGCAGACGACCCGCGCCCGAAACGAAGGCCCCAGCCCTGAGGTTGCACGGGCACCGCGCTTGCGCCTCGCGAGGTGTGACCCAGCACCCGCACGACGCGTTGTTCAAGGCCAGCCTGACCCCGGGGGCAGCGCGCGCGCTCTGTCGGGCGGTGCTTCCGACCGAGCTTGGCGCGTCGCTCGAAGCCGCCGAACTCAGTCCCCAGCCGGTGAGCTTCGTCGAGGAGGCCCTGCGCGAGCTGCGCAGCGACGTGTGCTACAGCGCACGGGTGGACGGCAGCGAGACCCTGCTCTACGTCTTGTTCGAGCACCAGAGCACCGTCGATCCGCTCATGGCGTTTCGCGTGCTCCGCTACACGGTAGAGCTCTGGAGCTGGTGGCTAAAGCGGCAGCCAGGCACGCCCACGCGCCTGCCGCTGATCGTGCCGATCGTGGTCTATCACGGAGAGCGGGCCTGGAACGCGGCGCGAGACCTGGCCGAGTTGGTCGACGTTCCGCCGTCCCTGGCCGGGACCGAGCTCGAGTTCGTGCCCCGCTTTCGCTACGGCTTCGACGACCTCACCCGGCGCAGCGACGAGGAGCTGCGCGCGCGGCAGGCTCCGCCATTCGCGGCCGTGGCTTGGATCTTCTTTCGCCACGCCTACGACCCAGACCGGGGGATCAAGGTGTGGCAGGCCAACCGAGACCTGCTGCGAGCCCTGCTCCAGCAAGCCGAGTGGGCGTCTTCGTTGGAGAAACTCGTGAGCTATAGTCTGGTCAGGGGCCTGGGCTCCCCAGACGAACTACGGCTGGAGCTCCGTCGCCTGGGCGGGCCCGAAGCAGAGGAGGTCGCCGTGACTGCCGGAGAAAGGCTGCTGGAACAAGGCCGGAGGGAAGGCCTGGAACAAGGCCTGGAACAAGGCCTGGAACAAGGCCTGCTCGAGGGCGAGCGGAGGGTCTTGCGGTTGCAGCTCTGCAAGCGCTTCGCCCTCGCCACCCTGCCGGCGGACACCGAGCGCAAACTCCAGGCAGCGACACAGGCCGAGCTGGAGACTTGGAGCGAACGCTTGCTGGGCGCGACCGCGCTCGGCGACGTCTTCGGAGCCTGAGCCGCCTCAGGTTGGCTGGACCCCTCTGGGCTGGACCCCCTGCTGTCCCTGGCGCGCGGCCCACTGGCCGGTAGACCCCTCGTGGACGGCGGCGTAGATCCGGTCGCGGATCCGATTGGCCTCCTCGCTCCGCAACGTCTCTACGTCGGCGTCGAGAAGGGAGAGGGGTTTCATGATCGAGCCTCGATCGGTTCAAGGGGTTGGGCCCCCGACCGCACGAACGCGAGAAGCTCGGCAGCGCTAGCTGCGTGGTCCGAGCCCGCCGACGCCCGTGAGGGGTCGGGGGACTCGAAATCGACATGGAATGGTCTGGGTGGTCATGTCGCCCCCCAGGACGCGGAGCAATGCAGGGCCTGTCGCGAAGATCGTCCTCGCCACCAGGAGATCGTTCACGCCACCAGGAGATCGCGGGCGGGGGTGAACCCCGCCCCTACATGGGAGCCAGGCCTTGCCCGAGTCCCCACGCACCCCGAACGCCGAGATCGCGTGGTAGTAGGCGAACTACAGGGGTCTCCTCACCCCCCGCCGGTCCCCAGCGGGACGCAGGCGCCCGCGGGGCCGAAGGTCAGCGCGTGGGGGCCCGAGACCCGCGGGTTGACGTCGGGGTTCTGCAGCTCGGGCAGGTTCGAGCAGCAGGCGGCGGCGGGGTCGCCGGACGCGCTCAGCGAACCCAGCCAGTATTCGTTGCCCGGGAACGCGTTGGCGTCCCAGGCATACATGGCCACCAGGAGCTTGCCGGCGTCGGCGCCGCGCAGGGGAGCTGCCGGGTCGCGCTGGGAGAAATGGATCCTGACCTGGTTGGGTCCGCTGGCGAAGGTCTCCCCGTCGCGGACGCGGCCGCAGGCGTTCACGCCGCCGATCCAGCTGAAGTCCACGTCGGCCAGGTGGGGCAACGCCACCTCGCGCAGCACGTCGGCGTAGACCTCCATAGTGAGGCCGAGCTGCCGGGGGTGGATCTGCCACACCCCGAGCCCCAGGCCGACCGCGTGGGCGTAGGCCCGCTGGCCGGCGGCGGCGGCGCGCCGATCGGCCTCGCGGAGGAAGACCTCGACGGAGGCGCGGATCCGGTGTGTGTAGAGCTCGGTGTCGAACAGCCCGTCCCCCAGCGGGAGGTAGCGACCGCTCGAGTCCGCGGCGGCCTCGGCGTACGACGGCAGGTGCTCGCGGCCGTAGAACGCGGCCCAGGCGCGGGAGAGCCGGGTGGCCGGAGCGGCGGGGTCCGCGTCGGGGCCGTAGCCCTTCGCCGGCGTGTTCTGCTCGGGGGTCACCCGCACGTGCTGCCACTCCATGCGCTCGGGCTTCTCGAAGCGCGCCCCGACCAGACCCACGTAGATCCCGCGCGGCTCGAAGCTGCCGGGTTCGCCGGGGACGGCCCGGTTGTTCCGGGAGCCGGCGTTTATGAAGTGCGTGGGGACCGAGACGCCGAGCAAGGCCGAGATCGCGACCTCGTCGTAGCTGAGCAGATCCGCCAGCGTGAGCGGGTGCCGCTCGTAGCGGCCACCGACCAGCTCGAAGCCGCCGATCCCCGAGGTGCCGTCGCGGAGCAGGTAGCGGTCGAACGCGTTGAGGAAGGCCAGCGGCCGCTTGCTCAGCAGCCGGGAGACGAAGCCGACCTCGTCCAGGCCCGCGTAGACGGCCTGCTCCGCGGGCGAGCCGAGCTCGCGCTTGATCTCGAGGAACGCGCGGATCAACGGCACGACCTCGCCGTGCAGGACGGGCCGCACCCCGGCGGCGTGCTCCTCGACCTCCCGGGCGCGCGCCCGCAGCTCGCTGAGGCGGTTGGCCCGCGTCGGGATCTCGTAGGGGAGCGCGCGGCTGCGCTCGAGGAGCTCGTCGTAGTCCACGCGCTCAGCCTAGCCGCGCCCTGGCGGCCTGTCGCTCTTCGAGCCAAGCCTCTCCGCCAATGCTGCCGTAGACTGGCGCGCGAGGAGGCCCTCGTGCGCCAGTTCGCTCTCTTGCTGTTCACGGCTACGCTCTGCGGTTGCCCCGACGGCTCACCGCCGCCACCGTCGCCGCCGGCCTGCGTCCTCGTCGGTACCCCCGTCACGACCGCGAGCGGGCCGCTCGCGATCGAGGCGCTCGCCGTGGGAGACGTGCTGATCTGCCAGGGCGACGACGGGCAGCGGGTGCCCGGGCGCGTCACCGCGGTGCGCCACGCCGAGCGCGAGGGCTACCTGCGCTTGACGATCGACGGCCGCGAGCTGGCCGTCACCGCCGAGCACCCGCTGGCGACCCCGGCCGGCTGGGTCGAGGCCGGCGCGCTGCGTCCCGGCGACCTTGTGCTCACCGAGGACGGCGAGCGCGCGCTGGAGTCGATCGAGCCGGTCGTCGAGCCCTGCCGCGTGGTCGACCTCAGCGTGACGCCCCACCCGACCTTCTTCGCGGGCGGGGTCCTGGTGCACAACAAGGCGCCGATCCCGGACCCCGAAGAGGAAGAGCGCGAGCGCACTGAAGCTCGCTTCGTGGACCTCGACACGGAGCCGAGCGCAGACGGCTGGTCGAGCTACCCCCTCGCCCCGACCCTCACCCCTGAGGAGGCGGCGACCCTCTCCCCCCGACCCACCCGCTCGCCCGAGGCCGCGGTGACCGCCTTCTTCGCCAGCCGCATGCGGGGCGACGAGGCCTTCCGGGGCGCCCTGGTCGCCGAGCCCGACGCAGCCCTGACCGCGGCGCTGGCGTGGTACGAGACGGTGACCTTCCACGAGGTCACGCTGCAGCGGACCAAGTCGCGCGGCGAGTCCCCCGACCGGGTGTGGGTCGAGGTCTCGTGGCGAATCGAGCTCCCCCTGGAGGAGAGCGCAGGGGAGCAACCCGACCCGCTGCGCGTCGGCGTCGACCGAACCGGCGTGGGCTGGCGGATCACGAGCCTCCCGCACTAGGAGCTATTTTCCCTCGCGCCGCAGCTTCAGGCGCAGGTGACGCTCCAGCACCCCGCTCTCGCGCAAGACGTAGACAGCGTCTTCGTTCACCACGGGGGCCGTGTCGACCTCCTCCCCGCCGAGCCCGAGCCAGAGGACGTCCTGCTGGTCTCCGTCGAGCCCGCCCACGACCCGGACCTGGTGGGCTTCGTTGTCGGTGAGGTAGACCCGTCCCTGGTAGACGCTCGGCGGCGCCCCGTAGGCCAAGCCCGCCGCGCGACACCAGCGCAGCGTGGGCTGCGTGGGGTCCAAGGCAGACAGATACCGTCGGCCGCGGACCCGGTGGAGGACGTAGAGCGTGTCGCCGGCGTAGCGCAGGCTGACCACGGAGTCCTCTGCCGCGGTGGAGCCTTGCACGTGGGCGCCCTGCGGAGCTCCGGTCTTCACGTCCAGGCGCACGACCCTCCACGCGCCGCGCTCCCAGCTGGCGGCGTAGACCGAGTCCTCGGTGACCGCCGGCCGAGGGCAGATGTCCTGGAAGTCCGCGCGAGACGCCCGCTGCCAACGCCAGGCCTCACCCCCGTCGGACCGCCGGTAGAGGGTCAGGTGCCGCTCCCCCACGACCGCCACGTGCTTGGGGCCCACCGCCACACCCACGGGGCCGGATCTGAGCAGCTCCTTCAGGTACAGCACCCGACCTCGCTCCAGGTCCACGCGCCCGAAGGAGAAGCGCGTGGAGACGAACGCCTCCCCCTCGCCGACGTCGAGGGCTGGGGGCGTCGCGAGTCGCCCCAGCCGAATCCGACCCAGCTCCTCTCCGCTGCAAGGGTCGAGCCGGCAGAGGTAGGCGAACCCGTCGTCCGCTCGAGTCGGGACCAGCACCTGACCCTTCCACACTGCGCAGCGCACGCTGATCTCTGCGGGGGAGCCCACGTCGTTCGGGATCCGGCTCCAGCCCGCATTCCAAGCCCAGAGCCGGGCACCCGTCGTGACCTCGACCCCAATCACACCGCTCGGATCCGGCACGCACACCACGCCACCGAGCTCGACGATCCCGAGTTCATGGGGGGGGAGCCACAGAGTGTCCGCAGGGAGCAGCCGCAGCTTCCACAGCGGCAGATTGCCAGGGATCGCGGGCTCGCGGTCGCGCGCCTCCGCCAGGGCGCGGGCCTTGGCGTCCGTAAGCTCCAGGATCAGCGCCGGCTTCGCAGTGAGCCTTCGGGTGATCCGCACCCCGAGGTCGTTGGCGTTCGTGGCCAGCCGACGCAGGTGGATCACCCCCTCACGCTCCTGCACCTCGCAACGATAGGTCTTGGCGATCAGGTCGACGGCCAGGCGCCAGGAGATATCTCGGAAGCGCTCGGTAACCCGCGCCTCCACGTCCTCGGCGACCACGATCTTGGCCCCCACCTGCTTGGCGATCGTCGCCATGACCTCGGCCATGGGTGCGTCGGTGACGTCGATGGAGATCAGCGCGTCGGCGTCGGGAGGCACCTGGGCCTGCAGCGGGCCCACTCCCAGCCAAGCGATCGCGAGCGAGGTGACGGTCAAACGGGTCATGCGAGTTCCTCCACCCCGAGCTCGTGCACGTCGAGGGCCCCCCGAAATCAAGCTAACCCTGCTGGGCCGTCTCCGCACTGTAGTCGCTGTTCCTGCAGCGCGAGCCGGACGTGAAGCGCTCCAGTCGATCCCCGCTCGCAGGTCGACACCCTGCGGGGTCCACAGCGCCTACCCGGCCCTGCGCCGCCTCGAGTGTGGGCTAGGGCTCGACGGCCTTGGTCAGGCGGAGCATGGACCGCTCCGGGACGCGGAGGGTGATCGCGTAGCCGTGGCCCTCGAACAACCGGATCAAGCCTTGGTTGGTCTCGGAGGTGGCGGTCGCGAGGGTCGTCACGCCGCGCTCGAGCAGCCAGCGCTCGCCGCGCTCGAGCAGCGCCTCGGCCACGCCCTGGCGCCGCGCGTCGGGGGTCACGTAGGTCGTCGCGAACAGGCCCTCGGGGGGCGCGTCGGTCTCCGTCGGCTCGAGGCGCACGATCGTGTGCCCGAGCACCTGGCCCGCGGCGCCCTCGGCGACGAAGACCTCGCCCACGCAGGTCTGGGGGTCGAGGTGCCAGCGCACGCGCGCGCGCAACCAGTCGTGGGAGTAGAGCTCGCCCCCGGTGGCTTCGCCGAGCACCTCGATCAGGGTCAGGCGCATGCGCTCGGCCACGAGGTCCAGCTCGGCCTCGCTCTCGCGATCGAACGACCGCACGCGGAAGGAGCTCACGGCTGACCTTCCCGCGGCGAATCGTGCCGGCGCGCGCTCACTCCGCGTCCCGGCTGGCGCGGAGCCCGTCGACGGTGTCGCGCAGGCGCTGCTCGCGGGTCGTGACCTCGCGGTAGCCGAGGGCCTCGCGGATCTTCGTCGTGTCGACGACGACGTCGCAGGGCATGCGCCCCAGCAGCGCCCAGGAGCCCTCGAGCTCCTCGGCCGGGGTCCACGTGAAGCCGTGCCCGGCCGCCGCGGCCAGGGCCTCGGCACGCTCAGCCATGCTCGGCGGGTCGGCCTCACCCACGTTGTAGACCGCGTAGCCCGCGCGCTGGCTTTCCGCCGCGAGCAGCACCGCGTGGGCGACGTCGTCGACGTGGGCGTGGGTCCAACGAAAGCAGCCCGAGCCGACCCGGGGCAAGGTCGTCTGCCCCGCGTCGAGGGCGTCGAGGAGGAAGCCAAAGCGTCGCGCTGGGTCGCGGCGGCCGTAGACCGCGGGCAGCCGCAGCACGCACACCGCCGGCAAGCCCGCCGCGGCGTAGAGCGCCTCGACCCGCTTCTTGTCGTAGTCCTCGCCGCCGGCGTGCTCGGCGATCCCGCGGAAGGGGAACGGGATCGTGAGCGGGCTCTCCTCGGTGATCCGCGCCTCGGGCTCGGGCCCCGGGAGCCCGTTGAGCAGGCCGAACTGGGCGTAGACGTCCTGGCTGGAGAGCACGACCACGGGCAGGCCCTCGGCGGCCGCCATGCAGCAGCGCGCGTCGGCCTCGGTCATGGAGCGGGTGTCGACCACGACCTCAGGGCGGGCGCGCTGCACGGCCGTGCGCAGCTGAGCCGGGTCGCTGCGGTCGGCGACGAGCACCTCCGCGCCCTCGACCGGCGAGGGGTGCACCCCGCGGTGGATCAGGGTCACCGCGTGCCCGCGCGCGAGCAGCGCCTCGGCGATCGCGGGGCCAATGAAGCGGGTTCCGCCGACGAGGGTCACGCGCATGGCTCGCGGGTCCTTCCCCGGGCGGGATCAGAGGCCCGCCCGACCGACGAGGCTACCCCACGCGCGCCGCACCACGCCAACCTGACCCCGCTATGATCGGCGCATGCCCTCCCGTGAGATCCCCGAGCCCGTCCCCCCGACGCCCCGCGCGGCGCCGCGGGAGACCGACGCGAGCACCCGCTGCCCCTACTGCCACAGCGAAGTCGAGAGCGGCACGCTGCGCAGCGTGTGCGTGGGCTGCGGCGCCGTGCACCACGTAGCCTGCTTCGCCGAGCACCGCGGCTGCGCGACCCACGGCTGCGGCTCGAGCGAGGCGAGCACCCTGCGCGAGGCGAGCCCCGCCCTGGGGCGGCTCTCGTGCGAGGTGTGCAAGCAGCCCGTGGGGGAGGGCGAGCTCGTCGCCGGGTGCAGCTGCGGGTGCGTGATGGACGTCGCCTGCTTCGAGGCGCGCGAGGGTGCTTGCGGGCGCGCGGGCTGCGCCCGGCCGGTGAAGCTCGTGGCCCAGGCGCAGGCTCACGGCATGCGCCTGGCGAGTCAGGCCCAGGGCGAGAGGGTCGGGACGTTGGTCCTGGGGCTGTTCTCCCTCCTCTGGACCTTGGGCTTCGCCGCGGTGCTGGTGGTGGGGACCCTCATAGGAGGGCCACCTCCAATCGGGATCGGGATCGTGCTGGTGCTGCTGACGGCGCTGGGGGCCGGCGGGCTGTCCGCCGCGCGCCGCAGGCGTCGGGGCCTGAAGCGCAAGCTCGCGGCGGCGCACGAGCTGAGCCAGCGCCCGCCCGAGCCACGGAGACCGGCCGCACCCGACCCCAAGCAGGGCGGCGGCTAGTCCTTCTTCCCCGCGCCCGCGAGCAGGCGACCGAGCACGGTGCCCCGGTCGGCGCGGCTCAGCGCGGCGAGCTCGCCGCGGAACGCGCGGGCGAGGAGCGTGACCGAGCCCCCCACGAACGCACGCGCCAGGGGCAGGCGGAGGAACACCAGCGGGAGCGCCACCACCGGGCTCAGGCGGAGGAAGAGCCCCGGCATGTCGTGGACGTAGGTCCGCATGTCGACGGTGGTCAGCACCACCGCCAGCAGGATCACCTCGCACACCGCGGCGCTGATCGCGCCGTAGGCGAGGGTCCGCGCCGGGCTGCGGCTGACCCCGCGCTGGTGTTCGAGGGCCTTGCGCCACACGTCGCGCAGGCTCTGGCCGTCGAGCTCGCGCAGGCTCGCCACCGCCCGCGGCGGGAAGAGCGCGGCCGCGACCACCAGGCGCAGCAGCCTGCGGCGGAGCGCGAAGCGCCCGATCGGCTCGGCCGCGGTGTGCCCGCAGCCGTAGACCGCGCACCCGCCGTAGCCGGTGTGGCACTCGCTCCAGCACTCGGGGTGGTAGGCCGCGCCGCAGCCCGGCCGCCCGCAGAGCAGGGCTTCGTGCTCGAGGCCGTCGCGGCAATAGGGGCAGGTCATGGCTGCGCGCAGGCGCCTCGACTCGCGGCGCAGCTGGTGGATCAGCCGCACCAGCGGACGGCCCACCGCCGCGTGCACCAGCGCCGCGAGCCCCAGCACCAGCAGCCCGGGGTAGAGCAGGTCGCTCGCCTGGGTCGTGCTTGCCTGGGTTCCCCACAGCTTCCAACCCGCCACCGCGAGCAGCGCGCTGCCCGCGACCAGCCAGCAGGCCAAGCCCGCCAGGCTGTGGTGGGGTCCCTCCTCGAGCGGCGCGGCGCTGGCGACGGTGACGGTCGGCGCCTGGTGCTCGGCCTGATCCTGGACGGGAGGGGGCTGCGGAATCGAGGTGCGGTCGCTCACGCACATAGCCTAGGGCAGGCCTGCGCGTTTGTCTGTTGACTCACTTCCGTAGCGCGCCCGGGCACGGGGTTCACAGCGTCGCGCTCACCCTCCGCGAGGTGTCCGGGGGAGAGCAGGGTTCGGACGCCCCTCGCGAGGAGGCGGCCCTTTCCAGGCTCAGCCCTCCCGGCCGTGGACTTGCAAGGTTCGGGGCGTGCGGGCGGGCACGGCCCCGCCTGCGATCGTTGTTCCGTTCTTCCTTCTCTTCCGGTCTCAGCACGGCCCCGACTTCGTCGGGGCCGTGCGCCCGTGTGCGCCCCCCCCGCTGAGCGCTAATCGTTGCCGCAGGGACCGCCGCTGGCGCGCAGGCGCTCGGGCAGGGCGGTGCGGGTGGTGGCCTGCGCGCTGGCGCTGATCCTGTGTTCGGTGGTTCCCGCGAGGGCGGCCCGTCCTATTCGCTGTCCGGGGACGGAGGCGGTGGAGTCTCCTCCTCCAGCTCCAGCGAATCCAGGATCCGGTCGATCACGGCCTGCCGGGTGAACAGGCTGCGGGTGAAGCGCAACCCCAGGCCGCCGTGGAGGGT
>Ga0209273_10003100_pt1 | contig 11841 bp, 11 predicted proteins | sample tdAd471_FD_187126 | JGI IMG/M metagenome (GOLD analysis project Ga0209273, IMG submission 187126) | Marine sediment microbial communities from the Atlantic coast under amendment with organic carbon and nitrate - tdAd47.1 (SPAdes)... | ecosystem: Environmental > Aquatic > Marine > Coastal >...
TGGATGGAGGATCGACGCAGTTCAGGGACATGGCCCACTACATCAGCGATCAGGTGTATGAGGCCATCACCGGAATACCCGGCGCTTTTTCGACCCGGGTCGCTTATGTCACGGCCTATCCCAAGAACGGCAGCATGAATTTCCGCCTGATGGTGTCAGATGCAGACGGCCACAGGGAGCGTATGTTGCTGGAATCCCGCCAGCCGATCATGTCTCCTGCCTGGTCCCCGGATGCCAGTGAGCTGGTTTATGTGTCATTTGAAACCGGCAGACCGGCCATTTTCAGGCAGCGCCTGGCCACCGGCGCCCGCGAACAGCTTACTAACTTCAAAGGGCTGAATGGAGCACCTTCATGGTCCCCGGATGGCCGCAAGCTGGCTCTGGTCCTTTCCAAAGACGGAAATCCGGAAATTTACACCTTTGATCTGACTACTCGCCAGTTCAGTAGAGTAACCAGTCACTTCGCCATTGATACCGAACCAAACTGGACGCCGGACGGAAAATCGCTGATTTTTACCTCGGATAGGGGGGGCACACCACAAATTTACAAACTGGCCATTGCAAGTGGACGGGTAGAACGCTTAACCTTTGCGGGGTCGTACAACGCCAGACCAAGACTTGCTCCTGATGGGCGTACTTTGGTCATGGTACACCGCGATAATGGTAACTTTCATATCGCAACACAGGATCTGGTTACGGGCGACCTGCGAGTTTTAACACAAACGTATCTGGATGAGTCCCCAACCGTTGCCCCTAATGGTGCTATGCTTTTGTATGCCACCAAACAAGGCGACAAGGGAGTACTGGCGGCTGTTTCACTGGATGCGGGTGTGAAATTTTTATTGCCAGCGAGGTTCGGAGATGTCCGAGAACCTGCCTGGTCACCCAAATAAACAAGCTTGTTTTTAGTTACAGGAGATTACAATGAAGACACAACTGCTCAAATATGGCGCGATCATCTCTTTTATGGCAGCGCTGTTGTCGGGCTGTTCTACCACTGGTAGCGATGAAGACGCTTCTGCATCTACCACCATGCCGAGCCAATCCGTTACCACTGGTACAGTTAGCACACAGGACGTAAGTGGCACTACCTTGGGCACAGACAGTGCAGTAGCCCGTGTATTCTACTTCGAGTTCGATAAGGCAGTATTGAATGCCGAATCGCGCGCTGCATTGCGTCTGCACGCCGAGTGGCTGAAAGCCCACCCAGCGGTCAATATTCGTCTGGAAGGCCATGCGGACGAGCGCGGAACTCGCGAGTACAACATGGCACTGGGTGAACGTCGTGCTAACTCTGTTCGTGATTTCCTGATCCAGGAAGGTGTGAACGCAGCAGTGATGGAAGTGATCAGCTACGGTGAAGAAAGCCCGGCTGCTATGGGCAGCAACGAAGCTTCATGGGCGCTGAACCGTCGTGTTGAAATGAAGTAATAAGCTATCAGCTTTGTGAAGGGCGTCCGGTGTGCTTGTCACGCCGGACGCTTTAAGTTGTCAGGATTTTTCCTGAAAGTTTCAGCCCATAACAACTTCTGCACATTCTGCTTGTCCATATCAGGGTCTGCTTAACTCATCGGGGTATGACTCATGCGCGCTTTAATTGCCAGCACTCTCCTATTTGCCTGCATTCCTCTTACGCTCCAAGCTGCGGCTCCGGTGTCCGAAATTGGCAGTGAGTCCACCTATAACCCGCCCCCCATACCCGTTCCGGTACCTGTGACTCCGACACCACAGCCGGTTGCCCCAGCGGCGGTGGGGGACCCCCATTACCAGCTGCAGATGCTTCAGGATGAGGTGCGTACTCTACGGGGTATGGTCGAAGAGCTGAGCAATGATATTAAACAGCTTAAAGCCCGTCAGCTTGATGATTATATGGACCTGGATCGCCGTCTCAGCGGAATGAGTTCCGGTGCAACAGAAACCCAAACCACGCCCACGGCCCATTCAGCTTCTACTACCACCACGTCGGCTGCCACCTCGCCCACTGTAAAGCCGACCCCGGCATCAGGGAACGAAGCGGCTGATTACACAGCCGCCTACAATGCGTTAAAAGCGGGTAAGACTGCAGAGGCCACGGCACTGTTCAAACAGCATGTTGAGAAGTATCCCAGTGGCACTTACACGGCCAATGCACACTATTGGCTGGGTGAAATTTACCTGTTGAAGAACAACCTGGAACAGGCCAGGCAATCGTTCAATACCGTTACCTCCAGTTACCCGGCACACCGTAAAGCGTCGGATGCCACATTTAAGCTGGGGTTGGTTTACCACCTGATGGGTGATAACACGAAAGCGAAGTCCCTGCTTGAGAAAGCCGCTGCGGGCACTGATAATGCCGCCAAGTTGGCGCAGAGCTATCTCAGAGAAAATTTCTAGCTGTAACCTGTTGCTGCTTTTTCCGTTAAACTGCGCGGTTTCTGCCGCGTAGTCGAGCTTCCATGGAACAGACATCCCTAAAAATTACCGAGATATTTCACTCCCTACAGGGTGAATCCTCTACCGTTGGCCTGCCAACGGTATTTGTGCGTCTGACTGGCTGTCCATTGCGCTGCCATTACTGCGATACGGAATACGCTTTTTACGGCGGTGAGCGGAAAACCCTGACGCAAATACTCGATGAGGTGGCAGTCTTTGCCACGCCCCGGGTTTGTGTCACCGGGGGTGAACCATTGGCGCAGAAATCCTGTCTCGAACTTTTGACGGCACTTTGTGATCGCGGCTATGCCGTGTCACTGGAAACGGCTGGCGCGTTGTCTGTCGCAGACGTTGACCCTCGCGTCGTCAAGGTTATGGACCTGAAAACCCCCGCTTCCGGGGAAGCCCATCGCAATCTGTATGACAACCTTTCGTTATTACAAACTACTGACCAGATTAAATTTGTGATCTGTGATCGTCAGGATTACGAGTGGGCAAGATTAAAGCTGGATGAGCTGTCCCTGCCCGAGCGGGTAGGGGAAATCCTGTTCTCCCCGAGCCATGGTTCACTGCAGGGAAAAGAGTTGGCGGAGTGGATTCTGGAGGACAGGCTGCCGGTAAGATTTCAGTTGCAACTGCATAAACTACTCTGGAACGATACCCCGGGGCATTGATTAATGAATGAAACAGATAGAAAAGCCGTTGTATTGGTGTCGGGGGGGTTAGATTCCACCACCGTGCTTGCTATGGCCCGTCAGCAGGGATTTCGTTGTTTTACCCTCAGTTTTGATTATGGCCAACGTGCCCATGCGGAATTGGCGGCTGCGCAGGGCTGTTCAGAGCAGTTGGGTGCAGAACAGCACAAGGTGGTTAAGCTGGATCTGCGAACCATTGGCGGCTCTGCGCTGACCGATGACAGCATTCTGGTGCCAGAAGAAGAAACCAGTGGTATCCCGGTCACCTATGTGCCCGCCCGCAACACAGTGTTCCTTTCCATCGCTCTCGGTTGGGCTGAGGTGCTGGAGGCCAGTGATATTTTTATTGGTGTGAATGCTGTGGATTACTCCGGCTACCCGGACTGTCGGCCAGAATACATTCAGGCTTTTGAGAATATGGCCAATCTCGCTACCAAGGCGGGTGTTGAAGGTCGCTACCTGCGCATAAACAAACCGCTGATTGATCTGACCAAGGCAGAAATTATTCAACTGGGTATGCAAGCCGGTGTGGATTACTCACAAACCGTGTCCTGTTACCAGGCCACGGAAGCGGGACTGGCCTGCGGAAAATGCGATAGTTGCCGGCTGCGCAAAATTGGTTTTGAACAGGCTGGGGTTGGAGATCCAACCCGTTATATTCTCTCGAAATAAATACTTGATTTTTGATTGCCCATAAGTAAGATATGCGCCTCTTCCAAGGGTCGTTAGCTCAGTTGGTAGAGCAGTTGGCTTTTAACCAATTGGTCGCTGGTTCGAATCCAGCACGACCCACCAAATTTAAAAAGGCTGCCTAGTTAGGTGGCCTTTTTTATGTCCGATAAGCAATGGATTTATGCATGGAAGCGTTGTGCGACAATCTCCGCCTTGCGTTTCAGGCTAGAGGCCTTCCTTAAAAAACAGTACTTCTTCTCGGTTGGGCGTGGATGAGCATTGTGCCAGTGCCGGAGCTGGTACCCGGCGGTTATCAGGATTCAGTCATTTCCCGGTAAAGATATTGATCATTTTTGCCAGTGAGGCACTAGCCGAATACGGTAGTGCCCAGATAGACCATATAACCGAGATAACAGGACAACAGCACCAACCCCTCAAGGCGGTTGATTCGCCCCGGTCCTCGGAAACCATAGCAGAATACAAACAACAGCAGTGTCAGGGCTGTCATCACCAGCAGGTCTCGGCTGAGGACTTCCGGCCCCACTGACATGGGATGAATGGCGCCAGCGATACCCACCACCGCCAGAGTATTAAAGATATTCGAGCCCAGCACATTACCCAGAGCAATGTCGTGCTCACCCTTGCGGGTGGCTGCCAGCGATGAGGCCAGTTCCGGCAGAGATGTGCCAATGGCAATGATGGTCAGGCCGATGACAATATCACTGACACCCAGGCCCTGGGCAATTTCCACTGCACCCCAGACCAGCAATCTTGAGCTGGCAACCAGTAATACCAGCCCCAGAATCAACTGCCACACCGACTTTGACAACGCAACCGGGTGTGCGGCCAGCTCTTCAGCCACTTCACTGCCCAGTACATCGGTTTTATTGCGAAGCCCCTGGCGAATAGTCCAACCCATGAGGCAGGCAAACAGTCCTAATAATATCCATGCGTCGGTTCTGGAAACATGGCCATCCCAGAGTTGGTAGGCCGCTAGTCCGGCAAGGGCAATAAGGATCGGCAGTTCCTTGCGCAACACCTGAGAGTGAACCGCTATGGGGCTGATCAGTGCCGTCAGGCCGAGAATCAGTGCAATATTAGTGATGTTAGAGCCGTAGGCATTACCCAGTGCAATACCTGGGTTGCCCTGGGAGGCAGCGAGGGCCGAAACCACCATCTCAGGAGCGGACGTGCCAAAACCGACGATCACCATACCGATCAGTAGCGGAGGCATGCCGAAGTGGCCTGCCGTACCTGCGGCGCCATCGACAAACTGGTCGGCGCTCCAGACCAGCACAATTAGTCCTGCGATAACAGCGAGTAAAGGGAGCAGCATAAGACTTCCTGATCAAGGTGCTTGTGAGGGGCAGAATGATGTTATCCGGGCGTATAAATAGCAACCCTGGTCTCACAAGCAATGTGACTCTTAAGACCGTATCAGGCAACTGCTGAGGTCGTCAGGCTGAACTCGAAGCGCGTGCCCTGGTTCATCGTGCTGGATACGGTAATGCGGCTGCCGTGCAGGTCCAGGATGCGTTTGACAATGGCCAGGCCGAGGCCGTTGGACTGTCCGCTGGAGGGTTGGCCGTGGTCCCCTCTGAAATAGCGGTCGAAGATGTTGTCGATTTGGTTTTCGGGAATTCCGCAACCGGTGTCGGCCACCGTCACAGCCACAGTCTGTTTTTGGGTGCTAATATCCAGGGTGATACTGCCGCCCTCGGGGGTGTAGTCCAGGGCGTTGCGAATCAGGTTTTCCAGTACCCGTTGCAACAGACCGATATCGGCAGAGACCAGGGCTCTGCCTAGCTCACCATCCAGGCTCAGGCGGATACCCCGACGCTTGGCCTCCAGTTCGAAATCCTGCACTACATCGTGCAGCAGTTCCGCCAGGGAGAAGGTCTCGAGGGACAGAGGCATACTGCCTGAGTCCAGCTTGGCGAGTTCGAACAGGTCGCCGATCAGCTCACCGAGGCGCTTGCTGTGCTTGCGGGTGATCTCCAGATAGCGTTGGCGCTCGGTGGCGTTGAGTTCGTCGTTCTTCAGCAGCAGCGTGTCGACGTAACCGTGCAGAATCGCCAGTGGCGTGCGTAGGTCGTGGGAGACATTGCTGATCAGTTCCCGACGTAATCGGTCATTTTCCTGCAGGGCCTCCAGCTGTTCGCGGATTTTCGCCGCCATGGCGGCAAAGGCGGCGTTGAGTTTACTGATCTCGTCGCCGTTGTTGTCGCCACTCTCTGTTGCCAGTGACAGGGCCGCAGGGTCCGCCTGCGGGTCCATGGCGACGTTGGAAAACGCTTCGACTTTTTGTGTTAGCCGTGTGAGGCGACGGGTAAGCAGGGAGAACACCAGTAGGCCGGCGAGAAATCCGCCGATTACCAGTGCGCCGATGGCGATCAGACTGGTGCGCCGCACGTGGCTGTCGTGCACCGCACCGGCCAGTTCATCGTATTTCTGGCCGCCCAGTACCACGTACAGGTAACCCTGCAATTGTTCCCCATCCATCACCGGGAAGGCAGAAAACACCTTCTTTCGCTCGGGGTTACGCGGGTCGGTGCCGTAAAGGGGCATGTGCGCCTTTCCGTCTATGAGGTCGGTGACCGGGGCGAGATCCACCTGTGGGGTGAGGATGGATTCGGGCGGCATACTGTGGTCGAGAATGCGCCCGTCGCGGTCCAGCAAGTACACCTCCACGGAGGGGTTGATGACCATGGCGCGTTCTGCCAGACGCTCCAGTTCGCTGCGGTTGACTGCACCGCCAGTGATTAGCGTGGTCTGGCTGGTGACGTACATGGCTATGGAGGCGTTCAGGCGCTGGGTGACTTCCTCGTGGTAGCGTTGGGAGCTCCACTGTTCGAGGGCGTAAAAGCCGCCGCCTGCTGCCACCATGATTAGCAGCAGGGCGAGGGAGAGGCGGGTAAAGAGGGTATTCATGTCGCCATCTGCCGGGCCGGGGGTGTTTCCATCTTGTAGCCTACACCCCACACGGTGACGATGTATTGCGGTTGCTCGCTGTCCGGTTCGATCTTGCCGCGCAGGCGGTTGATATGGGAGTTGACGGTATGCTCGTAGCCTTCGTGGCCGAAACCCCACACCGAATCGAGCAGTTGCATGCGGCTGAATACCCGCCCCGGTTGCCGGGCGAAGTGCAGTAACAGATCGAACTCCCGGGCGGTGAGATCCACGCGGCTCTGGCTGATACGCACCTCACGCTTGCCTGTGTCGATGCAGATATCACCCACGGACAGGGATTCCGGTTGGGGTTCCCGTTCGCCGCTCAGGACGTCGATGCGCCGGAACAGGGATTTCACCCGAGCCACCAGTTCGGAAACACTAAAGGGCTTGGTCACATAGTCGTCTGCACCCAACTCCAGCCCCAGTACTCTGTCCAGTTCGGAGGACTTGGCGGTGAGCATTAGTATTGGGACATAGCGCTTGTCCGCGCGCAGGGCCTTGCAGATTGAGAGGCCGTCGGGGCCCGGTAGGCGCAGGTCCAGTATCACCAGATCCCAGGATCTGGCGAAGGCGAGGCGCATGCCGGTGTGGCCATCCGCGGCGATGGTCACCTGATAACCCTCGTCCCTCAGGTGCAGGGCAATGAGTTGGGCGATGTCGTGTTCGTCCTCGACCACCAGGATCTTGTGTTCTTTCACGGTTAGGGTCTCCAGTCTCACTGGAGTATAGATAACATTTATCACGAAAATATCCCGGCCGCGTTCCCTATTGGCTGAGAACGCAGCCGGCACTCACTTTGTCGGGCGAAGAGCTTTACGGCTCAGCTCTGCCTGGGCCAAGCAGGGGGCAAGAAAAATACATATCCCCGTTATCCATCTGTCCGTCCAGGTTGGTATCGATCCACCAACGGCCTCCGACATAGTCTTTATCGCCGGGACCATAAGGTGTACTGGGGCCTCCGTAGGGTCCTCCGGTCGGGTTAAGGGGTTGAAAGCGGCCCGCCGGGGGCAAGTTGGTCGTGGCGAAGGTGTCGTAGTACATGTCCTGGCTCTCGACATAAATCGTACCCAGTGCGGAGCCATTACCGCGCCCTTTAGCCATGGCTGTCCCGGACATAAGCAGTGGAACCAATGCCGTTACGCTGATTGCTACGAGTAACTTGTTACTTGTCAGTTTCATCTCTCTTCTCCTCAGAGTTAGGGATTGTTGTGAACCCAAGACAGAGGCTAGATGAGAGTTATCACGTAAAGATCACGCCGGGGTAAAGATTCTATGGCGTTTCGTTGGTGTTGCTAACGCTGTGTGGGCAGGCGGGTCAACAAGCTGAACAGTAGACCGAACACCAAGGCAGCGGCACCGATAGCGAATGCCTCACCGAGGGTGCCGCCGTAGGATAGCCACATTTTGGTCAGCCAAGGGCCAGCCACCTGAGCCAGACCGTAAAGGGCCACCAGGGCCGCTGAAAGTTTGGGGCCCTGATGGGGTTGCAGTGCCCGCCCGATGCGCTGGGTTAGCAATACGGTACCGAGAAACGTGCCGCCCACCAGCAATCCGCAGCAGATAATCCCGAAAGTGCCGCCAATCAGCACTGCTGCCAACACGCCGCACAACTGCACCACAAAATTCAATCGCAATGCTGGCAGGTCTCCCATGAGGGAGCCCAGTGTATTCCAGACCCATGGGGAGGGAATGGTGGCCAACGCCACCAGCAGCCAGGAACCATTGGTGAGCCAGTGCTCTGCGGAGAGGGTCAGGCTGGCCAGCAGTGGCAGAAAGGTCATCGGCAGAATGTAGCCCAACCCTGCCCCAGCGTAAGAAAGGAACAGTGGCAGGCTGGCACGATTAACCAGCCCTTTTGTGGGTCGTTCGGTGTGGTTTGCATCTTCACTGGTGACGGGAATTTCCAGTCCCAGTAACTGGCGGATTCCCCACCACACCAGCGGCAGCGAGAACAGTGCCGCCGGCCACCAGCGTCCCGGTCCGTGCAGCCAGTCCCGGCTGACACTGACAAGCGCACTGGATAACAGCAGACCCACGCCAACTCCGAGATACACCAGACCACTGAGTGAAGCACGATTGCGTGTTACCAGCCATTCCAGAATCAGCGCTGGCACCTGAACAAACACCACGCCGTTGGCAATACCGTTAAGGCAGCGGGTGATACTCAATGCTGAAGGGTCCACCAGTTGTGTTTGCGCCAGAGTTGTCAGCACGTGGGTCCAGAGAGCAAGTGGTAACAGCCCGCGAATATGGGGAATGCTGTGCCAGCGAATGGCCAGTAGTGCCCCCAGCAGATAGCCAAGGTAGTTCCATGTGGCAACGGCTGCGCCCTGTTGCGGCGTCAGCATACCGTCGCCGATAAAGTAAGGCAGCAGGGGGGTATAGATAAACCGTCCCAGCGCGTGCACCACCAGCAACAGAGCTGCGCCCGCCAGCAGGATATAAAACTCCTTGGGCGGGAATCCTGGAGGATGTTGTGGGTCGTGCATGTTGTGCCTTACCGTTGGGCTTGCCCGGCAGGTAGTGACCGGAAGAAGGGTTTCATAACCGGGGCTGTCAAAAGATCAGGGGCTTTCGGCCGGATTGTCACCTCTCTTTTCCAGCGCCGGCTGGTAGTTCTGATCTGCCGATAGCTGCAGCCAGTGACGGGATTGTGCTTTGTCCATGGGCTGTCCAACGCCGGTTTCGTACATCACCGATAGCGCGTATTGGGCCTCAGCATTGCCACCCTCGGCGGCCACTTTAAACAACTCCCCGGCGCGGTCAATATCCTGCTCAACGCCGAGCCCGGTTTCATACAGCCAGGCCAGCCGTGTGACAGCTTCGTAGTTGGGTGGAGTGGCCTCTGCCATTTCGATCAATAACTCCCGTGCCTGGTCCACTTCACCCTTGGCGATCAACTGCCGGACCTTGAGCATGGGGGAATCCTCGGCAGCGCCCCCCATATTGATGGACTTCAGCATATCCGCCGCGTCCTCGTCGCCGTCCAGCGCAGCGATGGTCAGCCAGTGGGTCGCTGTTTCAGCATTTACCAGATCGGGATGGTTCATGTGCATCAGCCCCACTTGGTAGGCCCCTGCTCGGCTGCCCTTTTCTGCCGCATGCAGATAGTAGTCCCTCGCTATCAGCAGGTCTTTTTCAACGCCCATTCCCTGTTCATACAAGATGCCTAAATTGAAGGCTGCCTCGCCGCTGCCCTTGCCGGTAATGTGCAGCCACATTTCTCGGGCTACCTCGTAGTGGGCCATTTTGAATTCTGCGTAGGCCAGATAAAGCTGCATTTTTGGTTCTGCGGCATGGAATTCTTCGGGCAGTTCCACCTCCGCCTGGGCGCAAAGTGATACCAGCAGTGCGGCCAGCATTATTCGGGTCTTGGCAAACGTCTTGGTACACATGGCAATTGCTCGGGCTGACAATAGATTCACTATAGAGCATTGAAGCAGTCTGCCTGGCAAAGTGCCACGGTGCTTTAGTCCAATGTGGTAGGAGGTGTCTTCCAGCCGATACAGGGATGATCTGATGATTGAAAAACTCAGCTCAGGGATCAGCCCTTCCGATCTGACATGGGTGCACAATGACTGGGGCTTCGATCAGCAGGAAGAGGGTTTGATGCAACATCTGCTGGTTATTCATATGACTTTCCTGGCTTTACTGGGCAAGCCCGGTTGATCTGCAAGTGCTCGTGAACATCTCAATAAGTTGTTTGGTAAGGCCGGGGATTCAATTAGGTACACTGCCTTCATTCGGGTCGTCATAGTTGTTGCAGAGGACCAAGTCAGCGAGTATTGTTGTCCCAAAGTGTTTGGTATTAGGTGAGGAATCCACTTGAAGCCAACCGATATAATAAAAAACAAAGAGTATTTCCACCGGGTCGTCGATTGTCAGTATGCCTGCCCAGCACATACTCCTGTTCCTGAATATATTCGCCTGATCGCACAGCAGCGATACACAGAAGCCTACATGATCAACTGGGAATCCAATGTGTTCCCCGGTGTGTTGGGTCGTACCTGTGATCGCCCCTGTGAACCAGCCTGCCGCCGTGGTCGAGTTGAAGAAGAGCCGGTTGCCATCTGTCGTTTAAAACGTGTGGCGGCAGATCATAAAGATGAAATCTCAGCGCATTTGCCAGTTATTCCGACTACTAAAAATGGTCGAAAAATAGCGTTGGTGGGTGCGGGCCCGGCTTCATTGACTGTGGCGAGAGATTTGGCACCCCTCGGCTATGAGCTGCATGTTTACGACGAGCAGAAGAAAGGCGGTGGCTTTATGCGAAGCCAGATACCATCATTTCGACTGCCTGAATCCGTATTGGACGAGGAAGTCGGTTATATCCTCGATATGGGCCTCGTGACCCACTTCAATCACTACGTGGACAGCCTCCAGGACTTGCTGAATCAGAAATACGATGCCGTTTTTGTGGGTTCAGGTGCCCCTCGCGGGCGGGATCTGGCTAACCTGCCGGGTCGACAGGAAGCTGATGAATCAATCCATATTGGTATTGATTGGCTGGCCAGCGTGGCTTTTGAACATACGGAGTCAATTGGCAAACGCGTGATTGTGTTGGGTGGTGGTAATACGGCGATGGACTGCTGCCGAACCGCCCGTCGTCTGGGGGGTGAAGACGTCAAGGTCGTTGTTCGCAGCCCCTACGAAGAAATGAAAGCCTCCCCGTGGGAAAAAGAAGATGCCACCCACGAGGGCATTCCCATCATAGACAATCACGTGCCTCTCGAGTTTGTCCACGAAGGTGGGAGATTGGTGGGTATGCGTTTTGAGAAAGTCTGCGCTGTCTACGATGACCATGGCAAACGGTCCCTGGTACCCACCGGTGAAGAACCTGTGTTGTATCCCTGCGATGCTGTGTTGGTAGCCATCGGTCAGGAGAATGCATTTCCCTGGATCGAAAAAGACATCGGCATCGAGTTCGACGATTGGGGTATGCCGGTACTGAATCCGCAGACTTATCAGTCATCCCTTTCAAATGTTTTCTTTGGTGGAGATGCGGCATTTGGGCCCAAAAATATTATTACCGCCGTTGCCCAGGGGCATCAGGCAGCCATCTCGATTGACCTGTTCTGCAATGGGCAAAAGGTAGAGGAAAGGCTGCCAC
>Ga0209273_10003101_pt1 | contig 11837 bp, 8 predicted proteins | sample tdAd471_FD_187126 | JGI IMG/M metagenome (GOLD analysis project Ga0209273, IMG submission 187126) | Marine sediment microbial communities from the Atlantic coast under amendment with organic carbon and nitrate - tdAd47.1 (SPAdes)... | ecosystem: Environmental > Aquatic > Marine > Coastal >...
GTGCTCAGCGTCTGCGCTCTCACCGCGGTCTACCTAGCAATGTGGGGGACTGGACTCTTCGCTCTACGAACCGCCGTATTCTTGGCCTTGTTCTTGCGTCTCGTGGGGCAATCCTGGCGCGCCGGCGTCTCCGTATCCGCCGCCCTCACGGCTGTGGCGGTCCTGGCCTTCCAAATCGGCCTGAGGGTCAACCTCGAGTAAAGCGATGGGCGCCGAGATTCTCCAAGGCCTAGCGGCTGTCTTTCAACTGGAAGTCTTGAGCTTCCTCGCCATCGGCGTCGTACTCGGCGCCATGTTCGGAGCCCTGCCCGGCCTGACCGCCACCATGGGCGTCGCCGTCCTCACACCGCTCACTTTCTGGCTCGCGCCTGAGAGCGGCCTCGCCATGCTCCTCGGCGTCTACGCCGCAGCCATCCCCGCCGGCGGCATCCCGGCCATCTTGATCAACGTGCCCGGCACTCCGGCCTCCATCGCGACCTCCTGGGACGGCAATGCGCTGGCCAAGAAAGGAAGGGCCGGTCTAGCCCTCTCCATCAACGCCTTCATGTCTGCCTTGGGCCAGTGGACCAGCCTACTCTTCCTCGCCGTCGCGGCTTTCCCTCTCGCGGCCTTCGCGCTCCGCTTCGGCCCCGCCGAATACTTTGGACTGGCGCTGTTCGGCATCAGCTTGATGGCGGGCGTCTCCGGACGCTTCGTCCTGAAAGGCCTGCTCGCCGGAACCCTCGGTCTCGCACTATCCGTCGTCGGACTCGATCCGATGACCGCCTACCCGCGACTCACCTTCGGTGTCGCCTCGTTCCTCGACGGCATCTCCTTCGTCCCCGTCATGATCGGACTCTTCGGGTTCGCGGAAGTTCTGGTCCAAGTCTTTGAAGGTCGTCGCGGCGCCCAATCGGCCGACGCCAAGCTCGGCGACTCCGCGCCCACGGCGGAGCAGTGGAAGAAGATGCTGCCCGCCGCAGGCGCAGGCGCAGGCGTCGGGACGCTAGTTGGAGCCATTCCAGCCGCCGGCGGAGACATCGGCTCCGTCATCGCCTGGGAGCAAGCACGCCGCCTCTCGCGCGACAAGGACTCGTTCGGCAAAGGATCGATCGAGGGCCTCGCCGCCGCCGCATCGTCGTCGAACGCAGCTATCGGCGGCGCCATGACCACCATGCTGACCCTCGGCATTCCCGGCGACGCCGTCTCCGCGATTCTCATCGGCGCTCTGATGATTCACGGAATCCAGCCCGGCCCGCTGCTGTTTGAGAATCGCCAAGCCTTTGTCTTCACCCTCGTCTTCCTGCTGGCGCTGGCCGGGCTGCTGACGCTGTTGCTAGGGCTGTTCGCGGCCAAGCCCTTGGCCCGCATCCTCCGAATCCCCGGCCCCTGGCTGTGGGCGGGCATCACCCTCTTCGGGACCGTGGGAGCCTACGCCCTCAACAACTCCGTCGTCGACGTGTGGGCGATGTTCCTAGCCGGAGTCGCGGGCTTCTGGATGCGTCGTGCCGACGTGCCGCTAGGTCCGCTGGTCCTCGGCCTCATCCTGGGTCCGATGATGGAAGCCAACCTGCGCCGCGCGCTCATCTTGAGTCGAGGAGACTGGCTCAGCGTACTCGGCCAGCCGATCCCGGCCTTCTTCATCGTCGCCGCGCTGCTCTCGCTGATTTGGCCGCTGCTCCGCCGCGGAACGGCTGCATCGCATTAGCCGCCAGGCCTACGCCAGGATGTCGTGCACGATCTCGCCGTGCACGTCGGTCAACCGCATGTCCCGACCTGAGAAGCGATAAGTCAACTGTTTGTGGTCGACGCCCAACAGATGCATCATCGTCGCATGCAGGTCATGTAGATGGACCTTGTTCTCGACGGCAAAGTATCCGTACTCGTCCGTCGCACCGTAGCGAATGCCCGGCTTCACGCCGCCGCCCGCCATCCACATCGTGAACCCGAACGGATTGTGATCGCGCCCTACCGACTCGTGGTATTCCGTGCGCTTCGTCTGAGCCGTCGGAGTTCGTCCGAACTCGCCGCCCCACAGCACCAACGTCTCGTCCAGAAGCCCGCGCGACTTCAAGTCCTTCAGCAGACCGGCGATCGGCTTGTCTGTCGCCCGCGCATTGTCGCGATGCCCTTCTTCGAGCCGAGAGTGTTGATCCCAGCGATCCTTCCGTTCCAGACGAGGCGTAAGCAACTCGATGAAACGGACGCCGCGCTCGATCATGCGCCGGGCCAACAGGCACTGCCGCCCGAACTCTGCGGTCTCCGGCTCATCCACTCCGTAGAGGTTCCGCGTCGCTTCTGTCTCGCTCGCAATGTCGAGCAGGTCCGGCGTCGCCGTCTGCATACGCGCCGCCAACTCGTAGTTCGAGATCGTCGCCTCGATTCCGCTCTCTTTCCCGAACCGGTCGAGCACGCCGGCGTTCAGTTTCCCCAGCAAATCCAGCTTGGCCCGCTGGAGTTCCGTCGACTCTTCCCGCGGCTGCAGGTCTGCAATCGGATGCTTCCCCCGCCGGAACAGAGTGCCCTGGTAGGAAGCCGGCAAGAACCCGGCCCCAAAGCAATCCATGCCGCCCGGCGGAATCAGTCCGCTGTCGAGCACCACAAACCCAGGCAGGTCTTTGCACTCGCTACCCAACCCGTAGGTCACCCACGACCCCATGCTCGGCCGACCCTGGAACCCCGAGCCAGTGTGCATAAAGTAGTTTGCGGCCGTGTGCTCGGAGTGGTTGGCGACCATCGAACGGATAATGCACAGGTCGTCCACGCAAGTCGCCACGTTGGGGAATAGTTCGCTCACCCAGGCGCCTGACTGCCCGTACTGTTTGAACTCGAACGGCGACGCGCAGACTTTGTTCGTGATGTTGAACACCGTCGTCGGCGTCTCCATCGGAATCGGCTGCCAGTGCTCCTTCGTCAACCGCGGCTTGGGATCGAACGTGTCCATCTGCGACGGACCGCCGTCCATATAGAGGAAGATGACCTGCTTCGCCTTGGGCGCAAAGTGCGGCGGCCGAACCGACAGCGGATCCTTCGGCCGATCGAGATCGCGCGTCGCCCGCGCCTCGTCCGCCATCATCGCCGCCAGCGCCAATCCGCCAAACCCGTTGGCGGTGCGCGTCAGCCATTCCCGGCGGTTCATTGGTCGGCGCTCATGCGACATTCCGCTGATTAGGATAACCCGCCAATCGAGCCTGTCCGCGAACCGTCCCCAGAGTCGCCCCCCGGGGCGACCGCCCCGGGATATCATGGGCTCCACCGTGACTCACTTGGAAGCCGTCCAGGCCGCCCGGAAAACCGTCTCCGGCAAGATCGAACGCACTCCGACCCGCCGCATCGCCGGATCCGATCTCGACCCTCGCCTCGACGGCCTCGAACTCGTCTTCAAGTGCGAGATGTTCCAAAAAACCGGCTCCTTCAAGATCCGCGGAGTCCTCAATAAACTGGCCTCGCTCTCGCCGGAAGAGAAGGCCCGCGGCGTCGTCGCGATGTCGTCAGGCAACCACGCTCAAGCCGTCGCTTTCGGGGCCCGCATGGAAGGCGTCCCCGCCGCCATCGTAATGCCGTCCTACGCCGTTCAGTACAAGATCGACGCCACCCGCGCACTCGGCGCGGACATCGTCATGTGCGAGTCGCAGGACCTGATCGCGACCTACATGCGGACGACGCAGGAACGCGACGCGGTCGCCATCCACCCGTTCGACGATCCCACCGTCTTTTCCGGCGCGGGCACGCTAGGGCTGGAGTTGCTCGAAGACGCGCCCGACCTCGATGCGGCCATTGTTTGCGCTGGCGGCGGCGGCCTTCTGGCCGGCGTCGCGACGGCCATCAAGAGCAGCAAGCCCGATACGCGCATCGTGGGCGTGGAGCCCGAGGGCGCGTGCGCCATCCGCAAGAGCCTGGACGCCGGAGAGATGGTCACGCTCAGTTCCGTCGACACCATCGCCGACGGCCTCGCCCCGCCCTTCACCGGCGAACACGTCATGGAGAGAGTCCGCCAATATGTCGACGACGTCGCGGTCGTCACCGACGACGAGATCCGTGAAGCCATGCGCCTCGTCATCGAACGCCTGCGCCTCGTCGTCGAACCCTCCGGCGCGGCCGCCCTCGCCGGCCTGCTCACCGGCCGCGTCGGCGTTTCCCCGGGAGACGTGGTCGGCGTCACTCTTTCCGGCGGCAACATCAACGCAGAACGCCTCAAACAACTCCTCTAGAGCAGCCGCGGCCCCATTCGCCGCCTCAAGAACTATTTACGTCAATCGATGCATTCGCCCTTGAGATCAACTAGGATCTCAGGCGAGAATCCTAGAGGCAGCGCAACGCCGTCCGACGCTCGCCGTTTTTGGAATTGAACCGGAGGCCCCAACATGCCCGCAAAAAAACGGAGCGAGCCATCCGCAGACGGCCTGGCCATCCGCCTGCCGGACAGCGAACTCATTCCGCTTCAGCATGCGCCTTCCAAGGAGCTCATGACGCTCGCCATGAGCTGGGCCTATCGTGTGCGACATCGCGGGCGTTGGCGGAATCGGCCCGAGAGTCGAGCCGAGGTCGAGACCCAGGCGCTCGACGACCTCAACAACGTCCTCGGCATCAGCAAAGAGACCTTGCAGCGAATCGTCGCTGCAGGCGTGGTGGAAATCCACATTCCGTTCACTGAAGAGAAGTCCGGCTGGGAAATGCGCATCCTACCTTGGGAGTCGCTGCTGGCCGCCGCCGCCAACAAGCTCGGCGCGAAGAGACGTTTCCTCGTCATTCGCCACCTTGATTCCGGCGCGCCGCCTCCCCGTCGGAAGCGAGCCGCGCCCAGGCTCTTGGTGACTTCGGCTCCAGGGGAACTCGCCAAGCGCTACTCGTTCGAGTCGGAGAGCGCACTGATCCAGTCCGCGCTCGCTCCGTGTGAATGCCTAACCGATCCAACCTCCGCCTCGTTGAGCGACTGGATCAGGGTGCATGAGCCCGAGGTCGTGCACTTCACCGGCGTCGACGCGCACGAAGGCAGCGCAATGCTGGAGTTGGAGGAGAGCGCCAAGGACGGTCTTGTCCTCCGAGACGCACAGCGTCGGCCTCAGATCGTCAACGCCGACGAGTTCGCTGCCGCGCTCTGTTCCGGCAAGACCCGGCCCCGCCTCTTTTCATGCAACGCCTTCAATACCGGCGCGCGCATCGCCGCCCTAGCCGTATCCGGCGGCTGCGGCGCCGCCATCGGCTTCCAGGACGAGATCGACAACACGTTAGCGGAACTCTTCTTCGCCGAGTTCCATCGCCTTTGGCGGAGCAAGAATCAGACCCTTGAAGCTTTCCAATTGGCTTTGGAAGCCGCTCAGGAGCATCCGCAGCCCATGAGTGGCAGTTGCATCATCTTGTGGGTCGGTCAGTCTTTGCTCCAGAGGCTGGGCGCCGTGGACCGTTTCGATCCCGAAGTGGCTCGGAAGCGGGTCCAACACGAGCCGCGATCCTCGACAGGCGGACCGGCGACCGACCTCGTCGTCGAAGTTCAGGCCCTCGAGGAAATCAACTACTCCCTGCTGCACAACGGTCGGCCCGTCTTTCGCCGCTTTCAACTCTCCAACAAGTCTCGCGACACCATCCGAGACGTAGAGGTAGAAGTCGGTCTGCGGGTCGGCGGAGAAGAAGTGTTCACCCGCCGGACCTTCCAGGTCGAACTCAAGACGGACGACTACGGCTCGCTCTTGGCCCTACCTCTGACCTGGGAGGTGGAACGCTATCGCGAGAGCGTTATGACCAACCTCACCTGGTCAGTGAGCCTAGCCGGCCAAGTGATCAAGCGCGACTCTGCCCGTGTCCGACTCCTGCCCATCGACGTCTGGCGCGACGAGCCCGGCGACTGGGCCTGGCTGCCCTCGTTCGTCTTGCCTCGCGATCCTGCCGTCATCGCAATCGTCGACAAGGCGCAGAAGTATTTGACCGCGATCTCGGACGACCGCACGGCCGGCTTCGACGGTTACCAGAGCGGCGACCGAGACTATGTCGATCTGCAGGTACGCGCGATCTGGTCCGCCCTCGTTCTCGATTACAATCTGCGCTACGTCGAGCCTCCGCCCACCTACGCCAAGCGCTCCCAAAGGCTCCGTAATCCCAGTGCCGTCCTCAACGACCGTCGCGGCACCTGCATCGACCTCGCCCTGTTGCTCTGCTCTTGCTTGGAATACGTTGGGCTGGCCGGAGCAATCTTCCTGCTTGAAGGACACTGCTTCCCCGCCTACTGGCGGACTGATGCGGGACCGTTAGAACTCTTCTCGGCCCGCGACCTGATCGGAGCCGATTTTGAGCGGCCTGATTCCGGGTCCTCGTTGGTTGGCACCGCTCGCATCCAAGATCCCTGGGTCTATGCGCGGCCCAAACACGGCCGTAAGGATGAAAAGGATGAATCGGCTGGTGCGACCGCAAGCTCCGTCGAGCAAGCGATGAATCCGTTCGATCGCGCACTGTTCGGACCACGTCCGGGAGGGACGGGGCAGGCGCTCTACGGGCCGCTGTTCACTGAAGAACTCGTGCCTGTCGAGTCCGTGCTCATCACGCGCCAAACCGGCCTCGGAGAGGCCATTGAAGCCGGCTGGCGCAATCTCGAAGTCACCGATGACGTAGAAGCCTTGATCGATGTCGCCGCCGCGCGTGGTCACCTGAACCGGTCCGGCGCCGACGCCGGCCTGCGCCCCGTCACGCCGCTGCCCTATGGAGGAGTGCTGAAATGAGCCGTCAACAACTGTTCGCCGATCTAGAGCACGCCGTGGCCGATCTCGACCTCGCTCCCAGCGCGGGCGACGGTCGCGTGCTTCCCGGCCGTCGCCGCGCCGCCGCCACGCCGCCCGACGCAGTGGCCATGCGCATCGTCGAGCACGGCGGAGTTCTTTACGTCGGCGAGGGATTACCGGCTCGCTCGCTTGCAGGACCGCGACGACGCCGAGGCCCCGGCGCCGCCGGTCCGCGGGGCGAGGACCGCGAGTTGTTGCTCAGCCGATTGGAGCCCTCGAAGGTGAGCGCAGCTCTTCAATCGCTCGACGTCAAGTGCAACGCCTACCTCGGGCACAAGGAGAACCTCTTCGGCGGACTCAGAAAGTTCGCAATTTCAGCGCAAGGCGGGGCCCTCGCGGCATCGCTTGAGCCGGTACGACAGCAGGACATCAAGACGAAAGGCAAGATCCTCTTGCTCATTCACGGCACGTTCTCAAAGAGCGAGTCCTACTTGGAAAACTTCAAAGCCCTCGATCAGGCTGATCGCGACGACCTCTACCGCTGGATGCAGACTTACGATCAGGTTCTGGCCTTCGATCACCCGACGCTCACGCTGAGCCCGGCCCTCAACGCTCGCCGACTCCATGAAGAGCTCGGCGACCTGCGCAACGCCCACGTCGACGTCGTTTGCCATAGCCGCGGAGGCCTGGTGGCGCGCTGGTGGCTGGAGGGCTTCGACGTCGCTCCTCCTGAGAATCGCCGCGCCGTGTTCGTCGGCTGCCCTCTCAACGGGACCGGCCTTGCGGCCCCAGCCAACGCCCGCGGGAGCCTAAGCCTACTGCTGAACCTGGCTGACACGCTCGTTGGCCTGCCGCTCAAGATGGCCGGTGCGGCAATCCCGTTCGCGGCCGTCGTCGCGCAACTCTACCGCATCTTTTCCTCGGTGACCTCGATTGCGGTCAATTCGCCGGCTCTCGACGCCGCCTTCGCTCTGGTCCCCGGCATTGCCGCCATGTCGCGCACCAGCAACAACCTTGGGCTCCAAGAGATGCGTCGGGTCGTCGAGGTTCGTGAACGCTACTTCTTCGTTCGGTCCAACTTCGAGCCGGCCGATCCCGGCTGGAAGTTCTGGCGGAAATTTCGCGGGATGCAGCTGAGGAACGCCGCCGTCGACACCGTCTTTGACGGACACAACGACATGGTCGTCGACACGGACTCGATGACCGACCTAGCGCCGAAGGGTAAGAGGATCGTGAAGAAACAGATCCTCGACTACGGAACCAACGGAGAGGTGCATCACACCAACTACTTCAGTCGACCTGAGACGACGAAGCAGTTGGCCGCCTGGCTGAAATAGTCAGTCGCCCGCAACGACACGTTAGCGAGTCTGTGGCGAAGGCTTCAATTCCGCCTGGTCGCCGGTCCAAACCGACCGCACACGCTCAAACCCATCCGAGTAGGCCTGCTTCAAGTCCGCCGGAGCCAAGAACGCAGTCGCCCGCGCTCCGTGCAACACTAGCGGCGCTAACCGAGACTCCGCCACCGTCCCCTCGGCCCCGGCCACGGGAGCAAAGCTCACCACGCCCAGCACTAAAGCCGTCGCGATTACGAGCCCACGAACTGCGCCGAACCCAGCCCCCAGCAGCCGGTCAAACCAGCGCAGCCCGGCGATTCCCCACACCTTGGCCAGGACCCACGAGACGATCCCACCGGCGACCAAGCACCCGATCACAATCGAGGCGAACGCAGCAAAGTTCGCCAGCTGCGGATTCGAAATATACGGCGTGTACTCCGTCGCCACACGCCCGTACCCCCACATCGCGCCCACAATGCCGAGCACCAGCGCCACAATGCGCACGATCTCCTTCGTGACGCCGTTGCGAACCGCGCCCAGAATGGAAAGCAAGAGAATCCCGCCGATCACCAGATCGAGCCAATTGACGTTCATGTTGTGGTCCTCAGGCTGCGTCCGTCAGCGGGATCAACGAACGGCCCTCTTCGCCCCAAGTATAGGCGACTAGCGGACGCGCACCAACTTCGTCACGCGCCCCACTTCCACCCACTCCACGACGAAAATATCGCCGTTCGCATCAAAGCAAGCGCCGTGCGGACAGATGAACCGTCCGGCGTGAAACTCCTCGCGAGGCTTCTCGCGCCGCTCCATCCAATCCTCAAGTCCCTCGCCGATGTGCGTGATCAGCTCGTCGTGCTGGTCGAGCAGCGTGACTCGTCGCGCCAGGTCGGGGACAAGCAGTTCGCCCTCCGGGCCGTGATCGAAATGGCAGGGCAGATCGATTACGCCCAGACCGCCGAAACGCAAATGATTCCCGTCGAGGTCGAAGTACTGCAACCGATGGTTGAACCGGTCGGCGACGAGGATCTCCTCCGACCCTGACCGCCGATCGATTGTGATGCCGTGCGAGCAACTGAGTTCCCCGGGCCCGTCGTTCAGCCCGCCGCCGAACGTATTGAGGTACTTGCCTTCCGAGTCGTAGACCAGAATGCAGCTCACCCCGTAGCCGTCGGCTATGTAGATGTTTCCCGTGGACGCGACCGCCACGTTCGTCGGCTTCCAATAAGGCGCGATGCGCTGGTCGTTGCGCTGATAGACCGGCGACTCGGTCGGATACCCGAACGTCAGCAGCACCTCGCCCGTCAGCGTGGTCTTCTGAACAATACAGCGCCTGATATCGGAGATATAGAAGAACTCTTCCGAGCCCTCCCGCACCAGCTGCAGCCCGTGCGCGCCTCCCTCAAACTGCCCGCCCCAAGAGGTGACGAAGTTCCCGTCAGGATCGAAGACCGCGATCGCGTGATCAGAGTCCGAACTCTCATGAACCGTATGGGCAACGTAGATCAACCCCTGCGAGTCGACCTGCACTGCGTGGGTGTTGCCCCAGGCTAGCCGTGCCGGGAGCTTTCCCCAGTCATGGTGAGCTTCGTATTGGTAGTTGTCGGTTCCTAGGATCGGTACAGCCACTCGACGATTGTAACGAGAGCAGTGGAACCCACTACTACCAAGTCCACTTCAGAGCGGTTCGCCCTTTCTTGTCGATGTAGGCGGTTTCGAAGCCGTTCTCGCCGCTTACATCCGCGTTGCTCAAGCCGTGACAGAAGTCCGACGTCGCGGCGCCCAAATCCTCGATCACCACATTGCCCCGCCTGTCGATGAATTGGGTGCGAGTATCTTCGCCACCCCCGACCCACATGCGCGCAAGGCCGTCATGGAAATCTCCTATCAGCGGATCCGCCGTCTCCAGGACGACGCTACCGGTCTTATCAATAACAGCGTAGGGGCGGTCCGTCTGCGGGTACACCACGGCGGCCAGTCCTTCCGAGAAAGGACTAGCATGCTCGAACTCCGGCGCAATCTCCCAATCTCCCCGCCGATTCACATAGCCCCATTTGTCCCCAATTAGGGCTGGGGCAAGCCCCTCCGAAAACGGACCGACGTCCTTGAAAGAACGTTCTGCCGCCAGGGTGTCGCCTGTTCCAACCAGCCGCCACCGGCACTCGGGTGCCCCAGACTTTTCCGGCTGATTCGTATGTAGTCGACTGCCGTGTGCGCCATAGACAACGAATATTGCGTTGTGATGTGACGCAGTCGGATTGTTCGGATTCCCGGTCCAGCAGGGCGTATCGACTATGACCCACGCGGCCCCGCTTGCGAAGCTCGTAGCGTATGGAAGTTCGGGTTGGATGACCCAAGACCCGGTACGATCGATGAACCCTACGAGAGTCCCCTTCGACTTCGAGTCAAGCACCTCGACACGTGCCAAGCCCTCCTTGCTGAATCCATCGGCGTGAGAAAACTGCGGCTCAATTACCCACTCGCCGTTGCGGTCGACAAAGCCCCAGAGCGTATCGTCAAGCGCAGGCGCTAAGCCGTTCTGAAGGTGCTTCAAATCATCAAATCGCGGACCAACGACCCACCTTCCCCGGGTATCGACAAACCCCATGCCTTTTCCGGGATACTCCGCGGCCATCAAGCCCTCATAGAAGCCGCTGACGTTCCGCAACTCCACCGGAAATTCGTGGATGCGCTCTCCGGTCGGGTCAATGATGCCTTTGCAGCCGTTCGGCCGGCCGTAACAAAAGAACGCGTCCTCCCAACAAGGCGTAAGAACTCGCTCTATCTGTAGGTAGTCCGGCCTGGACACCGGCGCGATTAAGACCAATAGGGCAAGAATAGTCAGCGGCACACCGGGTCTCATAAGGCGCCTACGGATCAGCGCGCGCCGCAGTTTCGAGACTAGAGCAAGCCTGGGCGCATCCATACCCCATACAATAGCGGCGCATGACCCGCCGCAGCTTCCTCTCCTCCTCAGCCGCCGCTCCCGCTCTTGCCGCCGCCCCGCAAGGCCCGCCGCGCCAAAAAAGCAAGAAGCCCAACATAATCTGGCTCTTCGGCGACCAACACCGCGCGCAGGCCCTTTCCTGCAACGGCGACCCCCACGTCGCCACCCCCAACATCGACAACCTCTCCGCCCTCGGCGCCCACTTTGAGAACGCAATCTCCGGCTACCCGCTCTGCTGCCCCTTCCGCGGAACTCTGCTCTCCGGCCGTTGGGCACACCACTGTGTCCCCGGCCACGAATACCCGCTCCCGGAGAACCAACCCACCATCGCCCAGCCCTTCAAACAAGCCGGCTACCACACCGGCTACTTCGGCAAATGGCACGTCGACGGTTGGAAAGAGCGCAACGGCCGCGGCGCCTTGCACATCACCGACCCCGACCGCCGCGGCGGCTTCGATACCTGGATGGGCTACGAGAACAACAACAGCCAGTGGGATTCCTGGGTCCACGGCGGCGAAGGAAACGACGCCTTCCACTACCGCCTGCCCGGCTATGAGACCGATGAACTCACCAACCTCTTCATCGATTACCTAGGCGACCGCGCCGCCGACCAGCAGCCGTTCTTCGCAGCCCTCAGCGTCCAGCCGCCGCATGACCCCTACGTCGCCCCCGAGGAGTACATGGGCAAGCATCAACCCGGCGAACTGGAAATGCGCCCCAATGTTCCCGAAGTGGATGCCGTTCAAGCCAGAGCCCGCCGCGAACTCGCCGGCTACTACGCCATGATCGAAAACTGGGACGCCAACATCGGCCGTATCCTGCGTGCCCTCGACGACCACGACCTCGCCTTCAACACCCACATCGTCTTCT
>Ga0209273_10003104_pt1 | contig 11836 bp, 8 predicted proteins | sample tdAd471_FD_187126 | JGI IMG/M metagenome (GOLD analysis project Ga0209273, IMG submission 187126) | Marine sediment microbial communities from the Atlantic coast under amendment with organic carbon and nitrate - tdAd47.1 (SPAdes)... | ecosystem: Environmental > Aquatic > Marine > Coastal >...
CATCGGCCTGAATCGCACTCCAGGCCTCTACCGGATCTTTGCCAGACGCACGCTCTATACGATAGAGATCCAGCAGTCGGCCACGGATCATCGGAGTTTTACCCGGTGAGGTTTCGCGTTTGCGGGAAAAACAACGTAGTCGATCTAGAAAATGACTCATTTAATTAATTGCTATGGATTTAATAGATAACTGGGATTTAAGAACTGCGATTTGGTTAATACAGACCGATCACCGTAGTAGCGACTTCAGTCGCGACCTGGAGGCTTCGATCATCATTGCTGTCGCGACTGAAGTCGCTACTACAAAAAGGATCGATGGTGTTGGTAGGAGTGACTTTAGTCACGACCTGGCGGCTCCGATTACCCTTGCTACCGCGACTGAAGTCGCTCCTACAAAAGGCTCTATGGTGTTGGTAGGAGTGATTTCAATCACGACCTGATGGCTCCGATTACCATTGCTGTCGCGGCTGAAGTCGCTCCTACAAAAAGGCTCGATGGGGTTGGTAGGTGTGACTTCAGTCACGACCCGGTGGCTCCGATTACCATTGCTGTCGCGACTGAAGTCGCTCCTACAAAAAGGATCGATGGTGTTGGTAGGAGTGATTTCAATCACGACCTGATGGCTCCGATTACCATTGCTGTCGCGGCTGAAGTCGCTCCTACGGGAGAACTGGTGTTCACGGTGCGGATAACTCCACCCGGCCCGCCTCGATTCGCGCCGTATAACAGGGCACCGAAACCTCGCTCTGTTCGAGGCACTCACCGGTGCGCAGGTCGAAATGTTGCTTGTACAGCGGCGAGGCGACCACCATCCGCTCGCCGATATTGCCAACGATTCCACGGGCGAGGACATTGGCCTCTCCCAGGGGATCGTAGTTACTGATTGCGAAAATTTGCTCCGGCTGGTTGGGCAGATAAAACAGGGCAACCTGGTCATTGCCAAACAGGGCGCCACAACCCGCCTCCGGGGTAAGGTCATCGATGGCGCAGATATCGACCCACTGCTGGGTAGAAGATTGAATTGCTGACATGTCCCTCTCTTTAATAATGCGGGGTAATGGGAAGTAACCCTGGCTAACCGGGTTTCACCGAACCAGGATTAATCGTTTGCCCTTAGGCCGGTTCAACGATGGCTTTTTCAGTCTCCCGCGCCGGACGAATCTGTCCTCGCTCACGGACAAACATCACGTTGCTGTCGCCCCTGTCGCTATTAACAAAATGACGGAAACGTTTTAACGATTCGGGATCTTCAACGGCGTTTTTCCACTCACAAGCGTAGCTATCAATCACGGCCTGCATCTGCTGTTCCAGCTCGGCGTTAATGCCGAGGCGGTCATCAATCACTACCGAGCGCAGGTAATCGAGCCCGCCTTCCAGGTTCTCCATCCACACCGAGGTGCGCTGCAGCTTGTCGGCACTGCTCACATAGAACATCAACACCCGATCGATGTATCGAACCAGCGTCGCTTTATCCAGATCGGTGGCGAACAGATCGGCATGACGGGGGCGCATACCACCGTTACCGCAAACGTAAAGATTCCAGCCCTTTTCAGTGGCGATAATGCCGATATCCTTGCTCTGGGCTTCAGCGCACTCCCGGGTGCAACCGGAGACACCAAACTTGATTTTGTGGGGGGCCCTTAAACCCTTATAGCGATTCTCCAGCTCCACTGCCAGGCCGGTGCTGTCATCCACTCCAAAGCGGCACCAGGTGCTGCCCACGCAGGATTTAACCGTGCGCAGCGCCTTACCGTAGGCGTGACCGGTCTCAAAACCGGCATCGATCAGCTTGCTCCAGATTGCCGGCAGCTGATCCATCCGCGCGCCAAATAGATCAACCCGTTGACCACCGGTGATTTTGGTATAGAGATCAAACTCTTTGGCTACCTGCCCCAGCACAATCAACTTGTCGGCGGTGATCTCGCCGCCGGGTACGCGCGGTACTACCGAATAGGTGCCGTCCTTTTGCATGTTGGCCAGGTAACGGTCATTAGTGTCCTGCAGACCGACCAGTGGCTTCTGCAGCACGTAGTCGTTCCAGCAGGACGCTAGAATCGAACCGACCGCCGGTTTACAGATCTCACAGCCGGTGCCGGTGCCGTGTTTTTCCAGCAGCTCGGCAAAGGTTTTTATCTGGCCGACGCGCACCAGTCCGTAAAGGTCCTGGCGGGTGAAGGCAAAGTGTTCACAGAGATCGGTGTTAACCTCCATGCCTCGCTTGTCCAGCTCGCTGTCCAGCAGGGATTTAAGCAGGGGCGCACACCCGCCACAGCCGGTACTCGCTTTGGTGCAGGTTTTGAGGGCACCGATATCGGTACTGCCGTTATCAATCGCCGACACGATATCGCCCTTGGTGACATCGTGGCAGGAACAGATCATGGCCGTTTCCGGCAGCATATCAGGGCCCAGCCCCACCGCCGCCCCACCCTCTCGCTGGGGCAAAATCAGGTCGTCGGGGTATTCCGGCAACTGAATTTCGTTGAGCATGTACTGCAACAGGGTGCCGTACTCCTTGGCATCGCCCACCAGCACCGCACCCAGTAGCTTGTCGCCGTGCTCGGCCACCACCACTTTCTTATAGACCTCGGCCACTTCATCGCTGTAAACGTAGCTGCGTGAACCCTCGGTGTTGCCATGGGCATCGCCAATACTGGCCACATCCACACCCATTAACTTGAGTTTGGTACTCATGTCCGCGCCGGTAAAACTGGCCGATTCGCCGGCCAGGTGGGCGGCGGCCACGCTTGCCATCTGGTATCCCGGTGCCACCAGGCCAAATATTCGACCACCCCAGAGTGCACATTCGCCAATCGCGAAAATGGCTGGATCGCTGGTCTGGCACTGATCGTTAATAACGATGCCGCCACGATCGCCAAGCTCCAGCCCACACCCCCGCGCCAGCTCGTCCTGCGGACGAATACCGGCGGAGAAGAGCACCAGGTCCGTCTCCAGATGACCGCCGTCAGCAAAGTTCATGCGGTGAACCGCCGACTCACCGTCAACAATTTCTTTGGTGTTCTTACCGGTATGCACCTGCACGCCCAGCGCTTCGATCTTGCTGCGTAAAATGGCGCTGCCACCGCCGTCGACCTGCACCGCCATCAACCGCGGGGCGAATTCGACCACGTGGGTTTCCAGACCCAGATCCTTGACCGCTTTGGCGGCTTCCAGCCCCAGCAAACCACCCCCGACCACGGCACCTACTTTGGAATTTTTAGCCGCTGCGGTTAACGCTTCCAGATCATCAATGGTGCGATAAACCAGGCAGTTGCTGCGGTCGTGACCCGGCATGGGCGGCACAAACGGATAAGACCCCGTGGCTAGCACCAGCTGGTCATAATCCACCTGGCTGCCATCGGCCGCTGCAACCTTTTTCTGTTCACGATCAATCGCGGTGGCGGCGCTGCCGATGCGCACCTCGATGCCGTGCTGTCGATAATAGTCACCAGTGGTGAGCGCCAGGTCATCGGCGCTCTTACCGGCGAAAAATTCGCTCAGATGCACCCGGTCATAAGCGAGGCGGGATTCCTCACAAAAAACAGTGATATCAAAATGGGCGGCTGCACCACTGTCGACCAGTTTCTCGATCAGGCTATGACCAACCATGCCGTTGCCAATCACTACCAGTTTCTGTCTGTTTGACATTTCTATCCCGGAATAGATGTGTTGAAACACTCAAGCGGAGAACCGTCTAGGACTAACGGCGACTCACCGCGCTGGAATTACGCATGATTAGCAATAGTCGTGCCGGTCATCCCAGCAATGGATTGCAACTTTCACCGAGACGCGCCCAGCGCAGTAGTGCCACAGGGGGGCGCGCTATTTGGTCATTTTCCTGGTGATCGAAATCGGTCGTGAGCGCCTGGTTGAGCGGCACTTCCTGCACTGCTGACGAGGAGGCTAACGCCCCGATTCGGTGCGCGAAATAAATCAACGCCCAAATTTGGCGCTTGATCTACTTAGGCAACGTTAGCCAAAAGCGATCGACGTGAGACGAGAGGATGATCAATGGTTGCTGACCAAGGACACTTATTTAATAGCTAGCAATAAACTCCCAGCGAGTCCCATTAACTGACTATTGGCACCCACACCCTACTGGCACGAACCCTGCTAATGGCTCCAGAAACTCACCTTTACTGGAACCCTCATGTCCACCCCATCCATCAAGCTGTTGTCATTCTCCGGCCCGTCGAAAATCCTCCACCTCACCTGGTTCGCCTTTTTCCTTAGCTTCCTGATCTGGTTTAACAGCGCGCCCCTGATGATTTCGATTCGCGAAACCTTCAACCTGACAACGGCCGAAGTAAAAGCCCTGTTAACGCTTAACGTTGCCCTGACCATTCCGGCGCGGATTATTGTCGGCATGCTGGTGGATAAATACGGACCGAAACTGGTGTTTGCGCTACTGCTGGGCAGTGCGAGCCTGGTCTGCTTTTTCTTTGCCTTTGCCCAGAGTTATGAGGCTCTGGCCCTGTCGCGGTTTCTGCTCGGCTTTGTTGGTGCTGGATTCGTCATCGGTATTCGCATGATCAGCGAATGGTTCCCGGCTAAAACGGTCGGCGTGGCCGAGGGCATCTATGGCGGCTGGGGTAACTTTGGCTCCGCCGGTGCAGCCATGAGTGTCCCCCTGCTGGCGACCTGGATCGGCGGCGAGGATGGATGGCGCTGGGCAATTGCCAGCACCGGTGCCATCGCTTTGATCTATGCCTTTATTTATTATTTTTCGGTCAGCAATACCCCTCAGGGCTCCACCTATTTCAAGCCGAAAAAGACCGGCGCAATGGAGGTGACCAGCAAGGGCGATTTTATTCTCTACCTGGTCATGAACATTCCCATGTACGCCGCCCTGGCCGTGCTGAACTGGAAACTCGGGCCGACCAACCTGGGACTGATCGGCACCACGGCGGTGACTGGCATTTACCTCGTCCTGTCGGGAATCTTTATTTATCAGTTCTGGCACATGTGGCAGGTGAACAAAACCGTTTTCACCAGCCCCGTACCAGAAATTCACCGTTACCAGTTCAAACAGGTGGCAGTGCTCAACCTCGCCTATTTCGCGACATTCGGATCCGAACTGGCGGTGGTTTCCATGCTGCCGTTGTTCTTTTTCGACACCTTCAGCAGCGCCGGACTTAGCCAGGCCGAGGCCGGGCTTCTTGCCTCGGGATATGCCTTTATGAACCTGGTTGCCCGACCCACCGGCGGCCTGGTCAGCGATAAATTTGGCCGCAAAAAAACCCTGATGATTTTGATGGTGGGACTGATTTGCGGATACGCAGTCCTGTCGCAGGTCAATGCCGGATGGTGGATTCCCGCGGCAGTAGCCGCCACCATGTTCTGCTCCTTTTTCGTGCAGGCCGGCGAAGGCGCGGTGTTCGCCATCGTGCCCCTGATCAAGCGTCGAATGACCGGCCAGATTGCTGGCATGACCGGTGCCTACGGCAATGTCGGCGCGGTGACTTTTCTAACCGTGCTCTCGTTTGTCTCGCCTCAGGTATTTTTTATGGTCATCGGCGGCACCGCGGTAGTGGTCCTGGCACTGCTAGCCCTGTTCATGGACGAACCAGAGGGACACATGGCAGAAATCATGCCCGACGGCACGGTGCAAATGATCGAGGTAACCTGACCGTCGGTTGGCAGTCGGCTAATCGGCCATTTTGTGCCGCTCAAGCGGAACGCAAAACCGGCTTTTACTCCAGTAAACTGAACCTGTTCGCTCGCGCCCGGTTGCTGATTGCAATCCGGGTCAACTCCGCCAATCTCTATCACCGACCAGAGGAAGGCTGATTTATTCATGTCCAAACTAGAAATCAGCCTGGGCCAGTTCTCCGAGGCAGGCGTTAAACCAGCCAATGAGGATGCCATCGGCCTGCACCTGCCGGACGAACCCCTGCTTACGGACAAGGGCATGGTGGCGGTTATCGCCGATGGCATGAGCGGTGCGGCGGACGGTGCTAAAGCCAGCAATGTCTGCGTTAACAACTTTCTCACGGATTACTATTCGACCCCGGATAGCTGGTCCGTAAAAACCTCCGCCCTGAAAATCCTTTCGGCGCTCAACAGCTGGCTTTATAGTCAGGGCCACTCGGCCTACGGTAGCTCCAGTGGACTGGTCAGCACCCTGAGCGCGCTGGTGCTGAAATCCTCCAGCGCTCATATTTTTCATGTCGGTGACACCCGGATTTTTCTGCTACGCGACGGCGACCTGCAAACCATCACCCGGGAACATCGCACCCACACTGGCGGCCGAGACTTCCTCACCCGCGCCATGGGCATTGAACTGGCCCTGGAAGTCGATCATCAGGTGATCGCGGTGCGCCCGGGCGACACCTTCCTGATGACCACCGACGGGGTCCACGAGTGGATTCCCGACCGGGACATCAAAAAGATTCTCATGGATCAGGCCGACGACCTGATGGGGGCCTGTCGTTCCCTTACGCAACTGGCGCGGCGCAATAACAGTAACGACAACCTCACTGCTCAGGCTTTTACGGTGCACACTTTGCCGGTGCAGGATGAAGAGTCCTATTACAACGAACTAACGGCCCTCCCCTTCCCACCCCTGCTGGAACCGGGGCAACGGCTCGACGGTTACCGCGTGATCCGCGAAATTCATGCCGCCAAGCGCACCCAGGTTTACTTGGTGGTGGACGAGTCAACCGGGCTGCAGCGGATCATGAAAACCCCCTCCCCCAGTTTTAGCGACGATCCGCTGTTCATCGATCTGTTTCTGCACGAAGAGTGGATTGGCCGGCGTTTGAACAGCCCCCACATCATGAAAGTGATCGAACCGGATCGACCCCGCCAGTGCCTTTATTACATCGCTGAATATATCGAGGGTCAGACCCTGCGCCAGTGGATGGATGACGAGCCCCAGCCCACGCTACAGAAATTTCGTGAACTGATCGGCGAGATTGCCACCGGCCTGCGGGCGTTTCAGCGCATGGAGATGATTCATCAGGACCTGAAACCGGAAAACATCATGGTGACCAGCGACGGCACCATCAAAATCATCGATTTTGGCTCCGCCAAAGTCGCCGGATTGAGCGAGATCGATACGCCGGTTGATAAAAACGTGCTGCTTGGCACTGAGCGCTACACGGCACCGGAATACCTGCGGGGCGGCACCGGCGACAGCCGCGCCGATATTTTCTCCCTCGGGGTGATCGCCTATGAAATGGTCACCGGCAAACTTCCGTTTGGTACCGTGCTCACCCCACGAAACCTCAATCAGGTGAGTTATCAGTCGGCCATACCTTTAAACACGGAACTACCCGTGTGGATGGATGGCGCGCTGGCCAAAGCGGTATCCATCGACCCGAAACTCCGCTACGAAAGCCTGTCCGAATTTCTCCACGATCTGAGCCAGCCCAACAAGAGCTTCAACGTCACCCAGCCACTGCTGCAGAGGAATCCGGTGGCTTTCTGGCGCGGGACAGCTATTCTGCTTGGAGTCGCGCTGCTCATCTGCCTGGCAACCCGGTAGACCGCCCGACGACGAATCTTCCCCCGCTGTTTAACTGCTCAACCCAACTGCCCGGTTTGTCGACCAGCGCCCCCTGCGACTATATGTCGCACGGACGAGGCCAGCGGCTAATTTAAAATTGCTCCTACCTGCCAATCTTCACAGACAGATTGGCAGGGCCCGTTGTCTGTTCTACTCAGCATCACCATTGACCAGCTACGAGGGCAGCGGCAGCGGTATGCTGTTTTTGCCCAATGATAGACTTGAATCAACTCACTCAAATACTGGTAGAAATAAAATATAGGTTAATAGCTAACCGGCTGTTTTTAATTGCAAGAATAGCTGCAAAAGTCGACCATCATGAACTCAGTAGTTACCGATATTGCCGGCATAAAAACAGGCACCCGTTTTTATGACCGACAGGATATCCAGCGCAACTTTGTCCACCCGTTAACCAACGGCTCAGCCGAAGCGACGCTTCTGCTCGGCAGCATTCGTTGCGGCGGTTGTGTCAACAAACTGCAAAAAGCGATCCGCCCACTCCCCGGCGTGGATCGCTTCGATATCAACTACACCACCCACCGCGCCCGCCTGGTCTGGGATGCCGCACTCACGCCCATTAGCGCTATTTTCGACGCGATCCAGGAGAGCGGATTTGATGCTCAGCCGTTCACGCCAGGTGCCCGAGAGCAAGCATTAAAAAAGGAAAACAGGCAGGCTTTACGCCGTCTGGGTATTGCCGGTATCGGTTCAATGCAGGTGATGATGCTGGCCGCCGGTGGCTATTTCGCTGACGGGCAGATGTCGCTCGGCGTGGAACAGCTACTGCGCTGGAGCAGCCTGCTCGTAACCAGCGTGATCGTTTTTTTTGCGGGGCAACATTTTATTGCCAATGCAGTGACTGCCCTGCGTGGCCGTCGTTTAAGCATGGATGTTCCGGTGGCACTGGCCATCACCGCAGCCTATCTGGCCAGCGCTTTCAATACCCTGGCCGGTCACGGCGAGACCTATTTTGAATCGGTCAGCATGTTCATCTTTTTCCTGCTCACCGGGCGCTACCTGGAATTGCGCGCGCGGATGCGTGCCGGGCGTCATGTCGACAACCTGGCTCGCGCTGTACCACAAATGGCTCACCGGGTTAACGACGGCAGTGTGGAAACTTTACGTGCTGAAGAGCTGGTGCACGGAGACCGGGTGCTGGTTAAGCCAGGGGAGACGATACCTGCCGATGGCGAACTGTTGAGCTCGATGGCATTCATCGATGAATCCATGCTCACCGGCGAGTCGCTGACAGTAGAGCGTCAGACCGGACAACTGCTCTATGCCGGCACCGTTAATGGCGGTGACCCACTGGAAATAACGGTTACCCGATGCGGAGATAACACCCGGCTGTCAGCCATTCGGCAGCTGGCCCAGCGGGCTGAAACCGCACGACCTGCCGTAACAACAATTACCGACCGAATAGCCGGCTATTTTGTGGCCGGGGTCCTGCTGGCAACCACATTAATTGGTATCGGCTGGTACCTGATTGATCCGGCTCGGGCGTTTGATATTGCCCTGGCAACGCTGGTGGTCAGCTGCCCCTGCGCACTGTCGCTGGCCACCCCCGCAGCACTAACCGCCGCGACCGGGCGCCTAAGCGAAATGGGACTGCTAATAAGCAGCGGCGAAACCCTGGAAAAACTAGCCCGGGTGCGTCAGCTGTTGTTTGATAAAACCGGCACCCTAACCCAGGGCGAACCGAAGATTAGCCAGACCATTCCTCTTGCAAATTTGGACGAGCAGCAGTGTCACCAGATAGCCGCCGCACTGGAGCGCAGCTCAGCTCACCCGTTGGCAAAAGCCTTTATGGATTTTGCCACCCCGGAGCTAATTGCCACCGAGGTGAAATCCGTGGCTGGTAGCGGTATCAGCGGCATGGTTAACGGCACTGAATACCGAATTGGTAACGCCCTGTTCGTGACGGATTTCGCCGGCCTCGCCGCCGACGCGGCTCAGACCTCAAGATTTTCCACTAACAGAGGAACGACACCGCTCTGGCTTGCCCGACCGGGGGCACTACTGGGGTTTTTCGAACTCGAAGATAGCCTGCGCGAGGATGCTGCGGGCACCGTCAATCAATTGCAACAGTCAGGAGTCAAAACTGGCCTGCTTTCGGGCGATGATTCTGAACTCGTGGCCAACATCGCCGGTCAGCTGGAGATCACCGAGGCGCTGGGGAACCTGCAACCGGAGCAGAAACTGGATGCATTGCATCGGTGGCAACAGAACGGACCGACGGGCATGGTCGGCGACGGCATGAACGACGCCGCTATACTCGCCGGAGCCGACCTGGCTATTGCCATGGGCAATGGCGCTGATCTAAGCAAACTGCAGGCGGATGCCGTACTGCTGAATAACCGTCTGTCGGTGCTCCCCAACGCCATGGTCTTGGCTCATCGTTGCCAGTCGATTATGCACCAGAACCTCACCTGGGCACTGCTCTATAACGCCATCGCCCTGCCACTGGCCGCCACCGGCATGATTCGACCGTGGATGGCCGCCCTCGGCATGTCCGCAAGCTCGCTGTTAGTGGTGCTCAATGCCCTGCGGCTGAATCGTAACCGTGCGCAAAAACCGGCCGAGGTAAACCCGTGAACTCGCTTTATCTGCTCATACCCCTCGGCCTGATCCAGGTGGCCGGGGCGATCTGGATATTTATATGGGCAATCAATCGAGGTCAGTACGAAGACCTTGATGGCCCCGGCACCGAATTTTTGCGCGACGAATGGGATGCCAATCTGCCTGGCCCGACTGGCCGTGCGACCAACCCCCCTGAAGGAGATTAATGGTGACTGAGACAACCTATAACTACCGCGTGGTGCGGCAGTTCGCTGTGATGACCATTGTCTGGGGAGTGGTTTCCATGCTCGTCGGGGTCATTATTGCCGCCCAACTGGCGTGGCCTGCGCTCAACTTTGATCTGCCCTGGGTCCATTTTGGTCGCCTGCGCCCGCTGCACACCAATGCCGCCATTTTTGCCTTTGGCGGCTGCGCCCTGTTCGGCACTTCACTCTACGTGGTGCAGCGCACCTGCCAGGCACGCTTGCTCAGCGACCAACTAGCAGGGGTTGTCTTCTGGGGCTGGCAGGCGGTTATTGTGCTTGCAGCGGTCACCTTTCCACTGGGCTTTAACTCCAGTAAAGAGTATGCCGAGCTTGAGTGGCCGATTGACGTGTTGATAACCGTGGTCTGGGTCTCCTACGCGGCGCTGTTTTTTGGCACCATCATGAAGCGCAAAGTGCAGCACATCTACGTCGCTAACTGGTTTTACGGCGCTTTTATTCTCACGGTGGCGGTGCTGCACCTGGTCAACAGTGCTGCAATCCCGGTCTCCTTCTGGAAATCCTACTCGGTCTACGCTGGCACCACCGACGCCATGATTCAGTGGTGGTATGCCCATAACGCGGTAGGTTTTTATCTCACCGCTGGTTTTCTCGGCATCATGTACTACTTCATTCCCAAGCAGGCCGGGCGACCTATTTTTTCCTACCGGCTGTCAGTGGTCCATTTCTGGGCGCTAATTTCAATTTATATGTGGGCTGGCCCCCACCACCTGCACTACACCGCTCTACCCGACTGGATTCAATCCGTTGGCATGGTCTTCTCCCTAATTCTGCTGGCACCGAGCTGGGGCGGGATGATCAACGGCATCATGACCCTCTCCGGGGCCTGGTCGAAACTACGCACCGACCCGGTGTTGCGGTTCATGATCGTCTCCCTGTCGTTTTACGGCATGTCCACCTTTGAGGGGCCGATGATGTCGATCAAAACCGTCAACGCACTCTCCCACTACACCGACTGGACCGTTGGCCATGTGCACTCCGGGGCACTGGGCTGGGTGGCACTGGTAAGCATGGGTGCCATGTATTCGCTTATCCCCAATCTCTATGGACTAAAGGAGGTCTACAGCAAAACCCTGGTGGAGGTTCATTTCTGGATCGCCACCATTGGTATCGTGCTTTATATCGCCTCGATGTGGATTGCCGGGGTTATGCAGGGGCTAATGTGGCGGGCTGTGAATGACGACGGCACCCTGACCTACAGCTTTATCGAATCGGTAGAAAAGACCTTCCCCTTCTACGTGATTCGCCTCGCCGGTGGCCTGCTGTTCTTCATCGGCATGTTGATCATGGCCTGGAACATCTGGCGCACCATCGCCTCGGCCCAGCCGAGCCGGGTGCAGGATGCCATTCCCCAGTCAGCTTAGGAGCCTCCAATGGCCGCAAATCACGACACGGTAGAACGCAATATTGGCCTGATGGCGGTACTGATCGTTATCGTCATCAGCATCGCCGGACTGGTCGAAATACTACCCCTGTTCACCATGAC
>Ga0209273_10003107_pt1 | contig 11833 bp, 8 predicted proteins | sample tdAd471_FD_187126 | JGI IMG/M metagenome (GOLD analysis project Ga0209273, IMG submission 187126) | Marine sediment microbial communities from the Atlantic coast under amendment with organic carbon and nitrate - tdAd47.1 (SPAdes)... | ecosystem: Environmental > Aquatic > Marine > Coastal >...
TCCAGTACCTTCATGAGTTTGAAGGTTCGGGCATCCCAAATCTTAATATTCTTATCTCGACTAGCCGTCGCCACATATTGTCCGTCCGGGTCTATTACTATTTCATTGATCGTGAAGAGATGTGCGGGCTGACTGGATAAGCATAAATAGGCGGCTTGGGTATCCCAAACTTTCAAATGCGCATCCCGCCCACCGCTAAACAACAATTCGCCATCCGGGCTATAACGTAGCGCAAACACCGAATTATCATGTGCTTTTAACAGGCTTTCTTTCACGCCAAATGTCTCCAAATCCAGGATATAAATCGCATGATCACTGGCTCCCACGGCTAGTTCATTCCGTTGTGGACAGTAGGCCAATGCACGCAAACTATGGTGACTGACCTGTAAACTCTCCAAGCTTTGCATTTTATGCTTATCCCATCGAGTCAACAATCCTTGCCCGCCAGCCGTATATACATAATCACCAATTTCTAAAATAGCATATACCCCTTTCTTGTGATGGGCAATATTTACGGTATTATCGGGCTCCTCCAAGTCAACCCAATGCACGCCACCATTCATATTTCCTACCACTACCTTATTTTGAGTAGATAGGTAGCAAAGAGAGAATATTTGTGTCTCTACCTTGGCCACTAATTTTCCCATTTCGGGGTTTTCTAAGTCCCAGCGAACGACCCATCCCTCTCCAGCACCCGATAAAAAGTAACGATCAGTATCCGAATGACTGAGCGCGAAAATAGAAGCATTGTGCCCAGTCAATTGAGCCAGTTTTTGTAACATATTTCAGCGATTAATCCTACAAATCTAACAGGATTATTGCCAATTAGTTTTTCTTCAGAACAATAGTTTAGAACATGTTTAAATTTTAGTAATTGGTCTGCAAATGTCCCTTTTGTGCTGATACGTCGTCTCACAAAGCGGCTTGATAGCGCTGCTATCATCCACTTTGCGATTCTAGTCTCAACAAAAAATGACAATTTCGCCGCAAAGACCAAAACTTAAACATGTTCTTAGGCTAATCCCAGTTTGATGGCATTCTTTACTAGACCGGCCGTATTTCTGGCCCCGAGTTTGGCACAAAGGTTCATTCGATGGGTTTCTACCGTACTAATGGATAAAAAAAGCGCATTAGCAATTTCTTGGTTGGTGCTTTCGGATAAAATCAACTCCAATACCTCTTTTTCTCGGCGAGTAAGTTTGGGGATGAGCTGACCATTCTTAGGTAGAGAGCGAGTAGCTTTAGCAATCAGTTTATCATTGACTTCTGCCGATAGGTATTGCCCGCCTGCATAGACGATCCGAATGGCTTGGGCCAATTCTTGTTCGGAGGTGTTTTTATATAAATATCCTTGCGCCCCATTGCGGAGCATACTAGTAATGAAACTGACCTGTCCATAGGTTGTCAGGCCAATGATCTTAATCGTTGGATATTGCTTATGGATCAATTTACACAAATCGATTCCATCCATATCCGGCAATCCAATATCGAGCAAGATGACATCCGTTTCAGCTTTTTCCAGCCACGACATCGTCTCCATTGCATTCAGTACATGCCCAACGACTTCGATATCCTTCTGTTCCCCCAATGCATTTTGTAAACCGCTAATGACGATGGGGTGATCATCCACGATGAGTAAGCGAATCATTTTTTGTCATTTAGATATAAGTAAGTAATGAAAAATAAATAACTAAGAGCTTCGACATACCTCCAAACAAGCACTTAAAGTTACGGAATTCTAGAAATCGAAAACTGGTGGTAAACCGCCATTTTTTGCATTGGAAGTTTCCCCGCTGGCCTCATAGGCAAAACTTCAGGAATTTTGTCTAGCACCATGGAACAAAAATATTTGTTGAGTAAGTAGGTAATAATAGTGTGTGTGCTGGTGAAGTTTAGCTTTTCCAGCACACTTTTATTGGGCTGGGCTTCAACCGCAATCAAAGTGCATTTTGGATTAATCCTCAAGCTCGCTTTCCCTCATCTCTTTCTGCTGAACAAAAGATAACAACTCGCACCCTACCTAAAACTTAACAAAGAAGTTGTTCAAAAAAAACTTGCATATTTCCTCCAATACGCACCATTTTGCAGTCGAAAGGAATCTCTAATGTGGTCTCTGTATGGGTTTGGAGATCACGGTTAGCGCTACAAACCAAGACCATAGTTAAAAAATCATGTTGGATGAAAAATGTAAGCACCCTCGCACTACTCGCCTTACTCCTCAGTACTTCCTGTGGAGAAAAGGAAACCGTAGTAATCAATGCCTTTGAAACACCCCTTAGAAGAGGTATTGTTATGGGATAATCTTCTCGTACAAAAATAGGTTTCGCACGATTTCATTCATTCACTCGCTAATTTTTTGCTATGAAAAACAAGGCTGCTATTTACTTATGTTTGGGTTTAATGATGACTTATGCCCCACTCTTTTCTCAAACCGAAAACGCCCCCGGGTCCATTGGTATTTCAGCTTCCGTACAAGGGGATCAATTTAGTTTTCTCGTTCCTATTTGGCTCGATGAGCACTTTTCGCTGGCACCAGCAGTAGAAATTCGCTCAGCTACGGCTATCGGAACAGAATATGGGATAGGCATCGTTCCCCGCTATTATTTTGATCGAGAAAAAGTGGCTCCCTTTATTGGAGCCCGGGCAGGAGCAATCCTTTATCAGCCTGCAAAAGTAAATGGCATTAATCCGACCAGCACGACTGACATTCTAGTTGGGGCACTTTTGGGGCAGACTATTTTTTTGATCGACATATCGCCCTTGGACTGGAGCTACAAGCCAACTTCACTATTTCAGATGAAAATTCTTTGCGATTTAACAATCCTGGGAAGACAAATTTCAATACGGCATCTGCTGTTTTTTTGAGCATCTACTTTTGATGGTTTGGGCTTAAACTTCTGAAGTTTTCGCTGCCATATCCAAGGAAACGTCAGAAGTTTGGCTTGATTTAAAAAGATCAATCACCAAGTTCCCTCTCTTATGTCCTTTCTCGACATAGCGATGAGCATCCGCTATCCCATCTAAAGGATAAGTCCGGTCAATAACAGCCTCAATTTTACCCGTCTCTATCATTTGTTTTAACTCGATGAGATTTGCTCTCCCTTCTTTGATAATCGATTTTATCGTTACATAAGTGCCCTCGTGTTTCAGGGAAGCTTTAGCTTTGGCGGAAGAGATTTTACCCACCGCATCGAAAATTACATCATAAGTTTCGCCACTTTCCGAAAAATCCTCTTGGGTATAATCAATAACCTGATCCGCTCCAATAGATTGAACCAGCTCTAGATTTCTTGTGCTGCATACCGCTGTGACTACAGCTCCAAAGTACTTAGCTATTTGTACCGCATAACTACCTACACTCCCCGAAGCACCATAAATCAAGACTTTTTGTCCGGGCTGAATATTTGCCTTTTTTAGAAAAGACAGTGCTGTAAGGCCTCCTACTGGAGCTGCCGCAGCTTGGTTAAAGGTCATATTGGTAGGTTTATGAGCTAATATTCCATCCGCGGGTACGCAGATGTACTCAGCATATGAACCTTGACTTAAACCAGTCGTTGTCCCAAAAACGTAATCCCCTTTGGCAAAACCCTGTACTTCTTCGCCAATGGCTTCAATTTCCCCCGAAAACTCATGCCCCAGTATACTTTTACGCAAGTTTTTGAATCCGAATCCAAATCTAACAATCGGCCATAGAAATAGGTAAGTTGGCAAAGTAAGTTTTCGGACAAATACATCCCCGGCGGTAACCGTCGTGGCATGTATTTTTATCAATACCTCGTCCGCTTTGGGAGTAGGTTGAGCAATGGATTTGAGTTGAAGACCATCCGCTGATCCATAAGTTGTGCAAACTACTGCTTTCATGTCCTATCTATTTAAATGGTTTATAGTAAAGAGGTAAGTGTTTGATCCTCTGTTTTACAAACCAAAGGTAGGGGCATATAGTCCTGCAATCGTTCCGGTTTTGAAATCCGAACCTCCTACTTTTTCGCTACTTCCTTCCAATAAGCACTAGGCGTTTTACCCATCATTTTTTTAAAGAAGGTATTAAACACGGTCTTGGAATTGAAGCCACTATCGTAGGCCAAGGCAAGAATCGTCAGATGTTGTTGGTTGGGATCGGCCGCTTTCGACTTGAAAGCTTCCAGTCGATAGGTGTTGATATATTCCGAGAAGTTTTGATTAAAGCCTTCATTGAGTAATTGCGATAACTGGTTAGCTTGAATACCCAGCATTACGGCTAAGCTGCGAAGTGTCAAATCAGGATCAAGGTAGGGTTTCTCTTCTACCATTAAATGATCGAGTCGATCTCGATAGGTCTGTTGTAGTTCTTTGTTCAGTAATGCCTTTTTATATTTTCTTTTGGCAGGCTTAAAGGACGTCCCTTCTCCTATGACTTGCCGCATCAGCATCTGGAATTGGGGATGCTTTCGGAGTGGTTTCAATCCAGGTTCAATGTACTGATAAACCATCATGGGAAGTCGGCTAGTAACCCCCCGTTCGAGTAATCGGATGGCCGCTTCAGTATCGCCCAGCATAGTATGACACAATGTGAGCAGGTTGATGGCTCGTCCCAGCATATCACTTTCCAGATGGCCTTCCAGCTGCTCAATTCCTGCCCTAGCCTTCTTGGTTTCACCCAGGGCAGCATAAGCTAAAGTTATCCCTCCCAATTCTATCAGGTCACTTTCTTCGTGCCTGTCCAGGTTTTGGTAAAACGTCAAAGCCGCTTCTTTTCTTCCTAGGGCGATTAAGGCTTGTCCCCAGTATAGAGTCGATACTGTAAAATCTGATTTCAATTGAACAGCCTTTTCAAAACAGACAATAGCGGCTTCGTATTTTTCTTGGCAATACAGAATAAAACCCCGTAAATGATAATTAATTGGAGAAAAAGGATCGAGCTGCATGGCTGTTGCATTATAATTCAGTGCAGCCTCAAACTTGGCTTCCGCCACCAAGGTAGAAGCCATCGATTGATAATATTCCACCGTGGGTCGTATAGCAAAAGCTTTTCTCAGGTGTTTATAGGTAGCTGCAAAATCCCATTTTTGTAAAAAGCAGACGTAAGAAAGATGAAGTTGGCATTCTGGCAAGTTTTCATTCAACTCAATCGCTTTATCCAAGTAGGGTTGTGCCTTGGCAAAGGCTTCATGCGCGGGCATAAAACCCACTGTAGCCAGCAGCGTATACCCCAGGTGCATCCCCAAATAAGCGAGGGGGAAGGAAGGGTTTGCTTGGATGATTTCACTGAGGATACACAAGCCTTCTTCGATATCTGCTTTCGTCATCTTTAACAAATGATAACGGCTTTTCAGATAGCGTTTGTAGCTATCCACTGATACGGGAGGCGCTTCTACCAAAGAATCTTCAATGTCGAGGTGACCGATATGCTCACGCAACTTATCCGCAATGAGCAAACTGATCTCATCTTGAACAGCAAAAATATCATCTACAGATCGATCAAAGGTTTCCGACCAGAAATAGAAATCATCTGCCACATCCACTAACTGGGCTGATATTCGCATCTTATTTCCTGCCAACCGAATGCTCCCTTCCAAGATCGTGGACACATTGAGTTCCTTACCGATTTGGGCAATCGATATATTCTTATTTTTAAAGAAAAAGGAAGAAGTTCTAGAGGTTACTTTTAGGTTTTTGATTTTGGCCAAAGCATTAATAATCTCCTCAGTCATTCCATCACTAAAGTACTCATTGTCTGCCTGAGCACTCATATTGACAAAGGGGAGCACGGCAATTGTTTTTGCTTTTTGCTTTTGTTTTCCTTTCAATTCAGTGTGGAGTGGAGTTCTGATGCCTTCATTGGTAACCGAAAAAACTTCAATCGGAGCAGTGATGTTTTTCAATTCAAAAAAACCCAAAGATCGAGTTGAAATCTGGCGATGATTCTTAAGTTCATCGTTCAACTTTCCAGAAAGTAGAATAGCTCCCGCTACGCCCATGCTTTCGATACGCGAGGCCAAGTTTACGCCATCCCCGTATACCTCCGTACCATCAAAAACGATGTCCCCCATGTGGAGTCCCACTCGCAAGGGCACAGGCTCCCCTTGGCTCAAAGCCCTTTGAATCGCAATCGCACACTCCACCGCTTCTACTCCACTTTGGAAAACACTTAATGTGCCATCACCAAAATACTGCAATATCTCTCCATGATACTGCTCATGATATTGCTGAAATTCCTGTCGATGATGTGCCCTGACCTCAGCAGCAGCCTGCTCATCTTTTTGCATCAAGGCGGTATAACCTACGATATCGGTAAACATAATAGCTGCCAATCGGCGTATCTTTTCTCCTTTCATCTTGTAACAACTTTGAGCGAAGGCTTATTTGGCCGCATCCATAATTGGAGTAAATAGGCGTGCCAAGCAGTTTTGATCCACGATCAAGCCAAGATACGGACAAATCTCTGGAGAAGTTGACTAGGAAGAGTAAAATGGCGGCCAAAATCAAAATATTTATAATCAAAATGAGAATGTGAATCAAAAGCCAGTCTCTTCGCCGCTTCCGCCCTTGGTACACGAGCTCCTGCTGTGTACCTGCCAGGTGCTCGGTTTCTAACTGGCACCCCGCCACCGCCTCGCCTGCCGGGGTTGTGTAAAAAGTCTTCTTTCGCGCCCTTCAAGTCACTGTTGATATTTACAAATATGTTTTTTGAATATTTTTATTGGAGCCTTGGGTGAGGCGCCAGCTGTTGTCTGAGCAGCGATTTTTGTTTTTTTGGCAAAAAAAGGACACTTTATGCCCTTTTTTTGCCTTTGGCCTTCTTTCTGTTTGCTCTGCGGGCATAGTGCTCCGCCCAAACCCCAGTTTGTTCGCAGTAAATCTTCTTAATATTGTGAGCCAAGGCTAGTAGCTGGAATTCAATATTAACTTTATCTATCCCTCGAAGTACGAAGCGCCGGTGAGCCATATTGTATTTTATATTGGCAAATGGGGTTTCTACATCCACTGCTCGTTGTGATCGTTTAGCCAAACCTTGATCGGAAGCTAAGCGCTCCTTGACGGCTGCTTTGTAAGCTTCCAGCTTTTTACTTTTGTAGATTATACGATTAGAGCCCGGTTTAGCTTTTGGTAACCTACACTGTTCAAACAAGGGACACCCCCGGCAGCTCTGGGATTCATAGATTCGTATCTGACGATCATACCCATTAGCACTTTTCTTGATCGTTTCTTCTTTAAACAGAAGTGGTGTTTGATTAGGGCACAAGTAGTAATCCTGTTCGGCATTATAGGGCCAATTGTAGCTGGAAAAAATTTTCTTGGCTAACTGACCACTCTGCTCTTGATACCATAAAGGATATTTCACATAGGCAGTATACCCCTTGGCTTGAAGCAAATCGTAATTCTCTTCACTACCATAGCCCGCATCTGCCGTATAATCTGGGGCCCAGTTAGACGGAACCAAGTCTACCACTCGTTCTTCCAATTTCTCAACATGGGGCTTTAAGGTAGGGCTATCCGATCCATTCTGGTGCATCGTTGCATTAATAATGTACTGATCAGAGGTCGTAATTTGGACATTATATCCAGCCAGTAAACGCTCATCTTTCATTCGCAGCGCCGTGGCATCTTTATCTGTCTTTGAATACGAGTTACGATCAGCCAGTAGTTGTTCCTGGTCTTCATATTTAGCCAACTTGCTTTGCTCCTTAGACAAATGGCGATGTATTTTCTCTAGCGACTTTTTTTGCTTCTTTTCTCCTTGCTGCTCAATTAATTCATTCAATTGGGTTAAGCGGTTTTGTAAGTCAGCACTAGTTAACACCAACTCTATCTGATCCGGATTTTGATGGGACCATAAGTCCTTGTTTCCATACGTGGCATCTTCGGCTTGCTGCAAGGCCTGCCAATCTTCCAACAGTAAAGTAATCCGTTTTAAAACCGCTTCCTTGTAGCGAGCTGTATTCTTACGCCAAACAATTTTGTGCTTATTGGCATTGGCTTCCCACTTAGTACCATCTACATATAGATCATCCAGATTGACATAATCATGCTCCACTAAATACAACAGTACCGTACGGAGTACCTCATCTATCAAACCCTGCATCCGGCAAGAACGAAACTCACTCAAGGTCTTAAAACAGGGCCGTTGGCCGCCCGATAACCAAATGAAAACTAAATCCTGACGAAGCTTCTCCGCTAAAGGCCGTGAGGTATATACCTTGGTACAATAGCCGTATATCCATACTTTTATCATCATCTGGGGATGGTACGGCGGGCGACCCAGGCCACTGTAATAACGGGCCAATTCTTTCAGGTCTATCTGGTCTACTATTTCATTAATCAGCTGCGCTAAGGCATTATCCTTTACCAAATCCTTGATTTGTAAGGGTAAATCCACTACTATATCTTGGCTATAAGCCTTGAAACGAATTTCTCCTTTTTCTTTTATCTTTGTACTCATGAGCAGGGGGGGCTTTGCCTTTGGTTTTTGTCGACTCAAAGATAACTCCCTCTGCTCTGTTTTTCAATAGCCCTTTTTACACAACCCCAGCGAACATCAAATAAATTATCCCCCAGATAGCGCCTGAAAAATCAAAATCTCACTCCCTTCCTCTAATTTATCCTTCAAGTGGATTCGATCTTGAATCAACTGCCCCCCAATAAAAATATTGACATGCTTTCGCAGCGCTCCTTGTTCATCCAAGAGGTAATCACTAATACCCGGGTAACTTTGCTCAAATTGAGCGATGGCGTCCGCAACCGTATCGCCTTTCACTGCCTCATCCTTTAAGGTGGGGAAAAACCGGCGCAGCGCCCCTGTACACTTTATCGTTTGCATGATCGCTCTTTTTGCTGTCAGAAAAAAATCCTCCTGTTGTCTTGTCCTATGCGGGTTGAATTTACGGAAAAACTTATACCTTATCTGGCCATTTTTGTATTCGGCTCCGAATGTAGTCCACTATGGAAGACTCAGCTTCTCTTCAGTACTTTTGATCCACCTCAATAATAAAAGGCAGATGCGCTTGCTTTTGTTCAATTTTAAAACAACTTCGCCTAAACAAAGATGCCATCCCTACTTCAGTGCCTATTTTTTAGCGATTCACCTGAGAGGATTGTATTTTTAGGTATTAGACAATATATTCCAGACTTCAGAAGTTTCCCAAGGCAGGCCCGCGAAACTTCTGAAGTCTAGTATGAAAATAATAATCGATGAAAGAATTACTGACTATCCTATCAGACTGGACCAATAGTAACAAAACCTTCGCCACCGCCACCGTTATAAGAACCTGGGGATCATCGCCACGACCAATAGGCTCAACGATGCTCATCTCAGAAGATATGGAAATGGCAGGCTCAGTCAGTGGAGGATGCGTGGAAGGTGCCGTAGTAAAGGCATCGGTAGATTTGATTGCTGCAGGAACCAGTCAAAAGCTGGCTTATGGTGTTACGGACGAAGATGCCTGGGGAGTGGGCCTTAGTTGTGGGGGGAAAATGCAAGTATTTGCAGAACGCTTCCTGGCCTTCGATGAAAGGCCGGCAGAAAAAGCGGCATGGAAACAATTGTCAACTTGTTTAGCCGACAACAAAGCCTGCGTTTTGGTGAGTCGCCTGCAAGATGGCGAAGGTTATCATGCGGTGGTGTTACCCAATGGTGAGGTGGCAGGGCAAGGGATCAGCGAAGACTTAAAAGAAGAGGCTATACGGGCTTATAAAGAACGGAAGCATCAAATTGTAGAGGAGGGGGATGTATCTTACTTTCTACAGATTTTTGCCAGGAAGCCACAGATGTTGATTATTGGTGCAGCGCACATCACCGCTGATTTAGTCCGTCTGGCTGCCTTGTATGATTTCGAAACTATTGTCATCGATCCCCGAGGCGTATTTACACATAAGACCCAGTTTCCTCATCCGCCCGATCAATTATTTGATGAATACCCCGCTGATGTATTACCGCAGTTTACCCTCGATGCCTATACCTATGCAGTCGTATTGTCTCATGACCCCAAAATAGATGATAATGCGCTCCACTTGTTGCTGCCATCGGAAGTGGCTTATATTGGAGCTTTAGGAAGCAGTAAAAACCAGGCCAAACGGGTGAATCGTATGCGCAAAGCAGGTTTTTCTGAAGAGACTATTGCCAAAATAAAGGGCCCCATAGGTCTAGGTATTAATGCCAAGAAACCCAAAGAGATTGCCTTGAGTATTATGGCTGAAATCATCAGCGTTCAGAATGCATATTTGTAATCATTACAGGCAGAAAAATGGAGAGGCCTATTGCTTTTTAGACGTTTTTCATCGTATTTTTATAGGCAATCTGTCTATATGAAGAACATATACTACTGGACAAATACGGTTGATCAGTTGAAAGTCTAATTACATAGAATAAACCTTCCACCCTAAACTTTTAAACTCGGTTGGCGTAAAATGTCCAGTAGTATGATCACCATATAGAGACTTATGACTTTTATAGACAAAACGAAATATACACTGGGGTAAACGCATCAAAACTATGCGCCGAATTTGTGAAATGGCGAAGTAGTGAAGTAATGGCATTTTGACTAAAAACGAGCACAGGTTTATGTTTTTGATATCGAATGACTAATACAACCTCTTCACCATTTCACCTCTTCACCACTTCATTACTGCAGCTTAGCATTCTGATGCGTTTGTCCTGAAATATACACCACTTTAAAACAAGCAACCTATGCAAAATGTACTGTACCAACTTGGCGTACGGGATGACACCCTATCTGCCGAAGAAAAAAACTTTCTAGATCAAAATGGCTACCTCAACCTGGGCCAACTTTTATCTCCAGCAGAAATAGAAACGATTAAGCAACGAATTTCATTTTTGCTAGCACAAGAAGGGGAAGCGGCTGGTTCCGAATTAGCGGCTTCCGGAAATATTCGATACCCCAAGGAATTGGGCTCCGATCGCCTAGCTGACCTGGTAAATAAAGGGCAGGAATTTGATGTTTTTTACACCCATCCGAAAGTCCTAGCTGGCATTGCACATGTGGTAGGACAAGCGCTCAAACTTTCTTCCCTGAATTATCGGGCCGCCAAACCGGGCATGGGCTTGCAAGGACTACATGTGGATTGGCATGAAGCAGTCGAACCTGGAGACTACAAGGTGTGTAATTCGATCTGGCTTTTGGATGACTTTTACAAAGCCAATGGCGCCACCCGCCTCGTGCCTGGCACTCACCTAAAAGCAGAATTACCACAAAATGTAATGGAGGACCCACTGAAACAACATCCCGATGAGATTGTGATCGAAGCCCCAGCTGGAAGTGTATTTATTTTTAATTCTCATGTATGGCATGGGGGGACAACCAACACGACTGGAAATCCTCGAAAAGCCATCCATAGCTACTTCTGCCGAGGAGATCAAGGCCAACAAACAGATCAAAAAAAGTATATTTTAGAAGAAACTTTGCAGCGAATTCCCCAAGCGGCTAGAGAAGTGCTAGCCGTGTGATTTGAAAAAACTAGAACAAGCCTCCAATTCAGAGTGTTCTTTTTTCGATTTCTGTATAAACACTAGGCCTGTATTTTTTGCTAATGGGAATTCTGTCGTCAAAAATATAGCAATGATGATGTTTTATTTGTTGCGTATTATCTAGATTGACGATAAAGGAATGGTGAATTCTTTTGAAACTAGCAGGAAGGGCTTGTTCTAGCTTTTTCAAACTGTGATAGACCATGAAATGTTCGCTAGCCGTATAGAGCATGACATAGTCCTTGATGGCTTTGATATAACCGATGTCAGCATAGGCGAGTTGTCGAAAACCACCATTGGTTTTGATATATATGCTTTGCTCGGTGGCATCAAAATTAACTTTTTGATCGGGTATCGAAAACTTGTTAATAG
>Ga0209273_10003108_pt1 | contig 11830 bp, 9 predicted proteins | sample tdAd471_FD_187126 | JGI IMG/M metagenome (GOLD analysis project Ga0209273, IMG submission 187126) | Marine sediment microbial communities from the Atlantic coast under amendment with organic carbon and nitrate - tdAd47.1 (SPAdes)... | ecosystem: Environmental > Aquatic > Marine > Coastal >...
GCGCGGTAAACACCGTCGTGCTGCTCCTTTCGAGCTTCACGATCGTCATGGCGATCCGCGAGCTCCAACTCGCCCGGAAGTGGCGGGCGTTTGTCTACCTCGGCATCACCAACCTCTGCGCGATCTTCTTCCTCGTCGCGAAGATCGCTCTCGAGTACCTCCCCAAAATCCAGGACAAGAAGCTTCCCGGCGCGAACTTCTGGTACTACAACCCGCACGGCACGCACGACCACCTGTTCATGAGCGTGTACTGGATCTCGACCGCCACCCACGGCGTGCACGTTCTCATCGGCGTGCTCGTGATCTCTTGGGCCATGTACTGGACGGCTCGCGGGCGGTACGGCCCGAAGAACTTCATGTTCGTCGAGAACACCGGCCTCTACTGGCACATCGTCGACGTCATCTGGATCTTCCTGTTCCCGATGCTCTACCTCGTCTGACCCCACGTTCCGATACGACTCCTCCAGCGCGTTTCGCGGAGACCGACCCATGGCGCATGACCACGACCACCAGACCGAGAACGAGGGGCTGATGCCAAACCTCGAGCACGATGAGCACGCGCACGACGACCACGGCCACCACGTCCATGTGACGCCGTTCATGCCCATGCTGCTCGTATTCGTCGGCCTGCTCTGCCTGACCGCGCTGACGCTTTGGACGGCAAAGGCCGAGTACTTCTACGTCTCGAATTCGGTGAACCTCACCGTCGCGCTGATCATCGCCAGCTTCAAGGGCCTGCTTGTCGCGGCGTTCTTCATGCACCTCATCTACGACAAGGCCATCAACACGGTGGTCGTGGTCGCCTCGATGTTCGCCGTCGTGCTCTTCATCACGATCACCATGATCGACATCGGCACCCAGGACATGGTCGACAAGACCGAGAAGGGCGAGATCGCCGTCGGCGGCAGCGTCCAGATCCAGGTCGACGAGAGCGGTAATCGCCAGGTCACTCGCGGCGTGTACTCGCCGTTCTGGTCCGACAACCCCGGCCTGTCCATCGTCGAGCAGGCCAAGAACGACCCCGAGAACGTCAAGAAGTACAACAAGTCGCACGCCCACGATGACCACTCCGGTGACGATCACTCCGGCGACGACCACTGATCCACGCCGCCTGCTCACCGCTCGGGCCTACGATTGTCCATGGGACGCATCGCCGCCATCCTGCTCACCGCTTCAGTGCTCGGCCTCCTGGCCAGCGGCTGGTTCATGATGGGCAAGCTCAGCAGCCGTGAGATCGATCTCGTCTACTTCAACGATCCGGTCGACGAAACCGATTTCATCTTTGAGGACCATGCGGTCACGATCGAGCGGACGCCGGTCAGCGCCGACTCCAACGCGTTCGGTGCGGAGCGCGCGCTGCGTGTGACCTACCGCGACACCCTCGTCGATTTTCCGATCGTCACGACCGACAATGAGCTTTTGCCCGGGCTCGTGGGCGTCAAGGACTGGTTCCGCGTGCTCCCGATGGTGACCGGCGCGAGGAGCGCCGAAGACGCCGCGGCCAGACTCCAGTCCGGCGACCTGAGGCCCCGGATGATCGTCGCCGCCCGGTATCCCGCCGAGGGCTTCGACACCGAGAGCTGGGGCTTGGTTCGGCGCAGCGAGTGGGGGTACTGGCTCGCCGAGCTCCACCCCGAGACCGACCCGGCGATCACCGTGGTCAAGAAGAGCTATCGCGAGCTCGACGCGCTGCACACGCCCAGCAAGTACACGCCCGACGAGATGATCCCCACGCCCGAACAGCGCAGCCGCGACCTGTGGCAGCACTACGCGATGCAGCAGATCACGCCCAGCCAGTTCTTCCGCGCCAAGGACAAGAACCTCGACTCGGCTCTGAACGCCATGGGCTGGACCTGGCCCGCCGCCGGAGTCAGCGGCCTGGGCATCATGGTGAGTCTGGCCATGCTCGGCATGGCCCGCGTGGGGAACCGGACGGAACTGTGAGAACCCGTTTCCGTATAGGCCTTCGCGTGGCGGACCGGGTCGCCGCGTGAAGTTCGGATCGGAAGGGTTCCATGCCGCACGTGTCTTTTGTCTCGATGTCGGGTTTTCGGGTCCGTGAAGCCGAACTCGCCGAAATCGGGATGACGCTTCCGGGGCTGCGGTCCCGCGCGAAGGCGATCGCGGCCTTGCCTCCGCTCGGGCTCCTGACGCTTGCCGGTCTGACCCCCGGAAACTGGTCCACCTCGCTCCACGAAGCGCCAGCGCTGGATGATGCCCTGATCCAACGCATTGTCTCAGAGCGTCCAACGCTCGTTGCTGTTTCTGCCCTCACCGCTTCGATCCTCGAGGCCTACGCATTGTCCGATGCGCTGCGCAGGGAAGGTGTGCAGGTCGTCATCGGCGGGTTGCACGCCACATCCTGCCCCGACGAAGCGGTTCAGCACGCCGATGCGGTCGTCATCGGCGACGGCGAACCCGTCTGGAATCAGGTGCTTTCGGATGCCGAAGCACGCCGGTTGCGTCCGTCCTACCGAAGCGATGCGCCCTTCGATCTTGCCGAGGCACCGCTCCCTCGCTTTGATCTGCTCGGCGAATCGGAGCGTCCCCGCTACACGTTGCAGGCCACTCGCGGCTGCCCGTTTTCCTGCGACTTCTGCGCCGCGAGCCGTCTGCTCGGGCCGTTTCGGACCAAGCCGGGCGCACGGATCCGGGCAGAACTCGACGCGATACGAGCGATGGATGCCAGACCGTTCATCGAACTCGCCGACGACAACACGTTCGCACGAGGGGAGCCGCACGACGAGATGCTCGATGTCTTCGCGGAGTCCGACGCGCGCTGGTTCACGGAAGCCGATTGGCGCCTCGGCGAGAATCCGGGCGTGCTCGACCGGCTCGCCTCGTCCGGGTGCGTGCAGGTGCTCGTCGGGCTTGAGTCGCTCGTGCACCAGCACAGTGGTATGGGGGCCAAGCGGACTTCGATGGACCGGATGATGGATTCGGTGCGAGCGATTCAGGAGGCGGGCATTGCCGTCATCGGCTGCTACATCGTCGGCAGCGACGGCGAGACACCCGAGACCATCGATCGCCTGCGGGCGTTTCTCCAGAGCGATCCGTGCGCCGATGCGCAGGTCACGATCCAAACGCCGTTCCCGGGAACGGCCCTCCGGCGTCGCCTCGCTTCGGAGAACCGGCTGCTCCCCGAAACCGACTGGTCTCACCACACGCTGTTCGATGTCACCTACCGGCCCGACCACATGAGTCCGCGGGAGCTGCAGTCTGGCTTCACCGGACTGCTCAAACACGCGTTCTCAGCGGCTGAGACCGCTCGTCGGCGCGCGATCCGACGCGAGACGTGGAAACGCAATCCTTCGCTGGCCGGGGAGGCACAGATATGAAAATCTCGCTGCTCCCGCGGTTCCTTTTGGGTGATCGCGAAGCGATCCTCGAACTCGCCGCGTCGAGGTGGACCATCCTGATCGGTGCGATCTTCGTCGTCTCGGCGGGGTTCGCCCGGGAGTACGACGGCGAAGACCTGATCAACGAGCCGTGGCACGCCCTCCGCCCGCTGGGTGCGTCGCTTGCCTCGGGCACGACGCTGTTCCTGCTCGTCCACTGCGCGATCATGCTCCGGAGTGCAAAGGCGGACCGGAAACCGCCGCGAATCGACAAGTCGTATGTGATCTTCCTCGGGCTGTTCTGGATGACCGCGCCGATGGCCTGGCTCTACGCCATCCCGTACGAGCGATTCATGTCGCCGGTCGACGCGATCGGCGTGAACCTCTGCACACTCGCCCTCGTCGCGGCGTGGCGGGTCGCCCTCATCACACGGGTGATCAGCGTGATCTACGGCGTGCGCGCCGCCCCCGTGTTCTTCATCGTCATGCTCTTCGCCGATGCCGTCGTGTTCACCGTCGTGACGATGGTGCCGACACCGGTCATCGACGTCATGGGCGGCATCCGGCACACGGACCGCGACGCGCTCATCGCCTCGGTCACGTTCACGCTGGTGGTCCTGTCCGTCCTGACCGCACCGATCTGGATCCTCGGTTCGCTCGTCGCGGTCGGCTGGCTCAGGCCCGACTGGCGTGTCGAGCGGTCCGATTCGTCGAGCCCGCGTTCACTGCTGATCCTCGCCATCGCGTCGGTGCTCGCGTTCCTCCCCGCGATGGTCGTCACGCAGCCGGAGCAGGTCAACCGTCGCAAGGCCGAGTCGATGATGCTCCGCGGCGATGTGGCATCGGCCTTCGACTTCATGTCCGCCCGGTCTGCCTCGGATTTCCCGCCGCAGTGGAACCCGCCTCCGAAACTCGGCTACCGGGAACGCGAACCGGAACTGACCGAAGTCAGGCGCGTGATGGAAGCCGAGTGGCCGGCGGAGTGGGTCGCGTCAATCTATCTGGAGAAGATGGGGCGATTCCTGAAGCAGGACCTGCTGTACATCGGCGGCTCGTTGAGCTGGGCTCAGGTCGCCGATCGCTACGAGCAGAGGGGGGACGAACAGCTCACCGAGGATCAACGCGCCATCGTCCAAATGCTCAGAGACCGGGACGAATCGCTCACCCAGACAGACCGCGATGCGCTCGACCGACTGATCCGCCTTGAGGCCGGAGGTGCCGAGGCGAGTGGCGACGCACCATCGGACGGCACCTGAGCGCCCCGTACCCGCTGCTCCCTGCGTACACTTGGCTCCACTCGCCTCCCGGAGCCCTCCTTGACCTCGACCACCACGACAGCCCCCGACATGCTCGGGAAGCCTATCCCGCCGGATGTTCCTGCCGGCGTCGCCACGCGCGCCCGCAAGCGGTACTCGCTGCTGTCGTTCTCCCACGCCTTTATCGACGTCTTCCCGATCTTCTTCGTGGTGCTCATGCTCCCCCTTCGCGAGAAGCTGGGGCTGACGCCGGGGCAGGTGCAGATCGTCTACATGATCACCCCGATCTTCAGCGGCCTGTTCCAGCCGCTGTTCGCGTGGATCAGCGACAAGTACAACACCCGGGCCTTCTGCCCGCTGGGCATCCTGCTGGGTTCGGTCTGCATCGGGAGCATCGGCTTCGCCCAGTCCTTCGAGCAGCTCATCGCTCTGCAGATCGTCGGCGTGCTCGCGACGGGCTTCTACCACCCGATCTCCACCGCCCTGGCTGGCCAGACCGGGGCCCGGGGTTTCCGGCACGGTCGGGCGTTCGCGGTGGGCATGTTCATCGCCGCGGGCATGGCCGGGCAGACCGCCAGTTCGCTGGTGACGCCGAGCATCACCGAGTCCCTCGGTCTGGAGGCGCTGGTCTGGCTGGTGCCGCCGGGCATCCTGCTGGCAATCGCGATGCACCTGGTCGTCCGCAAGATCCCGCACCGGGCCGACCACGCGTCGATCCGCGTCTTCAGCGTCGAGCCGGGCGAGCGGCGCAAGCGGTGGGGGATGGTGGCGTCGCTGACGGTCCAGAACGCCCTGCGCTTCACGGTCAACGTTGGCATGTTCGCGCTGTTCAATGTGTGGGCCGAGTCAAAGATCCGCGATGCCGATCGGGCGTCGGTGCTGTCGGGCGAACTGATCGCCTGCTCGACGCTGGGCATGGGCATCGGCGTGATCCTGGCCGGGCGACTGGTCAAGAGAGGTCACGAGCGGCGCGCGCTGGTGTGGATGTCCGCCGTGGGCGCGATCGCCATCGGGGCGCTGGGCTTCGTGGGCGACGCGGTCTGGGCCGGCTCGGTCGGCGATGCCGATCCCTCGACGCGATCCCTGATCGGCCTGATGCCCCTGTACCTGCTGGCGGTAGCCGCTCCGCTGGGCTACTTCGCCACCTTCCCGATCACCGCCTCGCTGGGCCAGCGGCTGCTCCCCGGGCACACCAGCATCGCCACGAGCCTGCTGATGGGTGTCGGCTGGGCGGTCAGCGCGAGCCACGCCCTGCTGGCTCCGTGGCTGCTGGGGGCCGACCTCAACTCGGCCTACCTGCTCCCGGCCCGGGACATCTCGATGGCCTTCGTCGGCTTCGCCGCCCTGATCGTCGTCGCCGGCGTGTTGGCGGCGTGCATGCGACCCAGCGTCATCCGATCGGTCGCGGAGGACCACTGATCCCCGCGTCCGGATGCGTTATCCTCCGACCGGAGGCACCCGATGCAGCAGTACCACGACCTGCTCCAGCTCGTTCTCGACACCGGCATCCGCAAGGAAGACCGCACCGGCACGGGCACGCTCTCGGTCTTCGGCCACCAGATGCGCTTCAACCTCGATGAGGCCACCGGGGGCGGGTTCCCCCTGGTGACCACCAAGAAGGTCCACACCCGCTCGATCATCCATGAACTGCTGTGGTTCCTCAAAGGCGAAACGAACATCGCCTACCTGAGAGACAACAAGGTCACCATCTGGGACGAGTGGGCCGACGCCGCCGGCGACCTCGGCCCGGTCTACGGCAAGCAGTGGCGCTCCTGGCGCACGCCCGGCGGCGACACGATCGACCAGATCGCCGCAGTCGTCGAGCAGATCAAGCGCAACCCCGACTCGCGCCGGCTGATCGTCAGCGCGTGGAACGTGGCCGAGCTCGACCAGATGGCCCTGCCGCCGTGCCACCTGCTGTTCCAGTTCTACGTCGCCGACGGCAAGCTGAGCTGCCAGCTCTACCAGCGCTCGGCCGACCTGTTCCTCGGCGTGCCCTTCAACATCGCCAGTTACGCCATCCTGACGCACATGATCGCGCAGGTGACCGGGCTGGGCGTCGGTGATTTTGTGCACACTTTCGGCGATGCGCACATCTACACGAATCACATCGAACAGGTGAAGACCCAGCTCGAGCGCGAGCATCGACCGCTCCCGTCGCTGAGACTCAATCCCGAGGTCCGCGACCTGTTCGCCTTCACCTTCGATGACATTGCCATCGAGAACTACGACCCGCACCCGGCGATCAAGGCGCCCGTGGCGGTATGAGCGGGGGGGACGGAACGGTTCGCCGGTTGCGCAACCTGTCGATGATCGCGGCGGTGGGGGAGAACGGCGTCATCGGCAAGGACGCCGACCTGCCCTGGCGCCTGCCCGATGACCTGACCTACTTCAAGCGCGTCACGCTCGGCCACTCGATCATCATGGGGCGCAAGACCTTCGACACCATGGGCAAGCCGCTGCCCAAGCGACGGTCCATCGTGCTCACGCGCGACCTGTCCTGGGGTCAGCACGACTTTCTCAACCCCGATGCGACCGTCGGCGACGCCCCGAATCACCTCGGCGTGGTCGCCGTTCACTCGATCGATGAGGCGCTGGCCGAGGTCGAGGCCGAAGACGAGGCCTTCGTCATCGGCGGCGGGCAGATCTACGACCTGTTCCTGCCCCACGCGACCACGCTGTACATCACCCGCGTCCACGCCAGCCCGCCCGGCGACACGCGCTTCCCCGCCATCGACGGGCGCCTGTGGGAGCGGGTCTGGTCCGAGGATCACCAGGCCGACGAGCGCAACGAGCACGCGTTCACCTTCGAGAAGTGGCAGCGGCTCGTGCGGGACTGAGTTGTGATGGGTCAGCGGCGGTCAGTGAACGGCCCGGGCCGCTTCGTCGCGTGCCGCGACCGCCAGTTCGTCGCAGCGCTCGTTCTCGGCGTGGTCACTGTGCCCCTTCACCCAGTGGAAGCGGACGGTGTGCTGGTTCCGCAACTCGTCGAGTTCGCGCCAAAGCTCAGCGTTCTTGACCGGCTGCTTCGCCTTGGTCTTCCAGCCGTTTTTCTTCCAGCCTTTGATCCAAGACTCCAGCCCGTCGAGCACGTACTTGCTGTCGGAGTACAGGTCGACCACGCTCGGGCGGGTCAGGGCCTTGAGCCCTTCGATGACCGCCTGCAGCTCCATGCGGTTGTTGGTGGTTGCCGGGTCGCCTCCCGAGCCCTCCTTCTGGGAGCCCGAGGCGGCGTGCTTGAGCAGGAACGCCCAGCCGCCGGGGCCGGGGTTGCCCGAGCAGGCGCCGTCGGTGAAGAGTTCGACGGACGGGCGATTTGCTTCGGAATTGGCTTGTTCGGGCATGGCGGGCCAGTGTAGCCCCGACGGACACGCCCGATGTTCGCGTCCGATACAATCCGACTTTCGACGCCGCGTGATGCCAATTTCCGCCAGCAGGGGATGCCTTTGACGCCCGACACGATCGCCCATTCCGTTGTCGCCGTTCGACGCTTCGAGGTCCGCAGTCTGCCCTCGATCGGCGACCCGCGTGCGGATGCGCTCATCCGGGCGGCGAAGCAGCTGGACATGCATCCCGCCGAGGTCCGCTCGGCCAAGGTCTACCTCATCGAGGCCGATCTCGACGAGGCGGCCTGCGATCGCATCCTGAACAGTCTTCTGGCCGACCCGGCGCGCGAGACCGGCCTGCTGGGCGCGATGCCCGCCGACCCGCGCAGCGAGGTGGTCGAGGTCGCGCCGCTCCCGGGTGTGATGGACCCCGCCGCCGCGACGGTGACCGAGGCGGTGCGCGACCTGCTCGGGCTCGCAGCAGACTTCCCGGTCGCGGTGTCCACCGGGATGCGCTACGACATCACCGGGCTGACCCACGACCAGACCGACGAACTCGCCCGGCGCGTGCTGTACAACCCGGTCATCGAGCAGGTCCATCGCACACCGTGGACCCCCGAGCGATTCCCCGAGGCCCGCTCCGCTGACCAGACGCTCAAGCACGTTGAGATCACCACGCTCGACGACGATGCGCTCAGGCGCCTCTCACGCGAGGGCCACCTGTTCCTCTCGCTCGACGAGATGCGCGCGATCCAGCAGTGGTACACCGATGCCGGGCGCGAGCCGACCGACATCGAACTCGAAACGCTCGCGCAGACCTGGTCCGAGCACTGCGTGCACAAGACGCTCAAGTCCGGCGTGCGCTACCACTCGTCGATGGCCAGCGACCCGATCGACTGGAGCGCGCGGCGCGCACCGGGCGTGACCGTCGAGGACGACGGCACGGTCCGCATCGACAACCTGCTCAAGTCCACCGTCGCCGCGGCGACCTTCGAACTCATCGACGAGGGCGTGGACTGGACGCTCAGCGTGTTCCACGACAACTCGGGCGTGGTGAAGTTCACCGACGACACCGCGGTGTGCATCAAGGTCGAGACCCACAACCGCCCCTCGGCCATCGAGCCGTACGGCGGTGCGGCGACCGGCATCGGGGGGTGCATCCGCGACATCATCGGCACCGGCCTCGCCGCCAAACCCATCGCGGCGACCGACGTTTTCTGCGTCGCCCACCCCGACCAGCTCACGCTCCCGCCCGGCGTCATCCATCCGCGCCAGATCCTCACGCGCGTTGTCGACGGCGTGCGCGACTACGGTAACCGGATGGGCATCCCGACCATCAACGGCGCGGTCTACTTCGACGACCGCTACATCGGCAACCCGCTGGTGTTCTGCGGCTGCATCGGTACGCTCCCGACCGAACTCTCCGGAGGCGACGGCAACGCCAGCGCGAAACCCGGCGACCTCATCGTCGCCCTCGGCGGGCGCACCGGCAAGGACGGCATCCACGGCGCGACATTCTCCAGCGCCGAACTCACCGACACCCACGCCGACGAGTTCTCCCACGCCGTGCAGATCGGCAACGCCATCGAGGAGAAGCGCACGCTCGACGCGATCATGCGGGCGCGCAGCGAACACGGCAAGCCGCTGTTCAGCGCCATCACTGACTGCGGCGCCGGCGGCTTCTCGAGCGCGATCGGCGAGATGGGCGAGAAGGTCGGCGCCGAGGTCGATCTCGACAAGGCCCCGCTGAAGTACGCCGGGCTGCGCTACGACGAGATCTGGATCTCCGAGAGCCAAGAACGCATGGTGCTGGCGGTGCCTCAGGCCAATCTCGACACGTTGCAGCGGATCTGCGACGAGGAGGGCGTCGAGCTTTCGGTGCTCGGCAAGTTTGGGTCGAAGGATGACGAGGGCGAGGCGCAGCTCGTGCTCCGCTTCGAAGGCAACGAAGTCGGGCGCATGACGATGCACTTCCTGCACGAGGGCATCCCCATGCCGGTGCGTGAAGCGTCGTGGACGGCGCCCGAGGGTCGCCAGCTCCAGCCCGCCGCGCGTGTGGACAATGACGAGTTGCTGCTCAAGCTGCTGTCGCACCCCAACCTCGCCAGCAAGCGCTGGATCATCCGCCAGTACGACCACGAGGTGCAGGGCAACACGCTCCTCAAGCCCCTGGTTGGCCCCGGTGGCGACGGCCCCGGCGACGCCGCGGTCATCCAGCCCGTGCCCGAGTCCGAGCAGGGTCTGGCGATTTCCTGCGGGTTGCAGACGAACCTCGGCACGCCCGATGTCGCCGGGGGCGATCCGTACACCATGACGCTCAGCGCGATCGACGAGTGCGTGCGCAACCTCGTGTGCGTCGGCACCGATCCGGACCGCATCGCGATCCTCGACAACTTCTGCTGGCCGAGCTGCGACCGCCCCCAGAACATGGGCGCGCTCACCCGCTGCGCCATCGCGTGCTACGACGGCGCCAAGGCCTATCGCACGCCCTTCGTCTCGGGCAAGGACTCGCTCAACAACCAGTTCCGCTACAAGGACCCCTCCGGCAACGAGGTGCTCGTCGAGATCCCGCCGACGCTGCTCGTCACGGGCATGGGCGTGGCGCCGTCGGTCGATCGGCTGGTGACGATGGACATGAAGGCGTCTTCGCCCGGCTCCGAACCCGATGAGCTCGTCCTGATCGGCCTGCCCGACGAGTCCGTGGCCCCGCACGCCGTGTCGATGACCGGCTCGCACGCCGACCTGCTGCTCGGGCGCTCCTCGACGGAGCCGCTGGTCCCAGTCGACCTCGAGCTCGGTCCCAAAGCAGCACGATTCGTCGCCGACCTGATCGGGTCGGGCGAGGTCCGCGCTGCGCACGACTGCTCGGAAGGCGGCCTGCTCGCGTGCGTTGCCGAGATGCTTTTGGCCTCGTTCGACCCGAACCGTGCCTCCCCGGGCGCGGGTCTGTTCATCGATCGCCTGATGAACGGCGCAACCGAGGAACAGCGTCGTCGCCTGCTGTTCGGCGAGGGGCCGTCGCGCTACGTGCTGCAGGTCGGACCCGGCGAGTCCACCGCGATCGCCGACCGGGCCAGGGCCTTGGGCCTCGGCGCGGAGCCGATCGGCATCGTCACCGACGACGCCCAACTCGATGTGTTCGATTCGCTCAAGTCCACGCTCCTGTCCGTCGGCGTCGCCGACTGCCTCGCAGCGTTCACCAAGCCGCTGGACTGGTAAGGAGATCGTCCCGTGACCCACAGCGATCGACCCAAGGCCCTGATCATCCGCACCGCCGGCACCAACTGCGATGCCGAGCTGTGTCGCGCCTTCGAACTCGCCGGCGCGCAGGCCGAGCTCGTGCACCTCAGCGCCCTCGTTGCTGACCCGAGCCGGATCGACGCCTACCAGCTCATCGGCTTCCCCGGCGGCTTCTCCCACGGCGACGACATCGGTGCCGGGCGCGTCATGGCGATGAAGATCCGCGAACGCCTGTACCCCGCGCTCGCCGAGGCCGCCCGACGAGGCGTCGCGATGATCGGCGTGTGCAACGGCTTCCAGGTGCTCACCCAGACCGGCCTGCTCCCCGGCCCGCGCCCGGGCGAAGACTGGCCCGACCAGCCCGCTCCGAACGCCGTTACGCTCGCCGACAATTCTTCGGGCCGCTTTGTCGACACATGGGTCGGTGTGCAAGCGAATCCCGACAGCCCTTGCGTCTGGACCGCTCATCTCCGCGACGAAAAGCCGAACCCCGACCTGCACCAGCTGCCCGTCGCCCACGGCGAGGGGCGCTTCGTCGCGCCGACGCCCGAGATCATCGCGGCGCGTGCGGCGCGCATCTGGAAAAGCTTTTCGAGCCGGCCCTGGTTGCGCTTGCGCCGCGCGGTCACCCCGCGTTCGAGCCAGTGCGCCTCGATCTTGAGCTTGGCGT
>Ga0209273_10003109_pt1 | contig 11828 bp, 10 predicted proteins | sample tdAd471_FD_187126 | JGI IMG/M metagenome (GOLD analysis project Ga0209273, IMG submission 187126) | Marine sediment microbial communities from the Atlantic coast under amendment with organic carbon and nitrate - tdAd47.1 (SPAdes)... | ecosystem: Environmental > Aquatic > Marine > Coastal >...
ACCACCGTGCATCTGCGCTTCCAGACGAACACGCGGCTTACGGCGCACATACAGGGCGCCAACGCCCTTGGGACCATAAATCTTGTGGGCAGAGAACGACATCAGGTCGACTTTCAGGGTCTGCAGATCAATGGGCACCTTACCGGCACTCTGCGCAGCATCCACATGGAAAATAATCTTACGCTGGCGGCAAAGTTCGCCAATGGCTTCGATATCCTGGATGACGCCTATTTCGTTATTGACATGCATAACACTCACCAGAACGGTGTCGTCACGCAAGGCCTGTTTGAATTTTTCCAGATCCAGCAGACCACTGGGTTCGGGGTCCAGGTAGGTGACTTCATAACCTTCACGCTCGAGCTGGCGACAGGAATCAAGTACCGCCTTGTGTTCGGTCTTGAGGGTAACGATGTGCTTGCCGTTTTTCTTGTAGAAGTGGGCGGCACCTTTAATGGCAAGATTATCCGACTCGGTAGCACCGCTGGTCCAGATAATTTCCCTGGCATCAGCATTGACCAGGGCAGCAACATTACGGCGCGCTTCTTCCACAGCCTCATCAGCCTGCCAGCCAAATACGTGCGAACGCGAAGCCGGATTCCCGAATTGCCCCTGCGGGGTCAAATAGGTGCACATCCTTTCCGCCACTCGAGGATCAACCGGCGTGGTCGCCGAATAATCGAGATAGATCGGTGTCTTTACATTCATATCCAATACACCTGCTTAATAGTCAAAACCGCCTCACCAGCCAGCCGCCAGGCTGGCCTTCTGTACCCATTTCACCTGCTGCCCGAGAGCGGTCAGCAGGATATCGATATCCGCTTCCGTAGTGTCCCTGCCAAGGCTGATGCGTATCGCACCGCGGGCCGATTCGGCATCCACGCCCATCGCCATCAACACGTGGCTTGGTCCGCTCTTGCCACTGGAACAGGCTGAGCCACTGGAAACCGCGATACCGGCCCGGTCGAGCTGCATCAACAGGGTCTCGCCATCGATACCTGCGATTGCCAGCTGAACCGTATTGGGCAAGCGTTCGGCGTGTTCGGCAAAAACGCTGATCTCCGGGTAGCGGGCCAGCCCTGTTTCCAGGCGATCGCGCCACCGTCTGGTGTGTGCAACACGCTCTGCCAGCTGCATTTTGGCCAACTCCGCCGCCACACCAAAACCCACGATGCCGGCGACATTCTCGGTACCGGCACGGAAGCCTCTTTCCTGTCCACCGCCGACCATCAGCGGCGCTAATTCCAGCGATTTATCGACAATTAACGCACCCACACCTTTGGGTCCGTAGATTTTGTGTGCCGATAATGTCATGAGTTGCACACCACTGGATTCGAAATCCAGCGCCATTTTAGCGGCCGCCTGGATCGCATCGCTATGCAATACAGCGCCGACGGATCGCGCCGATCCAGCCAGTCCGGCGACGTCCTGAATAACGCCGGTTTCATTATTGGCTGTCATCACCGACACCAGGCGGGTGTCCCGATACAGCTTTGCAATCAGCGCCTCGGATGTAACACGGCAGCGACCATCAACCTCAATCAGATCCAGCTGCCAGCCCTGGGCAGTCAACGCCCTCGCCGGTTCCAGCACCGAGGGGTGTTCGATGCCGCTGACGGCCAGTCTTCCAGGTTGCCGTCCCCAGCTTACCGCGTGTAACGCCAGGTTATTCGCCTCGGTACCGCCGCTGGTAAATATCACCTGGCTGGCATGCGCGCCCACCAACGCCGCAACCTGTTCGCGGGCGGTATCGATCCTGGCACGCGCCTCACGACCAAACTGATGGGTACTGGATGGATTGCCCGCCATGCCGGATAAACAATCTGTCATCGCATCCAGCACACGGGCGTCCAACGGCGTACTGGCGTTGTAATCCAGATAGAGTTTCACTGGGATAACCTCACCGGGTCAGGCGGTATCGGCGGCCCTGCCGGTTGGCGCCAGATTGACCGCGATGCCCTGCCTCGCGGCATCTTTCAATGCGGTTTGCTTGGCCCGCCCCTGTTCTACTAATTGCCCAAGCGAAATCTCGCTCAGAAACACATGAATCTGATCGCTCAGTTCGGTCCAGAGGTCATGGGTGAGGCAGCGTCTGCCGTCATGACAATCACCTCGTCCGCCACAACGGGTAGCATCGACACTTTCATCAACCGCCGTGACCACCGCCGCTACCGGTATTTCGGATGCCGAGCGGCTGAGCGAATAACCGCCGCCGGGTCCGCGGGTACTGGCGACCAGCCCGTGTTTACGCAGCCGGGTGAATAATTGTTCCAGATAGGACAGGGAAATACCCTGGCGTTCGGAAATGGCCGCCAGTGTGACCGGCCCATTTCCGGCGTGTAACGCCAGGTCCAACATTGCAGTGACCGCGTAACGGCCTTTGCTGGTCAATTTCATGCCACCCCGTCCTGATTAAACTCTCGAAAAGCCCGCTCAAAATGCCATAACTGAGTAAAACAGTCAAGAATTATCCGGGTTGGATTTTAAAGGTTTTTCCGATTCCTCGCCGGTTTCAATAGCTTCCGTCTTGCAAGCATTTTCCAGCTCGCAAGCCTCCAGGTCAGGCAGCCGTAAATCGTCAACATCAACCCCCAGGCCCTTCAAACCCCGACACATTTCCTCCAGCCGTTTATCCATAACGTGAATATGGTCCAGCATATTATTGATGGCGTTGGCCACCGGGTCAGGCGCATCCTGGGTACTGCCGTAGGCGTCAAACCCCATTTTCCTGGCAATCGCCTCGCGGCGTTCGTCCTGGCGGGTTTTACTGCCACCGACGACGCGGCCGGGCACACCCACCACAGTTGCACCGGCCGGAACATCCTTCAGCACCACCGAATTGGAACCAATACGCACATCGTCTCCGATCAGAATCGGCCCCAGCACCTTGGCTCCGGCACCAATGACAACGTCACAACCCAGGGTCGGGTGGCGTTTGCCTTTTTCCCAGCTGGTACCACCCAGGGTGACACCGTGATACAGCGTACAGTCGTCACCAATCTCGGCGGTTTCACCAATGACCACACCCATCCCGTGGTCGATAAAAAAGCGCCGCCCGATTTTCGCGCCAGGATGAATCTCGATACCGGTGAGCCAGCGCGCCAGGTTGGAAATAATCCGTGCCAGCCAGGGCAAGCCGATACGTGACAAGGCATGGCTTAACCGATGCGCCATCACCGCGTGAAAACCCGGGTAGGTCGTAATGATCTCAAAGCGGTTACGGGCCGCCGGATCGCGGTCGAATACACAGTCGAGATCTTCGCGCAATCGCTCCCACATAGTGTCACCTTAAATTTACTGAGTTATGGATACTATACAGGCTGAAGGCGACGATTTCGCAGTACAGTACGTGCTATTTGCGCCGATTGTGCAAGCGCGGGTTTGCCGTCGCAAAGGGCACAAAGGCCACCAGCAGGTATTTCAATTATCAGTGATTAACCTGTTTATCCGCGGTATTCCCGGCTAACAGGTCTTGACCTGCAAACCCGGGCCTTCACTGAGCCGAGTGGGTAAAGCCCCTACCGGTTTTCACCTGCACTTTTTATTCGTTGCGGTCAGAATTCCACGCAGGATGTTTATCTCGTTTTGATCGGGCCGGGTACGCCCGAACAGACGGCGTAGCCGCCGCATGAGCTGTTTTGGATTTGCCGGATCAAGAAACTCCAACTCCACCAGGGTCTCCTCAAGATGGTCGTAGAAATGTTCCATCTGTTGGGCTGTTGCGTAGTCAATCGCTGTCTGACCGGTATTCGCCCCGTGCCCGGCGAGCAACCTCAGTTCGTAAACGATGATCTGTACGGCGGCCGCGATATTCAGCGAGGAATATTCCGGATTGCTTGGAATCTGCACCAGGTAGTGGCAGCGGTCCAGTTCTTCGTTGCTCAGTCCGGTGCGTTCCCGGCCAAACAAAATGGCCACCGCTTTAGCATCGGGCTGATCATAGACCAGCTTTGCACAAGCACGCGGGTCGAGCATGGGCACCGGTAAACTGCGACTGCGGGCGCTGGCACCGATCACCAGGACTGCATCGGCAATTGCTTCATCCAGGGTGCCGTAACAACGCGCCCGGGCCAGCAGGTCATCGGCACCTGAGGCGCGGGCGGTGGCTTCTGCACTGGGATAACGCTGGGGATCAACCAGGCACAATTCACTCAATCCCATGTTTTTCATGGCTCGGGCTGCCGCGCCGATATTGCCGGGGTGGCTGGTGTTGACGAGTACAATACGGGGTTGCTTCATGGCTCTTTCGGCACACATCGGGGGTAACACCGGCGGCAACTAGACACGTTGAAACGAAAACGGTATCGCTGCACCGAGTTCGGACAATCCAGCCGCCAGCATCACCAGCCGGTCAAAACCGATCGAGACGCCGGAACACGCGGGCAACCCGGATTGCAACGCGGCGACGAGGTGTTCGTCATAGTCGATGGCTGGCTGTCCTGACTGTTCACGAATCCTGTTTTCGTTTTTAAAACGCTGGCGCTGTTGCCCGGCATCCACCAGTTCGTGAAAGCCATTGGCCAGTTCGACACCATTGAAAAAAAGTTCGAAACGTTCCGCCACCGCCAGCGAGTCTTCGCGTATACGCGCTAATGCCGCCTGGCTCGGCGGGTAGTCAACGACAAACAACACCTGATCGGCGAATCGTGGTTCAAGCCAGTGCGTCACCAGAAGATCCAGCCAGGGATCCAGTTCAGCGTCATCCATACCGGCCGGCACGGACGCGAGCTGCTGCTCGGCGAAGCGCCGAAATGCCGCCACGCTGTCGGACCAGGGATCGAGACCCGTCGCGTCCAGGAACCACTGCCGGTAACTGATACGTTGCGCCGGACGGTAGTAGTCGAAAAAGCCTTCCAGGGTAAACGCCAGCAAACCATCTATCTCGTCCATCAAGGCGTGATGGTCCATGCCTGGACGGTACCATTCCAGCATCATGAACTCCGGGTTATGCTTGCGTCCAAACTCACCGTTACGAAACACGTGTACCAACTGGTAGATCGGCCCACAACCGGCTGCCAGCAGGCGCTTCATGAAGAATTCCGGTGAGGTGTGCAAATACAGCGGCAAACCGTCGGCACTGTGCGGCCCCCGATAACTACTGCGAAATGACTCAATGGCAGGGTCGGTACACCCGAAACGGGACAATCCCGGCGTATCGACTTCCAACACCTCTTTTTGCGCAAAAAAAGAGCGAATACGCGCCAGCAAAGTGGCGCGTATTTTAATCACTTCGAGACTGGCACCGGGCCGCCAATCGTTGTTGTCGGCACTGTCAGTCTTTGGCACGGCCGACGTATTCGCCGGTTCGAGTATCGACTTTGACAACCTCATCAACATCGATAAACAGAGGCACACGCACCACTGCGCCGGTTTCCAGCGTTGCCGGTTTACCGCCACCACCGGAAGTATCACCACGAACACCGGGATCTGTTTCGGTCACCGTCAGCACCACGAAATTGGGCGTTATTACGCTGATTGGAGCGCCGTTCCAGAGGGTCAGCTGGCAGATATCCTGCTCTTTTAACCACTTGGACGCATCGGCAACGGCCGTTGCATCGGCGGCAATCTGCTCGTAGGTCTCCGGGTCCATAAAATGCCAGAATTCGCCGTCGTTATAGAGATACTGCATATCGCTTTCCATGACGTCAGCAGCCTCCACGGTTTCACCCGATTTGAAGGTACGCTCGATGACGCGCCCGGTTTTCAGGTTGCGAATCTTGACACGGTTGAAAGCCTGGCCCTTGCCGGGTTTAACAAACTCATTTTCTATAATGGAACAGGGGTCGCCATCCTGCATGATTTTCAGGCCGCCCTTGAATTCATTGGTACTATAGGTTGCCATCGAGCACCTTTTAACAGTTAATATCCGAAAATTTGGGCGCCTATGATAACCCGAAGCCTGCGGCTGCAACAGCCGCCACATTGGCAAACCCTGCTTAGCCAGGCAATTACCGAGCCGGAACAGCTGCTGCACGAGCTCAGACTGCCGCAGAGCCTGTTACCGGTCGCCGCGCGGGCATCCACCGAGTTCAAATTGCGCGTACCCCGCGGGTTTCTGGCACGCATGCGCCAAGGTGATCCTGACGACCCGCTGTTGAGACAAATCCTTCCGCTGGGCGAAGAACTCCATAGTGTGCCAGGCTACAGCACTGATCCACTGGACGAGCTGGATACAATGCCGGCAGCAGGCGTACTGCACAAGTACCGCGGAAGAGTGTTGCTGACCCTGACAGGTGCCTGTGCCATACATTGCCGGTATTGTTTCCGCCGTCATTACCCTTACAACGAAGCCAACCCGACGCGTGACCATGACAAGACGATCGACTACCTGCGTCGTCAGCCAGAGGTCAGGGAAGTCATTCTCAGCGGCGGTGACCCGTTGACCCTGTCCGACTCACGGCTGGCCGGCCTGGTATCCAGCATCGAAACCATCGCCCGGGTAAAACGCCTGAGGATTCACAGCCGGCTTCCTATCGTACTCCCGGAACGCATCGACCCATCGTTACTCGAATGGATGTCTGCGACACGGCTGCAAATCGTGCTGGTTATTCACAGTAACCATGCCAATGAGCTGGATGCGAACGTAGACCGGGCCATGAACCGGCTGCGCCAGGCGGGAGTCACCTTGTTAAATCAGTCGGTTTTGCTGCGCGGCATTAACGATCGGCCCGGCGATCTGGTTGATTTAAGCGAAAGACTGTTTGCGGCCGATGTGTTGCCATACTACCTGCACCAGTTGGACCCTGTTCAGGGTGCGGCACATTTTTCGGTGAGCGACCGGGATGCCAGACTACTGGTCGAAGAAATGCGCCGGCAATTACCCGGCTACCTGGTGCCCCGGCTGGTCCGCGAGCACCCCGGGCGGGCATCTAAAACCCCACTTTATTGATGAGTGCGCACGCCTTGGTAATCACCTGAAATGATTTCTTTATTTATCAGCCATAAATAATATTTATAATATGGGCGAACTGGGTCACCCGATAATAACAACAAGCTAACCCCTCATAGCCATTCAGTTTTTGACACTGCGGACGATAGCCCCATCGGGAAGCAGTGATGACCGGCCACAACCAGGATCTGACCTGCCGATGCAAGAACCCAGCGGACGAGACTTCCATGCAACTTTCTGTACCTAACCGAACCGCACCAAAGAGCGGATCTTTTGACAGCAATCCCGCCAGCGTTAAAGGCTGGATCGGTACACTGCCAATGGCCAACATTGGTGAAACCACCAGGCTGTTATATGAAGCCCTGATCGACCTTAATCACCAGGATATACCCCCACAACAGCGTTTAAAAACGCTGGAACTGTTACACAAGCCGGTGCATTACGTCACCGAAAACATGAAAAAACACTTTATCGGCCAGCCGTTCCCACTCGCTGACAACAACCTCAAGGTGGCACACCTGTCAAGAGAAATCACCCACACGTTAGCCACTGGCTACAAGGTGCTGGTGATGGAGCAAATTGCCGGCATCGGACGCAAGGACAAAAAGCTGCTGATTACAGCCATACATCGCTCCATCAAACTGTTGAGCCTGGTGTTGCTTAAAGCCTATCAAGTGTATGAACCCTACCCTGATTCTGTCTGGCTGGAGGTCCATTCACTGTACCGTTACGCAGAAGACAATCGCTTGCACAATAGCAAAGTGTGCAATGAGACCGCTCCGCAACGGAATACGTCCACCATCACCGACGCCTACAAGCAAATCCTGTTGCTGGCACTGGCCTGCCCCTACCGGCTTCGTCATAGCGAAGTGGAAGAAATTTATCATGCGCTGGAAGAATGGGCCCCCTGCAGCGAACTGCTGGGGGTCGGCGCAGAAGAGGACGCCCTGTTTGCAGTCAATCTGGATTCCGACCAGCCACCCAGCTACCTGGTGCTGCGGGATCGGGCCGAGATCCGCTCTACCCGGCGGCTTCTGACGACTCGAAAGATGGCGGAACAGATTCGTAAGTCACTGACAACAAAGCGCGAATCCAAGCCGGGAACACCCCGGCAGCGGATTAGAACGAACACCTTACGCCGCCTCATGCTGGCCTGGGGAATGATGCCCAAACGGCGTTCTTCACGGGTCAAGGAACACTCGCAGGTTATCGCCGCCATGGGGCTGAGCTCGATTCATTATTTTGTCAGTGGCGAAGTCGCATTCAATGACGCCTCGCTGGCACCGGGGTGCCATCCTGACCTGGGTATCGGACCCGGCATCCCCCAGTTCCAGGATCGTGCAAGCTTTCAGGCCACAACGCTCAGGGATCAGGAAGGTAAACTGCCCGACGTCTGGGAGATGAATTACCGTATCGAAGGTGAAGAACCGCCATCGCGCACCGAACGGGCGGTTGCTCGTGCCGCAATCGGTGGTCTCGCGATCGATACCACCCAGTCTGCACAGAGCTGGAAAATGGTGAACGTCAGTGCCGGTGGCTACTGCCTGTTATGGGATAACCCGGAGACAACCCGGGCACAGGTGGGTGAGTTACTCGGCATCCGCGAAGAACGCGATCCTGATACTTTTCACTGGCGCCTCGGGGTTATTCGCTGGCTGAAATTTGCCGAGAAACGCGGCCTCGAACTGGGCGTACAGATGCTGTCACCCGGCGCTGTTGGAATAGCGGCGCGACCGGACAGAAAAATCCGCGCCAAGGATGGCGACTATACACGGGGTTTATTGCTGCCGGAAATCGCAACAATCCAGCAACGGTCTACCCTGCTGCTACCCTCTCCGCCGTTCAAGGTTGGCGATACCGCCATAGCAAACTGTCACGGCAAGGACGTTCGGGTCAAACTGACCAAACTGGTTGAAAATACCGGCAGTTTCGCCCAATTTCAGTTCGAATCACTGGGTGAAATCGAACGGCGAAAACGGCGCACTCCGCTAACCATGCGCAAACCCAGGGATTTTGATGATATCTGGGACTTGCTCTAGGAGATGAGGTATTAAAACAAGGCTTTGAACATCTCCGGGTATTCAACCTCACCACCAGCCGAGAACACGCCATCCTTCAGTTCCATCGCTGTCAGCGCATCATCGGGGATCGCCAGGTTGCAACGCACCCCCCAGTCTTTCGCCGGCTTGAAACCAAAACGCTGGTAATACTCCGGGTATCCAGCCACCACAATCGCTGTGTAGCAAAGCGGTTTGGCGCGGGCGATGGCGGCTTCGATCAATTCCGAACCGATACCCCGATGCGACTGTGACGGCACCACAGACATCGGCCCCAACGCCAGTATTTCGCTGCCGCCCTGACTGCTCTTCAGCTTCACCCTGGATAACACCACGTGCCCCACCACTCGCCCATTCAGTTCCGCGACCAGCGATAAATCGGGGATAAATCCATCTGATTTACGTAATTCATCCACCAGTTGTGCTTCTGCCTCGCCCTCGAAGGCGCTCAGATTGACGACATCGATAGCGCGATAATCGTCCGCGACTTCGGCTCGTACTTTGATCGGCTGCATACTCCGTCCCCAGCTGTTTTAGAAACCACCACCAGTGGCGCCTGTTGCAGTGCATGCTAGCAGGAAATTCCTGTATGGAAAAGCAGTTACAGTTTTTCCCGGCAATGCGGCAGGTTTGATTTTCCGGGTAAAGATTCTGACCTTGGCGGCCGAAACAATGTAGGCGCATCATATGGAATCAAACAGGAGAGCACCTGGCAAATGGACAATGAACACACGTTGCAGCTGTTCATTATCGAGGAATCCCGCAACGACGCCGAAGCCTTAGCCAACGTTCTGCGTAACGCCGGTCAGGCCTCCCGGCCGACTTTTGCCGAAGACCTGGAAGACCTCAGCGCAGCCCTGGATCAACAACTGCCTGAATTGATGCTTTGCGCCATGGGTCTGGAGTCCGTATCACTGGCAGACGTTGCCGCTCTCCTGAAACAACGAGAACTCGATGTCCCGCTTATTGCCATCGCTGAATCGGCTGATGAAAAAGACGTGATAGAGGCCATGCGGCAGGGTGCTCTGGACCTGTGTTCCTACGATCAACCGGAGCATCTGCAACGGGTTGTCAAACGTGAAATGTCACAAATAAAGACCGGCCAGAGTGCACAAAACTACAAATTAAAATTCCGGGAGAGTGAAAAACGTGCACGCATGCTGATGGAAAGCTCACACGACGCCATAGCCTATGTGCACGAAGGCATGCACATCTTTGCCAACAGCTCCTACCTGGAAATGTTCGGTTTCAGCGACCTGGAGGAAATCGAAGGTACGCCCATTCTGGATATGGTGGCACCGGAGGATCACGACGAAGTCAAAGACTTCCTGCGTAATATCAGCAAGGATGGAGAACAGGAAGGCAATCTGGAAACCCATGGTATGCTGCCGGATGGTAAAAAGTTTGACGCCCAAATGGAATTCGCCCCGGCCAGTATCGACGGCGAGCCCTGTACCCAGATCATCATTCGCAACCAGGTCGGATCGAGCGCTGAACTGGAGCAGAAGCTTAAATACCTCAGTAAACAGGATGTACTGACCGGCCTGTTCAATCGCCAGTACTTCATGGAAGAACTGGAACTGGCGGTAACCGATGCTCTCAGCGGTTCCAGCAATGCGGCCGTCCTTTATATAGTCATGGACAACTTCAAACAAATCAAGGATAACCTTGGCATCGGCGCCGCCGATATGGTTATCAGTGATATCGGCAACCTGCTGCACGATCAGGCCGAGGAAAATGACATCCTCGCCCGTTTCGGCGATCACTCTTTTGCCGTGCTGCGCAGGGATTGCGATGCGCAGGTAATTCAGGCGTTGGGCGAATATCTACGCCACGTAGTTGAAGAGCATATTGCCGACGTCAAGGACCAGTCAGTCACCACCACCTGCAGCATCGGCATGAGCATTGTTGCAGAGAGCACGCCTTCCGGACACGAAGTGATTTCACGCGCTGATCTTGCCTGCGAAGTCGCGCGTTCCTCCGGTGGCAACAGAGTTCATCTGCATAATCCGGTTGTCGATGAAAAAATCGGCAAAGAACGCGACCAGCAAATGCATGCCCTCATTAAAGACGCATTGGACCACGACCAGTTCCAGCTTCTTTATCAACCCATCGTCAGCCTGCAGGGCGATGCCGGTGGGAAATACGAAGTCCTGCTACGCATGCTTAACGATGAAGGGGAATACATACTTCCTGCCCAGTTCCTGCCCATCGCCGAACAGACGGGGCAAATCACCGAGATTGACCGCTGGGTTATTCAGAACGCCATCCGCACACTGACAGAGCAGCGGGCCCAGGGCGCAGACATCCAGTTTTTCATAAAAATTTCAGCAGCGACATTGATGCACGGAGAACTGCTTAAGTACATTGGCAACTGCATGAAAGTCACTCGATTACCGGGTGATGCGCTGACCTTTGAAATCGCCGAAAAACATGCCGCCCAGCATTTGAAACACGCCAAGGTCTTCGTCAAGACCCTGCGGGAACTGCACTGCAAAACGGCACTGGAACACTTTGGCGCCGGCCCCAATTCCTTCCAGTTACTCAAACATCTGCCGGTCGATTTCCTGAAAATCGATGGTTCCTTTATCCACAACCTGGCCAGCGACACCGACAACCAGGCCATGGTCAGATCGATCCTGGCGACCGCCAATTCAATGAACAGACAGTGCATTGCCGAATACGTCCAGGATGCGCACAGTCTGGCCGTGCTCTGGCAGAGCGGCATACAGTTTATTCAGGGCAATTTCCTGCAGGAACCCAGTGAAGCGCTGGACTACGATTTTTCCAGCGAAATCGCCTGACCCGCAAGCAACCCCAATCCCTGTGGAGCGGTCTCCTGACCGCGATGGCTGACCACCCCCAATCGCGCCGAAGGGCGGCGC
>Ga0209273_10003110_pt1 | contig 11822 bp, 8 predicted proteins | sample tdAd471_FD_187126 | JGI IMG/M metagenome (GOLD analysis project Ga0209273, IMG submission 187126) | Marine sediment microbial communities from the Atlantic coast under amendment with organic carbon and nitrate - tdAd47.1 (SPAdes)... | ecosystem: Environmental > Aquatic > Marine > Coastal >...
AGTACGATGGAAATGCCGCCGAGAATCGCCGCGTGCGTTCGCTGCGCCTCGTCGACGCTCTTGCGATACGCCAGATACAACCAGAAGACCGCGTACGCCGCGCCCATGAATATGCCGATAGCGGTGGGTACGAACTGGAAATCGGTGATCGCGCGCAGCAGGTAGGCGCCGCCGAATATGAGCAGGGCGCGACCGACGTGCATCGAAGAGACTGAAACGAATCCCTCACCCAGCTTCGCCTCGGGAAACGGCTGTCCGGCTGCCGCCGCTTCCTGCGCCTCACCCTCCAGAGCACTAAGCCGCCGCTCGACACTGGCGAGCCGGGATTCGAGTTCAGCTATCCGATCTTGCATGTCGACGCCTTTAATCCAGGTTCAAAGCGTATCCAGGCGTTGCGATTGACCCTACTCCTGGTTTCTCTCTAACGACGGCACGAATTTGTTGATCATCCAGAACAGCACGAACGGCGTGGCGATCACGGTCAGCGCACCAAACACTCCCTCTTTGAATGTCTCCAGACTGTGTGGAATGACCGGGATGTGGTAATGCATGTAACCCGAGAACGACAGGGAGAACGCCTGGCCGCCGATGACGACGTTCCAGCGCATCATGAACACGCCAAACAGCACGAGCAGCAGAGCGAGCACAGTGCGCTTCATCGTGCGCCCGGGCAGGATCAACAAAATGAACGGCACAAGATTACCGAGCGTGTATTGGAGAATGAAGATATTGATGAAGTCCTTTCCGTACATGACGGAACGGAGAATGTCCCAGGACTTCATCGCCGTGTAGCCGCGGAAGATGAGATCAAGCAACTCAAGGCTGATTGCGGCGACGAGAAATCCGAGCAGGTATTTCGCCGACTTGTCGATGATGTCCGCTTCCGCACCCTTGATGGCGCTGGCTTCAATTTCCCCGCCGCGCCGACGACGCCAGAAGGCCTGCCATTCCATGATGCCGATATACGTCAGCATACAAAGGGCGATACCCGAGACGACGGCGGACATGATGAAAATGACGGGCATCAGCGGCGACATCCACAACGCGTTGGCCTTTACGGAGCCGAAAATAAATCCGGCGTAACCGTGCAGGAAACACGCCACGGGAATACCGATGGCGGCCAACACCTTCGCTGCTTTTTTGTCGACCCGCAGTGCCTCTTCGCTGATATCGAATGAGGCCATTGTCAGCACACGAAAAACATTCAACCGGAAAAAATTCACGAAACCCGGTTTACCCTTGAGTTCGTAAACCTGTTCTACGAAGTATTTGCGATAGACAAACCAGATCTCGCTCACAACGATCAGGGCATAGGCCGTAAATACGATTCCGAATGCAGCGATGGCTGACGTGAAATGCGGCGTTAGCAAAGGTTCCATGGCACGCGTGGGCTGCTGCAGATGAAGCAACAGCGGCAATGCGGCGACCGGCAGAAGTGCGAGCGAGAACACGAGCGAGAACTGTGCGATCTCCTTCAGGTCTTTTTGACCGAAGACGTGATACAGGGACGACAGAACGAACGCGCCCGCCACCAGGCCCGTCATGTACGGGTACATGACAATCTGGATGCTCCAGTAAATGAACTCGTTCGGGTATACGAAGAGCTCTTTTATAGTCCATTCGACGCCGTGAACGATGGTTTCGGTAGTCATGACATCACCTCACGTTGGCGTCGAGGCCAAGATAGAAGACATGCGGCTTCGTGCCATATTCGTCCTTGAGAACCGACACTCTTTCGGTGGTAATGATCTTGGTCACCGGGTCGTCCGGATCACGCAGATTGGCAATCTTCCGGGCTCCGAACGGGCAATTTTCGACGCATGCCGGATCCCTGCCATTGGAGATCCGGTGATAGCAGAAATTGCACTTGTCAGCGACCTTGTGTACCGGGTGGAAGAACCGGACACCGTAAGGGCACGCCATGATGCAGTAGCCACAACCAATGCACCACTTTCTGTCGACCAGTACGACGCCATCTTCCGTTTGATAGGTAGCGCCGACCGGGCAAACCTGCACGCAGGCCGGGTTGTCGCATTGATTACAAAGCTTCGGCACAAAAAATGCCTTGGTGATGTCATCGGGATCAATTTCTTCGTCGCGAATCTTGTCGCTGATGAAGCCGTCGCGGCCACCCAGCGGTGAGTCGATATGAGTTTCCCCGTCTTTGGTAACGACGTAGCGCTCCACCCATGTTCTTGTGACGGGCGCATCATACGGAATTTCGTTTTCATTCTTGCATGCCTTGACACACAAGCCACAACCAACGCATTCCCTGGTGTCGACAAGGAACGCCCATCTTGTTTTGGACTCCGCGACAATTGCCCTTGCTTCGTCAACGGTCAGTAACGTAAACGCGCTCAACGGCAACGCCGATACCAGCGTTCCGCCAACGGCCTTTTGCAGAAAATCCCTCCGGGAACAGCTCATTCGTCATCCTCCCTCGGGTCATGCGGGTTATGGCAGCTGATGCACTCACGACGTCGCTTGTGCGTGCGGTTTCTGATATTCGGCAGGTCGGCCCGCCGGCTACTTGGATATTCGAGTGACTCGTGGCACCGCAGGCAGAGTTCCCTGGTGGTATTCAGTGGCAGGTATTCAATATCATCGGGGTGGCCCGCACCGGGCCCGTGGCAGTTTTCGCACTCGATCGGTGCGTGCGGGGATGCCTGGTTTTTTTGAAAGTTTTCCTCGTGGCATTCAATGCAGGATTCTCGTCCCAGGTACTTGGCGGGAAAGTCTTTCCACTCCTGGACATTGCTGAGCCGATGATAGTTGTAGGTAAAGCTGTCCCCGTGTACCCCGAAGTCATCAGGAACCATGAACTGCCGAGCGACGAGAATCGCTGCGATCAATCCGATGGCCAGCCATAGCGGGCGCAGTACGTGCCACTTCATCTTCGCTTCTCCCGCCCCGATTGCCAGGTGTGCGAAATACTCAGGATGTTGTTTTTTCTTGTTCCCCCAAGTCTATGGATACGGAGCCACGCGCATCTCTACAATACGTAGAATCCGTAGAAGTCATGACTGTCGTGGAGGGCGTTGGCGGGTACGCCCGAATAGCCCGCGGCAGCCGCCATAATGGCGGCATTCGGGCATTTCGCGATTAATTAGTCTCTGTTAGTAAATGCCGAAGTCAGTGCCTTGCGGCGCAGGTAGGCATACACCTCGAGAAGCGGCAATTCCTTGGGGCAGATGTCGTGGCAGGCCATCATGCCGATGCAGCCGAAGACGCCGTCCTGGTTCGATACCACGTGGAACCACTCCGAATCGTCGCGCTCATCGCGAGGATCCATTGCGAAGCGCGCGACGCGATTGAGGCCGGCCGGACCAAGAAAGCCGTCATTGACGTTGGCAACGCCGCAGGATGCGACACAACAACCACATTCGATGCAGCGATCGCTCTCGTAAATCGCATCGGCCGTGTCGTCATCCATACGCGCTTCCTGCGCATCGGGATCGAAGGCTTCCTTCGCATGAATCCAGCCTTCAGTCTTTTCGACCATCTCGCGAAACCAGGTACCGGTATCGACCGAAAGATCGCCGACGAGTTTGAAGACCGGAAGTGGATGCAGACTAATGACGTCAGGTAAATCGGTCGTGAGTGTTCGACAGCCCAGTGCCGGACGGCCGTTGACCATCATGCCGCAGGAACCGCAGATCGCGGACCGACAGGCGAAATCGTACTGCAGACTGGGATCTTGCTTTTCACGAATCTCATTGAGCGCGATGAACAACGACATGTAGGGCGTTTCGTCGAGCTCATAGCTTTGCATGTGCGGCGTGGAATCCGGATCTTCCGGGTTGTAGCGGAAAATCTCGAAATGCAGGCGCCGGCCTGCCGTAGTAACTCCGCTACTCATACCGATTGCTCCCATGCGCGCCACTTGATCCGACTTCCCATCGGCTCCGTCGTGCCGAGCTTGCCGTGCTGTTCCTGTTGTCCGTCGACATCGGCGTTATAGTCATCAATCGATGTCGTCAACTCGATGCGCTCGTCGCTGCCGTAACCGCGATGTCCCGGCGGCAGGTCGATAAGGCCGACGGGCTCGTAGGTAAACTCAGGCTCTGCGCCATCTGCCTGCCAGCGCACCAGCGTACGGCTCAGCCACTCCGCGTCATTACGTAAGGGAAAGTCGGTGCGGTAATGTGCGCCGCGGCTTTCCGTTCTCGCCAGCGCACCCTGAGCCGTAACCACCGCCAGTCGCAGCATGTTCTTCAGCCGCAACGCAAATGTCAGCTCGGGGTTCATACCTGGCGCCTTCGACCGCAACGCAGCCTTGTCACAATCTTCATGCAAGGTGCGGAGATCGTTCACGCCCTGCTCGAGTTCCTCACCGGTTCTGAAAATACCCACGTTCCCGATCATCGTCTCGGCCATGGCGTCGCGTAGTTCGTAAACACCCGGACCGTCCCCTGAGCGGGTCAGCCAGTCTTCGGCGCGAGCCTCTGCGGTACGCACGGCCTCGAAGGCCAGGCCGGTCTTCGTATCCAGGGACGCTCCAGCCGCAAATTTCGCAACGTTGCGACCGACGAGGCGCCCGGCAACGATGGTTTCGGCAAGACTGTTGCCGCCGAGGCGATTGAAACCGTGCATGTCCCAGCATGCCGCTTCACCGGCCGCGAACAGGCCCGCCATGTTGTAGGCCTGGCCATCCTTGTTGACGCGTACGCCGCCCATCGAATAGTGCTGTGTCGGCCGCACAGGAATCAGGTCGTGCGCAGGATGCAGTCCGACGAAGTCGCGACAAATATCGAAGACCTCGCGCAACTTTGTCGTCACGTGTTCTTCGCCAAGGTGCCGGATGTCGAGCCAGAGATGTGGGCCGTAGGGCGTTTCCACGCCGCTGCCATCGCGCATGCGCTGCGCCATGTGCCGGGACACAACATCGCGGCTCGCGAGCTCCTGCTTTTCCGGTTCGGCTTCGACCATGAACCGGTGCAGGTCCTTGTCGAGCAGGAACCCGCCGTCGCCCCTGCAACCCTCGGTGAGCAGGATGCCGCTCGGCAACAGACCCGTTGGATGGAACTGCACGGCTTCCATGTTGCCGAGTGGTACAGCGCCGGTATTGAGCGCGATGGCCGCGCCCATACCCTCGTTGATCGTCGCGTTGGTCGTGTATTGACCGTAGATGCGGCCGTAGCCGCCCGTCGCAATCACCGTTGCCTTGGCAAGAATCGGGAAATGCTCGCCGGTACGCAGGCAGCGAGCGACGGCGCCCCAGCAGCGGGAGCCATCGTGAATCAACTCGACGGCCTCTGCGCGATCGCGAACCGTGATGCCGAGGCGGACGACTTCCTGGTCGACGGCGTAGAGTACCGCGTGCCCGGTGCCTGCTGCGGCATAACACGCACGCCACTTCGCTGTGCCGCCGAAGTCGCGGTGCATGATCAGGCCGTCGTTTTCGATACTTTCCTCGATTTCGACGCGCTCACCCTTGATGAAGTAGCTGTTCTTGCCGCCACGAACCCGCGTCCAGGGAACGCCGAAGTGTGCGAGCTCCCGTACGGCGATCGGGGCTTCTTCCGCAAAAATCCGGGCGACCTCCTGGTCGGCACCCCAGTCGGAGCCGCGTACGGTGTCCAGGAAGTGCAGCGTCGGGTTGTCACCCTCTGCCTTGACGCAATTGCCGAGTGACGCCTGCATGCCGCCCTGCGCTGCACAGCTATGGCTGCGTCGCGGTGGCACCAGCGACAGGATCAGGACATCGTGACCGGCGGCAGCCGCTTCGATGGCGGCGCGTTCACCGGCAAGACCACCGCCGATTACCAATACGTCTGTGCTGATGAGTTTGCTGCTCATAGTCCCGACCCCACGAGCAGAAACGCGAGCGGTGGTGGCAGTACGCCGGCCAGCACGAGCAGCACGATGACGCCCAGACCGAGGAAGAACCACAGCAGGAACTGTTCGATGCGGTGCATTGCGTTGCGTGACAGCCAGGAGCCAGAGCCCCACTTGATCGCCAGCCGGTACAGACCCACGCCGGCGTGAAATTCGACGCAAATCAGCAGAATTGCATAGGGTATCCACAGGCCGCTTTGCACCCGTTCCATGCTCGTGATTGCTTCGATACCTGTTCGATCCCCAAACAGTGGCGTCAGAGTATCCATGCCCAGCAGTATCAAGTGGAAACTGCCAAGTACGAGTATGGCCATGCCTGTGCGGACCTGCCAGATCCACAGCAGCGATTCAGTATGCGGGTGAAACGGCGAGAACGGGCTGGCACTCGGAATCTTCTCACGCCCGGAACGATCCAGGCCCTTACCGAGTTGCAGCATCTTCTTCCGCTCCCGCAGCTGAGCCGGAATCTTGCGGCTCGCCAGCACAGCGTGCACGAGGAACAACGTGAATATCGCCAGCACGGTCGGCTGAGCGATGTAGTAGTCCTCGAGCATTGTCGCCATCCAGTCGAAGCCACGCGCGCCCGTCAAAATCGAGCCGACGAGGATCATGTGCCCCCACATGAAGAGCGCCAGCATAAGTCCGCTGCCGCCGCTTATCAGTTCATAAGTAAGCTGACGAGATGCGGTCGTGGTCGGAAATGATGTGTTCATTCGGATCTCAGTAGCGATAGAAAGTCCGGGTCCTCTTCTTCCTCGGCGAGCACAATATGGCAATTGTCGCAATCGTCGCTGATCTGCTCGCGTTCGGCCGTTCTCATGCTGCGCTTATGGCAGCGAGCGCAGCCGTCGGATTGCTCGTGGCCGATATGGTTCGGGTACGTGTCCCACCACACTTCCATGCCCGGAAACACATTGACGGAGTAAGCATCGCCCAGTGCCTCGGCCGCGGCACTGATCGCGTCAGCCTTGCTCTCGGCAATCTCCGGATAATTCTCGGCGTAGAACTGATGCAGTCCATCACTGATGGCGGTTCGCGCATCCTCATGCGATGGATATTTCGCGTCGATGAGTCGCAAGCCTTCGCGCTTCACAAACGGCAACGACCTGTCGACGTGGCCTTCGTTGATTACGCGATCCACCTCGGTGTGCGCCGGCTGGTAGATGTGACTGGGCCGGTTGTGGCAGTCGACGCAATCCATTGTGCGCCAGATACCGCCTTCCTCTGGTGCCTTCCTGTCCGAGTAATTGGTGACCGTACCATCAGCCTGCGTGTACTCCACCTCGTAGATCTCCTCGCGCGTCTCATCCGACCGGTAGCGAATCTCCATACCCGGATTTACGTGCCAGTGAATTCCGGACGGTTCCAGGCCTTCTGCGCCGCCTACTTTCAATACCAGCGCTGTCGTCAGCTCCGTGTTGGCCTCGTCTTCCTTGTAGTGCTTGATGACCCGCAGCTTGTCGCCGACATGCTTCGTCGGCCAGTGACACTGCTCGCAGGTATCGCGCGCCGGGCGCAGATCGTGCAGCGGTGTCGGTACGGGTCGCGGATACAGATCGAACGCCACGGAAACAAGCTGCCAGGCCCCGTCCAGCTTGGACTTCACGAACCAGTCGGCGCCCGGGCCAATATGGCAGTCGGCACATGCGACACGCGAGTGCGGCGACCTCGCATGGGCAGTGTGCTCCGGTTCCATGACCGAATGGCATGCCAGGCCACAAAACTCGACCGACTCCATCACTTCGACGCCTTTGTACGTGGCGCTTGCGAGAATGATGATATTGACCATTGTTGCGCCGAGGAAAATCAGCATCCAACGGCGCGTTGTAGCGACGTTGAGATCGAAGACCGGCAGCAGTAGCGTCCCTTCACCGCCGGGCGTCTTGCGCATCTTGCGGCGCCACAGGATGACGCCGATCGGAATCAGGATCAGGCCGGTGGCGAATATCATCGGCAGGATCAGGTACGTCAGGATACCCAGGTAAGGCCCGCCCTCGAAGCCGAACTGCTCCATCGCAAACAGGCTCAAGATAAGAACAAGGGCCGCGACGGCGAGCGCCGTACCGATCAGGCTAATCGCATTACGGGTAATGGATGCAAAAAAATTCTTAAACATTGTCTGCCTCGATTCGTGTCAGTGGCCGGGTATTTTTGGTGTTTGTATCCCGGTCGAACTACGCATGATCGACCGCTCCCCAATTATCATATCAATGGCTACGCAGCGTCCAGATTATGGCAATTGCCACGGCCGAACCCGTGATCAAATTGGCGGCGTATACGTACCACAATTGCCATTTATCCGAACTCCACGTTGATACCGCAGTGGTTAATATTTGAATTGTGTCGAAGTTCATATCCGGGTTTTCCGAACCGAATTCCAGGAACCCCACCATGCGCAAGCTCCTCACCATCCTCGTCACGTGCCTGCTGCTCGGTCCCCAAGTAGCCCACGCCGAGGAAGAAAACCCCTGTAACGATTGCCACGAAGTCGATCTGGCGCCCCTCGAGAGCAGCCCTCACGGCTCGACGGAATGCCTCGACTGCCACGCCGGCGCGGACCGCAGGCACCGACGCGGACTCGATCCGGTGGACTGCGGGGAATGTCATGGCGATATTGTCGCCGAGCAAGCCGTGAGCGTGCACGGCACTGACGGCGTGCAGCGCTCCACAGACCCGGACCTCCCGACGTGCGCCGGGTGTCACGGGGACATCCACACGATGAACACCGCCGGCGAGGCATCCTCCCCGGTTCACGAAGGCCGCCAGGGAGAGACTTGCGGGGCCTGCCACGGCGCCGGACAGCCGGCACCGCCGGGCGTACGCACAATCCGTCCCATAGAGGCCTATACAGCCAGTGTGCATGCTGCTGCCGTGATCGGCGGTATTCACGGCGCAAGTTGCAGCGATTGCCATACGGCCCATTCGCCGTTGCAGGCAACGGATCCCGCCTCCTCCATCCATCGCTCGAATGTGTCAGCCACGTGCGGTTCCTGTCATGCGGAGATTACAGAGCAGTTCGACCGCAGTATTCATGGTCTGGCCGTAGTCGCCGGGGTCCTCGACTCGCCCGTTTGCACGGATTGTCACGGCGAGCACCGCATTCTGGGCGTTAGCGCGGCTGGCTCACCCGTATCGGCAACCAACATCCCGATTCGCGTTTGCGGTCCCTGCCACTCGGATTTACGCCTGGGCGAGAAATACGGCCTGCCTGCTGACCAGGTCCCGTCCTACGAAGAGAGCTTCCATGGGCTCGCTGCCCGCGGGGGCGTCCAACAGGTCGCGAATTGTGCCAGCTGTCACGGCGTGCATTACATCCTGCCCTCGAGCGATCCGGACTCTTACATCCACCCGGACAATCTTGCGAACACTTGCGGCAAGTGCCACGCCGGTGCGGGCAGCCAGTTTTCAATCGGCCCCGTTCACGTGCTGGCGGATCATACGCCCAACGTCGTCGCGCACTGGATCCGGGTCATCTACATTCCGCTGATCTGGATCACCGTCGTCGGCATGCTCCTGCACAACCTGCTTGATCTGGTCAAAAAGACTCGCGACCCGGCCCCACGATTGCGCAAGCCTCCCGAGCACTGCTCCATCAGAGAACGCCTGTCCGCGCCGTTCCGGTTTGCCCATGCGCTGGCCGCGGTTAGCTTCATGGTGCTGGTGTTCACCGGGTTTGCGCTGAAGTATCCCGAGAGTTGGTGGGCAGGCCTGCTGCTGCTCGGAGGAGATGCCGGCGAACTGCGCGGCCTGCTGCACCGTATCGCTGCCGTAGGGTTGATGGGCGCTTGCGTCTTCCATTTCGCGCATCTGGCGGTCAGTGCACGCGCCAGGCGTCAGATTGCCGCGTTCCTACCGGGCGCGGCTGACTTCAGCGAATTATTCCACCGCCTCGGCTACAACCTCGGGCGCCGCGCCGAGCCACCAGCGCCGGTACGGGTTGGCTACGTTGAGAAAGTCGAATACTGGGCAGCGTTGTGGGGTACTGCCATCACGGCGATTACGGGTCTGATCCTCTGGTTCGAGAATTTCACCCTGGCCTGGCTGCCGGGCTGGGTACCCGAGGCCGCCACTGTGCTGCATTTCCTCGAGGCGATTCTGGCCACGCTGGCCATTCTTATCTGGCACTTCTACTTCGTCATCTTCGATCCGGCCGTGTATCCGATGGATACGGCCTGGCTAACGGGTAAACCCCCCTTCTCGCGGGCAGAAGAACGCGGCGAGGTAGTCTGCGAGGACCCTGAGGAATAGCGGGATAGCTAGCTAAAAGGAGCACGCGCAGACCACAAGGTCTGCGCGTACATTCGAACTCAGCGATAACCGAACAGCATCGTGTAAACGATCAGGCCCAGCAGCACCAATCCGAAGGTCAGTGCGAACGCACCGAATATCTTCATGTTGCGCTCTTTGCGCCTCGGATACGGATCCTTAAGGTGTTGCTCGAGCTCGCCTGACTCCACCAATGCCTCGTACTCACCGGGCTTGTCGTATTTCAGCTCGTCCAAAGGCACCCGTCCGGTGAATATCACGGGGTCCATCGGGAACTTGTCGGGCCGGAAGTGCGTGTTGAAGAAGTGGATCGTGAAAATAAAGCCCACCGCGAGCAGCGCCTCGTCGCTATGGACGATCGTTGCCACGTTGACTGCCCAGCCCGGCACGAGGCGAGTGAACAGTTCCGGGAACCACAAGACCAGTCCGGTGCTGCCGATAATTGCCACACCCCAGGCTACTGCGAAGTAGTCAAATTTCTCCCAGTAGGTGTAACGGCCGTAGCTTGGACGAGCACCCAGGCCAAAGAACCACTTGATGGACTGGATGAACTCACGCAGGTCACGACCGTTGAATATGATGGAATCCGGTCCTGTGATGAGCTGCAGCCAGGTTTGCTTCGTCTTTCTCTTGAATCGAAGCACTTCCAGTATGTGCACAGTGAAAACGGTGAACAATACGACTGCAGCGACACGGTGCTGGAACCCCATGCTGTCGAATCCGCCCAGGAATCGGGACACAGCCTGTGCCCAGGCCATGTAGGAGAATTTCAATGCCATCCCCGTCAGCGCCAGCGTAAAGAAGCTGAGCATCATTACGATGTGCATTGTGCGCTGGATTGGCGTGAAGCGACGGTAGACCTTCTTAGTCCTGTCGCCGTTACGAGCCAGATCCTTGTGCGCCTGCCACTCATCCCGACTCAGCAGCAAGCGTATGACCCAGGCAAACGTATGCAACAGAGCGAAGGACAGAGTGCCCACCAGCAACGCCGTCATGCCCCAGAACGACCAGAACAGGTAGGGATAACGGTCGCGGTCGTGATGTGTCGCGTGGGTCAGGTAGCCTGCGAATTGCCGGTGTGACCCCTCGTGACACTGGCCGCAGGTCTCAACAACATTGTCGCGGCTAAGCATCGAGTCGGGGTCGGTCGGCGGAAGAATCGCGTGCGTGCCGTGACAGTCGTAGCACTTGGCGACCCCCTCTCCACCCAGGCGTGAGACTTTGCCGTGGAACGTGTCGAAGAAGGTTTCTGCCTGCTCGGCGTGACACCGGCCGCACTGTTCCATCACCAGTGTCCGGAACCCCGGTTTGTCGATGCGCGAGATCGTGTGCGAGGCATGACAATCTTCGCAAGTAGGATGCTCCGCATCGGCTTCCGGGTCATCGGAGAAGTGGATGCTGGTCCGGAATTCTTCCTCGATGCCGTGGTGGCAGACGCCACAGGTGCCGGCGATGTTCCGCGGATTGATCAGAGCGTTCGGGTCCTCCGGGGGGAGTTCGGAGTGTGCGCCGTGGCAATCAGCACATGTCGCCGTCACGACGAGACCGCTGTGTATCAGACCCCGGCCATGAACGCTGTCTTCATAGCTGCCGACGATGTCGTCCACCTCGGCGTCAATTCGTGTCGCCGCTTGCTCACCGATGCGATGGCAGCTCCCGCACAGCGTGGGAACATTCCGCGCGTACGTGGGCGACGTTGGTGATTCCTTACCGAGCGT
>Ga0209273_10003115_pt1 | contig 11803 bp, 7 predicted proteins | sample tdAd471_FD_187126 | JGI IMG/M metagenome (GOLD analysis project Ga0209273, IMG submission 187126) | Marine sediment microbial communities from the Atlantic coast under amendment with organic carbon and nitrate - tdAd47.1 (SPAdes)... | ecosystem: Environmental > Aquatic > Marine > Coastal >...
GACGACTTTGTCTGCGCCTTCGAGCTTGAAGCCGATGCCGAGCGATTTTACAGTGTGCTCGGAAACCGGCTAGCCAAGTTTGGATTAGAGGTGGCAGCAGAGAAAACGAACCTGATCCGGATCAGTCCGGTAAACTGGAAAGCAAGTGGCGCCTTTGAATTCTTGGGATTTGAGTTTCGCTGGGGACGTGGCCGGTGGCGCAAGCCGGTGATCAAGCGTCGCACGGATCGGAAGAAATACCGTGCAGCCCTGGCAAACTTCCGGGAATGGTGCTGTAAGAACTGTCGGCTACCGAAGCAGGTATTATTTGCAAAGCTGAATTCCAAGCTGCGCGGGCATTACAACTACTACGGTATCCGAGGGAACTACGACAGTTTGCATGACTTCTTTTATCATGCGAGGCGGATTCTTTTCAGAGCATTAAATCGTCGTAGTCAACGGCGCAGCTACAACTGGAAAGGATTTGCAGAGCTAATAAAGGTATTCAATCTCCAGAAACCACGAATTTGCCACAGCTTCTGAGGATCACAATTACGATGTTGCCCAATGTGCGAAGCGAGTAACTTTGAGGAGCCCCGTGCGGTAGTTCCGCACGCGGGGATCTGTACGGGGGCGGTCGGGTAACTGGCCGTCCTACCGTGATCACCGAACACAGTGAAGAATATATTGAGACGGCATGGCATAGAACCGGCGCCGGAGCGGGAGAAACGTACCTCGTGGAAAACGTTCTTGAAAGCGCACTGGGACGTGATGGCCGCCACGGATTTCTTTACGGTAGAGGTCTGGACGGCGCGAGGTTTGGTGACTTATTACGTATTATTCGTCATGCAGATCAAGACACGTTCTGTGCACATCGCCGGGGTAACCACAGCACCTAACGGCGCCTACATGAAGCAAGTAGCGCGCAACCTGACAGACGTGAGCGACGGTTTTCTTCTAAACTGTCGGTACCTCATCATGGACCGCGATACAAAATACACGGAGGAGTTCAGAGACTCACTGGATCGAGAGGGCGTGAAGCCAGTTCGCTGTCCAGTTTGGGCACCGAATTGTAACGCATTCGCAGAACGGTTTGTGCGTTCTATAAGAGAGGAATGCTTGGATCGCATGATTCTATTCGGTGAGGCATCACTTCGCCGGGCACTCAGAGAATATGTTTTACATTTTCACGCCGAACGCAATCATCAGGGTGTGGATAACCAATTGCTGAAGCCACTTGCCACGGTCAGTTCAATCGATGATCCAATTCATTGCCGCGAACGGCTTGGCGGTATGCTCAATTTCTACTATCGTGAAGCAGCCTGAAAGTATTCGTTCCATTTCTTGCACCCTACGCGCAACGAATATTCCCAGCTTATTTTTTCTGTTACAACAGTTCGTGATTTTTTAACTCCATATCCTCAGTAAATTCACCTGCATTGTTCCTATGCTTTTAGCAGAATACCGCGTTAACTGCGATGAGGCTGACCTATTCACCATTTACCCACTTTAAATTTAGTAGCGCTCCTAGTAGCGCTCCCCGATGGCTTGCGTTGACAAGGTTCGTTCATAAAGAGTAGAGTTCTTTTTCAAACGCTAGAACATGAGGAGATTTTCGTGATGAAAACTATACTGGGATTGGTGTTTACTTCCATGCTGATGATTGTAGCCGCTCCGGCCTATTCGGGTGTTGCCATGCAGATGTGGAAATGCGAGTTGGACGATGGAGTGCCCGAGCAGGATGTAATAGACATGGCTGCGGATTGGCTCAAGGCTGCAAAGACAGTGAAGGGGGGTGAGCGGCTAGAGGCCTATGTGAATTTCCCGATTGCCGTCAACGACACGGGTGAGTCTGACCTGATCTTTACTGTTGTCGCACCTTCTTTCGAGGAGTGGGGTAAGTTCTGGGATTCTTACGGGGGTTCTGAGGCAGCGGCAATAGAAAACAAGCAGAATGATAAGGTCGTTTGTCCAGATAGCGCCGTGTGGGAATCATTCAAAGTGCAATAGTAGGGTCCCTGTACTCAACTAAAGGGTCGTCAAATCTGACGGCCCTTTATTTTTCCTCTCAGTTTCTGTTCCACCCATAAAATCGTGTCATCCCCCGCAAAGATTCAGTGTTGAGTCGAGAGACCCCTGGACCGGTTGCCCCGGCCTCGCGCATGGTCGAGGTCGATATGGTCCGCGGCTTTGCACTGTTCGGCGTGCTACTGGTGAACATGTTCGGCTTCGGCGCTGACTCAATTGCCTGGAACTCCCCGATCGACGAACTCGCGTTCGCGGTCACGCGCGTCTTCTTCGAGTCGAAGATGTGGACACTGTTCTCCATACTGTTCGGCTTCGGCTTTGCGCTGCAGTTGCAGAGCGCCCATGCACGAGGTTTCCGCATTCTCCCGACCTATCTCCGACGGTTGGCCGTGCTCTTTGCCCTTGGCGCCGCTCACGCACTGCTCTTCGACGGCGACATCCTGATGCTTTACGCGGAACTCGGGCTGGTGCTCCTCTTCGTTCACCGTCTGCCCACACGAAAGCTCTTTGTTCTGGCCGTGGCGCTGATGCTGATCTTCCCCTTGGCCCGTTTCGCCTCGGACCAGGACCAATCTCAATCTGCCAGATCGGAAGAGATCTTAAACGTAAGCGAAGCCCGTTCTGAGCTCGAGCAGGCGCAACGCACGGACGTGTACGCCACCGGGTCGCTTGCCGAGGTCGCGGCCGATAATGCGAACGCGATCCCCGCGGACCCCCTCGAGGACCTCTACACGCCAGAGTCAGGCCTGACGGTCTTCGCGATGTTCCTCCTTGGGTTCTCCATCGGCCGATCCGGGGTCCTGCGCGACATCCCTGGCCACGTGGCGTCCATTGCACGCATGCGGATCTGGGGGCTGGGTTTGGGGCTCACGGCAATGGCGGCGGAGCGGGTACTCGCCGTCACCTCTGGGTATGCGGTGTTCCGAGAGCAACAAACCGGCCCGGGCGTACAGTTCGCCGGCGATCTGCTCTTCACTTTCGGGGTCACGGCGCTCGCCCTGGGCTATGCGGCGACAATCGTGCTCGCCGCACAGACTTCCCGCGGGAGGGCCGCCCTCATGCCTCTGGCCGGGGTTGGCCGCCTGGCCCTAACTGTCTACCTGACCCAGACCCTGATGTTCACCACCTTGTTCTACGGGTACGGCTTTGGCCAGGTCTTTCGACTGGGCCCAGCTGCCGTCACCGCCTGGGCGGTGGTGATCTTCGCCGTGCAGGTCGTTGTGTGTCAGTGGTGGTTGAGACGCTTCCGCTTCGGCCCGGTGGAGTGGTTGTGGCGCTCCTTGACTTACCTGAAGTGGCAGCCGTTACGCCTCCGGAGGTGATTCAGGCGACTGCCCGGGCCGCCTGGAATGTACACCGCCCACCGGCTCCGCTGGGCTGCCCTCGTAAATGGCAGTGGGCAGGTGTATCTCCTTCAGCACCAGGCTCAATGGCAGAAGCGTTGTCTCGGGCTCGATGAGTGCGCCACCCATAACCGTGGCGCCGAAGTTGATGGCGCTACCGTCCTGGATATCGGTCCGCTTCACTTTCAGTCGCATATTCTCGAAGGTGTGCAACTGCAGGCAACCGTTGACCATGCAGTCGTCGCCGAAGCTCACCGCGTTCCAGTCCGAGGCCTGCATGGGTGAGCTTATGATGGTTCGTTTACCGATCTGACACCCCATCCCCCGCAGGATAGTATTCGAGAGTACCGTCCCGGTGGACATTCTCAAGGGCGCCTTGCACCAGGCGAAGAAGCAGTCCTGCGCAAAAAAATAGCTGAAGTGCCGCCAGGACCAGAAAGGTGTCGAGTGCGCGGAACCCCATTGGCTGCCGACGAGGAACTTCTTGATCGCGGCGCAGGAGGCAACAAGGATAGCCTCTGAGAGAATCAAGGCAATGAACGCGCTGACGACCATATGTAGTTCCATGCGCAGCAGGCTAGTGTACAGAATCACATAGACGATTATGGTGGCGATGGGCAGAACGCCGATACTGAATATGTCATTCAGGAAGACGCGCGCCAGGAAGAGGGGGAAACTCGGCAGTCTTTGCGCTTCATTCTCCGCCTCGAAGTGCGCACTCGCAAATTTCACCGGTGGGTTTCCCGCTACCGTGATTGGCTCGCCGAGCCGAGAGCGCATCTGGCGCCGGAATCGTATGTCATTCCCCGGCGTGGAGACACCCAGCAGGAAGTTGGATGGGAATTGCCCGGCCTCCGCAACGGAGTTGTTACCACTGAAAAAATTTCGGGGCATGTCGAGACGGCAGAGCTTAATGTGCTCGGCGCCATAGTCGAGCATATTACTGAAACAGCCATTGGACCAGAACACCTGGGAGTCGGCGCTGACAAGCTCCGGGACGATGTTGAACATCAGGTCGCACTCCGAGGCACCTAAGCGCGGGAAGCGCACACCGGCGAGTGCGCGCAGGTACTGCCCGGTGATGGTCCAGGTCCACTGGCGCTGGATATGGTTCATTTTCTTCATTCTGTACATGAGTAGAGCACCCTTGAGCCCACGTGAGGGATAGAGCCCCGGCGAGGCGGGCGTATAGCGAAGAAACAGACTGGTCAGTAGCGAGACTAGAACCACGGTGACCCAAGTGGTGAAGAACGCGTACAGCCCCATCTGCCAGACGATCTGGGGCAGTGGCGTTAGTTGGAAGTAGTCACCGGCGAGCGCTGTCTCACTGCCGGGTATGAAGCTGACCGCGAACCAGGTGACCATGGCGGTAGGGACTACGATGAGCCAGAAGTCGAGGAAGACCTGCATCAGGATGTTGCGCATTTCCAGGAACCAGGGTGGGTAGGCATACTGGCAGCGACTCGCGGTACGTTTCAGACCCGTGTAGTGGCCGCTGAAGCGTGCCGGGGAGCCTTCCCACATTTGCTCTGGACCGACGTCATCGAGGATGGGTGTAAACGGGGTGATCCAGCTGCCGTGGCCCACGGTCACATCGCCGCTGATGGCTGCTCGCATGCCGATCTTACAGCCACTTTCGAGCTTAATGGGGCCGATATGCAATTCCTGCCCCGACCACCTCGACAGGTGCAGGTAGGCCCCGGTCTGGATGGCAACATCGTCCTCAATGGAGAGCAGATCCAGCGGTCCAGAGAACTTCACGCCATGCGCGCACTGCAGGTTGTCACCCACGTTCGCACCGAGTCGCCGCATTACGTACGCGATCAGTGGCGCGCTGCGATACACGGTACTCAGGGGGCGCAGCACTGAGGTCTCCAGCCGTCCGATACACCAGATTCGCAGATGCATTCTGCTCCACTTGGGGTAAACCCCCGGCGTCACATTGTTCTTATAGATGTCACCGCCCATGAAGCGCTTGATTACCATCACCCAGAGCAGGCTAGCGAAAGGCAGGATCAGCGCGACCAGGTACATCTGCAAGCCGACGCCGATGAATTCCCAGAGGTAGGCGGTCATGAAGAACTCACCGATTCCTGCGAAACCGATGACTCCCAGAAAGCCGATTAAGGGAGGTGAGTAGAGCAATGTCAGGAACAGGACCTGCAGGATGGTGAACCAGCCCACGGAGAGCACCCTGGCCGCGGCTTCATCGCGCTCGGAGCGGTTCTGATTGGTTTTCACCGCGGCGCTAGCAGACGAGTCGGTTTGCTGGCATTCGCGCGGGTGGTCGGCTACTTTGCGCGCAGTATCGCAGTCACTGAGCAGTGCCCTGACAGACACTCCCCATCCGGAGGCCTGCAAGCGCTGCGCCAGTTGGGCGATGACGATCGAGTGCCCACCGTGGTCGACAAATTCATCGTCCCACCCCAGGTCGGTCTCGAACACGGCCCGGCAGATCTCCAGTACCTCCTCATTGCCCAGCTCTACGCTCGTATCCAGTGTGCCTGTGTGGTTGCTCTGCGTTTCCGTCCCGGCTCCCGCCGGCAGATGAGCGAGCCTGGGCAGGCAACGCCGGTCGATCTTCCCGGACATCGGTTTCATGACAAATTTGTCTACCAGGAATATTCTTGTTGGGACCGACGGTGCCGGCAGTTGTTCGGTCAGGATCGCGGTGACCCGGGCGACCCACAGAACCGGTGCCAGGGCGACTGCCGGGGTTTCACCTTTGCTGATTGACGGCGCGGCGACGAAGGCGACCAGTTCCTGGTTCTGGTAGTCCAGCACTGCGGCCTCAATCTCCTTGAATTGGTTCTGCAGGATATCCTCGACGGCCTGGGTCTCAACGCGGTGCCCGCGCACCTTGAGCTGTGCGTCGACGCGGCCGAGGAAGTGTACCCGCTGGGTGTGGATATCGATTTTGCATCGGTCGCCGGTGCGGTAGAGGCGGCCGAATTGGGGGTGGGTGATGAACGTCCGGGCGGTCTGCTCCGGCAGGTTGCGGTAGCCGCGCCCAACATGCACGCCGCCGATGCAGAGCTCTCCGACCTCGCCGTGGGGCAGGGGGTGTAGTTGGTCGACCTCGAGGATGACATAGGTGACGTTGGCGAGGGGTGAACCAATGGTAATGGGCTCCCCGGGTCGCAGGCTTTGGCGACTGGTGTCGGTGCTTGCTTCTGTGGGGCCGTAGGTATTGATGATCTGTCGTCGGCCACGCGTCCAGGGCTCCACCAGCGCGCTGGGGAATGCTTCGCCCGCCGGCACGATATAGCGGCACAGCGGGTAGGCCAGATCCAGCTCCGGGTTGGGCGTGAGGGTGGTCAGCAGCACCGGGGGGCAGAACAGCACGGTGATCTCGGCTTCACGGAGAATTGGCAGAAGATCCGGGCCGGACCGAACCTGCTCTTTGGTTAGCATGACCACGGCGCAACCCGAGACCCAGGCGCTGTACATTTCAGAGATACTGCCATCGTAACCCAGCGATGATGTCAGCGAGGTTGCATCCATGCCGGGAATGAGATCGAAATAGTCAGCGTAGCTCAGAGCCAGGTTTACATAACCGGCGTGGGGGCATTCGACCCCCTTGGGCATGCCGGTGGTTCCACTGGTATAGAAGATACTGGCAAGGCGCTGGGTGGGGTCATCCAGCCACGGCGGAGGCTGGCTTGGTTGCGGGTTGTCCGGCAATGCCAACACATCGAGCGTGGGCAGGTCGCGGAACTGCGCTTGTCCCCGGGTGAGAATAACCACTGGCCGGGCGTCATCGAGCATGTGGGCAATGAGGGCGTCCGGCAAGCGGGTGTCGAGAAACATCAAGGTGCCGCCGGCCTTGAGAATGCCCAGATGCGAGGCTACGATTTGCCAGTTGTCCTGGGACATGGCCACAGCCACGACCTGGTCCGGACCGGTGAGGAAGGGGGTCAGGGCCGCGGCTACCTGTTCGGCTCGTGTGTCTAGTTCGGCGAAGCTGAGGGACTCTCCGGTGTGGGGAATCTGCAAGGCCGTGAGTTCCGGGTACTTCCTGGCGGAGCGGCTGAAGACCTCGCCAAGCCACTGGACACCTTTCTGATGGGGAATATTTACCAGATGGTTGTCATCAAATACCTCCGTCAAGCTGTATGGGCAGGTGTCCGCCTGGTCGTGTGGTGTCGTTTCCGCCGCCCAAAGGTAGCGCCTCCACGCCACATACGTCAGTAGAAAGAAGACCACGAAGATGGTGGTCAGGATCATTGCTGCCATCTAATCGAAATACTGCTGGAGCGTTCCCTTACGGCGTGTGTCAAGAGTGATGCAATGGAAGCCGCCCCCCAACATCTTGGAGTGCCGCAATTTCAGGGGGATTACATCGATACCCTGCTTCTCCAGGAGTTTGATCAGCGCCGTCTGGTCCCGATCGACCACGACAAGATCTGGATTGATACTGAACAGGTTCATATCGATCCACTTGCTGCCGATGCTCTTGGACAGATAGTCTGCATCGAATCGGTCGGTACTCTCCATCGGCGGGCTGTATATCACCTCCCACTGCTTCAAAAACTCGGGCAGGGTCTGCTCATCGATGCGAGCCGGATTGCAGAGAATCAGACCGGGGCGCAGGGCCACAAAGGTCGAGTCAATATGGCTACCGTAATAGACATCTTTGAGGAAGTGGACCCGAAAGTCATCGTCCAGAATCGTCTGCAGCCATTGTCCTCCGAGTTCGTTGCCTGTGCCGCTGACCAGATAGAGCAGATCCCGGCCAAAACGCAGGATGTTCGCCGCATCGAAGGCCGGTTCATCGTTACGCGGCATGGGCTTGTCCATATCGACGTCGAACAGCGAGTCCAGCAGCATGGGCTTGGGGGCGCAGTACCATTTTGCACCTGACTTCAAATAGTCAATCATCAGCTTGCGATAGCTTAACGACTCCTGGGCGCGGCTGCGGATGACATTGGGGGTTTCAATAATCTGGTCACCGATAACCAGCATAATGTCGCGTGGACAATAGTTGTAGTACCCCTCGGACTCCCAATGGATGGTGGAAAACTTGTCCTCGTGCGGCCAGGTCTCGGGGCGTTTGACGGTAATGCCAAGCTGTTCCAGGACGGCGACAAATTCATTCAGATCCTCTTCCGTCTCTTCAATGATCCATTGTGGAAAAGAACCCTGCGGGATCTCCTCCAGTGAACGGTCGGGGAATTCCGCCAGTTGGGTACTTCGATCTGCGAAAGGAAACCTTGCACGCAGGGGGTTACCTACGATGACTTCTTCGAGCGGGTCCCACTCATTACAACTCCATAGGGCTGACATACTGAATCAATTCCTCATCAGGTGGCGTCGAAAAATGACGTAATTTTTGTACCGATTTCTTGCTCAATCGCGAGTCCATACGCGTAGTTGCCCAGCGTAAGATCGAGGACACCGAGCCCGAACGGGCTGAAGATGGAGATGGCGTCGGGATGATCTCTAGGCGGGATCTCTCCGGTCAGGATCTGGGCAAGTGTACCGTGCAGGAAGTCGCGGTTGCCCTCGAGTTGCTCGGCCAGGTGCGTCGATGTCTGTGCGCGCATCGCATGATCCACGTCGTCGACGACGTTTTCACCCATCAAGATGGCCTCTGGCGTGAGATCACGCAGGGAAATATGCAGCAGCGTTGCCGCTTTCGGACACATCGACAGGTCGTTGATGGTTGGCTCGACCGCTGTGGTCGCAAACGAGACCACCGGGCAACGGGCCAGGAGATCGCTGACCGCATCGGTGTGTTCGATTGCGATATCACCGACGATCCCGCGCATCGACTCCGCCCAATCGGCCGCCCTGTCCGCGGAGATATCGAAGCTCAGAATCGAGCGGATGTTGCGTAAGGATGCAATATAGCGCACGATTTCGCGGTTGATCAGCCCGCAACCGATGATGCCGAGCGTGTCGATGTCGCCGGGCGCATGCAGTTTGTCGCAGGCCAGCGCCGCGCTCGCGGCGGTGCGCTTGGCACTGATGATGGAACCCTCCATAAAGGCCTGGGGCCGCCCCGTTTTCATCGAATTGAGTACCATGACGGCGGAGGCACGGCTGATGCCACGGGAATGATTCTCCGGGAAAGAGGCGATCCATTTGATCCCGGCAACGTTCTTGTTGCCGCCGAGATAGCCGGGCAAGGCAATGATCCGTTCTCGTTTCCTGTTGGGAAAACGGACGAAAACGGAGTGGGGCAGGCTGCTGTCGCCGGCGCCATGGATGACATACGCCTCGCCGATTCGGTCGATGATCTCCCGCTCTTTGCCTTGCAGCAACGAGGCAATATCGGGGCCGCCCAAGGTTAATATAACGTCCTCTGTCGTCATGTTTTAAATCATCGAGTATTCGGCTGGGTCTGGTAATTGGTCAAAATTCCGCAACACCCAATCATCGGAATAGACGGTGTCCATATAGCGTTCACCACGATCCGCGAGGATGGCAGCGCAGACAGTGCCCGGTTCGATCCGGTCGCGATATTTGTGGATTGCCGCGATGGTGCCTCCTGATGAAGCCCCCGCCAGTACCGCCTCCCGGCGGACCAGGTTGTGACAGCCGGTTACACAATCCCAATCTGATATCAATACTACGTCGTCCGCCAGTCCATCAAGATGAATCTTGGATCTCTCGGCGGCACCGTGACCTGGTAATAGGCGAGGCTGCGGCTTATCTCCGAAAATTACGCTGCCGATGGCATCGACAGCGACGACTTTGGTCGCCAATTCATTGTCACGAATGTACTCGGCGCAGCCGCGCAAGGTCCCGCTGGTGCTGGTCGCCAGAAATAGATAATCAACACGCGACTCCAGCGCGTTAATGATTTCTGGCATCGTGCCCAGGTAATGGGCAGCGAAGTTATTTGGGTTGGCATACTGGTCTGGGCAGTAGCTACCAGGAACCGAAGCCAACAGTTCCTGAACGCGCAATTTACGGGCTGCGAGAAGGCTGTCCGTGCCGGGCAGTGGTTCTGAAACCAGACTTATTTCCGCTCCGTAGGTCTGGAGGATCTGGAGGATCTGCTTAGTCGTGCGGATATCGACCACGCAAATCAGCTTGAGGCCCCAATAGGCACAGACCTGCGCTAGACCGATTGCCATGTTACCCGAGCTCGACTCGATGATGGTCGTATCGCGGGATATTTCCCCCGAAGACAGCGCTTCGCGCAGCATATGCAATCCGGAGCGGTCTTTGATGCTGCCGCCGGGATTCATGGCCTCGATCTTACCGAATAATTTGAAACGGTCGCCGCCGAAAATTTTACTGAGCTCGATAATCGGTGTATTCCCGACCGTATCCAGTATGCTCGATTTTGATTGGTCTGGTCTGGCGGCGGTACGCGCACTGCTGTTTTGCGGGCGCAACGCTTCCGTATTCGTCGCTACCGCGCTGTCCATCAAATACCTATCAACCAAAATAAATTCTCCTGGAGTCGAAATGGCAGAGCAGTAAATTTGGCCTGGTTGCCGTTGCTGGGTAGTATAAATATGCTCTCCCTCAAAATCTATTTTGTATTGAATAGATACCGTTCCTCCATATTCACCTTATAATGGGACGGAGGGAAGTGTGCCACGAACACAGAGATATCAGCTGTGGAACTGTACTGAAGATGGGAGTTGGCCTCCCGAAGTCTGCCTGCAGGGGCTGGCTTCAAACCGCTCAGTGCTGCTGCGTTCAAAATGCGTGGTGGTGAGCGACTGAGGAAAAGGCGTTCAGTAAGGGCGTCACCTTCTGTCTGGCTATAGGGTGTGCATGGCGAATTACCGGTCACGCGGCGATCAAGTTCTCGTGTTCTTCTCGGCAACACATTTGCCTGACTAAATTCTGGCCTTCAGTATGGCGGAGAGCAGTTTCTCTTATAGGTTTTACAGATCGATGTTCGTCCAATCGAGCAGGCATGAAGCCAAGGTCACAATAGTGGTTGAACGCCTTGAGTTCTGGCTCACATTCAATGACGCCGCAGTCTGAGCGGTAGTCAGTTTGGTTGCGCCGTCTGGTTCGGATCCGTCGCTCCGTGAATGGAGGCGGACGAGGGAATAGGACCACTGTTTGCATACGGCCTACAGCCCAAAACTTCATTCTGCATCGGTGGTGAAGGAAAGGCGGATTGTGGACAGGGTCGAATGGCTTTGAAGGAAGTCCTTTCCAATCCAGAAATGAGCCTGAACAGGGGGTGAGTGAGGCTGTTCAGGCGGCCGGTTGCTGGGTTTTGTTAATGGAACGAAACAGTTCTGCCCGGGCCTCGTTGAGGTGGCGGGCGGTGTCATTATCGCTCATGGCGTAGGCGATTGCATCGAGCTGCTCGAAGGAGACGCCGGGCTTGAGATATTGGCAGGCGTCGGGCAGTGATTTGAGCTTGTCATAAGGCGTCATCATGTCCTCGTAGCGGTAGCGCTTGCGCACTCGGCCCTTGGCATCGATTTCCTCGGTGGGGAAAAAGCAGGGCCGATGGAAGTTGAGGTAGGACG
>Ga0209273_10003116_pt1 | contig 11802 bp, 9 predicted proteins | sample tdAd471_FD_187126 | JGI IMG/M metagenome (GOLD analysis project Ga0209273, IMG submission 187126) | Marine sediment microbial communities from the Atlantic coast under amendment with organic carbon and nitrate - tdAd47.1 (SPAdes)... | ecosystem: Environmental > Aquatic > Marine > Coastal >...
TTGACGGGTGGGAAGTTCTGCATCAGCTTCGGTCTGATCCGGCAACCGAGCACCTGAAAGTACTTGTGCTCACTGCCCACGCCCAGCCTGAGATGGCTGATCGCGCGGCAAAGGGTGGAGCAGACGCGTTCATGACCAAACCGTTCCGACCGTTTGATCTGCGCGAACAAGTTGAGAAGCTACTCAACAAGTAATTCCGTATCCGGTTCGCCGATACGCTCTCTGGATGACACGGGCCGTCCTCATCGCCAACCCATCTGCCTCCCAATTCACGGGTGGACTATTCCGCGATGTGGTGACGACCCTTTCGAAGAAATTCGACCTTGCAACACAGTGGCCTGTGTCGGGAAACGACACCATGCGCCAAACAAAGGCCGCCGTGTTCGACGGAGTCGATGTTGTGTTTGCAATGGGCGGTGACGGCGTAGCGCATCATGTCGCGAACGGGCTTGCCGGGTCCGACACCGCCCTCGGACTCATCCCTGCCGGAACGACCAATGTCCTTGCAAGAGTTCTTGGCATCTCACAGAATCCTCAAAAGGCCGCAGACCAAGCAACCGAATGTGAGCCGCTCCCGACGCGAGTTGCCAGGCTCTCGGGCTCAGGAGTCAGCGGGCCAATCAACCGAATAGCCACCTTCTCCATTGGTGTCGGCTTCGACGCCGCAGTCGTCGAGGCTGCCGAGCGAAAGCCATACGCAAAGCTGCGTTTTGGAGGGATTCACTACGCGTCGACGGCACTGGGACGGCTGACATCGGATTGGAGAGGCAAGCTCCCCAACCTTCGCGTAGAAGCCTCAGGCGAGGCGTTCGATGCAGTGGCGGCCCTCACACAAGTGCACCACCCATATACGTATTTCGGGCGGATCCCGCTCCACCTTACGAAGGAAGCTCCAGAGGGAATGGCGACGCTCGCCGTGAGCAAGCTCGGCTTCTCCAACTCGACGACGCTCGTGTCGAGGGCTGTCCTGCGCAGACAGCACACGGAACGTTCCGGTTCACATCTGTGGACTGATTATGAATCGATCACGATCACCGCTGACCCGGCGGCACCGTTTCAGGCAGACGGTGAGCTCTTGGGAGATGCGACGAGCCTCACGATCGAACCTCAAGAAAGCGGCATGCTCGTGCTGCGCAAGGGCGCCGAGCCTGACGATTGAGGAGCTCTAGCCTCTCGGCTTCGGCGCAGCAATAGATTCGGACACGACCGTGATGTGGGCATACGGAATCTCGATGCCTTCGGCGTCGAGGCGAATCTTGATACGACGTAGGAACTCGCGTTTGACGACCCACCGGTCCTCAGTCGTCAACGTCAATACAACTCTGATGTTGACCGAAGACTCATCGAGCTTATTGACGCCAAGCATCTCGGGCTCTGACAGGAATTTCTCGGACCAGTCTTCCGCGAGAGCGAATCCGACGGCTTCGTCCCTAATTACATCAATCGCATGGTCAACATCCGTGTCATACGACACCGGGATGTCCAGGGCGAGACGTGAGAAGTCCGCCGTCATGTTCGAAGCGACCTTGATCTGACCGTTCGGAACGTGATGCCTATTCCCCTCGAGATCTCGCAGCACAGTCGTCCTCAGTTGAATCGCCTCGACAGATCCGCTGACTCCCGCAATGGACACGACGTCGCCGATCGCGTACTGGTCCTCGACGAGAATCAGGAATCCGGCAATCACGTCGCGCACCACATCTTGGGCTCCGAAGCCAACAGCAATGCCAATCGTCGTTCCGACGGCGATGAGAGGCGTCATCGGAATACCCCACACGCCCATAATTGTGAGAATCACGATGACCCACACCACAATGGATGCAACAACGTTCACAACGGTGGCCAATGTCATCAGCCGTTGCCCGCGTTCACGGTCTTCGGGTTGTTCCGAGGCCTGGAGCGTGCGAGGAACTCGACTTTCCCAACGATGAATCGACCGCTTGATGAGTCCAAGGACGATCAACCCGCCGATGAGGACGATGGCTGTCATGATCACATCAGGACCGTGATCGCTCCATTGGTCGCTCAGCCAGTCAGTCACGCTGTCCCAGTTCATCCTGAACCTTCACCTCTGATTGCCACTTCGGTCGCTGCGGTAGCAGCGACGCCCAACGATACGAGTGATGCCATTGCAATGGCAGTGTCCAATCGGTCGTCGCCGGCACGCTCTTCAAATGAGTGGTCGAGCAGCAGCCAATAGCGATTCGCCGCCGATGACAGGTCCCGACATAGCTTGACGACGGCAGAACGCTTCACATCGAGTCGTGACGCAAGCGCTCGATCGAGTGCTGTCGTGTCCAGATCGGTTGTTTCGTTTGCGGCCGCTGTCGTCGGAACAATTTCGGGCTCCGTATACCCGTCGGAGATCAGGTGATCCCTGAGGCTGGCTATGACGGCATCGGTGTCGGCTCCGAGCCGATCTGCTTGATTCAGAGCAAACACCATCTGGTCCTCATACCGTCGGAGCGGTCTGAGGAATTGATCGTGGATGAGCCGATCCGCGTACTTCTCTGGGTCAACGACCCAAATCACGGCATCCACAAGCGGAAGAACGTCATCAACGATCAAGCGGTGGCTGGTGAACGTGCTGTCGAAGTCCGGGAGATCGACAAACACCATGCGATGCACTCGATCAGATTCGACAACGTGATCAATGCCGAGCGCCTCGATAAGACCCTCGAGGTCGCCGTCGATCTGTGACGGAACTACCGCCAGGCTCTTGGATGTTGTTGGACGCTCGATGCCGACGACCGCAACCGGTTCACCAACCAGCGCGTTAAGCAGAGATGACTTCCCCGAGCCCGTTCCACCGGCGAGGGCAACAACCAATACTTCTCCGAGAAAGCCCAATCGCCGTCTGACGCTCCCTCGTAGCTTTGCGAGGTCACTCCAATCGTCCTCGTCGATCACAGCTTCACCTCGGGCGAGGCACACATCAAGGAGATCCCCGAGTTCGTGGAGATCAGGCATCAGAGACACCCGTGGGATCGACGTGATCTGCTGCTGCCAACAGGACACCAGGTCGATACTGGCCAGCCTCATTGATCAACCCTGACCACGCCAGTCCTCGTGTGCCGGCCGGCTCGCCGACTATTGCGACCAAATCGGCCCTGGACTTGCGTGCGGTTGACTCGAGCGAGTCCTTCATCATCCTGCGAACTCGCCGTGGAATCGGCTCATCGGGGTTGACCGCCATGATCCACGACCACCGGTCGAGCAGGGCGATGCCCGATGCCTTGCGAAACCAAATCGATGATCGGCGCCGGAATCGTTGCTGGGTGTCTTCCCTCCATGCATCGAGCCTGACACGCATGGCATCGTCGTCCTCGTCTTCGAGAGCCTCAGCTACGCGAGAAGCGAGACGATTCGAACATCGCGACAGCACTTCAGCATCCCACGAAGCAACGGCTTCGTTAGACGCCTCGACCAGCGCCTCTCGTGCATGCCCCCAGTCGACGGCATCGTCGAGGGCGAGAGTATCGAACGATTGCCGTGGAGCATTCTCAATCGCCACTTCAAGGAGTCCGAGTTCGACAGCGGACTGCTTCAGGCCTTCAGCCACTCGCCGACTCGCGCCTGCAGCGGCCGAGAGGAGCACCCTCTGCCTCGCCGCGGCTGAGTCATCGAGAGGCACAGAACCAAGGATCTCGTCGAGGACGATTGCATCGCCTTCGGCGAAGGTCGCGATGGGCGCAACGCCGAGTCGTTCGTGCATCGCGTCGAGTATCTGCTCTTGCTCTGCTCCTGCCTGCGGAAGGCGGTTTGCGACAAGCTCCCACCGGTCGGCAGTGGTTGCAGCTTCAATGGCCACACGGGTTTGTTCGTCCCCGTACCGTGATGGGGTAGTTACGACGATCGCCAAGGCAGCTCCTGCAACCAACGGGGCAACGGTCGCGTCTGAGCCATCCCACGCAGGTGTATCGACAACGACGAGTCCAGCCGCGAGTTTGTCCGTTACGACATACTCCGTGGTCCCGTCGAGAGCGGTCGGTCCCCCGCCACCAATCGCCGTCACACCATTGGTCGTTGGACGAATAGGTGAAACCGCCACAACGTCGAACCCGACCAACGCGTTCACGACGCTCGACTTCCCAGCGCCGGATGGGCCAAGGATCACGACAAACGAAGGATTCGGGACAAAGACCTCTAGTGCATCCGTAGCGGCAATCGCATCGTCGAGCACCGCCGTCAGATCGTCGCCAAGCAACAACAGAGGCACATCCCTCAGTGCGGCCTTGAGGTCCTTGACAGCATCAGTCATACGCCCATTCCAGCAGATGCGGACACGATGTTGTTGTGACGGTCAGCCGATGCCCGCAAACAGATCATCCTCGCCAGCCTCCCAGCCGACCCTGGAGGCGAGCAGCTCGAAGTCCTCCCATGGATATACGTCCTCCACGACCTCAGTCGGCACTTGGAACCATGGCCCGTTCGGGTCGATCTGTGTTCGATGAGCTCGGAGTGCATTTCGCGATTGCTCGACGAATCCTCGAACATCGACCTTTGTGACGTTCCTTCCGGACTTTTGACGGTCATCGAGCATTGGGAGCCAGCGTTCATATGGTGACTCACCCGTCCGCTCAATCATCGCTTCATGGAGGGACATGACTCGGTCCTTCGTGAAGATGGTCGGTGCGTACATCTTCTTGATCTCCCATGGATCACCGGCTTCCGGAAAGCGACTGGGATCGGCGGCTGCGTCGAACAACAGCATCGACATCTCATGGACGCGGAGGTGGTCTGGATGTGGGTAGAACTCGTGTTCGTCGTAGCCGAGCACAACGTCGGGTTTGTGCTTTCGTACAGCCGTTACGAGCCGCTCAAGGACCTCGTCCCGTGGCTGGTTGCAGAACGCGGCCGGGTTGCGGTTGTCCTCGGAGTCGGGCATCCCAGAGTCGCGGTAGCCCAGAAGCACGACCTCGTCGAATCCCTGGATCGCTGCAGCGGTTGCAAGCTCAGCTTCCCTGATCTCTTTCAGGTCGGTTCCGATGTCCTCTCCGAGGAGTTCAGGGTTGAGAATGTCGCCGGCCTCGCCGCCGGTTGCCGTGACGAGTATGCACCGCACTCCTTCGGCCACATACCGGCAGACAGTTCCAGCTCCTTTTGATGACTCATCATCAGGGTGCGCGTGGAAGGCGAGGAGTGTGCGTTGCATCGAACGAGTATCGCGTGTCCTGTGCGCTTGCGACACTTCACAAACGCCACGGCCGCCACACCGTCGAAAACTCCGTCCAAAACTCGCCCAGAGTGACCATGAATCCGACTGTCGGGAACCATCGAGCGGTGTATGGCGTCTCATTCGTACAAAGAGGGGAATACTCCCCATATCCGGAACCGTTCCATATACTCGCCGAAGGCCATTTCTTCCTGTCGGAGAACCGATGACCACCTCCAGAAAACGACTCACGCTCTTCATCGCGGTACCGCTGATGCTGCTGCTGCTTCCGTTGTCCATCTACTTCGTGGACACCGCTGCTGCTTCGGATCAGGTGAGTCGCAACGTCAGCATCGAAGGTCAAGATGTATCGGGATACACCGAGGAAGAAGCCGCAGCCGTTGCTGACGACTACGCGGAGGATCTCACGACCAATTCGGTCACAGTGTCCGTCAATGGCACGACGTTCGTTCTGGACCCGGCAACCGTCGGAACTCAGTTCGATACGCAGGCAGCGGTCACGAGAGCGATGGAAGCGAACAAGAACGGCCTCACTGGCTGGCTCCGAGCCTTTTCATCTGAGGTCGATGTCCCCGTAGAGGGATCGATTGACGAAGCAATGGTCGAAGAGCAGATTACCGAGTGGGAAAACGAGTCGATCGAGGATCCAGCGTTCGAAGGATCGATCGCCGTTCAAGGTCAATCCGTCACCTTCGAATACCCACACTCGGGGCCTGCAGTGGATCGAAGCGTCTCCTACGGCCTCATCGCCGACGCAATCATGATCGGCTCTACCGATGTCATCGACCTGCCGCTCATTGTGGCGCAACCGACCCTGACCGAGGCCGACATCGACGCTGGTGTCGAGCGGGCTGAGCTGATCATCGACCGAGGTGTCACCCTCACAAACGACGAGTACGGATTCGAGTTCGTCGTCAATTCCTTCAGCACGGCGCTTGCGCTTGAGGTCGGTGTCGTCAAGAGCGATCCAGTCACGATTCAGTACGCACTCAACCACGAAGTAATCAGTCCGCTGGTGAAGATCCAAAGGGCCCGGTTCGAGATCGAACCGATCGATGCCTACTGGGACATCATCGAGGTCGACGATCACGAGGAATGGCCAGAGAACTATGAAATCACCGACAGTCCCCAAGAGGATGTCGAGGGGCTCCCTGAGGATGACGTCATAACGCTGGTCCCCTCAAAGATGGGAACGCTGCTCGATGTGGCCGAGGTGACTGCCGCAGTCGAAGCCGCTGCGCTCGGCGACGGAACCGGCGAGCTCATTCTGGAGCAGACCGCTGAACCTGCCTTCTCCACGGAGGACGCACTTGCGTACGGCGATCTCTACGAGGTTTCCGAGTTCACGACCTACAAGCCGGGCACGAACCGCGCGCACAACATTGACCTCATGGCCGACACGATCGACGGGCACATCGTGTGGCCCGGCGAGCAATTCTCGATCAACGAATTTATCGGCAGGAGAACGCTCGACAAGGGCTACCGATACGACTGCGCGATTGTCGGTGGCGAACTGTCCTGCGAGGAGGACCCGGTCAATGTCGGCGGTGGCGTCAGCCAATTCGGTACGACGATCTTCAACGCGATCTTCTTCGGCTGCTACGAGGACGTTGTCCACCAGCCTCACAGCATCTACTTCTCAAAATACCCTGAGGGACGCGAGGCCACCCTTGGGTTCCCAAGCCCTGATGTCGCATTCATCAACAACACCGAAGCGCCCGTCATCATCAAGACGAGCCACACCCGCCGATCGATCACCGTCAGCTTCTTCGGTAACAACGGCGGGATGATCTGTGACAGCGAACGATCCGAGCGCACAGGCGTTACGAGTCCCGTCCTGTCATATCAAACCGACCCCGAGGTCTTCGTCGCACCTGGCGAGGAGAAGGTGAAGTCAAAGGGGTCAAAGGGCTGGTCGGTCACCGTTACCCGCGTCTACTACGACCCACAGGGCAACGAGGTTGAACGCGAACCGTTCTATTGGCGCTACCGCGGTGAAAAGAACGTCATCCTCCTCCACCCGTGTGATCCCCGCGTCGGTGGCAACGGTGACTGTCCACTGCCAGTCCCGAACGTCGTCGGTATGACACAAGCGGCTGCGACAGCGGCAATCGAAGCTGCGGGGTACACCGTCAACGTTGTCTTTGAGAACCCGGAAGGTCCTGCCGACAGGGTCTTTGCTCAAACACACGCTGGCTCGTATCCCGACCTTGGGACAGCAATCACCATCAAGGTCGACGACCAAGACGACGAACCGCCGCCGCCAGACCCTTAAGCCCCACAATGCACTGAGTTATCGAGGTCTGTTCCTACACTCGATTCAACGTCAATGCACCACACCTGAAGCCACCAATGAAGTCTCGAAGAGCTCTCTTTATTACGGTGCCGGCTGCGATTCTGCTGCTCCCTGTAGCGATCTACTTCGCCGACCGCGCACTTTCATCCGACACGATCGCACGCAATGTGTCCGTGGTCGTTGTCCCCGTTGGCGGGATGAATACCGCTGACGCGACGACTGCAGTTGAGGTGTACGAAGACGATCTCAGGGCATCGACCGGCGTCTTCACCATCAACGGCGCCAACTTCAAGTTGAGCCCTGTCGAGATCGGCCTTGATGCCGATGTCGACACGGCGGTCGCTATTGCGGCAACCGCACGGAAGACAGGCAATCCGGTGGCGAGGTTCTTTGCGTGGCTCACAGCATTCTCCACGACCGAGGAAGTTCCACTCGACATCGACTTCGATGAATCAGCCATTGAAACAGTCTTCGATGCGTGGGAGGCGACGGCCATTGCCGACCCTGCTTTCGAAGGTGCGCTGAGAGTCGTTGACGGCGTCGTCGAACCTCAGTACCCGGTGTCTGGGCGCGGCATCGACCGAGACTTTGCGCGAGAGCAGATCCAGCGGGAGATGACGAGGCTGGACAAGACCGGTGTCATCGTTCCCGTCATTGAGATCAGTCCCGTTCTCACCAAGGCGCAACTCGATGCGGCTGCCGTAGAGATGACGCAGATGATTGCTAACGACATCAGTTTGATCTCTTCCGAGGTCGGCTTTCGCGTGACCTTCACCGCTGCACAACTCGCAAGAGCGGCAACCGCTGAGATCAGCGAAGACGGTACCGAGATTGTCGCATCGTTCGACCCCGAAGTGGTGCTTACCATTCTTGAACCACGCAGCACCGAATACGAGATTCAGCCAGTCAACGCAAAGCTCGACGTGAATTTCGAGACCGACGTCATCACGGTCGTTCCCGGCCGATCGGGGACGCTTCTCGATGTTCCTGGTCTCACCGCATCAATGAAGGCAGCTGCACTCGGAGACGGCACCGGCGACTTCCCGCTGCTCGTTGGCGCGGAGCCAGAGCTCACCACCGAGGCTGCCCAGTCCATGACGACACTCAAACCTCTCGGTGAATTCACGACATCGCACCCTGCGAACCAAGACCGGGTCATCAACATTCAGACGATGGCAGATGAAGTCGATGGAGCCGTGGTGGCTCCTGGCGCACAATGGTCAATCAACGAACACATCGGGCAGCGAACCGAGGCCAAGGGCTATGTCGCAGCGGGAGCCATTATCAACGGCGTCCCTTACTGCTGTGACCATCCGGCGAATATCGGGGGTGGCGTCAGTCAGTTCGGCACGACCATGTTCAATGCAATCTTCTACTCGTGTCTCGAAGACGTCGAGCACCGACCACACTCGCTCTACTTCCCTCGATACCCGATGGGTCGAGAGGCCACGCTCGGTGTGCCAGGACCGGATGTCGCTTTTCGCAACGACACCAACTCACCTGTTCTGATCGCAACCGCCTATACCTCGACGACCATCACGGTCAAGATGTATGGCGACAACGGAGGCCTCGTCTGTACCGATGTCACGCACGACATCGAGGCCGTCGTCGAATTCGAAGAGGAGCTAATTGCCGACGAGACCGGTGAGGTGCTTCCTGGCGAAAGAGTCGACGACCGAAGTGGCATCAACGGATTCCTGGTGCGAGTCGACCGTGTCGTCACCTACCCAGACGGCAGAGAAGAGACCGACATGAACCTCGTCTGGCGCTACCGACCGCTTTCCAAGACAGTGATTGTCCATCCGTGTGAAGTGTCCGGCGAACCGGTCGACTGCCCCATCCAAATCCCGTCCGTCATCGGCCTGACATGGGAGGACGCGCTCGCAGCCCTCGATGAGATAGGCCTGCTCGCCGCCAAGAACACAGGCTTCGTCGACAACCCGGAGCAAGACAACATTGTCCTCACCCAAACACCGGCCCCATCCGAATGGGTCGATGCCGGAACCACCATCACCCTCACCGTCGGCGTCTACGAAGAGTAAGTCCTCGTACCCAGGGTTATGGAGCAGGTCTGATGAGACTCACAGCCCACAGAATGGACGGGTCTAGGCGTTGGGGTAGAAGAGGAAGAACGACTCAATCACTGCGGACGCTGCTCCGACGTCGCCGTCGCTCCAGGTCCCGGGCCGAGTAAGAATGATCGCGTTCTGGTCGACATACACCCGAGTCAGTGTGCCGTCCGCTTCGAACAACTCAGCGGCCAAGCGTGCGGGAAACGTGTCTGAGGCAGATGCATCGTCGCTCGAGGCAAACCCCTCACCGTCCGTACCTGTCAGGCTCCGGTTGGTGGCGATAACGACGTTGCCGTCGATCACGGTCACTCCGTCTACTTCGATCTGCTGGCCCACGCCGTCCTCCGTTTCGATGAGGTGTCATGGTAGAAGCTGTCTCGCATCAACCAGTGAGCGTCCAAGACGGTCTACACACTGGCATCTGGGTGAAGGACGTCACCGGAGCCAACCACGTGGAGCTTCATCAGGTTCGTTGACGAACGCTGGTTCGGCGGTACGCCAGCGATCATCACAACGGCGTCTCCGACTTCGGCCACACCCTGCCGAACGAGCTCCTTCTCTGCGATCGCAATCATTGCATCGGTCGAATCAACTCGGTCGAGCATCATCGGGGTCACTCCCCCGAGCATCGCCATTCTCCGGTACGTCTTCGAGATCGGCGTGAAGGCGTAGACATCGGCGTGCGGGCGGTATTTGGACAGCAGTCGCGCGGTCGTTCCGGACTCCGTGAATGCAATGATGGTCTTGATCCCAAGGCGATCTGCCGTGTCAACAGCGGCTTCCGCTGTCGCTGAAGCGAACACTGCGCCTTCTGCGATATTCGAAAGATCATGGGCTCGCCCATATTCGGTCCCACCTTCGGCCTCGGTCACGATGTCTGCCATCAGCTTGACTGCTCGCGTCGGGTAGTCGCCAATGGCCGTCTCAGCCGAAAGCATCACGGCATCTGTGCCGTCAAGCACCGAGCGGTACACATCGGTCACCTCCGCCCTTGTGGGTCGCGGCGAACGGATCATGGACTCAAGCATCTCGGTTGCCGTAATCGAGATCTTGCCTGCTGCGTTGGTTCTTCTGAGAATCTCGGTCTGAGCGCGTGGCACTGACTGGATGTTCAACTCGACTCCGAGATCACCGCGTGCAACCATCGCACCGGTGCACTCGGCAAGAATGTCATCGAGGTTCATATAGCCGACGGCGGTTTCGATCTTTGCCACGAGCGACACATCCCCGGCGATATCGCGCACCGTGCGTAGATCAGCCCCCTTCGTAACAAACGAAGCGGCTACAGCATCGACGCCAAGCGTGAGACCGAATTCAAGATCAACAACGTCCTTGGGTGTCACAACCGGAATCGTTGTGCGGGCGCCGGGGAACGCCGCTCCCTTGTGGTCGCGCAGAATTCCACCCGTAGTCACGGTCGCTGTGATGCAATCCCTTGTGACGTCAGTCGCTTCGAGCGTGATGATGCCGTCTGAAAGGAGGATGACACCTCCGACAGACATCTCGACCTCATCGAGGTACGCCACGTGCACCTCTGATCCTGAACCGATGTCCTCGCCAGGGACAACTCTCACGGTGGCGCCCTCTTCGAGCGTGACATTTCCATCGGGGAAGGTGCCAACTCGTATCTTGGGACCCTGGATGTCCTGCATGACCGCGATCGGGACGTTCAAGTCCGACGCCACCGTCCGCACCAACTCGACCCGTCTGGCATGGTCAGGGTGAGAACCGTGCGAGAAGTTGATCCGCGCAACGTCCATTCCCCGGCCGATCAGCCTCCGCATGACCTCCGGATCGTCCGTCGCCGGACCAAGGGTCGCAATAATCTTCGTCTTTCGGCGCATCTGACAACCTTAGGACGCCATCGTCGCCAGCGACGGGACGTAAGAATCGATCCAACTTCTCACCTTCCCCACCGAGCGAGTACGGTATGGGTTGCGTATCGACGCACACTTACTGGAGGAAACACATGAAGAAGGCACTACGACTACTTGTCGTTGCGATGGCGGTCGCGCTTGTCGCAACCGCATGTGGCGGCGATGACGACCTTGGCGGACGTGAAGTCTCCGTCGGTGTTGAAAATGCATACACCCCATACAACTTCATCGATAGCTCGGGCAACGGCGCCGGCTTCGACTACGACGTTTGGAATGAGATCTGCTCACGGATTGGCTGCACAGCCGTCTTCGTTGAAGCAGGTTGGCCAGCCGTCATCGAGGAGACCGGCCAGGGCGTCTACGACGTCGCTGCAGACGGAA
>Ga0209273_10003117_pt1 | contig 11798 bp, 8 predicted proteins | sample tdAd471_FD_187126 | JGI IMG/M metagenome (GOLD analysis project Ga0209273, IMG submission 187126) | Marine sediment microbial communities from the Atlantic coast under amendment with organic carbon and nitrate - tdAd47.1 (SPAdes)... | ecosystem: Environmental > Aquatic > Marine > Coastal >...
CGTCGATGCCACCCTCGGACAGCACGCTGGCCGCCGTGGAGTCGGTGATCAGGGTGCAGGGAATGCCTTCTTGCTCGCACTCCCACGCGGTCAGGCGGGCCCCCTGCAGGTAGGGGCGGGTCTCACCGGCCACCACCCGAGCCAGTCGCCCGCTCTCCCAGGCCGAGCGGGCGACGCCCAGCGCGGTGCCCCAGCCCCCCGTAGCCAGGGCTCCGGCGTTGCAGTGGGTGAGGATGGTGGACCCCGCGGGAAGCAGTGCCGCACCGTGAGCGCCGAGCAGGCGGTTGATGCGAACGTCGTCGTCGTGCAGGCGGCGCGCTGCGTCATCGTGGGAGGCCGCCGGCTGCGCGAGCATGTGCTCGACCGCCCACCGCAGGTTGACGGCGGTGGGGCGGGCGGCCAGGAGCGTGGCCGCAGCCTGCTCCAGCGGCTCGCCGTCGCGGGTGGCGAGGGCGATGCCGTAGGCGGCGGTGATGCCGATGGCCGGCGCGCCGCGCACCACCATGTCGCGGATGGCAGCGGCGGCCTCGGTGGCCGTCGTGCAGGTGATCCAAGCGATCTCCGCGGGCACGGAGCGCTGGTCGAGCAGGTGCAGGCCTCGCTCGTCGAAGCGGATATGCGGTTGCAGGGTCCCTCCAAGGACGACAAAGCCGCGGTCACCCGAAGGTGCCGCGGCTCGTAGTCTATCTCGAAGGTTTCGAGAGCCTCCTCCGCCCGAACCCACCGCTAGAGATGGAGGAGACGCAAGAGCTTTGCCTGGTGTGACACCGGCGAAGGAGGCTGTCTCGAACCTTTCGAAGGCTCAATTAGAGGGTACGGCCCACCAGGGGCACTGTCAAGCGCTCCGGAAGGCGTGGACGCGTCCTTGACACGACGTGACGGCGAGGATCGCCAGCCGCTGCTGATCGACGCTTGCGCCAGCGCCGCAACGCTTCGTGCAGGGTGAGGATCGCGAGGATCCGCCACTGCGTCGAATGGTCGAGCGGCAGTGTCGTCGTAGGGGGCAGCAGTTGGAGGACTCATGAATCGCACCCTTCGCAACCTGATGCCGATTATTCTGTCCGTTCTTGGGCTCTCGGTGGCCTCTACGGCAAGTGCCGCTCCGTTCATCGATGTGCAGGTGAGGACGCCCGTCGTGCGTCTGGTCGCCGCGCCGCCGCCGCCGCCGCCCCCGGTCGTGGTGCACGTCCAGCCTGGCCACGTGTGGGTGCCCGCGCACTACCGCACGGACCGCCGCGGCCGTCGCGTGCTGGTGGAGGGGCACTACGAGCCCCGTGGCAAGGTCGTGAAGCGCAAGCGCGTCGTCGTCTACCGCTGATCGCGCAAGGCCAGGTGATCGAGGGCATCCCGCAGCTCGTTGAGGCGCAGCGGCTTGCCCAGCACCAAGTCAGCGCGGGCCAGCAGGGCGGGTGGCAGCGCTGCGCCGTGCCCCGAGCACAGCACGGTGCCGGCGCTGGGGCTGTGCTCCGAGACCAGCTCGAGAACGTCAGCGGCGGAGCCATCGGGTAGCTCGAAGTCGACTACCACGACATCGGGCCACCCTTTCTCGACGTGAGGGCGTGCCTCCGAGATGCGGCCGGTGGAGACCACATCGTGGCCGCGCAGCTGCAGGTATTCCCGCCACAGCGCGACCAGCGCATGCTCGTCATCGATGAGCAACACCTTCATGGGCGGACCATATCATGCGTTGGTCCGTCGGTTCGCGGAATATCCACGGAATACCGTGCTGGACGCGGCGGTAGGGCTCTGGTACACTCTCAGTGTCTGGCGGCTGTGCCGCCTCATGCGTCTCCGGAGCTTTTATCGACTCCACACCCACCCCCGAGTGTGGCCCTCTCGGCCACATGAGGAGCTCGCGGGGTGGGTGCATGAGACGCGGGCAGCACCTCTCTCCTCCACACGTCAATCGGCCCGCTGGGCTCCGGGCCCTGCCGGCACGAGCCGTGGCGCCCCCAGCCAGCCGCCGACGAGGCCGAGCAGGCACAGCGCAACGAACCAGTCGCCGAAGCGGGCGTAGAGCGTAGGCACGGTGGCGTGGCGCGCCGAGACGATGCGGTGCACCTGCTCGAAGGGGCGGGTCTCCGAGTGGATCACCCCGTGGGGTTCGACCACGAACGACACCCCGGTGTAGCCACTGCGCACCAGCGGAACGCCTAGCTCGGTCGCGCGGATCGCCGCCAGCATCGCGTGCTGGTGCGGTGCTGCCGTGTCGCCGAACCACGCGTCGTTGGTGACGTTGACGAACAAGTTGGGGCGCTCGAACCAGCGGCATACCTCCGGCAGGATCGCCTCGTAGCAGATCGGCGTCGCCACTCGCAGGCCGTCGGCTTCGAACACGGTGGCCTCTTCCCCCGCCTTGAAGTCGCCGATGCCGCCGATCATGTCGGACAGCCACGGCACGTAGTCGCCGAAGGGGAGGTATTCGCCGAACGGCAGCGGCACGACCTTGTCGTAGCGGGCCAGGGCCTCCCCGGCGTCGTCGAACCAGTAGACGCTGTTGAACACCTCGACGCGGGTCTCGCCCATGCTGGGGTCGACCTCGCGCTGGCGGGTGCCGCCGCCCACGACGAGGTGGTAGCCGCCGGTGCGCGCCATCTCGGAGAGCACGTCGGCAGCTCGGTTCGCTCGGCCCTCCTCGCGGTTGAGGTTGTAGGGGCAGGCGCCCTCCGGCCAGATCACCAGATCCGCGCTTCCTTGCTCCAGGGTGTCGGTGAGGCGGATCCACTCATCGAAGGCCTCCCGCGCCGAGCCCTGCATCCGCTCCACCATGCCGGTGGGCGACTGCAGCTGCGCCACGCGGAGCACCTCGGCTTGTCGCAGCTGCAGCTCGATCCGTTCGAAGCGCCAACGCCCGAAGGCCATCACCGTGGCCAGGGTGGACAGCACCAGCCCGCTGGCGAGCCAGGGAAAGGGCCGCTGCTCGCGACGCCGGTAGAGCGCCTCGGCCCACACCGCGTTGACCAGCAGCACCAGGTAGGTGGAACCGTAGATGCCGGTGACCGAGACGATCTGCCAGGTCATCGGCACCCGGTATTGGGTGACGCCTTGGTTGTAGGGAAACAGCATCACCCACATCGACACCCACTCGAGCACGACCTGCAGGGCAGGGAACGCGAGGATCCAGCCGATGCCCAGGCGCCGGCGCAGGGGGTGCACGGCGCCCCACAGCACGGGCCAGGTCGCGCCGAACGCTGCGCTGAACAGCAGCAACACCGCGATGGCCAGGATCATGGGCAGGTTGCTGAACAGCGCGATGGTGTCGATGAGCCAGCGGAAGATCACCGCCACCGACACCACGCCGTACAGGTAGCCCAGCGCGACGTTCGCCCGCGTGCGCTCGGCCTGGAGCACCCAGAACATCGGTAGGTAGGCGAACCAATGGATCTGGTGCAGGTTGGTCGGGGGGGCCATCACGGCCTGCAGCGACGCAGCCCCGCACGTGACGGCGATGCGGAGGGCGAGGCTCACGTCAGCTCACTCCGCCAGTCTCCCTGGATCCAGCTCCGGGCTGCGGCCTGGGTCTCAGCGTCGCGCGCCTTCTGCACGAGGTCGGCATCGAGGGCCCGCAGCGCGAGCAGCGCCTGCTGCCGGGCGTGGCGCGGGGCGCCCATCAGCTCGGCGACCAGCACGAGTGCCGCATCGTCGACATCGTCGGCGCCGGCCAGGCGGGTGACGAGGCCGAGCTCGAGGGCGTCGCTGGCAGACCACACCTGGTGCGTGAGCACAGCGGGCAGCGCGCGGGCGGTGCCCAGCATCACCGTGAGGCGCGCGAGCACGCCCATGCCCGAGATCAGGCCGCGCTGCACTTCGGGGACGGCGAGGGTGGTGTCGTCGGCAGCGACACGGAAGTCGGCTGCGAGGGCGAGGGCCAGCCCCGCACCGTGGCAGCGCCCCTTGAGCACGGCCACCACCGGGCAGGGCAGGCGAGACCATCCGTCGATGCCCTGACGAAGCCGCTGGATCATCTCCTGGGCGCGAAACGCGTCGCGCTGCTCCACGACCTTGCCGAACGAGTCGTAGAGCGCTTCCCCAGTGGTAGGAAGGCCCGCACAGAAGTCGGGGCCTTCGGCGCGGAGGACCAACAGCTCCGGCGGCTGATCGAGCAGGCGGATCGCCTGCTTGCGGAGCGCCTGGAGCGTGTCGAGGGTGAGGGGATTGCCGGGCCCCGAAGCCAGCGTCACCGTGGCCACGCCGTCCGTCAGGTCCACCGTCACGAGGTCGGTCATGCTCACTCCCTGGTTCGTGGCCCGGTGTAATGTCTGGCGGCATCCTTGGGGAGGGACCGTGTTCCACGCCACACCACACCCGTGCCTCGCGCCCGTCGACGGCAGCTTTCGCCTCGCCGACTTCGCGACCGCCGCGCCCGGAGAGCCACGCTCCAAGAAGAAGCTGAAGAAGGCCCTCAAGGAGGTGGTCGACGAGATCGGGGCCCTACAGGAGCGGCTGTACGCGCAAGACCGCGTCGCCGTGTTGTTGGTGTTCCAGGCGATGGACGCCGCTGGCAAAGACGGCACGATCCGCGCCGTGATGACCGGCATCAACCCGGCCGGCTGCCAGGTGTTCAGCTTCAAGAAGCCCAGCACGCGGGAGCTCGAGCACGACTTCCTGTGGCGCACGACCCGATGCCTTCCGGAGCGCGGTCGCATCGGGATCTTCAACCGCTCCTACTACGAGGAAGCCCTGGTGGTGCGGGTTCATCCACAGATCCTCGAGCACCAGCGGCTGCCCTGGCCCGAGCCGGTGCCGGAGATCTGGGATCGGCGGCTTGCCTCCATCGCCGCCTTCGAGGAGCACCTGGCGCGCTCGGGCACGGTGGTGCTGAAGTTCTTCCTCAACGTGTCGCGCGACGAGCAGAAGAGGCGCTTCCTCGCTCGCATCGAGGAGCGCCGCAAGAACTGGAAGTTCAGCTCCGGCGACGTGAAGGAGCGGGGCCACTGGGACGACTACCAGGTGGCCTACCAGGCAGCGATCCAGTCCACGAGCCGCCCGTGGGCACCCTGGTACGTGGTGCCCGCGGATCACAAACCGACGATGCGGCTCACGGTGGCAGAGACCGTGCGCGATGCGATCCGACAGGTCGACCCGCAGTTTCCGGTGCTCGACGACGCAGAGCGGGCCCGGCTGGCGGAGATGCGGGAGCTGCTGCTGGCCGAGTCGCCGTGAGCTGGGTCAGCCCCTGAGCAGACAGGCCGCCGCAGGAGGCCCTGCGACGGCTCGGTCATCGCGACGAGGCTCGATCAGTCGAGGTATTCGTCGTCGGACTTCTCGGCGATCATCGCCTCGGTGGTGAGCAGCAGGCCCGACACACTGGCCGCGTTGGACAGCGCGGTGAGGGTGACCTTGGTGGGGTCGATGACGCCCATGTCGAACATGTCGCCCCAGGTGTCGTTGGCTGCGTTCCAGCCGTGGCTGTCGCTCGCCTCGCGCACCTTGTGGATGATGATCGACGCGTCGGCACCGGCGTTGCTGGCGATGCCCCGCAGGGGTGCCTCGCAGGCCTCGCGGATGATGTCGACACCGAAGCGCTCGTCGCCGACCAGCTCGAGGCCGTCGAGGGCAGCCTGGGCACGGATGAGGGCCACGCCACCCCCGGGCACGATGCCGAGCTCGGCTGCCGCGCGGGTGGCGTTGAGGGCATCTTCCACCCGGGCCTTCTTCTCCTTCATCTCGATCTCGGTGGCCGCACCGACGTAGATCACCGCGACGCCGCCGATGAGCTTGGCGAGGCGCTCCTGGAGCTTCTCGCGGTCGTAGTCGGAGCTGGTCTCCTCGATCTGGGCGCGGATCTGCTTGACGCGACCCTTGAGCTCGCTGGCGGAGCCGGCCCCACCGACGATGACGGTGTTGTCTTTGCTGATGACCACGCGCTCGGCCGTGCCGAGGTCGTCGACCGTGAGGCTGTCGAGCTTGATGCCGAGGTCTTCCATGACGGCGCGGGCGCCGGTCAGGGTGGCGATGTCGCCGAGCATCGCCTTGCGACGGTCGCCGAAGCCCGGCGCCTTGACGGCACAGGCCACCATCGTCTTGCGCAGGTTGTTGACCACGAGAGTGGCCAGGGCGTCGCCTTCGATGTCTTCCGCGATGATCAGCAGCGGGCGGCCCGACTCGGCCACCTTCTCGAGGACCGGGAGGAGGTCCTTCATGTTGGTGATCTTCTTCTCGTTGACCAGGATGTAGGGGTTGTCGAGCACCGCCTCCATCCGATCTTGGTCGGTGACGAAGTAGGGCGACAGGTAGCCGCGATCGAACTGCATGCCCTCGACGATGTCGGAGGTCGTCTCGAGGCCCTTGGCCTCTTCGACGGTGATCACGCCTTCCTTGCCGACCTTGTCGAAGCACTCGGCGATGATCTCGCCGATCTCGGTGTCGCCGTTGGCGGAGATGGTGGCCACCTGGGCCAGATCCTTCGCCGAGCCACACACGCGGGACTGGCCCTCGAGGTGCTTGCTGATGGCGCGCACCGACTTGTCGATGCCGAGCTTGAGATCCATCGGGTTGGCGCCGGCGGCGACCAGCTTGGAGCCGGCCTCGAACACGGCCTGGGCCAGGACGGTGGCGGTGGTGGTGCCGTCGCCGGCCACGTCGGAGGTCTTGCTGGCGACCTCCTTCACCATCTGTGCGCCCATGTTCTGGAACTTGTCTTTGAGCTCGATCTCCTTGGCGACGGTGACGCCGTCTTTGGTGACCACAGGAGCGCCGAAGGACTTCTGGAGGACCACGTTGCGGCCCTTGGGCCCCAGCGTGACCTTCACGGCCTTGGCGAGGGTGTTGACGCCGGCGAGCACCTCGGCGCGCGCCTCTTCACGGAACTGGATGATCTTCGCAGCCATGGGGTACCTCTCAGGACTCGATGATGGCGAGGATGTCGGACTCGCGCAGGATGATGTGGGCCTCGCCGTCCAGCTTGATCTCGTCGCCGGCGTACTTGCCGAACAGCACGGTGTCGCCGGGCTTCACCGTGAGCTCGGCGATCTTCTCGCCGTCGACCAGGCGGCCGGTGCCGACAGCGATGACCTCGGCCTGCTGCGGCTTCTCCTTGGCGGTCTCGGGGATGAACAGGCCACCAGCAGACTTGGTCTCGCTGGCCACGCGCTTGAGCAGCACGCGATCGTGAAGGGGACGGAAGTTGGCCATGTCGCCACTCCAGGGATGCGGGTGTACGGAAAGGCGGGGAGCCGGAGGCACCCCGAGGCGCCGTTAGGTAGGCACCCCTCCCGGGGCGTCAAGAGGCGATCGGAGGAAGGCGCGCTGCTGGGGTAGAGTGGCCGCATGCGCACCCTCCCCATCGTGATCGTGGCGGGCCTCGCCGCCTGCGTCTCCATCTCCGACGAGGAGCTGGCTCAGCGCCAGCAGGCCTTCGCCTTCGATGTCACCATCGTGCAGGCGGTTCCGGAGGAGGCGGTGAGCTGCGTCGACCCCGGCCTCACCCTCGACCTGCAGGTCGACCCCACCATGGCCGGCGTCGTCGTGCAGCCCTTGGTGGCCCTGTCCGGTGGCCCTGGGGAGCAGCTGCCGGATGTGGAGGTGCCGGCCTCCGGGCAGCTGCAGCTGGTCGAGGACCGAGCGCTGGCCTGCGCCTCGGGGCTGTGCGAGATCGAGGTGGCCGTCACGTTGTCGACCGCAGAGGGGGCGAGCGCGAGCGCCTCCACGACGGTGCAGCGGGTGGCCGCCGCGCAGCCGAGCATCTCCCGGGAGGGCTTCATCCGCGACGGTGAGCTCGTGGAGGGGGTCGACCTGGCTGCGGCCCTCGCGGGGAGTGGCGGCATCGTCGATGCCGCGGTGTACCCGGTCGTCTACGCGGTCCTGGAAGACCCCCTGTTCGCCGAGGTGTCGGCCGAGGAGTTCGGCTCGCTCCAGATGGTGGTGTGTCCCGAGGGGCAGCTCACCACCTCCCCCGACTGTGAAGTCCTCGACCCCATCGGGCAGCAGGCTCTCCTCGGCGCTGTCGGGGCCGACCAGCGGGTGGTGGCCGTGGAGACCGCTGCCCTCGCGCAGCTGATGTGCGATGCGGAGGGCGACTTCGAGTTCTATGTGGGCTACCGCGACGATCTGTGCTCGGTCGAAGGCGTGGTCCCCATCCTGGAGCCCCTGCGGTTGGGTGGAGACTGTGATGGCGACGGGCTCACGCCGGGCCAGGGCGACTGCGACGACGGGAACGCTGACGTGGCCCCTGAAGCCGAGGAGCTGTGCAACGGGGTCGACGACGACTGCGACGAGGCCCTCGATCCGGCAGAGATCGATGGCGACGGCGATGGCTACGTGGCCTGTGATGCATGGCAGGGGGGCGGTACTGCCCCGGGCCTGGGCGACTGCGACGACGCGGCGTTCGAGGTGAATCCGGGCGTGACCGAGGTGTGCAACGGCATCGACGACAACTGTGTCGACGGCATCGACGAGGAGTTCTCGCTTGTCGCCGCGTGGGAGGATCTCGACGGCGACGGGCTGGGCGCAGGGAAGATGCTCGAGGTGTGCGAGCTGACCAAGGGCCTGGTCGACAACGGAGACGACTGCGACGATGGCAACGGCGCGGCGGGTCAGCCGCTGCGTGAGAGCCACTGCCCCGACGGCGACGGTGATGGCCTCGGCACCCTCGATGCGGGCCTCTGGCAGCTGCACTGCCCAGGTGAGCAACCCAAGGGCTGGCTGCCCGCCTCTCAGGGCGAGTGCAACGACTGCGACGACATCGACTACGGCACGGGGGCTCCCTCGCTGTACTGCACCGACCGGGATGGCGACGGGCTGGGCTCGGCCGACCCCCTCGATGAGGTGCTCAGCTGCGATGGCACCGGGCTGGCTCAGGTCTGCGACGACTGCGACGACCTCGACGCAGAGGTCGGCGCGATCACCTGGTTCTACGACGGCGACAACGATGGGTTCGGCGACGGCGCCGTCTCGCTCGGTGAGTGCGACTGGCCAGGGGCCTATTGGGTGCTGAACGATGACGACTGCGACGACGCCGATCCGGGCGTCTCGGTCTACTTTCTCGACTTCGACGGCGATGGCTACGGCTTCGGCGACCCCACCTGCGATGACGGCTATCCCTCGGCCAACCCCACCAACGACGACGACTGCGACGATACAGACAGCAACTTCCTCCCAGGGAGGTGGCGGCGCGGCACCGTGTACGGCGCCGGATCGCTGCAGGAAGCGCTGAACAACGGTGGGGGTGACCCTACCGTGGAGATCTGCGGTGAGCTCGGCGGGGGCAACGTGCCGGTCGCCTCGACGGCGAATCGGGTCGAGGGCACACCCGGGAAGAGCGCCCTGGTAGGGGATGGCTACAGCTCGGTGCTCGTCGTGCAGGGCGGCGGGGTGACGGTCGCGGATCTCGAGGTCCGCGGGGGCGGTGGCCCCCAAGGCGCTGGCATCTGGCACCAGGGAACCGGGAACCTCACCCTCGACGGGGTGGTCGTGACCGACAACCACGCCGATGCCGCCGCCGGGCAGGGCGGGGGCTTGTGGTCGGAGGGGTCCGTCTTCCTTGTCGACAGCCAGATCGTCGAAAACTCGGCCTTCATGGGCGGAGGTGTGTGGGCCAACGGCTCCCTGGTCGTCGACCTCGGCACGCGCGTGGAGTCCAACCACGCCGAAGACGGCGGGGGGGGCGTGTTCCTCGGAGCACAGGCGACCGGTCTGACGGGCTTCGGTGCCCTGCGCGGCAACGATGCCGTGCGCGGCGGCGGTGTCTTCGTAGTGGGAGAGGCAGACGTGGGCGGGCTGCGCCTCGTTGCCAACAGTGCCGATGTGGGGGGCCAGCTATTCGTCGATGGCGCGGTGGCCCCCGGGGCGCTGGTGACCGTCAACGGGGGGGAGTGGGCTGGGGGCGTGGCCGATCTCGGCGGTGGTGCCTTCGTCGACGGGCTGTCGCGCGGCCTCATCCTCGACGGCGTGTTGCTCACCGGCCACAGAGCGCAGGCCGAAGGGGGCGCGGTGTACACCCTCGGCCAGACCACCCTCATCGGTGGCACGCTGACGGCGAACGAAGCCCTGGGGGAGCCGCCAGATTCTCCGGGGCTGATGCTGCCCGAGGTGGGCCACGATGTGGCGGTCGTCGGCCCCAACGCCTTCCTCGACGTGCAGGGGCCTGTGATGTGGGACTCCGATCCCGATGGTCTGGTGACCCGCGGCTCCACCAACGGGATGCCGATTCCGTCTCCCCAGGGCTTCGATCCGACGACGCTACCGCCCGACTTCACCTGCGACGAGAGCGGCTGTCTCTGATCGCGGCGCTTGACGCCCCTCGCCTCGCGTTTACGGTTCTGGCGTCCACGAGTCCTGCGGTCTTGGTTTTCACCAGAAGGCAGGGTTCCACCTGAACCGCATCACGGGCATACGCCCAGGGGTGAACCACATGGGTAAGATCATCGGGATCGATCTCGGCACCACCAACTCCGTGGTGGCCGTCATGGAGGGCGACCAGCCCACCGTCATCGTCAACGACGAGGGCGCGCGCACCACGCCTTCCGTCGTCGGCTTCGGCAAGGATGGCGAGCGCATGGTGGGCGTCGTCGCTCGCCGGCAGGCCATCACCAACGCAGAGAACACCGTCTACTCGGCCAAGCGGCTGATCGGGCGCAAGTTCGACGAGCTCAAGAACGAGCTCGACCGCCTGCCCTACAAGGTCATCAAGGCGGCCAACGGCGACTGCCGCATCAAGGTGCAAGACAGCGAGTTCTCGCCCCCCGAGATCTCCGCGATGGTGCTGCAGAAGCTCAAGCAGCAGGCCGAGCGCTACCTCGGGTCCCCCGTGACCGAGGCCGTCATCACCGTGCCGGCCTACTTCAACGACAGCCAGCGCCAGGCCACCAAGGATGCCGGTCGCATCGCCGGCCTCGAGGTCAAGCGCATCATCAACGAGCCCACCGCGGCCGCCCTCGCCTACGGCATGAACAAGAAGAACGACGAGACCATCGCGGTCTTCGACTTCGGCGGCGGCACCTTCGACATCTCGATCCTCGAGGTCGGTGACGAAGTGGTGGAGGTCAAGGCCACCAACGGCGACACGCACCTCGGCGGCGACGATGTCGACGACGTGCTCATCACCTGGCTCATCGAGGAGTTCAAGAAGGAGACGGGCGTCGACCTGTCGTCGCAGACCATCGTGGTCCAGCGCCTCAAGGATGCTGCCGAGAAGGCCAAGATCGAGCTGTCGACGGCCCAGAAGACGGAGATCAACCTCCCGTTCCTCACCGCCGATGCCTCGGGCCCCAAGCACCTTCAGAAGACGCTGTCGCGCGCCGAGTTCGAGCGCATGATCGACCCGATCATCGAGCGCACCCTCGGCCCGTGCCGCAAGTGCATGAAGGATGCCGGGGTGTCCGCCTCCGAGATCGACGAGGTCATCGTCGTCGGTGGCTCCACGCGGATCCCGCTGGTGCAGAAGAAGGTGCAGGAGCTGTTCGGCAAGGAGCCCAACCGCTCCGTCAACCCCGACGAGGTCGTCGCCATGGGCGCGGCCATCCAGGGTGGCGTGCTCGGTGGCGATGTCACCAGCATGCTGCTCCTCGATGTCACCCCGCTCACGCTGGGCATCGAGACGATGGGCGGCATCCTCACCAAGATGATCGAGCGCAACACCACGATCCCGCACAGCAAGACCGAGGTGTTCTCCACCGCCGCCGACAACCAGACGGCCGTGGATGTCTACGTGTTCCAGGGCGAGCGCCAGATGGCGCGCGACAACAAGCTCATCGGCAACTTCCGCCTCGCCGACATCCCGCCCGCACCTCGCGGCATGCCGCAGGTCGAGGTCACCTTCGACATCGACGCGAACGGCATCCTGTCGGTCAAGGCGAAAG
>Ga0209273_10003119_pt1 | contig 11788 bp, 10 predicted proteins | sample tdAd471_FD_187126 | JGI IMG/M metagenome (GOLD analysis project Ga0209273, IMG submission 187126) | Marine sediment microbial communities from the Atlantic coast under amendment with organic carbon and nitrate - tdAd47.1 (SPAdes)... | ecosystem: Environmental > Aquatic > Marine > Coastal >...
AAACACAAAATAATAGCGGCAATCCAAGGCAGTGTGGAAGCATCCGCCAAGGTATAACTGCCTATCGTTAACAGGATGAGAACAAACCAGATGAGAGGGACGCGATTAATCATCAGTGAATCACATATACTATGGGAAAAAGCATAACCCAGATTAAATCAACCATATGCCAATAACATGCACCACTTTCCAAACCTAAGGCATCGTCAGGGCCGTAACCACCGCGTCTTAATTTACGCGCGATGATAATGAGGAAAGACAGACCCAATAGCACATGTAATAAATGAAAGCCCGTCAATAAAAAGTAAACCATAAAAAATTGATTATTTTCTAACCCATAACCGGCACTGCCCAGCTGCCAGTATTCCCAGCACTTAACCACAACATACACCAGCGCAGACGCCATGCCTGCAAAAAGCCAAAGCGCGGCTTGATTCTGTTTATTGCGCCGGTTATCGATTACTGCCTGTGCCACAAACCCGCTGGCAGTCAGTAGCGCAATCGTATTAATAAGACCGGCTAAAGGGTGCAGCACTTGTTGCCCGGCTAGAAATAACTCTTTGTCGTAACCTCTCACCCAGCTAAAGGCAAGAAACATCAAGGCGAAAGTCGTGATCTCCAACAGGATTAGAAACCAGACAACCAGATCACCAGGCAGCTCAATATTTATCGTGACTTGAGAATTATTGTTTGCGATTTGTGAATGCATTTTTATTCATAACCGACTATATAATACAAAGTGATGATTCGAAAAATATACTGTATTGGTATAGTATTATAAAATATCAATCCCGAAAAATTCATATAATGTATATCTGATATGCTTTGAAAGAATATGTGGAGCTACTATGTTAAGAATCAGCCGGTTTGCAGACTACGGATTACTTCTCATCAATGCGCTATGCCAAGCAGATCAGTTAACGACGCTAGAACAACTCTCAGAAAAGACCAAGTTGACTATGCCGACCATCTATAAAATCATGCGTTCATTGGTGAAATCCGGGCTCGTGATCTCATTACGCGGAGTTAACGGTGGTTACAAAATCACAAAAAGCGCCGACCAAATATCGATCGCCGAAATCATTGAAGCGGTTGACGGACCAATTGCCCTAACTGACTGCACAAAAGGACTAGGTTGCCAGTGCGCCCTGGCAGGCGGTTGTCAACTAAAAGGAAACTGGCAGTTGGTGAACCAGCATGTTGTCAAAACGCTTGGCAGCATTACCATCGACATGATGAACCAACCCGTCAATCAGAACATGGATACGGGTATGCATAATATTGCTGCCATACTGATTTGAAAGGATGCCGAGTCTCTGAATTACCGGTTACAAGAAGCTTGTCTTGCGGTAAACATCCTCTATTTTTAGCATCCTTTAATTTACTCATTATCGACTTTAGCGATGATAATCACCGGAACGCTCCGGTTGATAAATAACTTCTTCAATCCGAACCTTGAGCATTCCGCCACCGGGCTTGGGCCATGAAATTTCATCTCCTTGCGATAAGCCCAACAGAGCGCTGCCAACCGGCGCTAGAATGGAGATGGTATCGCCCTTCTCGTTGACGTCTTTTGGGTAAACCAAGGTGAGGGAAAACTCTTCGTTTGAAGATGAAACTTTAAATTTTACCCGCGAATTCATTGTTACGACGGAGGCTGGAATTTTTTTTGAATCTACTATTTTAGCTCGCTCTATTTCCATTTCTAACTCCGCTTTACCCGGAAATGCCTTTGCCGGGAGAGAGTCCAAGAGTTTTTCCAATCTTTCGACATCGCTCTGAGTGATCATTATCTTTGGTTTTTTATCCACTGAACCTTTTTCCTATCATTGGTTAATTTAAAAATACGCAACCACGGACATCAGAACCCGATTAAAGTGCCGTTACGACATGCCGGGAAGCTATTTTATGTCTCTACTTTTACAATACATTGCTCGTATTGACCATCTTTTATGAACACCCATCGGCCAAAGTAGATGGGTGTTATTCCAAGTGTTTTTAATTTTTCCGCCAGATAATCCGTAAAACCTGCTGAAAAGTGTAGCTCTTTATCAAATAGAAATACCCTTGTTCGCACACTCTTGTCTCCTTCGGGACTTGTCTGGGTAATATCTAGCTTGAAATCCAATAAATCACCCGAGAGCCACTGCCAGCCACCCCCTGAATCAAAGTTAATATTGGTTAATCCTAATTGTTTGGCAAGCTCCTTAATCTCAATATCAGCAACAAACCAAATATCCGTAATAACGGCACTCATTGTAAATGACTCAATAACCAGTTAGTAGATTGCGATGAATTTCCAGGTATTGCCTGACGTCCTATTCCAGCGCGCTTTGTTTGCCATAGCGGGAATGATGTTAAACGACACCCTGTTCAATCATGGCGTCCGCCACTTTACGGAAACCGGCAATATTGGCGCCGAGCACCAGATTGTGAGGCTCGCCAAATTCGATGGCAGTATCGCGCGTACTTCGGTAAATATTCGCCATAATAACTTTCAACTTCTTATCCACCTCCTCAAAACTCCAGCACTGCATACTGGCGTTCTGCGCCATTTCCAGCTGACTGGTAGACACGCCTCCCGCATTAGCCGCCTTGCCTGGGCCATAACAAATTTTGGCCTTGAGAATAGTATCTACGGCAACTTGCGTGGAAGGCATATTGGCGCCTTCAGATATCGCCAGACAACCGTTAGCCACCAACGCCACAGCGTCAGCATCGGTCAGTTCGTTCTGGGTCGCACAGGGAAAAGCCAGGTTCCCGGGAATACGCCATACCGCGTGGCCATCGGACGGATACTCCTCCACTGAAATAAACTGAGCTTCTGGGTGTGCTTCCAGATAAGCATCAAGCTTTACCTTTCGCACTTCTTTTAGCAGTTTCAAAGTATCTAGATTAATCCCTTTTGCATGATAGATTGTGCCGCTAGAGTCGGAGCAAGTGACAGGACAGGCACCCAATTGATAAAGCTTTTCAATGGTATAGATGGCCACATTCCCGGCACCCGACACCAAACAGGTTTTTCCCGCCAAGCAATCGCCCTTGTCTTCAAGCATATATTGCGCAAAATAAACACAGCCATAACCTGTGGCTTCCTTGCGCACCAGTGAACCGCCCCAGAGTAAACTTTTCCCCGTCAGCACACCTTCATAGCGCCCCGTGAGTCGCTTATATTGACCAAACAGATAACCGATCTCACGAGCTCCTACACCAATATCACCTGCTGGCACATCAGTCGTAGGTCCTATGTGACGATACAATTCATTCATAAAGGATTGGCAAAAACGCATGATTTCACTATCAGATTTCCCTTTTGGGTCGAAGTTTGCACCGCCTTTACCACCACCGAGAGGCAATCCGGTTAACGCATTTTTAAAAATCTGTTCAAATCCGAGAAATTTAATAATGCTGGCATTGACGCTTCGGTGAAACCGCAAACCTCCTTTGTATGGCCCTAGCGCAGAGTTGAACTCGATACGATAGCCTTTGTTTACCTGAATGTTCCCTTGATCATCGACCCAGGGAACCCGAAACATAAGCTGACGTTCGGGTTCGACAATACGCTCAATAATGGCATGATGTTTGTACTTTTCATTAGCTTCAAGGACGGGCTGCAAAGAATCCAAAACCTCTTCGACAGCCTGATAAAATTCTGCTTGTGCTGGGCTGGTTTTCTGGAGTTTGAGGATAGTATCGTGAATGTAGGTCATAAGGGCCCTTATTACTCTTCCGCTAGGTGCATTATCAATTTGTGCCATGATAGCAAGCTCGCACACCAACGTCGCCCGTTCGATTATCTATTAGGGATAAAATGATATTCTTCAAGAGAAGCGGTATTAGGGTTTTAGCTTTTTTTCGAACGAACTCCTTGGCCAGCAACTTCCTCTATCGTTTTGACATTCTCAAGCTCATCCTCCGAAAATAACCGTTCCAACTCTTGCGCGGCCTCCCGTGATGTCTGGATCAGCATTTGTTGATCCTCGCGATAGGCAAACTGTTTGTCCAGGGTGGCGCAGTCATGCGCATAAAAGCGCTCCTTTGCTGTCGCTGCCTGTTCCGGTGTGAACCCCAGTGCCGTCAGTGTTTTCTCTGCAAGATACATACTGGATAACAGAGTGTCCCTGATGATCACCTCCGCGCCGAGTGCCCGCAGGCGCATTTCGTGTTTGCGTGTCCGGGCACGGGCGAATAATCGCACGTTGGAAAATTCTCGACGCACCAGCTCGGCAATTTTAATGGAGTTTTCAACATTTCCCACTGCCAACACAAAAATATCTGCTTTTTTGGTATTAGCGACTTCAAGTAATGTCTTATTAGAAGCATCGCCATAGTAAACTTGGCTGCCAAGCCGACGAACGAAGTCTACATGCCCCGGATCAATTTCAATGGCGGTAAAACGGATATGTTGCGTACGCAATATTCTCGAAATAATCTGACCGAAACGACCAAATCCGGCAAGGATAACTTTTGAATCAGCGGTATCGGCGGCATTAATAATATCATAAGACGGTACTTCAGCGGGTTGTGAAACTTTCTGCATTATTTTTTCATATAACAGCAGAATCAATGGCGTCATGACCATAGATAGTGTTACTGCGACGACAAGTAAATCCTTTAACTGCGCGGTTAATAACTGATAGTCCGCCGCCAGGGTAAATAAGATAAAACCAAACTCCCCTCCCTCGCTTAAATACACCCCCAATAACCGGGCATTATTGCTTTGCAAATTCGCTAGTCTGGCAATCACAACCAGAATCATGAACTTAACCAGAATAAGGCTGACAACAACGAAGGTAATAGTCGCTGCTTGCACGGTAAACAAGCCTAAATTGGCGGACATCCCAACCGCCATAAAAAAAAGCCCTAACAGCAACCCTTTGAATGGCTCAATGTCCGCCTCCAATTGATGTCGGTATTCGGAATCAGCCACCAGCACGCCTGCCAGAAAAGCCCCTAGCGCCATTGATATTCCTATTGATTTCATTAGCAAGGCCGACCCCAGCACTAACAAGAGTGCGGCGGCAGTAAAGACTTCGTGTATACGTGCGGCGGCGACAAAGCGCAAAGCAGGCCGTAGCAAAAAACGGGCAAACAACCAAAAAAAAGCGATTAGCGCGATCGTTTTGGCAACATCGCCCAACGAAATAATTTGTCTGCCAATATCCTCGACCGCGATTAATGGCATCATGGCCAAAACCGGTATGACCGCAATATCCTGAAACAGCAGAATATGAAGCGCAGACCGTCCATACGGCGTTCCCAAACCTCGCCTTTCTGCTAAGAGTTGAAGTGCGAATGCCGTACTGGAAAGCGATAGCCCGAAACCAACCACACTCGCGGTCATCCAGGAAGCCACAAATTGTTTAGCAATTACCGATATGATCAGCGTGGAGAGCAATACCTGTGCGGCCCCCATACCGAAAATGGCCTTTCTTAATACCCATAGGCGCGAGGGCTTTAGTTCCAATCCAATGATAAATAAGAGTAAAACAACTCCTATCTCAGAGAAGTGCAATATACTCTGCGAATCCCTGATTAAATGTAATCCCCATGGCCCGATAATAATTCCGGCCAAAACATATCCAAGGATTGAACCAAAACCGAACTTTCTCGAAATGGATACCACCAGGACGGCCGCAGCCATCATAATGGTAACGGGATACAACATATCCATTGACACTTTCCTTGCGAAAAATTACTGACTGGCATGAATATTCCCTGGCCAGGAGATAACGCTCAACCGGAAAAAAATCACACAATAATGACGTTAATTATCCACCTATTTTTTTATAAATGTCATAAAGGTTACGAGAAACCTTCCTCAGCCATTCCTTTTAGGATTTGTATGCACTGTTCCCAAAACCACTTCTATTTCCACCCCATAAAGGTAATCCCTCCCTAACCTAGAGAACGAGACAACTTATTCAAACGGTCGGGGCTGCGGCGTATGATCCGTTGACGGTGGCAAGAGAGGTAATGCAAAAGAGGGCTGCTCGCCGGTCAGTGTTTTAAGAAATGCAACGATCGCTGCATTCTCAGTCGTACTAAACGTTCTACCCAGCTGTAAACGTCCCATAATATCAACGGCCTGGCTCAGGGTTTGCGCTTCACCATCATGAAAGTAAGGATAGGTGAGTTCAACATTACGTAATGTTGGAACCTTAAATTTAAAACGATCCTCATCCTTACCGGTAACAGCACTTAATCCTTCGGCCGGATTCGCAGTCTGATAAGCTTTAATCACTCCCATTTTCTCGAAAGAGCTCCCCCCGACCGCCGAGCCGTTATGACAAGCAACGCAACCCGAATCCTTAAACAACTGATAGCCTGACAGCTCCTCGGTAGTGAGTGCACTTTTATTACCCAGCAACCACTGATCGAAACGGGAGTTTGGTGTGACCAGTGTCTTTTCGAATTCAGCAATTGCTTCTGTCACTTGGTCAATATCGAGAACCTCTTTACCGAATACCTGTTTAAACTCCGTCACATACTCAGGGATAGAGAGCAATACCTCCACTGCCAGAGTATGGGTAAATGCCATTTCACCCGGATTGGCGATAGGCCCACCCGCCTGTGCTTTGAGGTCGGTGACCCGACCGTCCCAAAACTGGGCGATACTCAAGCTCGAATTAAGCACTGTTGGCGCATTAATGGGACCCTGTTGCCAACTGTGTCCGATGGAGGTTTTAAGGTTATCAGTACCACCCATGCTCAAATTATGACACGAGTTACAGGAGATAAACCCTGACTTGGATAAGCGCGGGTCAAAATAGAGCTTTTTACCCAATTCAACTTTGGCCAGATTAATTTCTTTTACCAGTGCTATCGGCTCAATGGGCTCCTTGGCAACTAGCGGGGCAGCGGCAGCCAACAGAATAAGGAAAGTCGACGCACGGGTAAGCTTTTTTGTGATCATGTGAATTTCCGATTTTAGCGAATAAATTGGCAAGCATGTTTCTTCACTCCTGCCAGTATCGAGGTGTGGTATAGACTAATCTGACATTAACGCGCACGTCCTCCACCAGACTGCTTTCCACCACCACCCCCCTGACGATTTCCGTATTCCATCTTTCCTCTTTTGGCTGACGGTTTGTCAGGCAGCGACACACCACGCTCCTTGGCCCGCTCTTGCATAACCTCGTGATGCTCCTTGCGAATTTGCTCCCGTTCTTCGACGGTATTTGCTGCGCGCATTTTTGTACGGAATTCCGTGCGCTCTTTCCGCGTCATCAATTGACTACCGTAAATTGGCTCTTGCTTTTGTACTTGCGCTCTGTCCTGGATGGTTACCGGTTCGGCTGCATGTGTCTGGATCATAACAAAAGACAGCGATGACACCAGAAGGGTTGCTAGTATTGTATGTTTCATTTCGATGTACCTCTTGTACAGTACGTTAATAATAAAGACGGTCATTCACAGAAATGAGGATAGCCTGTGCATAGATTATGCTAAAAACCACTAATGAATATGATAGATCCCACTTTTAAGTGGTAATTGCTAATTTAGCATATTCTAATATTTAAATGAGCGCAACCTCAATAGCAAATTATTCTGCATTTCCCTGCGACAATATGCCACATCCTAACCATGGTTAATCCCCATTATACTGCGCCGTTTTAGGGCATTATTCGATGGCTATCCCTTTATAAATAACCATCGGTAGGTATTCCAATACGAAAATATGAGGGCACAGAGTAATGATTTATAAAAAAAGCGTCCTGGCTGCCGCTATCGCAGCTTTCACAACTTGTCAGTTTGTGCAGGCATCGCAGGAAATGAAAACTGAGCCTCTCGAGGAGGTTGAAGTCGAGGCGTCAAGCATTCACTCTCCACACAGCATGCATAGCCTGGATAAAAAGAGCCTTAAAGCCATGATTTCTTCCACCAGCGATACCGCCAGTCTTTTAAGCAAAGTACCCGGTCTCAGCCTCTATGGTGCAGGTGGTGTATCCAGTCTCCCTTCGATACACGGTCTGGCGGATGACCGTCTGCGTATCAAGGTCGATGGTATGGACTTGATCTCTGCCTGCGGCAACCACATGAACCCGCCTCTCTCCTATATTGGCGCGTCCAACGTCGGAAGTGCCCAAGTGTTCACCAGCATTGTTCCGGTTAGTATCGGTGGTGACAGCATTGGCGGCGCCATACAGATTGACTCCCTGACTCCCGAGTTCACCTCCAACGGTGAAACCCTGTTTAAGGGTGAAGCAGGTACCTTTTACCGCAGTAACGGTGATGCACAAGGTATCAATATTATGATGAATTTCGTCAGCGAAAATCTCAACCTGAGCTATCAGGGCTCTACAGACAAAGCCAGCAACTATAGTGCAGCTGATGATTTTAAACCGGCTGGAGCTGCGGCGGCTGGCAGAGGCTCTCTGGACAACGATGAAGTTGGTTCAAGCATGTATAAATCGACCAATCAGTCACTTAAACTGGGGCTGCGCATTGATAAAAACCATTTGCTTCAACTCAAAGTCGGGGTACAGGATATTCCCTATCAGGGCTGGCCGAACCAGCGTATGGACATGACTGACAATGATAGCAAGCAGGCAAGTATCAATTATGAAGGCCAATATGGCTGGGGCATTCTGGAAGCCCAGGCCTATTACGAAAAAACCCGCCATAAAATGCAATTTTATGACGATAAGCTCTACTGGTATGGCCCGAACAATATACCCGGTTCTGATGGAATCGCCTGCACCCCAGCCGGTGGCATGAATGGCTGTGCTGCCGGTATGCCGATGGATACCGAAGGCGAGAATATCGGCTTTTCCATCAAAGGCAATATTACGCTCAGCCAAAATGATTTGTTGCGTGTAGGAATTGAAAGCCAACAATACACCTTGGATGACTGGTGGGATCCTTCCGGCAAGGGTATGTGGCCCAATGTTTTCTGGAATATCAACGACGGACAGCGTGACCGTCTGGCCGTGTTTGCCGAATGGGAGTCCCAATGGAGCGATCAGTGGCTGACACAGCTAGGAATACGACACGAAGAAGTAAAAATGGATGCCAGTGAAGTTCAGGGCTATAGCCCTATGTACAGTCCTGCTACGGAAGCCGCTTTCAATGCAGCTAACCGTGATACGAAGGACCACAACTTTGACATCACGCTACTGGCCCGTTTCACGCCATCGGCTACCCAAAGCTATGAGTTTGGGCTTGCCCAAAAAACCCGCTCGCCTAACCTCTATGAACGCTACAGCTGGTCAACGCACGGTATGTCAATGCGCATGATCAACATGGCAGGTGACGGCAATGGCTACGTGGGTAATTTAGCGCTGGACCCGGAAGTGGCCTACACAGCAAGTTTTACTGCTGACTGGCATGATGCCGATCATCAACGCTGGGGAGTAAAGCTGACCGCATACTATAGCCATATCGAGGACTATATCGATGCAGAGCGTTGCGCTACGGCCTTGGGCGGTACGTGCTCAGCCGGCAACCTGACCGAGACCTCTGAGTTTGTTTATCTGCAGTTTGTGAACCAGCGCGCCCGTTTATATGGACTGGATCTTTCCGGCCACTTAGCACTGCTTGAATCGCAAAAATATGGCAGCCTGGAGGCAAGCGGTGCCATCGCCTACCTAGACGGCGAGAATGATAAGACCGACGACAACCTCTATAACATCATGCCACTGAATGCGAAATTCGCCCTGCATCACCGTTTGGCGGGATGGACCACCACCGCTGAAATGGAATTCGTCGATCAGAAAGACGAGGTGTCGCAGGTTCGCAACGAACTGAAAACCAGTGGTTTCGGGCTGTTCCACCTGCGTGGCAGTTATGAGTGGAAACAGTTGCGTGTTGATATAGGTATTGAAAACCTGTTCGATAAGTTCTACAACGACCCATTGGGTGGTGCCTATACTGGCCAAGGTAAGACCATGTCAGGCACTGGTGTTGCTTGGGGAACCCCGGTGCCCGGCATGGGAAGGTCAGTCTATGCGGGGGTCAACCTGAAGTTCTGATACTGACGTTATCGTTTGATCCGGGTTCGGAAAAGTATTTGACCGAACCCGGATATCCTCTCGCAGAGGCTAAACGCCTCTTCGGAAAAGCTGATATTTGCCATTACCTACCGCCAAACGAAGGGTTTTAATAATCGATCTGATTGTACGAGAGAGTCATTTTATGGCGGCTAAGGATTGCGATTATTACTTGAAATTGCGACCGATTGTTTTATACCTGCTTTCTGTTTTTGATACCGCAGCCCGAGTTAAACCTAATCCATCAAACGGTCTTTAATTTCAATCTTTAATGAGCGGAAAATCTACCCTCACTTCAAACCCATCGGTACGACCGGTCGCAGGGGAATTAAACGTCATAGTTGCGCCTATGCCTGTGACGATCGCATCGGCTATTGCCAAGCCCAGTCCCGAACCTGGAGCCGTCGTATTTGACCGGACGAAACGTCGTCGCAGCTGTGTGAGTGTATCAGCAGGAACAATGCTTGCGGCGTTGACGATGCGCAATACCCCTTTTGAGGAAAAGCTTATTTCCACCGCTTGATTGTTAGTACCATGTTTAATGGCATTATCCAGTAAATTTCTAATTAAAATTGCAAAAGCATCTGGGTCAATAAAGGACATAAATGCCCCGCCTTCCGGTAGTGAAAGGTTTACCTTTCCGGTAGGGGAGGACCGCCGCAGATCATCAACAATTAATCGTAACAGGCTAATAAGATCGTGCTGTACCGTGGAAAAAAGCCCTCCCCCTTCCGCCTTCGCCAGCTGCATCAATTTTTCGGATAAACCGGATAATCCTCGTAAAGATATTTCAATTTTGACCAATCTCTCTCGGATGGGCCCTGTCGAAACTTCTTGCTGTAACCTCTGAATTTGGGCCAATGCGGTGGCAATCGGCGTGCGTAATTCATGGGCGCTGTTTGCCGTGAACGATCGTTCTGACACGAGCGCTCGTCGCAAGCGGTCCAGCAAATTATTAACAGACTCAGCGATAGTGAGGATTTCAGTTGGCAAATCTTGAGCTTTGACCGGTGAAAGATCACCACTGCCTCGGGATTCAATTTCATTTCGGTAAGCAAGGACATGACGCAAACTGTAACGAACAAATAGCCAGGTTCCTATAAAACAAAGGGGGATAAGTAATACTAACGGCCATAATAAAGTGATAGCCATTTTGATGATGGCTTCCCTTCTTTGACTTAGCGGTTCAGCAACCTCGATATGCAGTGTATTTTGTACCGCAGTCGCTCCATAAAACCGGTGCGTCGCCGATGAGCTAAATCCTTCAAATAGTTCCTGGTTAAAAACCGCTGGATCAGCGTTATGAGACTGCAGTAAGATTTTACCGAATTCATCACGAACTAAATAAACAAGCTGCTCATCATGTGTATCGAATGGCATTATATTTTGTAGCTGCCTGGGGTCTTCTGTATTGATTATTTCAACCACGGCAAGCGGCATTAAGCGTTGCGCCGTTTCCGCCAGTGCGCTATCAAATAATGCATTAAGTTTGCTTTGTGAAACGAAGAGAGCGCCTAGAAGAGCAATCATCCACAGTATAGTCACACCAACGGTTAAGCCAATTCCCAGGGTTTTCTGAAGACTTTTAGCAGTTTTCATAGTCGTCTCAAACGGTATCCCAAGCCTCGAACCGTTTCTAACTGATCCCTGCCCAGTTTCTTACGAAGGCGACTGATATAAACTTCAATAGTATTGCTTTCGATTTCTGCCCCAAACGCATAAAGACGGTCTTCTAATTGTGCTTTCGAAAGCAAGGTACCGGGCCTTTGCATCAAGGCTTCAAACAAAGCCCATTC
>Ga0209273_10003128_pt1 | contig 11765 bp, 8 predicted proteins | sample tdAd471_FD_187126 | JGI IMG/M metagenome (GOLD analysis project Ga0209273, IMG submission 187126) | Marine sediment microbial communities from the Atlantic coast under amendment with organic carbon and nitrate - tdAd47.1 (SPAdes)... | ecosystem: Environmental > Aquatic > Marine > Coastal >...
AATCGCCTTCCGCCTTGGCAACCATCGCGTTCAGATCATCGTCCGAGGTAACATCCACAACCATGCCCACGGCATTGCCACCCGCTGCGTTGATTTCTGCGACAACCTCAGCAGGATCCAGAATGTCGGTCACAACGACATTGGCGCCCTCAGCCGCCAATTTCTTCGCATATTCCGCACCGATACCCCGCGCAGCGCCGGTTATTGCTGCGGTTTTTCCATTAAGTCGTCCCATCTTTTTCTCCCTGTGCTCAGATTTCAATTTCGAGGATTTTCGCAACTTCCGGCCAACTCATGGCCCCGTTGTCCCGCAAGTCGTTCGTCAAGTGGTCCGGAACCCAGTCCAGGAACACGCCCTTGAAGTTCGGCATCGCTTCGATACGCGCAAACCAGTTTTCCACATTGGGCAAGCGTCCGCCCTCCCACATGCCACGCATCGACATCATCGCGAGCCGATTGACGTAAGGGGTCAGCGCCACATCGGCCATGGTGAAGGCGTTCCCGACCAGCCAGTCATTGCCGTCCAACGCCTTTTCCATTTTCTTCAGGTAGGAATCGTACAGCCGGATCTTGACCGGCGCTTCGGGCGCGTCGAAACCGTCACGAACGAAGATTTTCTTCTTGGTGTTCCAGTCGGCCGTCACTGAAAACTCCGGAGTCGAGGCCAGGAATTCCTTCACTCCCTCCGGCCCCAAATTACGGGCAACCGTGTGACGGTGAGAACAGACAAAGGTCACCGCACCGCACGCCGGATGCAGGTCTTCGTCCACCGCCTTGGTCCAATAACGCACCTGCGCATGACCCCAGGCGTCTTTCGGGTGAAGGCTGGTTTCCGGATAGAGGATGTCGAGATATTCGCAAATGACCGTACTGTCGGTGACAACCGTATCGTCATGGACCAGCGTCGGCACCACCGATTTCGGATTCAGTTTCTGATACGCGGGATCGAACTGCTCGCCCTTCAGGATGTCAATATAGACACCATCCCATTCCAGACCCTTTTCGGCCATGGCAAAACGCACCTTCGCAGCGCAGACGGAGGACCCGTGGTGATAGAGTGTAAATGTCATAGTTGCACCGTTACCCATTTAAGTTCAGTCATTGCTTCCATGTCGGCGTCGGTGCCTTCGCGACCCACTCCGCTTTCTCCATTGCCGCCAAAAGGCACATGTGCTTCGTCATGGATCGTCGGGCCGTTGATGTGACACATGCCTGCGCCGATATTGCGGGCGAAGTGAAACGCCTTGTCGATATTCTTGGTGAAGATCGCCGAAGACAGGCCGTATTCGGTGTCATTGGCCTTTTCCAGGCCCTCTTCATAGCTGTCAATCGGATAGATCGAGGTGACCGGACCAAAGGTTTCTGATTTGCAGACTGTCATTTCCTCGACCACCCCTGTCAGCAAGGTCGGCTGGCAGCGATTGCCTTCCCATTCGCCACCGGCGACGACTGTCGCCCCCTTGGCCTTGGCATCCTCGATATGGGCCTTGATCCTGTCCCGTTGGCGCGGCGAGATGGCCGGTGCGATCACCGTGTTTGGGTCACGCAGATCCCCCATCCCCAACTTGCCGACGATCATCGAAAAACGCTTGACGAATTCGTCATAGAGCGGTCGCTCGACATAGAACCGGCTGGACGCGATGCAGGCTTGCCCTGCAAACATGAAAACCGAGCGCGCCGCCAGTGGCATGACCTCATCGAGATTGGCATCCGCCAGAATGACAGTGGGGCTTTTGCCGCCCAGTTCCAGCGTGTTGGGCGTTTTGTTCTTTGCGCAGATCTCGTTGATATGCTGCCCGACCACGGAGGACCCCGTGAATGTGACGAAATCCACATCTTTGTGGCTTGTCAGGTCATCACCGATTTCCGCACCCATACCGGTCACGACGTTATACGCCCCTGCGGGAAAGCCCGCCTCTTCAATGATTTCCGCAAACAAAACCGTCAAGTGCGGCGCCATTTCCGACGGCAGGTGCACAACAGTGTTGCCGACGGCAAGCGCATTGGCGACCAGCCGGGTGTTTTTGATCAACGGCACATTGAAAGGCGTAATGACCGCGACGACACCCAAGGGCTCTCGGATCGACATTGAGAACTTGCCAGGGGTGTCAGACGGGATCGTTTCACCGCGCACCTGGCGGCACAGGCCCGCCGCGGCGCGGATCATGGTCAGACCCTTGGTGTATTCGAACATCGCCTTGCTGATCGGTGAACCGATTTCATCAATCAGGCAATTGATCAGATCGTCCTTGCGCCGCTCCATAATCTCGGCAACCCGGAGCAGCCAGAGCTCCCGCTCGGTCGGGGTAGTTTCCTTATAGGCAGGGAATGCAGCTTTGGCCGCCGCAACGGCTTTGCGCATGTCACCTCCGGTGCCTTTGGCTGCCTGGCAGTAAAGGCTGTCATCCAGGGGATTCAGCACGTCAAAAACCTGCCCGTCATCCGCGCTTGTCCACTGCCCGGCAATGAAATGTTGAACCGTCTTGATCTCAGTTTTGGTGTCCATGAAGCAGCTCCTGTTCTAGCTTTCCGCCAATAGCGGTTTCTGGGAAAATTTTTCGATCTGTTGAATGAGCGTGAGAGGCCCGGTCCTGCGCACTGGGGTCATCCCTTCTCCAATCCAGGCAGACATTGTCGGCTCTTGGTCGAGGATCCGGTTCGGACCGGAAGGTTTTGACGTTTCAGTCGGCATTGGCGAGGCTCTTTGGTTTCTGATCGTCAAACGTCAGCGAAATCCGGGCACCATTTCAGGACACCTTCCTGATAGCTTTCCTTGCCCTCGAAGGCCGCCGCCCAGCGTCTGACATTGGGATAGGGTTCAAACGAGAAGCCGCAGCCGACGATGACGAAATACAGCGGGATCCACGAGATATCCGCCAGCGTGAACTGATCGCCCATGATCCAGTCTCGCCCCTCAAGGGTCACGTCCAGCTTGGTGAAACACGCGCCCAATATCGCTTTGGCTTTGTCGAAGTCGCTGGTGCTGAAATCCTTGTCTCCGGCGTGTTTTGAATGAAAATCCTTCAACTCCTGATTCTTTTGAAGCGCGTCGTATTTCGCCTGTTCCTCTGGTGTCTTTTGGATCTTCTTGGCCATTTTGGTGGCATAGACATAGGGTTTGCAGGCCGGAACATGGATGGCGGCGGCCAGGTGCAGCCACTCCATCATTTCATCGTTATTGGCCGCGCGCAGTGTGGGTTCGGGATAGGTTTCGTCCAAATAGTCGATGATGTCATTTGACTCGATATGAACAACACCATTGTCGACCAAAGTCGGTACAAGGCCGTTGGGATTGATCCCGAAATACTCGTCTGAAATATTCTCTTTTTTCTTCAGGTCGATATGGTGGCTTTCCCAGTCCAGCCCCTTTTCGATCAAAGTCATTCGGACCCGCATAGAACAATTTGAAATTGCGCCATGATACAGATGCAGCCCTTTCAGGGATTCCACTGATTTGTTGGTTGGAACGACAACGACCATGATTTGACCTTCCTGACTTCCGGGAAATTTCGGGCCTGGGCCTCACGCCTCGGGAAAAGCGCTTTTCATTTCGGCCCAGGCGGGCGGCACGCTGTTGTGAGCCGCCCTTTTTGCATCACTTGTCCGGCGCGCCGTAGATTTCGCGAACCAGAGTTAACTTGGGATCCTACATTTCGCTTTCAGGCGCCCTACAATAAGGGTTTACCACCTATTTTGGGGAATAGTCTCACAAATGGGATCCCACATCAAGTAATTCTCGGCAGGATTTTGCAGTCTTGCGCTAAAATACTTGACTTTGGGATCCCATTTTGGGTGTATAACCGTATGGACTCGATCGACGCAGAACTCGCCGGAAAAATCCGGCAGGACATCATGCTGGGCGCATATGACAACGGCGAACGCCTGTCAGAATCCCAACTTTGCGATACACATAAGGTTTCCCGCACGCCGGTTAGGCTCGCCCTGCGCATTCTTGAGCGCGAGGGCATGATCCGCAAAGGCGAAGGCCGGGGGTATCTGGTACAAAGCCCGACCGTGGCCGACGTTATGCAGGCGGTACAGGTACGCGGCCACCTTGAAAGCCTCGCCGCGCGGTTGATGGCCCAATCACCGGGGCGCGACAATGTTTTGCCAACGATCAGCGCCGCCATTGAAGAGATCGACCAACTGGTCGCGGCCGGCAAAATGGACGATCCGTCCCTCAGAGCCATGCAGAAACAGAACGCAATCGTCCATCAGACAATCCTGGAAAACTGCGGCAATGATTTCGTCAGCTTCACCTGCAATCAGATCAGCCACCTGCCTATGATGGAAGTTGGCTCCATGGTTTTCGACCGCCAAGTCCTGTCGACCCCCGAAGGCGTCGAACGCAGCCTGTTTCGCCTGAAAATGGGGAATTCGCAGCACAAAGTGATCTATGAGGCCATCGAACGTGGCGATGCCGTGCGCGCCGAAGGCATGATGCGCGAACATTCCAATACCATGATCGAATATATTGAGGTCTTCGAAAAGCGGAACGAGGCGCTGACCCTGTCAGATCTGATCAGCTATTCCGGCGTCAACATTTCGCGAGCGGACTTTTCTGAAAACAATCCGATTGCATAGGGAACACCCACCTTCCCCTCGGACACACGGATCGCGCGCATCGAGGTTCGGACGCAGCCTTTCGTGCATCAAAAAGCAAGACCTACGCAGCAACCCGAACAGAAGCCCACCCGCCCGGGGTCGCCCTCAGTCACCGGCAGGCACTTTTTCCTGACCGCCGCCTGCCCGGCCAGCAACCACAAAATGCAGCCCCAAGAGTGCGATTGTCCCAGCGATCGCCGCACCATGCACCAGAGGGTCGGCAGCCATGATCATCAGCGCCAGAGCAAGCCGCAAGGCACATTCCCACAAAGGCAGTTTGGCCCGGTCAAAACGGGCCAAGGCGCTGGCCAGAAGATAGAGCGCAATCAGCAGACGCAAGAGCAACCAGCCAAGAGGGGCCAAATAGACCTGCCCGTCATATCCAGGGAGGTACTTGATTTCACTACCGCTACTGGTCGCGGGGTCAATCACCGCCGCTTCGATCAGAAGTATTTCCGGATACAAAGCAAATACGAACGGGATGACGAACATCACAATGCCAGCCTTGACGGCGGAAAACCCTGTCGCCATCGGCTCGGCCTTGGTGATGGACGCCGCGGCGAAGGCGGCCACGGCAACCGGCGGAGTGATGGCCGAGGCAACAGCGAAGTAGAAGATGAACATGTTTGCCGAAAAGATCGAAATCCCCAGGCCAGCAAGGACGGGTCCCATCAAAAGGGCCACGTTGATATATGCCGGAACCGCCGGCATGCCCATGCCCAGAAGAACCGCCAGAAGCATGGTGACAAACAGCGCCAAGAACTGGAACAAGACGGAGCCTCCGCCGCCCAGGTTCAGGCTTTGCAGCCATTGCAGCACATCCAGCGAGATGAAGAACGGCATGCCTGTGAATTTCAGGCAGAAGTCGATGATCGAAACGGCCAGAAACATCAAATAGAGGGTCGAGATGAGTTTCCCCGCGTCAGAAAAGGAATCCAGGATCTTGGCAGGCCGCGCCCGCACTTCAGGATCCAGGAACAAGGCCCCGAGAAGCACGACAACCGCCCACCAGCCGGCACTGCCCGCGTCTCCGGCGGCATTCTGAACCAGTTTCAGGGCCCAGGGCAGATCCTGGACCTGGCACGCCCCGCTTTCGTAAAAAACCCGTTCCAGCCCGAGCAACCAGCCAACCCAACCGCAGCCAATGTCCTGTTTGCTGGTCAAGAGCAGAAACAGGATGACGAGTATAGGAAGGAAGATCATCACCAGGTTGTATATATCCTGACGGCCAAGCTGCATGTCTTCGGTGATCTCACCGATCGCCGAAATCTTCTGCTTACGCGCCTGAAAAACCACAGACAGGAACAGGCAAACAAAATAGGCCAGTGCTGGGAGGGCGGCGGCGATGATCACCTCGCCATAGGGCACCCCTGTCAAGGCCGCCAGAACAAAGGCGGCCACGCCCATCACTGGTGGCATGATTGACCCGCCCGAGGAGGCCGCGGCCTCCATGCCACCGGCAAACACCCGGGAAAACCCGCGATTGATCATCATCGGGATGGTCAGGACTCCCGTCGACAACACGTTCACAACCGGACCACCGGAAATCGTGCCGAACATGGCTGACGAAACGATTGCAGCATGGGCCGGACCGCCCCGCAGCTTCCGCGTCCAACGGAAGGCAAGTTTGATCAGCGACTTCCCTCCCGCAGACGCCCCGAACAGCGCACCAAGGATCAGGTAGGGGAAGATCTCGTTCAGGATGATGTCGATGAATCGGCCCAAAAGACCAGAGGCATTGTTGACGAGGATGTCGTGCACGCGCGGCTGACCGTCGGATAAAAGGCGCGGCTCTCCGCCAATCTTGGTCACCAAGTATTTATTGATGTCTTCGGTGCCGAAAAAGTACCAGACCATCACGGTCAGGATGGTATAGGTCGCGATGATGATTGCGACCAGAACCAGAGGAAGCCCCCAGACTTTGACGTTGTAGGACAGGAACACGACGATCGCCAGACCGACAATCAGAACCAGCCAGCCACCCGTCGTGGCCTGGCATTTCGGGTCGTCTACGGTTGTCGGCTCGGGAAGACCGAAAAGTTCAGCATTTTCCTTTTCGATCACCAGGCTTTCGGCAATCAGGCGCGCCCGTTCACCGGTGAACTGGTCAATGATACAAACCGCATCAAGCTCGACCATGTAGCTCACTGAAATCGTCACGGCCATCAGCACCAGCGCCAGATCCATGAACAAACCAAAGCGCCGTTGGAGCGGGCTCTTGTTTTTCCAGGTTCGCCAGATGGAATGATGCAGCGCGACGATCAGCATCATCAGCGCAAATGCAAACGGATAGTAATATTCAAAAGGGAATTTCCGAATGATGAAATTCTGATTACCTGCAAGGTCTTTGGCCAACTGATCCAGACCGGGAACGCCCGGCATCGCGTTGATCATGCCGATAATGACAAAGATGACAGCCAGCCAATATGTCAGCCGAAAGGCAAAACTGTTGGAATTTTCGGCAAGCGCGTCTTGATCAGACATCTCGGCTCCTGAATTCTATCGCCCTATGGCTGTCGGGCCGCGGCAACACCGCGACCCGAAATCGTATCAACTCTTCAATGTCCCTCGGATCAGGGTTTGGCACAATCCGGAACAGTTATACCGGCTTCTTCAAAGGCGGCAACGGACCCCGGATGGTATTTCAGCGGCACCGCACCACACAAGCCCGACTTGGCCAGGTCGACTTCTCCCATATTGGTTGTCCCCATGTAGGTCGTCTTGGTCAGGAACGCATCGACATTCTTCAGCATGGTTGCCGTCAACGCTTTGGCTGTTTCAAAGTCCATATCCTTGTGAACCACCTCGGCGGAAACGGTTGTCGGGCTGCGCCAAATGCCATCTTCACTGACGATGGTCAGGCCTTTTTGCGGTGCAAGATCCTTCAGGTCAAAGGTGATGCCAGCCGTGCCCGGGCTTTTGATGTATTTCTGCATAGCAGCGCCTTCCCAGACATCCTTTGGGATCGACCAAAGTGTCATGTCACCAGCTGCCAACGAGCGGGTGATACGCGCATCAGGAAAGGTCACCGGCAGCATCATCGCGTCTGCCGAGCCGTCGGTGATGGTTTTCGGCATCTGGCCCCAGTTCACCTGGATCCCTTTGTAATCCTTGCCATCTTCCACACCGCTGACAATGGTCATGATTTGGCGATCATTGGTCAGGGCGGCTCCGCGCGGCGGACCATTCAGGATGGTTTTTCCGCCAAGATCACCCCAGCCCTTCACGCTGGAACTGTTGTAGGCATAAAGACCGAAACCACCGTAGTTATACGTATACAGCGCGCGCAAGTTGCTGGCGAGCTCGGCGCCTTTCTCCTTGCCAAGCCCCGCAAAGGGACCGGCGCCCTTGGACATCAGGAAGGTAATGATCAATGGCGCACCGGATACGTCGGTCTTACCCTCGGCCACGTTCTGGACCGAGTTTGTCAGCGTCGCGCTGTCGGTCACCTGAAAGTCAGCCACTTTCGCAGCCGACGCAAATTCGGCAAGCGTGGTTTGGGCGGTGAAGGGCACGGTGCCCGGCGGACCGGTTTCCGACGTCAGGATGACCTGGGCGACGGCGCCCCCGGCACAGACGCTCATCGCGGCTGCAAAGAGCGACAGGTTCTTGAAGTTTGGCATTTTTTCTCTCCCTTGGGTTTAGAAATGACAGTGTTTTTGGGCGGGGCGGGGATTTTAGCCGATGAAACCGGCGGCTCCCTTCTGGATTATGTTGGAATTGCAGGTTGGTTTCGCGGCACAGTACTTGGGTCGAGGTGCTTTGCGTCTTCCTCGTTCCAATAGCCGATCAGCACACCCATCTTCTCTTCGATGCCGGACATGTGGCGGGCACGCTCTTCGGAACAGGCAACGCGCTGGCGATAATGCAATGACCATTCCGCAAGCCTGTTGAACATGGCCTGGCGAATGTCGGCATGGGCGTCGCTTTGCCCCAGATCGCGCAGTTCATCCGGATCTTCGACCAGATCGAACAGGACCGGTGCGAAACCCGGCGCGTAGACGTATTTCCATTGCTTGGTGACGATCATATATGACCGGCAGTCCAGCGGCGCGCGCCCGTCCTTAAGACCGAAAAGCTGAAACGAATAATCGCCTTCACTGACCGCAAATTCCCGCCATGCAGGGGCTTCACCCCGAAGCTTCGGCAAAAGGGAACGCCCCTCAAGTACATGTTCCGGGATGTCTCCGCCGAAATACTCCAGGAATGTCGGCAACAGGTCGACCCCTTCGACCAGGTCATTGTCAACACTGCCCCGTGTTGGATCGGCGCTGCTGTCCGGATTGGCGACGATCAGGGGAATTTTCACCGACTGGTTATGGAAGTATTCCTTGTCTGCCATCCAGTGATCGCCCAGATAGTCACCATGATCCGCGGTAAAGACGATAAGGGTGTTGTCCAGAAGACCGCGGCCTTCCATGAAATCAAATAACAGGCCCAACTGATCGTCGATCTGCGTGATCAGGCCCATATAGGCAGGGATCACCTTTTGCCGCGCCTCGTCATGGCTGAAAGTCCTGGCCCCCACCCGCGTTCGGAACAGGTCGATCAGGCCGTTGGGGTTTTCCAGTTCAGCTTCGTCCCTGACGGCGGGGACAACATCCTCAGCCGAGTACATATCGTTGTAGGGTGCCGGTGCAACATAGGGCCAATGGGGCTTGATATAGGAGAGATGCAAAAGCCAAGGCGCGTCATCTCCGGCCTCGGTCATGAAATCCATGGCCCGCCGCGTCATGTACGGAGTTTCTGAATCCTCGTCTGAAACCCGTGCGGGCAAATCGACGATGTCATTGAAATACCCGGACCTGACGCCGTCTTTCGTGTCGACAGCATTTGCGGCCCAATGCCAGGGATTTTCACCGTCATAGCCCTTGGCGCGCAGGTATTCATTATAGCGCAGATCCGGCTTGACCAACGCATCCGGATGGATGCCATCATCCCGCTCAAATGGCTCCCATCCGCCCTGGGACAGATGGGTTGCCATGGAGCTTTGAGGGTCGATACCCAGCCGGTCCATTCCTTCGGCATCGGGAATAATGTGAGATTTCCCGACCAGGGCGGTCCGGACCCCAAGAGGGTTCAGATGGTCGCCCATCGTCTTTTCACCGACACGCAAAGGGGCATGCAACACAGATGTGCCGTTTGAGGACATGTAGCGCCCTGTATACATGCTGGCGCGGGACGGGCCGCATGTGGGCGCCTGACAAAAGGCATTCTTGAACGTCACGCCACGCGCAGCCAAGGCATCGATATTCGGCGTCTTGATCGTCGGATGCCCCGTACAGCCAAGGTAATCATACCTGAGCTGGTCGCACATGATGAAAAGAACGTTCTTGTGCGCCATTTTCCCTATCGCTTTCGAATTACGTCAAAGCGCCGCGATTCTTGTTGTGAACTGGCCTCCAAAATACATTAACGGGATCCCAAAACAATAATTAATCTGAATTTTCGTGTGATTCTTTCACAAAATTGGTGGATTTTCTTGATTTAAGGATCCCATTTTGATACGGGTCGCCATACAAAAACAGAGCCTGAAGCCGCAACTGCGCGCAGCCACCTGGTCGTTTTGCCAAGGAGCCACGAAGCAGGTAAGTTGCGCAATCTGCAGACAAGGAGACAGCGTCGATGCACCCCGAACTGAAAGAACATCCGAAATACTTCCAGAAGGAAGTCGTTCGCCTTGCGGACAATGTTTACATGGCTTTCGGCTTTGCGGCCTCGAACGTTTACATGATCGTCGGCGACGATGGTATCGCCATCATCGACACAACCGAGACGACAACGGCCGCCGCGAATGTGCTGGCTGAATTTCGCAAGATAACCGACTTGCCGGTCAAGACCATCATCCTGACCCATTCCCATCGCGACCATGTTTCTGGCGCAAGCGTGTTCGCAGACGGGGCCGATCCGGAAATCCTGGCCAGCGACATCCCCTCCGGCGACCCATTGATCGAGAAAACACCGCACCCACGGCCCGCCAAGTCCATGCAGGTCCGCACAAAGCGCCAGTTCGGTATCGGGCTGTCCTACCCTGACGAGATCATTGGCATTGGTGTCGGCCCCGGGGACCGCCCGCTTCAGGGCATGGGGGCCGGCATTTTGCCGCCCACGCGGCGTATCGGCCGCGAAGGCGAAACGATCAAAACCTGCGGAGTAGAACTGCAATTGGTCATGGCGCCCGGCGAGACACCGGACCATATGGTTGTCTGGTATCCCGAGAAAAAAGTCCTGTTCAGCGGTGACAATTTCTACCGCTCCTTCCCCAATCTCTACGCGATCCGGGGAACAGAGTATCGCGATTTCGACACATGGGCGGACACGCTGGACCAACTCATGGCTTTTGAGCCGGAGATCCTTGCGCCCGGGCATACCAAAGCGCTGATTGGCGCCGGACATGTCCGTGAGGTTCTGACCGATTATCGCGATGCCATACGTCATGTCATTGATGAAACCCGCAACGGCATGGATGCCGGGCTGACGATGGACCAGCTGGCGGCAAGTGTGAAACTGCCGCCGGAACTGGCGGAAAAGCCCTACTTGCGGGAATATTATGGCTGCGTCTCTTTTGCAGTGCGGGCCTATTTCGTCGGCACAACCGGCTGGTTTGATGGAAACCCGACCTCGCTGCGTCCCCTGTCTCCACGAGATGAGGCGGAGCGTGTTATCAGGCTCGCCGGCGGCGCCGACGCTGTTATGGCCGAGATCAAGAAAGCCCGGGCGGATGCGGATTACCAATGGGCCCTGGAGCTCCTCGACCGGCTGACCTATGCGGAGGAGGGCGGATCCGATGTTGCCAAGCTCAAAGCCGAGGTGCTGAGAGACCACGCCGTCGCGCAGATCAATTGCCCGACACGGCATTACTATATTCAATGTGCGACGGAAATCGAGCAGAGCGCATAAAAGGATTGATCAGCCCCCGTCCCGTCTGGATCCCTGTCCTGGCTGGACGACACCTCACCCGGTTGCACCACCATTGACGCGCAACCGGGCGCGGTACTGACCCGATCAGATGGTCAAACGGCAAAACAATACCTCACCCCGGGGTCGCGGACCCCGGGGGGTGGCCGTTGTTGCGCTCGGTCCGACGTGCAAAACAGATCAGGCCAAGCCAAATGAAGCTGTGACGCACAAGGGGAAGTCGCCAAAACTGCCCCAAACCC
>Ga0209273_10003129_pt1 | contig 11759 bp, 5 predicted proteins | sample tdAd471_FD_187126 | JGI IMG/M metagenome (GOLD analysis project Ga0209273, IMG submission 187126) | Marine sediment microbial communities from the Atlantic coast under amendment with organic carbon and nitrate - tdAd47.1 (SPAdes)... | ecosystem: Environmental > Aquatic > Marine > Coastal >...
GCTCGTGGGCCGCGAGAGCGACGCCGAGCTGGTCCACGCCGCGGCGCACGCCGCCGCGGGGCTGGCCGCCGGGCTCGATCACGCCACCCTGGTCGAGGTCTTCCGCGGCGTGCCCGTCTCGGGCCGCGCGCCCCTCTCCCGCGCGCTGGAGGAGGTCGAGGCGAGCTCCCCCGCGCTGCAGCGTCTGATCGTCGAGCTGCAGGCCCTGCCCCCCGACGACGAGACCCTCTCGCGCTTTGGCTCGAACCTCAGCCTGCGGGCCCTCGACTCGCCCAAGTGCTACGGCCGCGACGAGGAGGTGTTCACCGCCCTGCGGCACCTCGGCCGCTCGGGGCCGCGGGCGATCGTGCTCGTGGGGCCGGCTGGGGTCGGCAAGAGCGCGGTGGTCCACGCCCTGGCCCGGCAGCTGCAGGCCGAGGAGACCCTCGTCCCGCGGGTCGTGCACGAGGTCACCACCGGCGAGGTGCTCTCGGGCACCCGCTACCTGGGCGAGTGGCAGACCCGGCTCAAGGAGCTGCAGGAGGCGCTCAGCGCGCCGCGGCGCGCGGTGTGGTACCTCCCCGACCTCAACCGCCTCGTCGACGCCGGGACCACCGCCCACTCCGACGAGAGCTTCGCGACGATGCTCCGCCCGGCCCTCGAGCGCGGCGAGCTGGCCCTGGTGGGCGAGAGCACTCCGGAGGCCTTCCGCCACGGGCTCGACCGCTTCCCCGGCTTCCGCAAGCTGTTCTTCAAGTTGGAGCTCGAGGAGCCCGACGTGGGGGAGACCCTCGAGATCCTCGAGGCGGTGGCCCGCGACCTGGTCGCCGCCCACGCCCAGCGGGGGCTCGCCCTCGAGGCGCCGCGGGCGGCCCTCGAGCTCGCGGTCGAGCTCGCCGACGACTACATCAGCGGCCTCGCCCGCCCCGGCTGCGCGATCTCCCTGGTGCGCGAGGCGCTGAACGACCTCGCCGAGGAGCCGCGCGACGGCGACGGCCCGCGGGTGCTCGACGGCTCGCGGCTGCTGGCCACGATCTCGCGCCAGAGCGGGGTCCCGGTGGCCCTGCTCGACGACGCGGTCCAGCTCGACCTGCGCGAGGTGCGGACCTTCTTCGACGAGCGGGTGCTCGGCCAGGAGGACGCGGTCGAGGCGATGGTCGACCTGATCGGGCGGATCAAGGCCGGGCTGACCGACCCCGCGCGGCCGCTGGGGGTGTTCTTCTTCGTGGGCCCGACCGGGGTCGGCAAGACCGAGATGGCCAAGACCGTGGCCGAGTACATTTTCGGCAGCCCCGAGCGGCTGGTGCGGATCGACCTCGGCGAGTTCAAGGAGCCCGACGCGCACCGGCGGCTGGTGGGTGACCCGCTGGCGGTCGAGCCCAGCATGCGCAGCGGGCTGTTGACCGCGCCGGTCCGCGAGCGCCCGTTCTCGGTGGTGCTGCTGGACGAGGTCGAGAAGGCGCACCGCAACGTGTTCGACCTCTTGCTCCCGCTGATGGCCGAGGGCCGGCTGACCGACGAGCGCGGGCGGGTCACCGACTTCCGCCACACGATCGTGATCATGACCAGCAACCTCGGCAGCGACCTGCGCGAGGACAACGCGCTGGGCTTCGCCGCGACCCAGGCCCACGACAAGATCCAGCGCGTGATGGAGGAGGTCTTCCGCCCGGAGTTCCTCAACCGGATCGGGAAGACGATCCTGTTCTCGCCGCTCTCGGTGGAGGTCATGCGCCGCCTGACCCGGCGCGAGGTCCGGCGGGTGCTCTCGCGGCGCGGGATCCGCCGGCGGAAGGTGATCGTCGAGCTCGACGACTCGCTGGTGGGCGCGTTGGTGCGCGAGGGCTTCTCGGCCCGCTACGGGGCGCGCCCGCTGAAACGGCGGGTGGAGGAGGTCGTGCTCAACCCCCTCGCCCGGGCGCTGCTCAAGATCCGCCCCGAGGGGCCCCAGGCGATCGTGCGCCTGGGGGTCACCCAGGGCCGCCCGGCCTGGGAGCTGATCCTCGAGCGCAAGGACGACCCCGAGGACGACGACGCGTTGGCGGTCTCGCGCCCCACCGCGCGCCTGCGCGACCTCCAGGGCCGCCGGGTGTCGCTGGACGACGTGCGCGAGCAGGTGGAGGAGCTGCACCTGCGGGTGGCGGCCATGCGCGCCAGTATCGAAGAGCGCGACCTGCGCGGGCGCAAGTCGGAGCTCTTGACCCAGAGCACGGCGCCGGACCTCTGGGACGACCCCGCGCGGGCGAGCCGGGTCCTGAGCGAGATCCACCAGCTCGAGGTCCAGCTCGACGTCCCCCGGCGGCTGGGCAAGCGGCTGACCAGCCTCGACGGGCTACTGGAGAAGGCCGAGCGCCGCAGCCAAGAGACCGCCCTGCTCAACGACCTCTTCGTGCGCCTGGACGAGGTCTCGCGGGACGTGGAGTTCAGCGACTACGCCCTGCGCTGCTCGAGCGCCCACGAGCGCGGCGACGCCTACCTGCTCTTGCGGCGGGTGGGGACCACCGACTTCCCCAAGGACTCGATCGCGCTGATGGTCCAGATGTACCGCCGCTACTGGCGCGCCAAGGGGCAGCGCGCGCGGGTGGTCTACGAGGGCGTCTCGCACAAGGGGGTCCTGCGCGAGGCGGCGATCTTCCTCGAGGGCACCTGCGCCTACGGGCTGTTCCGCGGCGAGCACGGGCTGCACCAGTGGGTGCACCGCAGCGGCGAGAACCACCGGCAGAAGGAGGTGTGCTTCGTGCGGGTGACCCCGCTCTACCCCGCGGCCGAGCCCCTCCGCGCCTCGGAGGTGACCCAGGAGATCCGACCCCTGCGCGACGAGGCCGGGGTCTTGCTCAAGCGCCCGCGGGCCCACGTGGTCTTGACCCACACCCCGACCTCGGTCGCGCTCGAGGGGCACACCGACGGGAGCGAGGAGGCCAAGGAGTGGGCGCGCTCGCTGCTGGCGGCCCGGGTGGCGCGGGCCCACGACCACCTCGAGGCCCTCGACCCCGGCGTGATCCGGCGCTACGTCAGCGGGCGGACCTCGGTCGCGCGGGAGTTCGCCACGAACCTCAAGCTCCCCCTGGAGCGAGTGCTCGAGGGCGAGCTCGACGACTTCATTCTCCCGCGGGTCTACCGCGGGCAGGCGGGGGAGTTGCCAGGGAGCGGGTGACGCGGCCCGTGGCGTGCGGTCTAATTGAGGCTGCATGGGCAAGAACCAGCGACAAGCCGAGCTGTATCTGGGCCGCCGTGCGGTCCGCCTGCAACTCTTGCGGGGCCCCGACCTCGTGCGCGCCTGCCTCGAGCAGAGCCGGCGCCCGCGCCCGCTGCGCGCGGTGCTCCTCGACGAGGGGCTGCTGGTCGAGGAGCAGCTGCAGCAGGTCGAGGCGAACCTGCTCGAGGACCCCCCGGGGGCGATCACCCGCCCGGGCCCGGGGCAGCTGGGCGAGGTGCAGCTGGGGGTGCGCTGCGACCGCGTGCTCTACCACGGGGACGGGATCAGCACCTACCTCGGGATTCGTCCCGGGGACCCCGAGCCCGTCGCGCTGACCCAGCTCAGCACCGACAGCTTCCGCCACGGGCTGTGGGTCGACGCCTTCGAGACCCTCCGCGCCCAGCAACGCCTGGACGACCCGAACCTGCTCGAGGTCCTCGACCTCGGCTGGAGCCCGTCGGGGGGCTTCCTCCTCGTGCAGCGCCAGGAGCAGCGCTCGACGACCCTCGGGCGGTTGCTCGAGCGGATCGGGCGGCTGAAGCTCTCCGAGGCGATCCGCGTCGCGCGCGAGGCCGCGCGCGGGCTCTCGACCCTGCACGCCGCCGGGCTGACTCATCGTCAGCTCTGCCCCGACAACCTCGTGCTGCTCCCCGAGGGCGGGGTCAAGCTGCGCAACCCGGGGCTCTGCTTTCGCCCCGACGGCGCCGACGCCTTCGGGCCTCCGGGGCTGATCTTCGGCGACCCCCACTGCATGGCGCCCGAGTGCCTCAGCGGCGGCGTGCCCCACCCGGCCAGCGATATCTACGCGCTGGGGGTCGTGTTCTACGAGATGGCCACCGGCGCGCGGCCCTTCGAGGGCGAGACGCTGACCGACCTCGCGCCCCAGCACCTCGAGCTGCCCCCGGCCGATCCCTCCAAGCTGCTGCAGGACCTCCCGCCGGAGGTGTTCGTCCTCTGCGACCGGGTCCTGGCCAAGGACCCCAGCCTGCGCCCGGGCGCGGCGACCCTCGTCACCCAGCTCGACACGCTGGAGTCGATGATCTCCCGCTCGGGGATGACCATGCGCTTCCAGCCCCACCGCCCCGAGTAGCTACGGGCCGCGCACCGCCCCCGCGCATGTAGGGGCAGGGTTCACCCCCGCCCGCGCACCGCCCCGCACATGTAGGGGCGGGGTTCACCCCCGCCCGCGCTCTGCCCCGCACATGTAGGGGCGGGGGTCACCCCCGCCCGCGCACCGCCCCCGCACATGTAGGGGCGGGGTTCACCCCCGCCCGCGCTCTGCCCCGCACATGTAGGGGCGGAGTTCACCCCCGCCCGCGCTCTGCCCCGCACATGTAGGGGCGGGGTTCACCCCCGCCCGCGCACCGCCCCGCACATGTAGGGGCGGGGTTCACCCCCGCCCGCGCTCTGCCCCGCACATGTAGGGGCGGAGTTCACCCCCGCCCGCGCTCTGCCCCGCGCATGTAGGGGCGGGGTTCACCCCCGCCCGCGCACCGCCCCCGCACATGTAGGGGCGGGGTTCACCCCCGCCCGCGCTCCGCCCCGCACATGTAGGGGCGGGGTTCACCCCCGCCCGCGCACCGCCCCGCGCATGTAGGGGCGGGGTTCACCCCCGCCCGCGCTCAGTCGAAGTTCCAATCTGGGCACAAATCCCAGGTCAACGATCCGTGGTGGGGCCACTGGTGCCAGGCCTCTACCCAACCGGCGCGCACGGGGTTCTGTAGCACGTAGCGTGCTACCTGCGAGACCTGCTCGTCGCTCCGCAGAACCCGGTCGTGAAAGCTGCGCTGCCACAACCGCCGCAGACCGAGTGCTCTGGCATGGCTGGAAACGCCACCCTTGAGCCGTCGAACCCAGGCCTGGACGTCTCCGCCCACCTTCGGGGCGAGCAACACGTGCAGGTGATCGGGCATGATCACCCAGGCGAGCACCGCGACGGGCACGTCCCGAGTGGCCTTGACGATCCCCGTCGCGAGCAGGCGAGGCACTGCGCCTACGGTGAGCAGAGGGGACCGTTCGCGGGAGCAAACCGTCACCAGCATGGTCCGGCCAGGGGTGGCATAGACAGTGGGTTCCAGGCGAATCTGCTTGCGGGTCGGGAGAGCCACGGAATGAGGCTACCGGCACGCGCCGACAACGTGGGAGTGCTGCGACGACTGCGTTCGAGTCAGCAGACTTGAGGCAAGCCGGAGGCCAGACCTTGCCGCTAGGCCACGGGCGGGGATAAACCCCGCCCCTACAGGCTGGAGGACCTCGCGCCACAGCGTGCCGGCCCCACCCACCCCACTGCGGGCGGGCCCGCCCCTACAGGCTAGAGGACCTCGCGCCACAGCGCTTCCAGCCCCACCGCCCCGAGTAGCTAGCGGAGCTGGTCGAGGAACTCCCGCACGCGTTGGGTGAAGACGGGGCCGCCCTGGAGGGTGAGCGCGCGCTCGGCTGCGGCGCGGGCTGGCTCGAGGCGACCCAGGGCGTGGAGGGCCTGGGCCTTGCCCAGGACCACCTCGCCGCTCTGGGGGAAGTCTCGCTCGAGGGCCTCGAGGCAGGTCAGGGCTTCGGGGTGGCGGCCGAGCTGGCCGAGGGCGCTGGCGCGCAGGGTGCGCGCGTAGAAGTCGCCGGGGGCGAGGGCGAGCACCCGCTCGGTGGCGTCGAGCAGCTCCTCCCAGCGCCCCGCCTGGCGGAGGAGCTCGGCGAGGATCACCTGGATCTTGGGATCGGTCGGCGCGCGGCGCACGGCCTCGCGGGCGTCCTGCAGCGCGGCCTCCAGGTTGCCTTCCCGCGACCAGGCCACCGCGCGGTGGGCCAGCAACAGCGGGAGGTGCCCCCCGAGGGCGATGGCCCGGTCGTAGCTCTCGCGCGCCTCGACGAAGCGCCCGAGCTCGATCAGCGCGCCGGCCCGGTTGTTCCAGAGCCCGGGGAGGTCGGGGGTGCGCTGCAGCGCGCGGTCGTAGATCTCGAGCGCGCGCTCGTTCTCACCGCGGTCCTTGAAGCACTCGGCCAGCAGCCCGATGGTCCCCGGCGCGTCGGGCTTCAGGCGGAGCGCCTCGCGCAGGGGAGCCTCCGCGCCGTAAGGGTCCCCCAGGCGCAGGCGCAGCTCGCCGGTGATGCGGTGCGCGTCGTCGTCGGCGGGCAGCGCCAGGCGCCAGGCTTCGGCGGCGTTCAGGGCCTCGCGCGGCTGGGTGCGGAGCAGCGAGTCCACCAGGGTCCGCCGCAGCTCGGCGTTCTCGCCGTCCCGGCGCAGGGCTTCGCGGGCGACGTCGGCGGCCTGGGCGAACTCCCCGCTCTCGAGCAGGGCGTACGCCCAGCGCGCCGCGTGCGGTTCACCGCCGAGGGTCGCCCGCCGAAAGGCCTCCGCCGCGCTGGCGAAGTCGCCCTGCCGCGCGTGGACCTCTCCGCGCAGCGCCCACACCGCGGGCAGGTTCGGGGCGCTGTCCCCCACCCGGGCGAGGAGCACCCCCGCCTCTTCGTGGCGCTCGGCGCGGAGCAGCGCCTCGGCTCGGGCCTGGACCGCGAGGGGGTGCTTGGGGTCGGTGCGCAGGGTGCGCGCGAGGGCCTCCGCCGCCTGGGGCGCCTCCGCCGGCACCTCCGCGCGCAGGCGATACTCCAGCCAAGCCGCCTCGGCAGAGTCCGGCGCCTGGGCGAGGGCGCGCAGCGCGCCCTCGCGGTCGCCCTCGTCGGCCAGCGCCGCGATCGCCTCCAGGCTCACCGCCTGCGCCGTCGCGGGCGGGGTGCGGTCGGCGGGCACGCCGACGAGGAGCAGCCCCACCCCGGCCGCGCCGACGAGGGCCCCCACGAGGGAGGGCCAGGCGCGCCACCCCGCGCGCTCTGCGGGAGCATGCAGGGCCGCGTCGAGGGCGCTCGCGAGGGCCGCCGCGCTGGGGAAGCGAGCGGCGGGGTCGTGCTCGAGGCAGCGCCGGCAGAGCGCCTCGGTGGTGCGGCTGATCCCGGGGCGCAGCTCGCGCAGGGAGCGCGGGCGCCGGGTCTCGAGGGCCTCGAGGAAGGCCTGCAGCGTGGAGGCCTCGAGGGGCGGCGTCCCGCCGCTGATGCACGCGTAGAGGGTCGCCCCCAGCCCGTAGACGTCGACCGGCGGCCCCAGCGGAGCCAGCCGCCCCCCGGCCTGCTCGGGGGCCATGAACCCCGGCGTGCCCAGCACGTCGCTCTCGGCGGTGTGCCGGGTCACGCGGTCCTCCAGCCGCGCGAGGCCGAAGTCGGTCAGGCGGGGCTGACCGAGGGCGTCGAGCAGCACGTTGCTGGGCTTGATGTCCCGGTGCAAGACCTGGTGCTCGTGGGCGTGGGCCACGGCCAGCGCCAGCCGCCGCACGAGCTCGAGGGACGTCTGCTCGCTGAGCGGGCCCTCGCGCTGGATCCGCGCGGCGAGGGTCTCCCCCTTGACCCACTCCAGGGCGAGGAACACCAGCTCACCGATGCGGCCGGCGTTCAGCACGCGCACGATCCCGGGGTGCGCGAGCCGTCGCAGCGCGCTGACCTCGAGCTTCATGCGCTCGACCCTGGCCGGGGAGAGCGCGCTGATGCTCACGACCTTCAGCGCGACGTCGATCTGCTCGCGCTGGTCGCGGGCGACGAACACGGCGCTGGTCGCGCCGCGCCCCAGCAAGCGCCCGAGGCGATACGGGCCGAGCACCTCGGGCAGCCGCGGAGCCTCCGGCTCGGCCTCGTCGAGGCCGGAGAGCAGCCACTCGGCGACGCCGCTGTCTTCGTGCTCGTCCACGGGTCGAGTCTACTCCGCGCGCCCAACCAACGCGCGAGCGCGGACCGCTGGGCGATCCGCGCTCGTGGTGTGTCGTGCGCAGGCGTCTAGCGCGAGGGGAGCTGCAGCTGCTTGCCGACCTCGAGCTCGGCCCCGGTGAGGCCGTTGAGGCTGGCGATCTCCTTCCAGCGCGGGCCGCTGCCCAGCTGGGCGCGAGCGATCCCGTAGAGGGTGTCGCCCTTCTGCACGGTGTAGCTGCGGCCCCCGGTCTTGGGGCTCGAGGCCGGGACCACCGTCTGGGCGCTCGAGCTGGTCGAGGCGGGGACGGTCAGGCGCTCCTTGGGGAACACGAGGGTCAGGCCCACCCGCACGTGGTTCGGCGACTCGCCGATCCGCTCGCGGTTGTAGGCGTAGACCTCGCGCCAGCGCCCGCGGACGCCGAGCATGGCCTGAGCCACGTCGCTGAGCGTCTCGCCCTTCTGCACGGTGTGCTTGACGAACTCGCCCGCCGAGCTGCTGGGGCTGGCGACCGGGGTCGGCTCGCTGGGGGTCTCCTCGGCGGCCGGCTCCTCGCTGGGGGCCGGCTCGGGCTGCTGGACCTCGGCGACCCGCTCGGCCAGGGGCTGGGGCTCCTCGGTGACTGGGGCCTCACCGCCGTAGGCGCCCTCCAGGTTCTCCTCGACGGCGACCTGCGCCGTCTTCCCCTGCTCGGGGGATTCGTAGGTCAACGCGGCGAGCACGATCACCGCCAACACCCCTACCGCTACGTACTTTGCCATGTCCACCGTTCGTATCCCTTCGTGGCTTACGCCACCGCTCGAAGCTCTGCCTGTCGTGTGATGCGCTGGAGCAGGTCCTCGGCGACGCGCCGAGCGGCCTGGGGGCGACCGGCGCGAAGCGCGGCCGACCTCCAGCGTTTGAGTTGATCGGAGTCGGTGAGGACCGCGAGGGTCTCCCGCCAGGCCTCGGCGTCGAGGCCGTCTTGTTCGAGCACGTCCCCCGCCCCGCTGGCGGCGAAGCCGTGCGCGTTCTTGCGCTGGTGGTCTCCAGCCGAGCTGGGCAGCGGCACCACCCGCGCGGGGAGCCCGACCGCCTGCAGCTCCGCGAGGGTCCCGCCGCCGCCGCGCACCAGCGCGAGGTCCGCGGCGCGATACCGCGTGCCGATCTGACGCACGAAGGGCTGCACGTAGGCGCGGACCCCGGCGTCGGCGTAGGCCGCGCGCAGGTCCTCGGGGTCGGTCGCGCGCCCGCAGAGGTGGATCGCGTTGAAGCCCGGGAGGTCGCCCTCGGCGAGCTGCTCGGCGGCCCACTCGTTGAGCGGGCGCGCCCCCTGCGAGCCCCCCATGATGAGGAGCGTCGGCAGGCGCGGGTCCAGCCCCAGGGCGCGGATCGCGGCCATGCGCGAGCAGCCCAGGCCGCGGCTCACCGCGGCGCCGATGGGCGTGCCCAAGGGCAAGGTCGGGCAGCCGAGCTCGGTCTCGGGGAAGTGCACGTAGGCCGCCTGGGCCCAGCGCGAGAGCACGCGATTGGCGTTGCCCGCCACGGCGTTGGGCTCGAAGAGCACGATCGGAATCCCCAGCGTGCGCGCGGCGAGCACCCCCGGCGCGGAGACGTAGCCCCCGAGGCCGAGCACGACGTCCGGCGCGAGCTTGCGCAGCAGGCGCCGGGCCTGGAACACGCCCTTGGCGGTGCGCCAGGCGCCGCCCAGGTTCACCGGGGCGCAGTCGGTGACGCGGTAGCTGAACCCCGTGTGCGCGAGGATCTTGCGCTCCAGCTCCTTGCCCGACCCGAAGAACTCGACCCGCGCCTCCGGTTGGAGGCGCACGAGTGCTTCGGCGACGGCGACGGCCGGGCAGAGGTGTCCCCCTGTCCCGCCGCCCGCGATCGCGATCGTGGGTTGGGTGGTGCTGCTCATGACCTATGTATCGGCAGCAGAGGGCCCTAGCCTAAATGGCGTGTTCTTTGTTTAGCGGGGAGTGCTTCGGCTACGCTCCCTGGGTGAAGTCCATCGGACCGTATCGCCTGCTCGCCGAGCTCGGTCGCGGGGGCATGGGCGTGGTCTACCGCGCGCTCGACGAGCGCGACGGGCGCCAGGTCGCGCTCAAGGCGCTGCTCGAGCTCGACGCGCTGGGGCTCGAGCGCTTTCGCCGGGAGGCGACCCTCCTGCAAGACCTCGAGCACCCGAACCTGGTGCGGGTGCTCGACGTGCACCTCGATCCCCCGGTCCCCTACCTCGCCTGCGAGCTGGTCGAGGGCCAGACCCTCGCCGAGCGCGTGGCCCGCGACGGCCCGCTGCCCTGGGAGGAGGCGGTGCGCCTCGTGCGCCAGGTCGCGGCCGGGCTGGCCGAAGCCCACGCCCGCGGCCTCCTGCACCGTGACGTCAAGCCGGCGAACGTGCTCCTCGCCCCCGGCGGCCCCAAGCTCGCCGACTTCGGCGCGGTCAAGGCCTTCGGCCAGGAGAGCCTGACCCAGACCGGCGCCCTGGTCGGCACGCCGAGCTACATGGCTCCGGAGCAGGCGACCGGCGACAAGCACCGGCTCTCGCCCCGGACCGACGTCTACGGCCTCAGCGCGACCCTGTTCTTCGCGCTGACCGGCAAGCCGCCGTTCAAGGGCGAGACGATGATCGACACCCTCAACGCAGTGCTCGGCAGCCCTCCCCCGCGGCCGAGCCGCTGGGTCGCCGACCTGCCCCCCGCCCTGGACGCGCTCTGTATGCAGGGGTTGGCCAAGGATCCACCGCAGCGGCCGGCGTCGCCGCTCGCGCTGCGCGCTGCCCTCGCGGACCTCTCCCAGGGGGCCGCGCCGCGGGCGAGCCGCTACGTGGCCGTCGCCGTGGTCCTCGCCTGCCTCGGCGTCGGCATGCTGGCGGGGGTGCTCTGGGGCCGCGAGGGCGCGGCCTCCGAGGCCAGTCAGGCCAGCGAGCCGCGCAGCGTCGCCGAACGGATCGAGGCGCTCCTCGAGCAGGCGGAGCTGCTCGAGCGACGCGAGGAGGACTTCGAGGGGGCGCGGCGCTTGTACACCCAGGCCGTCGAGCTCGACCCCAGCTTTGGCGAGGGCTTCGCCCACCGCGCCTTCACCTGGATCGGCCAGGGCAACCGAGACAGAAACCTGGAGGAGGTCTTCGTCCACGTCGAGGAGGACTGCGACCGGGCTCTAGCGGCCGACCCCGACTGCGCGCTGGGCCTCGCGGTGCGCGCCTACTGTTGGTCGCGGCTGGGGAAGGCGCAGCTGGCGGCGGCGACCTTCGAGGAGGCCCTGGCCCTCGACCCGCAGTGCGCCGAGGTCTACGCGAAGCGCGGGGTCGCGGCCTACTACGCGGGGCGCAAGCAGGACGCGCTGCGCGACCTCGACCGCGCGATCGCCCTCGAGCCGGACGACGCCAACCTGCTGGTGAACCGGGCCTTGATCGCCCGCGACGCGGGGGGAGCGGCGCAACCCGCCCTCGACATGATCACCCGCGCGCTCGAGCTCGAGCCCTCCTACAGCCAGGCCTACGAGAAGCGGGCCGAGATCCTGGAGGTTGAAGGTCGGGCGGCGGAGGCCCTCGAGGACTACGGCCGCGCGATCGAGGCGAACCCCCGAAACCTCTCCGCGCGCGAGAAGCGCGCGGAGCTGAACCACGAGCGGGAGGACTACGCGGCCACGCTCCCCGACTACGAGGCCTGCCTCGCGCGCCGCCCGGACGACCACTGGCTGCGCTACCAATACGGTGTTGCCCTCTACAAGCTGGGGAGGCAGGAGGACGCGCTGCGCGAGTTCGAACACGCCCGCGCGCTGAAGCCCGACCTGGCCCTGCTGCACGTCGAGTGCGCAAACCTGCTGCACCTCGTCGGACGGTCGGGGGACGCCGCCCTCGCCTTCCGCGAAGCCATCGCCGCC
>Ga0209273_10003132_pt1 | contig 11755 bp, 10 predicted proteins | sample tdAd471_FD_187126 | JGI IMG/M metagenome (GOLD analysis project Ga0209273, IMG submission 187126) | Marine sediment microbial communities from the Atlantic coast under amendment with organic carbon and nitrate - tdAd47.1 (SPAdes)... | ecosystem: Environmental > Aquatic > Marine > Coastal >...
GCAATTACGCGGACCATGTCTTCAAAATTGCGCGCCTCGAGGATGGCCAATACCGCGGACTGCATGCGCGCATTTACCGCCGCGTTGACCCGCAATGCGTTCATGGCGCGATCGCGCTGGCGAATAATTTCGTCGTGCTGCGATTTCAGTCGGTCAATCGCAAACCTTTGCATGTCAAATGTCGTACCGCCCTCGGCATACGCGTCGGGAATAATGATGCCCAAGAGTTCCATGTCTTCCGCAACAAGTTCCGGGTGCGCATGGTTGAACGCGCGCACTTCGTCCGCGCTCAATTTTTTCGGGGAGGCGGCACCGCTTAGTGGCGCATCTTTCTTTGGCAGGGTGTCGGATGACATTTGACGATCAGCCCTTTTTAAGAATCGATTGGCCAGTAGTTTCCCAGTCTTTGAGGAATGCGTCGAGCCCTTTATCCGTCAGCGGATGTTTAACGAGCTCATGAAGAACTTGGGGTGGCACCGTTGCAACATCGGCTCCGGCCAGCGCAGCATTCTTAACGTGCTCCTCACTACGGATGGATGCGGCTAATATCTCTGTATCGAAGCCATAATTATCGTAAATGACGCGAATATCTTCGATCAGCGCCATGCCGTCTTCACCAATATCGTCAAGCCTACCGATAAATGGCGAAATAAACGTCGCGCCGGCCTTGGCGGCGAGTAACGCCTGATTGGCGGAAAAACAAAGCGTCACGTTCACCATGATGTCGCGATCCGACAGCGCGGCGCAGGCCTTGAGACCATCGAAAGTAAGCGGAACTTTGACCGCTATATTGGGCGCAATGTCTGCGAGGTGAAGCCCTTCTTCAATCATTTGCGGGGCGTCGATTGCAGTAACTTCCGCACTGACCGGGCCAGGAATGAAATCCGTGATCTCCCGCACCACGTCGATGAAGGACCGGCCGGATTTCGCGACCAGCGAGGGATTAGTGGTCACCCCGTCCACAAGCCCTGTCTCCGCCAATTCACGAATGGCCGCCACGTCGGCTGTGTCCACAAAGAACTTCATGAGGGGCCTTTCGCGAGGGGTTGCGCTCTGCAATGCTAGATACCTTGCGGGGTCTTCGCCGCATGTCAAGAAAGCCCATGGCCGAGACATTTTTCGATATTGATCAAGTGGAATTCCGTTCCGTTGCGGTGGCTGTGCCGCTGCCGGTTCCTGCGCCGTATGACTACGTCGTTCCGGAGGGGCTGACAGTTTCGCGCGGTGATGTGGTCGAAGTGCCCATCGGTTCGCGCCTCACATTGGGTGTCGTTTGGGGGCCCGGAGCCGGCGATGTGGACCCAGCGAAACTAAAGCCCATCGAAAGCGTCGTCTCGGATCGGCCCTTGCCGCAGGTCCTCTGTGACTTTCTCGAATGGCTTTCGGGCTACATGCTAACCCCGCCGGGGCAGGTGATCGGCCTCGCAGTGCGTTCGGCAAACGTCTTTGATCCACCAAAGATGCGCACGCTTGTCACAGCTGGCGGAGCGTTGCCTAAACGCATGACCGAAGCGCGCGAGCGGGTGATGGAAGTAGCCTCGGACGGCTTCGCGCGCACACCGGCCGACCTTGCGAGCGAGGCAGGTGTTGGCGCGAGCGTGGTTAAGGGACTTATGGAATTTGGCACGCTCACAGCACATGAAGTACCTGAGGACGATCCGTTTGACGTCCCTGCCCCCAATCATCCGGGTCCTGAGCTTTCACCCGCGCAAGCCGCAATAGCGAGCGAGCTTGAAGCGGCAGTGCACGAACAAAGTTACTCGGCGCATCTTATTGATGGCGTGACGGGTTCGGGCAAAACGGAAGTTTACTTTGAAGCGGTTGCGGAAGCATTGCGAAGCGGCAAGCAAGTGCTCATCCTCGTCCCGGAGATCGCTTTGACAATTCAGTTTCTCGACCGGTTTGAAGCACGCTTTGGCTGCCGCCCCGCTGAATGGCATTCGGACCTCAGCCAAAAGGAACGCCGGCACGTGTGGCGCGGCGTGGCAAGCGGCGAAGTGCGTGCGCTGGTGGGCGCCCGGTCGGCGCTCTTCCTGCCGTTTCCCGAGCTTGGTCTTATCGTGGTTGATGAAGAACACGAACGCGCCTTTAAGCAGGAAGACGGCACTGTTTATCACGGGCGTGACATGGCCGTGGTGCGCGCGCACCTCGGCGATTTTCCAATTATCCTTGCGTCCGCGACGCCATCGCTCGAAACCGTGGTGAATGTAGAACAGGGGCGTTTTCACCGACACCATTTAGGCGAACGCCATGGCGACGCAGAAATGCCCACCTTGCGCGCCATCGATTTGCGCCAAGACCGGCTCGGCAAAGGCGAGTGGCTTTCCGCGCCGCTGGTTGCTGCGGTCAATGAAACGCTGAAACGAAAAGAGCAGGCGCTCCTCTTTCTCAATCGTCGCGGCTATGCGCCGCTCACCGTTTGCAATGCCTGCGGTCACCGACTCATGTCACCGGAAAGTTCAACCTGGCTGGTGGAGCACCGCTACACCGGGCGATTGATTGATCATCTGACCGGATTTTCCATGCAAAAGCCCAAGCTTTGTCCCGCCTGTGCGGCAGAGGACAGCCTTGCCCCTTGCGGTCCAGGTGTTGAGCGGGTGGCGGAGGAAGTGCAGCAGCGCTGGCCTACCGCAAGGCTCGCTGTTATGTCATCGGACGTGATCCACAGCCCCGCAGAAGCCGAGGCGTTGATTGAAGCTATGGCGTCTGGCGCTATCGATATCCTCATCGGCACGCAAATGGTGGCCAAGGGCTACAATTTTCCTGAGCTCACACTTGTTGGCGTGGTGGATGCAGATCTGGGCCTTAAAGGCGGCGATCTCCGCGCGGCAGAGCGAACATTCCAGCTGCTCCAACAGGTGGCGGGGCGCGCCGGCCGGGGCGAAAAACCGGGCCGCGTCTTTCTTCAGACGCGCGAGACCGAGAGCCCCGTGATTGAAGCCTTGGTGGCTCAGGACCGCGATGCATTCATGAAAGCAGAAATGTCTGATCGCCAGGACGCAGGCATGCCGCCCTACGCGCGGCTGGCCGCGATTATTCTTTCAAGCCTCGACGGCGCGATGGTTGAAGAAGTGGCTGGCTTGCTGGCTCACGCGGCGCCTCGGGCCCGCGGGGTGGACGTTTGGGGCCCAAGCCCCGCGCCCTATGCCGTGGTGCGCGGCCGCCATCGCCACCGCTTCCTCGTGCGTGCTGAAAAATCGGTGGATATCCAGGCCTATTTGGCGAGTTGGCTCTCGCAAGTGAAGGTCCCCGGCAAGGTACGGCTTAAGGTGGATATCGACCCCTATAGTTTCCTCTGATCGCGTCCTCGATGCCCCCTTGAGAATGCCCAGAAACCTCCCGGTTTTGCACCTCGATGCCCTGCGTCCAAATGGCAGATTTGGTTCTGTTGCGCGGCCCTGGGGCCTATGCTAGGAACCCGCGCGACTGACGAAGGGGCGGGCAGTGTTGGGCCCCCTTTCTCCCTTCATTTCCAGGGGCAATTCACCTGCTTTTCCGGCAAACACGGGGAAGCGGCAACAGCAAAGAAGCGGGTTCCAGGTGGCGGGAAAATCTTCAACCTCGGGTGATATCGCAGAACGCTACGCGACGGCTTTGTTTGAACTTGCGGACGAGGCGGGCGCGCATGACGCGGTTGAGAAAGATGTTGTTGCGCTGACCGCAATGATCGACGGCAGCGATGAGCTTGCCGATTTCATTCGCAGTCCTCTTTTTAGCCGGGACGAACATGCACGTGGGCTCGGCGCTCTCTTGGGCAAATTGGGCGCATCAGAGCTCACCAAACAATTCGTCGGAACGGTTGCGCAAAAGCGCCGCCTCTTTGCGCTCCCCGGCATGATCACTTCCTACCGCCGCCAACTCGCCACAAGCCGTGGTGAGATGTCAGCAACGGTCGAGAGCGCGCATGCGCTTAGCGGCGAACAGATCTCAAAAATCAAGGAAACGCTGAAAGCTCAGTTGGGCAGCGACGTGGCCTTGGAAACATCCGTGGACCCGAGCCTGCTCGGCGGTCTGGTTGTCCGAGTGGGCAGCCGTATGATCGACAGCTCGATCCGCACTAAACTCAATCGTCTTCAACTTAACCTGAAAGAGGCGTCCTGATGGATATTCAGGCTGCGGAAATCTCCGCCATCCTCAAAGAACAAATCAAACGCTTCGGCACCGAAGCGGAAGTCACGGAAGTGGGCCAAGTGCTCTCGGTCGGCGACGGTATTGCGCGCGTTTACGGGCTCGATAACGTTCAGGCCGGTGAGATGGTCGAATTTCCCGGCGGCATCCGCGGCATGGCACTGAACCTTGAAAGTGACAATGTGGGCGTCGTGATCTTCGGCGACGACAGGTCGATCAAGGAAGGCGACACCGTCAAGCGCACGGGCGCCATTGTGGAAGTCCCCGTCGGCAAGGGCCTTTTGGGCCGCGTTGTTGACGGCTTGGGCAACCCCATCGACGGCAAGGGCCCCATTGAAGCGGCCGAAAATCGCCGCGTTGATGTGAAGGCACCAGGCATTCTTCCCAGAAAGTCAGTGCACGAGCCGGTTCAGACGGGCCTAAAGGCGATCGACTCGCTCATCCCCATTGGCCGGGGCCAGCGCGAGCTCATCATTGGTGACCGCCAAACCGGTAAGACCGCCATCGCGATTGATGCCTTTATCAATCAGAAGGGTGTCAATGCGGACGGCGATGACGCGAAAAGCCTTTACTGCATTTACGTTGCGGTGGGTCAGAAGCGTTCGTCTGTTGCGCAACTTGTGAAAACACTCGAAGAAAACGGCGCCATGGAATATTCCATCGTCGTTGCGGCCACCGCGTCTGAAGCCGCGCCGCTTCAATATCTCGCGCCGTTTACCGGTTGCGCCATGGGCGAATACTTCCGCGACAACGGCATGCATGCCGTAATCGTCTATGACGATCTTTCCAAGCAAGCTGTTTCGTATCGTCAGATGTCGCTTCTGCTTCGTCGCCCGCCGGGACGTGAAGCCTACCCAGGTGACGTTTTCTATCTTCACTCGCGGCTTTTGGAGCGCGCGGCGAAGATGAATGAAGATCATGGTTCTGGTTCGCTGACGGCCTTGCCGATCATTGAAACCCAAGCCTCGGACGTGTCGGCCTATATTCCGACCAACGTGATTTCGATCACCGACGGTCAGATCTTCCTTGAAACGGATCTTTTCTACCAGGGCATTCGCCCGGCGGTGAACGTCGGTATCTCGGTGAGCCGTGTGGGCTCCTCCGCGCAGATCAAAGCCATGAAGCAAGTGTCGGGCACTATGAAGCTCGACCTCGCGCAGTACCGTGAAATGGCAGCCTTTGCGCAGTTCGGCTCCGACCTCGATGCCTCGACGCAACGCTTGCTGGCGCGCGGTGAGCGCCTTACTGAACTTCTCAAGCAAGGTCAGTATTCGCCGATGCCGGTGGAAGAGCAGGTGGTCTCCATTTTTGCAGGCACCAAGGGCTTCCTCGATGGGATCGCCACGGCAGACGTACAACGCTACGAGCAATCGCTGCTCAGCCATGTACGTTCCGAGCACGGCGGGCTGCTCGATACCATCCGTACCGAGCAAAAGCTCTCGGACGAGACCGATACCAAGCTCAACGACGTGATTACCAAATTCACCGAGACCTTTGCGTAATGGCAAACCTCAAGGATCTTCAAACGCGGATCTCGTCGGTTAAGTCGACGCAGAAGATTACGCGAGCCATGCAGATGGTTGCGGCGGCAAAACTCCGCCGCAGCCAGGAACGTGCCGAGGCGGCGCGCCCTTATTCTGAACGGCTTGCCGGCGTTTTGTCGAACCTTGCATCCAGCACAAAAGACAGTCCAAGCGCGCCAAGACTGCTTGCAGGAACCGGGAAGAACGATGTGCATCTGCTCGTCGTTGCGACCGCGGATCGCGGGCTTTGCGGCGGCTTTAACTCATCTATCGTTCGGCTCGCGCGGGAACACATTGCGCGGCTTCGCAACGAAGGCAAAACCGTAAAGCTGTTCCTCGTTGGTAAAAAAGCCAACGACATGCTGAAGCGGCAGTATGAAAGTCTTATTGTCGAAGCGCGGGACTTTGCGCAACTGCGCGACGTGGGGTTTGACTACGCACAAAGCGTTGGCGAACAAATCCTCAAACTCTTTGCCGACGAAGAGTTCGATGTATGCAGCGTGTTCTACGCCAAGTTCCAATCGGTGGTGACGCAGATCCCAACTGCGCATCAGCTTATCCCGCCGACGCTTGGCGACGTGGCCGAAGATGAAGACGTCGCGGCAACACCTTATGAGTATGAGCCGGATGAGGAAGAAATCCTCGACAAGATTTTGCCGCTCAACCTGAATGCGCAGATCTATCACGCCATTTTGGAAAACGCCGCCTCGGAACAAGGCGCGCGAATGAGCGCCATGGACAACGCCACGCGGAACGCGGGCGATATGATCGAAGGCTTGACGCTGCAATTTAACCGCACGCGCCAAGCCATCATCACAACCGAACTGATTGAGATTATCTCCGGCGCTGAGTCTTTGTAACAAAGCGTCGCTGTGAGAAACGAAGGAGCGTAAAGATGAGCAGCACTTCAAAAGGACGCGTCGCGCAGGTCACGGGCGCCGTTGTGGACGTCCAATTCGACGGCGATTTGCCCGCCATCATGAATGCGCTCGAAACCGACAATCAGGGCAACCGGTTGGTGCTCGAAGTAGCGCAGCACTTGGGCGAAAACACCGTGCGCACGATCGCCATGGATTCGACCGAAGGATTGACGCGCGGCCAGGCTGTGACGAATACGGGCGAGGCGATCGCCGTTCCCGTGGGTGAGGGCACTTTGGGCCGCATCATGAACGTCACCGGTCAACCCATCGACGAAGCCGGCGACATTCCGGCAGTTGAACGCCGCCCCATTCACGCACCTGCCCCTGACTATGTCGACCAATCGACGGAACAGGAAATCCTGGTTACCGGCATTAAGGTCGTTGATCTGATGTGTCCTTATGTGAAGGGCGGCAAGATCGGCCTCTTTGGCGGTGCGGGCGTGGGTAAAACCGTGCTCATTCAGGAGCTCATCAACAACATCGCAAAGGCGCACGGCGGCTACTCCGTGTTTGCCGGTGTGGGCGAGCGGACGCGCGAAGGTAATGACCTTTACTGGGAAATGATCGAATCGGGCGTGAACAAAGAAGGCGGCGGCGAAGGCTCCAAATGCTCGCTGATCTTTGGTCAGATGAATGAGCCTCCCGGAGCGCGTGCTCGGGTTGGCCTTGCCGGTCTTACGGTGGCTGAATATTTCCGCGACCAAGGCCAGGACGTGTTGTTCTTTGTGGACAATATCTTCCGCTTTACGCAAGCAGGCTCCGAAGTGTCAGCGCTGCTGGGCCGTATTCCTTCGGCTGTGGGCTATCAGCCGACGCTGTCGACGGATATGGGCGCCCTGCAGGAACGCATTACTACGACGACGAAGGGCTCAATCACCTCGGTGCAGGCGATTTACGTCCCGGCCGATGACCTGACCGACCCTGCGCCGGCGACATCATTCGCGCACCTTGATGCGACGACCGTGCTCAATCGGGCGATCTCCGAGCTTGGGATTTACCCGGCCGTGGATCCGCTCGATTCAACTTCGCGGATCATGGACCCCAATGTTGTGGGTGAAGACCACTACCGGGTGACGCGCCGCGTTCAGGAAATCCTGCAGAAGTACAAATCGCTGCAAGACATCATCGCCATTTTGGGCATGGACGAATTGTCTGAAGAAGACAAGCTGACCGTGGCGCGCGCGCGCAAAGTGCAGCGTTTCATGTCGCAGCCGTTCCATGTGGCCGAAGTCTTTACCAACACGCCAGGCGTTCTGGTGCCGCTTGAAGAAACCATCAAGAGCTTCGATGGTATTTGCAAAGGCGATTACGACCATTTGCCCGAAGCGGCCTTCCTGATGTGCGGCGGTATTGAAGATGCCATCGCCAAGGCTGAAAAGATGGCAGTGGAAGCGGCGTAAGGCTGAGGCAGGAATAACCCGATGGCGGACAAACTCAACTTCGAACTTGTTTCACCCGAACGGCTTCTATTATCCGAAGAAGTCGATGCGGTGACTGTGCCCGGCACGGAAGGTGAGTTCGGTGTGCTCGCGCATCACGCACCGTTTATGACGGCACTTCGGCCCGGCATGATCAAAGTTGAAGGCGGCGCGGAAGGCGCGCGCCGGGTATTCGTTTGGGGCGGTTTCGTCGAGGTGAACGAAAAGGGTCTTACGATCCTCGCCGAAGAAGCGCAGATGATGGAAGACGTGGACATGGACGCCATGGCCCGGCGCATCAAAGACCTGGAAGAAGACGTTGCCGACTACGACGATACCGCCAAAAAAGAAGAAGCGCGCGATCGCCTTTGGCACATCCAACAGATGTTTGAGGCCGCGAAGGCGAGCTAAACCAATTATTGCTTGAATCTCCGAAGACGCCCGCCAAATCTGGTGGGCGTTTTTATTTGCGAAGCTCGGAGATCACCGGCGCGAATTCCGCCACCACCTGCTCATAGACGCGCCGTTTGAACGGAATTGCCAAGTCAGGGAGCTCCTCAAGCTCGACCCACCGCCAGTCCACGAATTCCGGGTGGTGCACTTCCAAGTCGATGTCGCTCTCATCGCCTAAATACCGAAGCGCGAAGTACATCTGCTTCTGACCGCCCCATCGATTTTTGCGCTGACGGGCAAGAACTTCAGGTGGCAGATCGTAATAGAACCAGTCATGGGCAGCTTTGATTATCTCTGCTTTGCGTGTGCCCACTTCTTCCCAAAGCTCGCGCATCACTGCTTCTTCAGGGCTTTCGCCCCGGTCGATGCCACCTTGGGGAAGCTGCCAAGGGTAGGAAGGCATGTCTTCGTCGCCTAGACCCTCGACGCGCTTTCCAACCCATATCAGGCCTTCACCGTTGATAAGGACAATGCCGGCGCAAGGACGGTAGGGAAGGCCCGCAGGGGAAAGGCGTTGTTGGGTCATGCGACCTCATGCGAGCGGTTCAGCTCGCCTCCGATTGAGCCGTGGCGGAAAGCGGTGCGAGCACGAGGCCCTTTTCCGCTAGAGTTCCCGTCCACACACGAATTACCTCAAGTGTCACCGGATAGGCGAAGCCCACGCCCATGGCAACCCCATGCTCGGCTGCAGTTTCTTCGAGCCCTTCGAGCGCCTCAAGAACGGCAGTGTCCGTGCGGCGTAAATCGAGGCGGCGATTTGCTGTGGCCCACGCGCCGCCGACGTCATTGGCGATGGAACCGGTTTGGCTGCGGGGGTTTGAGCCGTCGTCAAGATAGATAAGCCCGCGATCTGCAACGTCCTGAAGAACCGGCGCATAGGCCTCCCGGTCTGCGGTTAGTCGCGCACCTTGATAGTTCATAAGGCCCACATATCCTACGGCGCGGCTCATCACCCAATGGAGTTGGCTTTCGTTTGCGGGCCAATCGTTCGAAGTAAGTAGCGTTGCAGGTCCAGGATTGTTGTTGGGATAATCAAATGGCTCCATAGGAACTTCGATAATGACTTCGTGGCCGTGATCTCGAGCGCTATCGATCCACTGCTGAAGATCATCCGTATAAGGAACGAATGAAAGTGTCACCTCACCGGGAAGCGTTTCTATTGCTTCCTGCGTCGCCTGCGCGTTAAGCCCAAGCCCGCCGATCACCAATGAAATGCGCGAAGCATCGCCTGTGGGCGTGAAGGGCCGGGCGTAGACCTGCGCCGCGCGCTCGCCCCCCGGCCCAACTACGGGCAGCGGGCCTAGATCGCCATATTCCACAAGATCGGCGATCGGAGCATCGGCAAGCCGAACATTACCCCGGGCAGATGCAACTCGAATGCGGGTTGCCGGTTCGGGTAGTGTGATGTCGATATCATCTGCATCGAGCACATGGATCGCCGCAACTTCAAAGTCGTCCGCGGGCAGTGCGCCGTCCCCAGCCATCACGATGGGCTCAGCTGCCTCAGGCGTGGTCGCATTCCCTGCATCCGAGGAAATCGCGAGCGAGATTTGAGGAGTTCCCCCGGCCGAATCACCCAAGACCTGAATGCCTACGCCGGCAAGAAAGAGGCTGGCCAAAACAGCAAAGCTCGCCATTGCCATCAGGTGGGGTGCGGACCCAGCGGGGGCATCGGTCGGCGTCGCAAGAGGTGAGAGGCGCAATTCGTTAACCATGGGCCATTTATGCCCGAGTGGGACCTAACAAAGGGTTGCCAAGCCGCCAAAGAGAAACGGCGCTGGCCGAGGCGCAGCGCCGTATCTGAACGATTGGTTGTGGACCTTAGAAGTCGATCAATTCACCGGTTTCAAGCTCGCCGGTCAGCATTTGAATGGCTTGTTCGAGTTGAAGATCGCGAGGATTGCCGTCCGCATCGCGCGGGATATCAGGCTCTTCTAGTTCCGCTGTCTCTTCTTCGGCCATTTCGGCGTCTGGCGCGGCCTCACCGTCTTCATTTTCCAAGTGACCCGGAAGATCCGCCTCGCTGTAGCGCTGGTTCGTTCCTTGGCGACCGGACGGGAAGATTTCCACATCCGGGACGATCCCCACCGCCTGGATTGAGCGACCCGAAGGCGTGTAGTAGCGCGACGTCGTAAGGCGAAGCGCACCGTCAATCCCGCCCGAAAGCGGAATGATGGTTTGCACAGACCCTTTCCCAAAGGATTGGGTGCCAACCACAGTACCACGGGCATGGTCTTGAATAGCGCCCGCGACAATTTCCGATGCACTGGCGGACCCGCCATTGATCAGAACAATTACTGGCATCTCGTCCGAGATGTCACCGCGGCGCGCGTTGTAGCGCTGAGTGTCTACCGGGTCTCGGCCACGGGTTGAAACGACCTCACCACCGTCGAGAAACGCGTCCGAGATATTGATGGCCTGTTCCAGAAGCCCGCCCGGATTATTGCGGAGGTCGAGAACATAGCCCGCAAGAGGTTCATCGGATTCATTGCGCAACTCGCGGATCGCGCGGCGCACGCCATCGGCGGCCCGTTCGCTGAATGTGGTCACGCGAATGTAGCCAACGTTTTCCGCGTCACCTTCTAGGCGAGATCGGACGGCCTGAAGCTCGATCACTTCGCGCACCAAACCCACATCAAAAGGCTCAAGACCTTCACGAGCAATTGTAACGGTGATCGGGGCGCCGGGCTCGCCGCGCATGAGGTCGATCGCTTCGTTCAGGATCATGCCTTGAATGGGCGTGCCATCAATCTGAATGATCAGGTCATTCGCTTCGATGCCGGCGCGATCTGCAGGCGTATCGTCCATGGGCGATACCACACGCACCACGCCGAGATCCTGATCCATTGTGACCTCAAGGCCCAACCCGCCATACTCGCCGCGTGTCTGAATTTGCATTTCCTGGAAGTTGCGTGCGCTCATATAACTTGAGTGCGGGTCCAAACCCGAGAGCATGCCCTGGATCGCATCTTCGATCAGTTGCTCGTCTTCGACTTCGGTAACGTAGTCGGCGCGCACCCGTTCGAAAATTTCGCCAAATAGATTGAGCTGACGATAGGTTTCGGAATTCGCCGCCTCGGTTGGTGTCGGCGCGGTTAGCGCCCAAGAGAGCGCAAATCCAAGCAAGGCCGCCGCCACGAAAGTTGCAAAATAGGCTTTCCTCATGATCCGTCCGCTCTCCATTGGTCTTCCCGAAACCAGGGAAGGGGGTCGACGGGTTCGCCGTCTTCCCGCATTTCCATATAAAGGACGGGCTTTCCGTCCTCGACCTCATCGGGTGAAACCGCCCAGCTTCGAAGGTTCTGCGCCTCGG
>Ga0209273_10003138_pt1 | contig 11747 bp, 6 predicted proteins | sample tdAd471_FD_187126 | JGI IMG/M metagenome (GOLD analysis project Ga0209273, IMG submission 187126) | Marine sediment microbial communities from the Atlantic coast under amendment with organic carbon and nitrate - tdAd47.1 (SPAdes)... | ecosystem: Environmental > Aquatic > Marine > Coastal >...
GACACTCGACATTCTGGCCGCGCGGATGTGCCGCGTGCCGGGCTGACACTCAGCACGATTGCTGCTGTGTTGCTCGGCTGCTCTTCGGGCTGTTTCAGCACTCGCTCACTGGCGGATCGAGACGCCGACATCGACGCGTCCGCACTGAAGGCCGACCGCGATGACGACGGCCTGCGAACGATCGACGACGTCGTTGGCCCATTACAGCGGCAGGCTCTTGCCAGAGCTGGCAAGCGAGGAGTCACTTCGGCTGAAGATCGCAACGATCAGGAGAAGCTGAAAGAAGGCCTGCGTCTCTACGAGGCCAAACAGTACGCCGACGCCGACCGCATTTTCGGTGACCTGATCTCATCGCGAAATCCCAGCCGGTTCACGTTGTTCAAACGCGACGAAAAACGCCCGACATACGATCCGATCCGCGAGGAAGCGGTCTTCTTTCTGGCAGAGTCTCTGTACCAGCAGGGGAACCTCCCGAAGGCTTCGGAACGCTATCAGGCACTGATGAAAGAGTACCCGGCGACCCGTTATCTCGATCAGTCGACGAGACGGCTGTTCGACATTTCGCGGCGCTGGCTCGGCGTCGAAGATTTCGCGTCCACGAACGAAATTCAACAGGTCAGCCTCGAAGACGGTGCCGACAATGGCCCGCTGTCGAACATCAAGCCCCAGAAAAAGGGTGCGTGGTGGCTGCCGAACCTGACCGACAAGTCACGACCGCGAATGGACCTCGCCGGCCACGCACTGAAGAATCTCAAATCGATCTGGATGAACGATCCGTCCGGGCCACTGGCTGACGACGCGATCATGCTCGCCGCGACTCATCATCTGCGAAAAGGCAACTATCGCGACGCCGACCGACTGCTGACGATGCTCCGCGAGCAGTTTCCCAAGAGTACGCACCTGCAGACGGCCTTCGTGCTGGGCTCGCACGTCAAGCTGATGTCGTACCAGGGCTCAAAGTACGACGAGCAACTGCTGACCGACGCGAAGGAACTGAAAGAAAACACGCTGCGGCTGTTCCCGGAACTCGCAGAGAGCGACCGGATTCGCAACGAGCTGAAAGCGATCCACGAAGCTGAAGCGAAGCGCGACTGGCAGATGGCGCTGCTCTACGACAAAAAGAACAACGACAAAGCCGTTGCGGTCTACTGCCGGGAAGTGCTGCGTCGCTTCCCGGACACGAAGTACGCGGACCTCGCCCGCAAGAAGCTGGCGACGCTGCAGGGAGCCGCTGTTGCTGTCTCCAGTCCAGCATCTCAACCCGTCGACCGCGCCATCATCCCGTTTGAGAGTCAGCCGGATACCGGCACCGGGCGCGTGCGAATCGACGAAACTGGTCCGAACCTGCAACGAGTTCCGCAGAACTCCGGACCGAAGTTTGAAGATGGGCCGGTGTTTGAACCGGATGGTCCAATCTTTGACGATGGTCCTGCGCCATCTGCGAGCCGACCAGCAGCCGGCCGCGTGAAGCTGTAGAGACTCTCGACCGAACGGAGCAGGACTTGCAGACATCGACGGACCACAACGCGAAAAGCAGCGTGCGAGCTGGTGATGTACCGCGTCCCCCTGCCGTACACCGCCGAAGGCTGGTCGGTCAGTGTCTCGCGTGGTGTGCTGCCGTGATGCTCGCCGCCCCAGGCTGCGGCTACCTCGTCGGGCCTTCGCACGACCTGCAGATCACAACGATTGAGGTTCCAACGTTTGAAAACGACACGTTTCGACGAGGCCTCGAACAGACGCTGACCGAGGCTGTGCAGAAAGAAATTCAGGAGCGGACGGTCATGCGACTGGTCCGCGGGCCTGGTGCTCAAACGCGGCTGAAGGGACGCATCGTCGACGTCAGAAAAAGCCTGCTCGGCGAGAACCGGTTCGACGATGGTCGCGAACTTCAGCTCTCCCTGGTTGTTGAAGTAACGTGGGAAGATCTGCGAAACGGCCAGGTCATCTCGCAGCAGTCGATTCCAGTCGATGCTGACGCAGTGTCACTCTACTCGCAGGCCGACTTCGCACCAGAAGTTGGGCATTCAATGGCGACCGCCGTCCAGCAGGCCACCCAGCAGACCGCCCGTCGCATCGTCGACATGATGGACGCTCCCTGGTAAGCGATTCCTGACCGGCGCTCGGTGTTCGTTACGAAGTAGATCCCCGCAGAAGAGCGTGAACGAGCCGCTGATCGAAGGGGCGAAAACCCAGGTCGATATACAGCTTCAACGCGGGGAGATTCCGCGCGTCGACCGCGAGAACGAGTTCGAGTGCCTCCGCCTGCTGAGCACGTCGCAATCCTTCCAGCAGAATCGCTCGACCGAGTCCCCGGCCACGAGCCTCGCACGCAACACCAAAGTAGACGACTTCCCAGACCTGCTCATCGGGGTGATCCGTCAAGAGCAGCACTCCGACATCAGCTCCGTCGTCAGAGAACAGCAGCCAACGATCCGGTGAAAACTCTCCCGCCAGCCGGTGTCCATCCAGAGCCTCGAAGCCGGATCGGTGTCCGTTAAGTTCCGGGCAGTCGAGCGTCCCCTGCCAGGTTCGTTCGAGCAGGTTGGCGAATCGTTCCCGATGGCTTTCTGCGCTGAATTCCTCAATCGTCACCGACCGCCGGGCTGATTCTGACGGCAACGGTTCATCAAGCGACCTCGCCAGAAAACTCAGCTCCGTCAGCTTCGGTATGCCGGCCTTGACGAGTTCACGAGACGCGGCAACGTCCTGCGGTGTCAGCAGACACTGGGCGATCCAGCAGTCCGAGTCTTTGAAGAAACTGGCAACACACGAGTAGAGCTGGTCGCGGAGCCGGTGACTTTCGTCAGGACTGAGCCCCAACGTGGTGGCAGCGGGCCAGAAGTTGATCGTTCCGTCAGGCTGAGTCGCGATCGTCAGGACGCCGTGAAGTTGCCCGTCAACCTCGATCGCCAGCGAGTTGTTCAGAGACAGTCGCCGCTTTGAATGCGAGTCGAGCAACTGCTCGATCTGACTTTTCCGTTCCTCGACAGCAAGGCCGCGGAACTGAAGCTGCAGCCGGTCCCGCAGAACAGAATCGGAAAACACCGAGTCATCAGACGCAACATGGCGGGATGTCTCCGGCCTGCTGCTCATCCCGGGATCCGGCAGCAGCCTGGGCGGCACGGACCAGCTTCAGGCGGTGGACAGGAACCGGCCAGCGGCAGCGACCCATTGCTCATGACCGGAGCGGCAGGGGCGCTGAACAGTTTTGAGACATTCGAAGCCTGGCAGGCGGGACAATCAGGTTGCTCGGTACCGCGAACCAGTGACTCGAATTGGTTTCCACAGTTTTCGCACGCGTATTCAAAGATTGGCATCGTGACACATCGTCGTCTGGTAAGACGTGGGAAAGGACCGCTTCAGGCTCCAGCGAGCCACAGTGTCGGGCGACCGGAAAGTGCCGACAGAACCGACGTCTGTCAACTCAAAGCGATCCCCGTCGTCCCGGATGCTGTTGAGCAACGGCCCCGTCATCCAAGCCGTCAAGAATCTGCCAGGATGGATCGAGATAGATCGGCACGAAATTCCGGGGCAGTTGCTGCCGGCGTTCCGTCGAAGCCGAGACCGCGTTGGTCGAAACGTCGCTCACGGAGACCGACGAAAAAAAATCACCTGCCGCCGGTGCGGGACGGACATAGTCTGGCAGAATGGCGACCACAAAGGTCAATGCGGCAACAGTGAGCATCCCAACCGACCGCAATGCCGACCGAGACTGGTGCGAGCAGCGCTCGTTTGCCGGCCCGGTAAGGCAGACTTCAAGCTTTGGCCAGACGCTGTCGTGGTGCGTTCGCAAGGTGGCGGTCTTAAAAGAATCCAGCACGTCGGAGCTGTTCATCATCGCTTCGACGTGCTGTTGACAATCAGGGCACGCGTCAACGTGCCTGCTGACCGATTCGGTTTCCACCTGAGTGAGATCATTGCCGACCCACAATGCGATCATCTCTCGGGCAAATCTGCAGTTCATTTGCTGGGAGCCTCAGTGTCAGACACAACGCCCTCGCGACTCAGCCGCGCCGTCCAGAGTTTTTGAAACTTAGATCGTGCTTCGGCCAGCCGCCATCGAATCGTCGCTTCTTTCCTTTTCAGGATCGCGGCAATTTCAGACGTCGAGAAGTTTTCCAGATCACGCAGGATCAGGACAGTGCGGTATTTCTCCGGAACCTGCTCAAGGACCAGCCTGACTTCCTGCGACAGATCGAGATCGTTGCGAGGATCTGGCGAGCCCGGTTCCAGGGATCGCATGTCCTCGCGCTGAGTCTGACTGAACAGCGACCAGCGGATACGCCGCTGCGTCTTTCTCAGGTGGTCCAGCGTCATGTTGACGCCAATCTGGAACAGCCAGGGGCCGAATCTTCGAGACGCGTCGAAGAGTTCCAGTCGGCGGAACACACGCAGGAATACGTCCTGAGCGATGTCTTCGATGGTTTCCTGGTCGTTGATAAACCTGGAAATGACTCGCATCAGCCGCGATTCGTACCGTTGGACCAGCTCACCGAACGCGGCACCGTTTCCATCCCGCGCCAGCTCGACAAGGCGAGAGTCCGTAAAACCATGAAAGTCTCGGCCAACGGAATCCATGTCGGATGTGGCCGTGTGAGATTCGACCTGTGCTGTCAATGTCGTGGCCATAGCTGCGTCCCTGATTTGGACCGGAACAGATTCCGCTTACGCCGCTGAGCTTGAGAGCATTTGGCGGCTTTCAGCGAATCTGACCGACCAGCCTCGAAAAACCTTACCCGTTTTCTCCGGACTGTCACGAAGACAGCCCCAGCAAACTTGACAAACGGGGTTAGCAAACACCGGACCAATCGTTTGTTGTAGGTTCGTCAGCGGTGTCTGGCGAGGAGCGTCTCGCATGAAAAGAGACGTCAAAGCCTGCCGACCCTAAACGACCGGTTTGCCAGATCGGCGGCCTCTATCGCCCGAGATTCGCTGTAACCCACTGAGCAACATGGGGTTGCAGAATAACCAGCGATCCCGTCGAGAGTCTCCGCGAGAAAAGTCTGCTGCCGTCGCAATTCTCCGCTCGCGTCTCGGACGTTCGGCAATGCAATTCCTGCAAAATGCAGCCATCCCATCTGAGACGCGGAACGGCCAGGAATCCGACCAGCCTCAGACTGTCGTCATCTTGATTTCCCAAAGTTTGACGACCTGGAATTGCTGGCAGAGTCGAAAGTCAATGAAGCTGGCGGTCGAGTGCTGCGGCGACTTTTCGGCACTGCTCCATCGCCGCAGAGAATGCGTCGGGCGTCAACGACTGCGGGCCGTCACTCATTGCCTGCGACGGATTCGGATGCACTTCGACGATCAGCCCATCACAGCCGGCAGCAACTGCGGCGGTACACATGGGCGGAACGAGAGAAGCGTGTCCGGTTCCGTGACTGGGGTCGATGATGACGGGCAGATGAGTTTTCTGGTGCAGGTACGGAACCGAGGCCAGCGGGAGAGTGAATCGGGTATGCGATTCGAACGTCCGGACGCCTCGTTCACAAAGCATGACGTTCTGGTTGCCCTGATCGAGGATGTACTCGGCGGCGAGCAGGAACTCGTCCATCGTCGCGGCCATGCCTCGTTTGAGCAGCACGGCTCTGTCCGTTTCGCCGACCGCCTGCAGCAGGTTGTAGTTCTGCATGTTTCGTGCACCAATCTGCAGCACGTCGGCGTAGCTGGCAACCAGCTCGACATCCTGCGGAGCCATCACCTCGGTCACGACAATCAGTCCGGTCTCTTCGCGGGCAGCGGCGAGCAGCTGAAGACCAACCTCTTTCAGCCCCTGAAACGCGTAAGGGCTTGTGCGAGGCTTGAAGGCTCCACCACGCAGTGCTGTCGCACCGGACGCTTTGACAGCTCGGGCCGTCTCCATCAGTTGCTCTTCGCTTTCGACGGAGCACGGACCGGCGATGACTCCGATGTTCGGTCCGCCAGCTGCGAACAATCCCATCTCAACAATCGTCGGTTCGGGTTTCGTCTCGCGACTCGCCACCTTGTAGGGGGCCAGAATCGGGACCACCTGATCGACTTCCTCGCACGCTTCCAGAGTTTCTTTTTCGTCGTCGCGTTTATCGCCAATTGCGGCGATGACGGTCCGTTCGGTACCGACGATGACGTGCGCTTTCAGACCGAGGTCTTCGACGCGGCGCGTCATGCGGTCGATCATTTCCTGAGTGGCCTGCGGTTTCAGAACGACGATCATGGGGAACTCCAGTTGGAAGCTGTTGAGGATGCACAGAACGTTATACGCCAGTCCGTCGCACAGCGAACCCCGACTTCTTCGTTCGAGGACGCGGAACGGCGGTTAACATCAGAACGACGCCGCAACACCTCTGCCCCGATTTCCGTTTGTCGGCTGTCGTTTGAGTGTCGCGATCAAACCACCGAGACTTCCGGAATCATCGTCGCGCGAGGAAACGCGACACGCCAGATTCGCTGACTGTTCGGAGCCGTCCCGTGAAACCGATTTCGATTCTGTCCGCCGTTGCTGCCCTGCTGGGGACGCTGGCCTTCCTGTCCGTCGCGCAGCAGAAGTCCGTCGCTGACCAGACGAAGGCACCGATCACGCCCGTTGCTGGAATGGGAATCATGGTCGGCGGTGTGACCTCCGACAGTGCTCTGGTGCAGCTTCGCCTGACGGAGACCGACCATCTCCGCGATGGCGACGTTCCGGGCGCCGAAGGCAAGGTTCGATTCTATCTGTATCCCGATCCCGCTCAGTGGATTGACGAGGCAGGACATCCGCGAGAGGCCATCGGCCAGCAATCAACAATCTCAACGGTTGCGGCACCAGAGAACGATTTCATCGCGCGAGTGCGATTTAAGAATCTGAGACCCGGCACGCGCTACATCTGCACAACGCGAATCAGTGGACTGCCTCGCCCTGAACTCGTGGAAGGCAACGTCGCGCCGGCGCCACGATCCGGCCCGGTCGCTCAGTTCCGAACCCTTCCCGGCGAAGACTCCGCTGCGGCGACTAAGTTCGTCGTCGTCACGGGAATGAATTACGCGAAGTTTCACGGCGATGGCCGGATCGACCGCAAGATTCACCTTCTGCACAACAATACGGAACTGCCGAGGCCGTACGAGGGGCCGGACAAGCCGCTTGGCTATCCGGGGCTGGCTTCGATTCTGCGACTGCAGCCGGACTTCTTTGTCGGCACGGGCGACAACGTCTACTACGACACGCCGAAAGAGCCGCGCGCGGAAACGGTCGAGCAGATGCGGCAGAAATGGCACGAGCAGTTCGTCCAGCCGCGGTACCGCGACCTGTTCGCGAAAGTGCCAACCTACTGGGAGATCGACGATCACGACTACAGGATCGACGACGGCGACAACTCGGGCGATTACAGGCCGACGGTCGAAGAAGGCCGCCAGCTGATGCTCGAACAGCTTCCCTATGGCGAAATGAACCAGAAGAGCGTCAAGACCTACCGCACTCACCGAGTGAATCGCGACCTGCAAATCTGGCTGACTGAAAATCGCTGGTACCGCAGCCCCAACGAAATGCCCGACGGACCGGACAAGTCAATCTGGGGAGCTGAGCAGAAAGCCTGGCTCAAACAGACGCTGGCCGAGAGTAACGCGAAATTCAAAATCCTCATCTCACCGACGCCGATGATCGGCCCGGACGACGCGCGGAAGATTGACAATCACTGTGACATCAACGGTTTCCAGCACGAACGCGACGAGTTCTTTGCCTGGTTGAAAGAGACCGGCCTCGACAGGCAGCACTTCTACATCGTTTGCGGCGATCGGCACTGGCAGTACCACGCGATCGATCCGCGCGGCATTGAAGAGTTTTCGTGCGGAGCCCTCGTCGATGCGAACTCGCGACTGGGCCGCAAAGCTGGCGACCCGGAATCGACCGACCCGAACGCCGAGATCAAACAGCCCTACCTGCAGAACCCACGCTCCGGCGGCTTCCTGCTGATCTCAGTTTCGCCGCTCAACAGCGATGCCGATTCCGTGCTCAAGTTCGAGTGGCACGACGAGCACGGAGCCCTCCTGCACAGCACGGTGAAAGAGTAGGTCGGACTACAGAATCCTCACACAAAGGCACGAAGGCACAAAGAGGTTGTCTTATGCCGCAGAAGGCTTCGTGCCTTTGTGTCTTTGTGTGAGAATCGTTGCGTTCACGAAACTCGCTACTGGCCGGTGCGTTCGACCACGAAGCGGAAGCCGACTTCGCTCGATCGAAATTCGCGGTCGACGACGCGGCGCGACGAGAGAGCCGCCGCTTCAACCGGACTGCCCCAGCTCGCTCCGCGGACAACGCCTTCGTTTGCCGGTGACGAACTGTCAACCCATTCATAAACGTTGCCGACCATGTCTCGCAGTCCCCAGGCGTTGGGAGCCTTCCGCCCAACCGGCTGCGCGGCGGAGTTCGAATTCGCGTTGAACCACGCCGACTCGGCCAGGCGGAACTCGTCAACGTATGTCGAACGGGCGACCGACTGGCCGGCGCGAGCGGCATGTTCCCACTGGTCTTCGGACGGAAGAGTGACGCGCCAGCCGTTCGGCAGAAGCTCCTCGCGACGGAGCTGTTCCGTGAGACGATCACAGAAACGACGAGCCTCCTCGTACCCGGCAAAGTAGATCGGAACTCCGTCCGCGGAATTTCCAATCGCGTCGACTTCAATCGAGCGTCTCGAATGCAGCTCTTCCAGCGTCTGACCGGCGACATCTGTAAACAGCGCCTGCGTGACCTCCGTCTCCAGCATCCAGAAGCCTCTGCCGTGCGATGTCGAACTGCCGTCGACAGAAGACTTGTTGAGAGTCGGGATCCAGCGCAGCGCAACATCGCCAGAACGAGTCTGCAAGACGGTACGCTGGCCAGCCGACTGGCCACCGAAGCTCAGGTTGCGAGCCCACTCGCGAGCCACTGCCTGATCGCCCTGATCAATGGCTTCAAGTCGAGCCAGTGCCGCCTCAAACTCGTCCGCTTGAGCCGTCAGTTCGCTGATTCGCAGCCTGAGTTCCTGCGGTTCGTCAGCAGCCGGCTTCAATCCCTGCACGGTTGTCAGATGTTCGTATCGCTTTTCCAGAGCGGCAATCTGCTGCTGCAGGCCGTTGTGAACTTCAGCCTCAATCTCGCTCAGACTCCGAACCGCCGCGACGAGCGTTGCCCGGAGTTTCGGAAGTTGTTCGTCGACGGCACGAACCGTCGAGCTGTCGTCTGAAAACTTCTGCAGCAGCGCTGACCGTTGTTGTTCGATCTCGACCAGTCGCCGCTCAGCTTCGCGAACCAGCAACTCGGCACGTTGCCGATCCTGCCCGGACAGTCCAGCAATCTGTGACGCGAGTTCCTTCTGCTGCCGCGCGAGTTCGATCGCCGTTTCAATTTCGCTGCCGCCAAACCGCTTCCACAGGTCGAGTTCCCGTCGCAGAGTTTCTGAACGCGCGGCAGCATCGCGGGCAGTGCGTTCGGCAGTGGTCAGTTTGCGGTCGAGGTCGGCAAGCTGCTGTTCGAGAGTGGTGCGGGCGATCTCCTGCTCGCGCTGCTGCCGACCGAGGCCAGCGATTTCTGACCGCAGCCGATCCAGCTCATCGCGCGCCTGACGCAGGCTGCGGTCACTGTCCTCAAGTTCTGCCGTGAGCGACTTTCGGGCAGCGGCGATGTCAGCGAGTTTCGCATCGAGCTGCCGGCTCGTTTCCTGTGTCGATTTCAACTCGAGCTGCGCCGCCGCGCGAGCGGCTTCGAGTTTCTCATTCAGAACCGCGAACTGATCGCGTTCGATCGTGACAGTGTCGAACTGCCTGGCCGCCTGTTCGCGCTGCTGTGCCAGTCGGTCAGCGAGTTCCGGATTGGCCAGTTCGCGGGCGACACGTTCGTCGAGCGTTTCGTTGCTCCTCAGCCAGTTTCGCAACTGCTGGCGTGCTTCACTGAAGAGTTCGGAAGACCGCGTCCAGTCGCCATCGTGCCAGGCACTGGCTGCCTCGGTGGCCGCTGTCTCAAGTGCCAGGAACCCGTCCATCGACCGCAAACGCTCCGCGATGCCCACCTGAAGATCGGCGAATCGAGACCGGGCGCGGGCAGCGGCGGCGGCTTCCGCATTGTCTCGAACCAGTGCGGCAAGATCGCGTTCAAGAGTCTGCAGCAGTGCCCACGCGTCCGCCGTCTGGCCGGAGTCGAGCTGCTGACCGCTGCGTCGAAACCGGGCTTCGAGAACTGTCAGTCGCTCTGAGATAAACCGGGAGTCGCGAACCCACGAGATGCTGCCCAGCAACTGGGCGATCGCCTGCCGCACCGGCACCGCGCGGTCAACGTTGTGGCCCGTTTCAACTGCAGTGGAAAGTTCACGGAGCAAGTCAGGCAGCAGCTCGGCCGCCTTGAAATCGTTGCCGACCTCGAGATGTTCCGCTCGTGTTTCACGAAGTTTCTCGACCCGCTGCAGCGCCGCCGCCACAGCCGGATGCTCGCGAGACTGCAGTGCCATGGCCTGCGTTTCCAGCCACGCCAGCTCCTGGCGTCGCGCCGTGTCCGGCGAATTTCCGAAAGCTGCCCACGCAAACATTCCGACTGCAAGAGCGAGCGACGTCCCAAGGCACACCGCGGCGACAGCGCCCCGCCGGCGCCGGCTTTGACGGCGATCATCGAGCCATCGAGAGAGATTGTCCGCAACGTCGCTGGCGGACTGGAATTGCTGTTCCGCCACGCCGCCATGTGCTCCCGGCAGTCGCAGTACGTTCGCGATGATCGTCGACACTGCTGCGGGAACGCGGGCCTGCTCCAGCTCGACGCGCCCGGCCGCTTGCCGTCGTCCATCGACGAACTGCTTTTCGTTCGTCAGCGTTGCCGCTCGGCGCCCGGTGAAAAGCTCAAACACGATGGCGGCAGCAGCTTGCAGATCGGACTGGCCATCAACGTCGTGAACATCGCGATTGGGCGATCGACGCAGCAGCCGATTTTGCGGTTTCGATCTGTCGAGTGCGGCGCGCACCCGACTGCCCGTCTCCAGCGGTCTCGACTGGCCAAATCCCAGGAAGCGAACGCGTCCGATTTCGTCGATCAGAACGTGCTCAGCCGACAGGCCGCCGTGCTGCAGATTGCTGGCGTGCAGCGTCTCGACAGCCGAGAACAGCTTTCTCGCGACTTCCACTCGCGCGGTCAGATCCAGTGTCTGGGCGGCTTCGAGCAGCGGCTGGCCGTCGATTCTTTCCAGCACGAGAAACGGCTGCATTTCTTCGCCGGCAACACTCGTTACATAGCGGGGCACCAGCTGACTCGGCAGAAATTCAGCGGACAGAACCCGGCGCTCACGACGAAAGGCAGCCAGAGCGAGGCGGTCGTCGGGGTCGATCAGCACTTTGAGGACGAGTGCCCGATCGGAACGCGACTCGCGTGCCTCGAAGATCATCGACCGCCGCGTGACCGCCAGTTCGCCCGAAATCTCCAGGCCGGCCCGCCCGATTGCCTGACGCGTCCCGTCCCAGAGCAGGTCATCGATCGCCTGTAGCGGATCTCCTGCGGAGGCCGATCGCGTGGCAGCTGACGGCGTGACCGCAGTTGAAGAGTCATGTCGGCGGCGGTGGTTCATTTCGGCATCCCTGTCTGGTTCGCGGGACAGTTCGAGCACCCGCGAGGTCGTGTCGGCGTGCACGCTGGTCAGTCGGCAACGCAACGCAATGGAATGCGAAACCGGACATTGACGTCGCCCGTGTCTGAAGAGTTCCCGCAGTCTGGCGCACGATCGAGCCGCACGCGAGACGACGAAAAGACCCGGCCAGCCGGAATCGACAGCCGAGCAATCCTG
>Ga0209273_10003139_pt1 | contig 11744 bp, 16 predicted proteins | sample tdAd471_FD_187126 | JGI IMG/M metagenome (GOLD analysis project Ga0209273, IMG submission 187126) | Marine sediment microbial communities from the Atlantic coast under amendment with organic carbon and nitrate - tdAd47.1 (SPAdes)... | ecosystem: Environmental > Aquatic > Marine > Coastal >...
ACTTCGTATTCGATGTAGAGCTCGTCGCCGAACGCGGTTCCGCCCGCGATCAATGAGACAATAGCTGCAAAAAGAAAATGCCGCATGACGGCCCCCTTTGGTTCCCTTAACTTCAGCGAAGTCAGATTAGCCAAATTGGGTTACGGAAACCTCAAAGTTCAAATTTGAAGGGTTCCGTCAGTACACTGTTAAGCATGATCGGTTTTGAACCGCTTGAGCTCGAAGCCCACAGCCTCGGTATCTGGATAAACGTCAGGTTTTTCGGTGCGCACGAGCGCGCCCGACACTTCTTCCCGGCCAAAGCAGAGCGCCATTATGGCTTCGGCAAATGTTTCCTGAAGATTGAAATGGCGGCTCGCGGCGAGCACCGAAATCCCTTCGCGCAGGAAGTCATAGTCGAGAACCTCGCCGATCAGATCGGCCTGGGGCCCGGACCGGGGCGCGAGCCAAAGCTCCACACTGACCCAAAGCCGCTGGGCCTCCGTTTGCTCAAAGTCATGAACGCCTATGCGTGCTTTGATCTCGAAACGGCTCAGGAGAATGCGCCGGGTCTCGTCAAACGGGGTGGGATCGCTCATTTTCGCGCCTTGTTGCGGCCTCTAGACGCGCGATGGTAATGCGCCCTCGCGCGCGCGGCTAGTGTGGTCTATGCTCCCGCCGGCTCTGGCGGGCTTCAATTAGGAAATCAAAGATGATCTTGCGATCCGCACTTCTTCTCATTTTATCCCTTAGCCTCGCAGCTTGCGGCGGTGTCAGCTATGGCGGCTTTTGGGACGAGCGCGACGGGCGTGCGCCCAATGCCAATGTGGAAGGCGTGACCTACGGCTCTTCTTATTCCGGATCGCTTACATTTTCCGATGTCTCGTATATGAGCGACGCGTTCCTCAACACAATGCTGGGCGAGGAAGGCACCTCGCGCGCCTGGTCGAACGGGCGCACAGGCGCGAGCGGAGAAGTAATTGCAGGCACGCCGTTCCTTCAAAATGTGGACTATGCGCGCGGGTCTCGCCTGCGCGCGCCCGTGGGCATCCAAACAAATTGGGTGCTTGAGCCCGCGCAAGGCGATTACACCGCCACTGCAAACACCAACTTGCGCCTTGGCGCGAGCACGTCGTCATCCATATCGGCAACCCTGGATGAAGGGACTGTGGTCGAGGCGGTGGGCCGAGTGCGCGGGAGCCCTTGGATGCTGGTCGCCCGTCACAGCGAAGCCATCGGATACATGAGCACGGATTTTCTTGAGCAGCGCGAAGGCGGAGATGTTCTTCTGGCTGGCGGCGCACCGCGCGAGCCGGTTTACTGCCGAGCGTTTGAGCAGCGGCTCTCATTGCGCGGCGGCATGCGGGATCAATGGAGCGGCATTGCCTGTCAAAACCGGCGCGGCACCTGGCGCGTTGAAGGCGCGAACGCCCCTGGTGCCTGATCAGCGTCGCCGACGGTTGATGCGGCGGCCAGTTTCATCGAATTGATCCGCAGTACGGTAGAGAAAATTCCGAAGCTCGCGGTTTTCATCTCCCACACTTGAACTTACCACATCGCCGCTCCGCGTAAGCTCATTCAGCGGCAAACCTTCATGGACGGCGGCCATGTAGTCGCGCCAAATCAGGGCTGGCAACCCGCCGCCCGTAACGCGCTCCATCGGGCTATCGTCGTCATTGCCCATCCAGATGCCGGTGATGAAATCAGTGGTGAAGCCTATGAACCAGGCATCGCGCCAATCCTGCGTGGTGCCGGTCTTGCCTGCGGCCTCGCGCCGGCCGAGATTTGCAGCCGCGCCCGTGCCGTTTTCAACTACCTGATACATCATATCCGTCATTTGCCCGGCAATTGCGGCGTCCATAACAAACTGAGGCTCCGGCACTTCGCGCGCGTAAAGCACGCTGCCATCTTCCGCGCGAATCTCGGTGATTGCGTAGCGATCGTAAAGCGCGCCGCCGGTTTCAAATGGAATGTAAGCGTTTGTCAGCTCAAGTAGGTTCACCTCGCTCGCGCCAAGCGCGATGGAGGGAAATTCCTCAAGATCGGATGCGATGCCCATGCGATAGGCGGTGGACACAACCGTTTCGGGCGTCAGATTGACGGTAAGCTGAACAGCGATCGTGTTGATCGATTGCCGCAATGCATCAGCAATAGCAATCGGACCCACATGGGTTTCGGAATAATTCTCAGGCCGCCAGTTCCCCACTTGAACGGGCTCATCGATCATAATCGTTGAGGGGCTATAGCCGTTTTCAAGCGCGGTTAGATAGACAAAAGGTTTGAACGCGGAACCTGGCTGGCGCTGAGCTTGAACCGCTCGGTTAAATTGGGTTTCAGCATAGTCGCGCCCGCCCACCATGGCGCGGATCGCGCCGTCGGGCGCAAGGGTGATCAGCGCTGCCTGGCTCGCCTCAAATGATGCGCCGTCCCGATCGAGGTGGAACGCGAGGCGTTCTTCGGCCACCGCTTGCATGCGGCGATTCATTGTTGTGGTCACAAGCAAATTTCGATCAGTGCCGCCGGTTAGCTCGAAAATCTCGGCACTGACGAAATCCACAAAGTATTGCTGGCCGTCGGTGTTCGCAAAGGCGATCGGCTCTGCGGGATTGTCGAGGGCCTCTTGCGCTTCTTCTTGGGTGATAAACCCTTCGCGCACCATGCTGGAAAGAACGAGGCTCGCGCGCGCTTGGGCTTGGGCAAGGTCCGTGGTGGGCGCATAACGCGATGGTGCTTTTGGAAGACCGGCAAGCATGGCCGCTTCGGCGAGGTTCAATTCACGTGCCGATTTGCCGAAGTAATAACGCGCCGCTGCGTCAATGCCGTAAGTGCCCGCGCCCAGATAGATCCGGTTCATATAGACCCGCAGGATCTCATCTTTGCTGAGATGCCGCTCGAGCCACATGGCGAGGATCATTTCGTGGAATTTGCGGATCAATGTGCGATCGGGTGTGAGGAAAAGGTTCTTTGCCACCTGTTGTGTGATGGTACTGCCGCCCTGAACGAACCCTCCTTCGCGCACATTAATGAACATGGCGCGCGCAAGGCCCATGGGATCAACGGCGCCGTGCTGGTAAAAGCGGTGATCCTCAATGGCGATAAAGGCTTGAGCCACGTGGACGGGCAGTTCATCAAGCCCCAACACTTCGCCGTAAAATGCACCGCGGATCGCGAGCGTCGCGCCGGTCTCATCAAATACTGTAAGGCTTGGCACCCGGTTTTCCTGCCACAACGCCTCATGCGTGGGCGCGCGCCAGGTCACCACCTGGTAGGCAAGATAAAGGAACGTGATAGAAAATAGCCCCATCAGCCCCAAATATGTGGCGATGCGCCAGGGCCAGGCAAAGCCCCAGATCCAGGAGTTGACGCGGGTTATCAGGCTCACCTAAACGATCCCCAAGGTTTCTAGGCGCGGTATTCCTGCCGCGCGATTGCGGCAGAGGCAAGGCGAGGGTGGCACAGCCATTTTGGAAGGAAAAGCGGCTTGAGGATCTATCCCTTGATGAATGGGAGAGCCTCTGTGACGGCTGCGCCCGGTGTTGCCTTATAAAGCTCGAGGATATGGACACCGGCGAACACCACTATACGGACGTGGTATGCAATCTTCTCGATCAGGGCGCCTGTCGCTGCACCGATTACCGCAATCGCTCTGTGCGCGTGCCCACCTGTGTGGCCGTGTCGATGGAGAGCCTTCCGAAGATCGCCCATTGGATGCCTTCGACCTGCGCCTACCGGCTTTTATGGCAAGGCGAGGACCTCCGGTGGTGGCATCCGCTCGTTTCCGGAGATCCCGAGACCGTTCATCTGGCGGGGATTTCGGTGCGGGGGCGCGTTGTCTCTGAAACTGAAATACCTGAGGAAGAACAAGAGTTTCGTATCGTTGATTGGCCCCATTGGGATGTGCTCGGCACCTCGTCAAACGGGGATTAGCCGTGTACGAATTAATTGATCACTGCCGTGGGTTTTATTCAGAGCCGCGGCGCACGGTCAGGATTGATGCCTATCTATACGCCGACATACGGCAGCACTCGATCTGTTACGATGCGCCAACTTGCAGCGGCCACTTCAGATACTCCACGGGGCCAGCGTTTGATTTTCAGTTTGATTGTGAGGGGATTAGGTATGAGTAATTCGAGAGTATTTTTGACGGCACTGATGATTGGCGCTGCGGTAATCGGATATTCAACCGCTCATGCGGCGCTGCGAAACGTAAGTTCATGGAACCAACTTGGATACGCACTACCCTCGTCCCTTTCTGCGAGTTCAGTCGTTCAGCATGTGCAATCAGAATGTAGTCGTAGTCGCGGCGGGTACAGTGATGCCGGGACCGGCATGACAGCACCGAGGGTTAGGGTCGATCGAACATGCCAGCAAGGTGCTTCGTGCCAAGGCGAGCTTTTCGTTCATGCGGGCGATACCATCCGCTTCAATATTAGTTGCCGCTAACTTAAGGCAAGCAGCATAACGCCGGTCGCGACAACGCACGCGGCGACGATACGCTGCCACCCGAACCGTTCTTTCAAGAACACCGTCGCGATGATTGCCGCGAAGATCACACTGGTCTCGCGCAGAGATGCGACGGACGCGACATTTGTCAGCGTCAGTGCCCAAAGCACGATCCAATATGCAAGAAGCGAAATGATTCCACCAAAGGTGCTTATCATGACCGTCTGCCGACTGACGCGGAGGGCTGATCGCCCTCGCAGGACTAATGTGATGCAGACGAGCGGTATGCCGTGCAGGAAGAACTGCCAGACCACATAGGAATGCACCCAGTCGGTGATCCGCGCGCCGCTGGCGTCGATCAATGTGTAGGTCGCGATAAAAACCGCCGTGCCAAGCGCGAAGGCGACACCCTTGGGATTGGGCGTCGAATATCCTCGGCCATGCAGCGCGAGACTGAGGACGCCGCCGCCGATAAGAGCAACGGCCAACCATTCAGTGATCGATAAGAGCTCGCCCAGAATTAGAGCGCTTGCCATTGCAGAAAGAAGCGGCGCCGTGCCGCGCGCGATCGGGTAGGCCTGCCCAAAGTCTCCATGGGTATAGGCTTGCACGAGAAAAAGTAGATACCCGGTATGTATAAAGACGGACGCGAAGAGGAAGGGCCAGGCCTCAGCGTTCGGCAGCGGCACGAAGGGGACCATCAAAAGCCCGGCGAGGCTGGTCACCCCCGCCATCCATGCGGCAACCAAGAGCCGGTCCGCGTTCATCTTGATGAGCGCGTTCCAGGTCGCGTGCATCACCGCGGCCAGAAGAACGAGACTAAAGACAAACAAGGACACGACGCGCACGCCTCAACAAAGGGGAGTGCGGGCTTCATGACAGTTTTGCATTGCGTTGCCAAGTCTTGGATCGCGCGAGTGCATCCCCGCAAGATGACCGAACAAACAGATTTACCCGAATGGCACCTCGATAAGCGTGTGCCCATTGCTCTGATATTTGCCGTCGCGGTGCAAACCGGCGCGGGTCTTATCTGGGCGGGGGTTTGAGTTCGACGTGCCGGTGCGGTTCGATACGGATCGCCTGGAAGTGAACCTTGCCAACTTTAATGCGGGCGAGATCCCCTCGATCCCGATTGTGGAGGTGCGGGTTTAAGTTCAGTTACAGCCCACATCACCGCACCGAATGACATTGCCAAGGCAAGCAAGGCGATGCCCCCTGCCAAATGGGCTACCTCTGCGCCAAAAAGACTGATCTTAAAATGATCGATCGCCAATGCTGCGGCGATGGGTGTGAACGTCCAGATCCACATGCCCATGTAGAGTTTTAGATTGCGTGACCACACAGCCACGGGTGCAAAAACCGCTAGTAAAAATAGTCCAGCAGCGCAAATGGCGCCAAGGCCTTGCCATCCCTCGTGGACCTGTGATGCTGCGCCGAGGAAAATCGCCACTGATCCGAAAAGAGTGAGGGCCAGCGCCTCGATCACTATGAATTCAAGGAGCCGACGGAAAGTGAACCAGCGTTTTCGAATGGGCATACCACTTACGTGGGGCCGGTTGAGCTGTTCGGCAATATGGATCGGCGTCGATGACATGGCCCCCGACATGAGATAAACTGCCGCTCGCGGGAGTTAGGGAGCCATCGTGACAAAACAGATTTTCGGTTTTGCTGGTTTGGTAATTTTGTTGTGGGCGCAGAGCGCGTCGGCCCAAACTGAAACAGAGCAATTCCGTGCCGCCATGGAGGGATGCAATCAAGGTATTCCCCCTGCATGCACGTTACTCGGCTATTTCCTCGAAGGGGGTATTGGCACCGAGGTCAATGCTACCGAAGCCACACGCTTTTTCCGGCGGGGATGCGATCTTGGCGATCCGCAAGGCTGCGGCTTTGCCGGCATCAATTACGACGACGGCATTGGCGTTGAAGAAGATAATCCGCGTGCGGTGGTCTTTTACAATCAAGGCTGTGAAGGCGGCGACCCTCAGGCGTGCTCAAACCTTGGCAACATGTATCTCCGCGGTGAGGGGGCGGCGCAAGACGATATGCGCGCGGCAATCGCATATCAGCAGGGCTGCGAGGGCGGGTTTCCCCCGGCCTGCGCGAATGCGGGTTTGATGTTTGAGCACGGCCGCGGCGTCGGCCAGGATCAGGCTCGGGCCGCTGTCTACTATGAGATGGCTTGCGATTTGGGCTATCGCTCTGTCTGCGGACGGACGCCCTAACTTTGCTCGATGCGGCGCGACGCAATCTCATTGAAACAACAGCCGACCTCGCTCAACCGGGAGACGTAGCGCTTTTCCGCATGATCTCAGGGGGGCCGGCGAAACACGCGGGCATATTATCCGAGGACGGACGGTTTATTCACGCCTATTCGGGTAAGGCAGTTACAAACAGCGTGTTGTCTGATTGGTGGCGCGCGAAAATAATTGCGACCTTTGCGTGGCCGAGCGCAGCTAAGGCGCATCGTTTTCCGAAGGTTCCCCACCAAAGTCCGGGACGGCGAGAACAAGGGTGAGCACCAAGAAAACAATCACCGTACTTCGCGCCGATAGGATCAGGATCGCAGGAAGACCAAGAAACGCGGGCACCCAGCTCGGCGCAGATGAATCGTGGGCAGTTAAAATTGGCAGTCCCGCAAGAACGATCAACGCGCCAAGGATTATGCGCTGGGCAAGTCGTCCCTCACCGTCGATGGAAAATTCTTCGGAAGGGGAATGTTTCACCCAGGGCATCAATGCGGGCAGGCGTAGAGCCAGAGGTAATAACAGGTACGGAAGGAAAAAAGTCTCGATGCTGAGCAAAAACAGCAGCAAGACTGCCATCCAACCCCGGCTCCATGGCGCAAGCAGAACCAGCGACACGACGAAAAGCAAAAGGCTCGCCGCCGCAAGAACAAGCGGCACGAATTTCCAATAAAGCCCTTTCTTCGGCACCTCCGGCAGGCGCATGGACGAATCCCTCCCTTGGGGCACCATACCTTGGTCTCGTTCGGTCCAACGAGATTTAGAATATATATACTTATAGTGGTGGTTAGAATAAATGACCATTCGACCATTGACAGAATTCATCATATCGCAGCATAGTAGGAACATATACCTATGAGCAAATGGTGACCCCCGTGGCCCTTGCCTCGAAAGTGGAAATACCAGCGTCGGTTGATCTTTCCGACATCCAAGTAATCGCCAGGGCCGTGGGACAACTCTCTCCCGATCCGTGCGACGAAACCACTTGGCTCGCTTTGGTGCATTTGGCCCTTCGGCGCTGGGCGCCTTCTAATGGCCTAGACGAAGATTGTCTTGATGCGGCGCTTCTGCAATCTCGGCAAGATCGCACCCCGGATTGCGAAGCCTTGCTTGCAGACGATGCCCGGCTGACAGCGCTCGCGCTGCTAGCGTTTGCGGGTGACTTACCCGACCCCTGCGGCGATGCGGATCTCGTTCACCATCACAATACGAATGGGGGGCAAGCAGATGCGACGCCGTTGTCTCTCTTCGGGGACTATCTATTCTTAAGGTCGAGAGATCGTAATTAGACACACTCTCTATAGCGGCCTCCCGAAAAGGGTGGTAAGAGCCTGACCATCGATTCAGGCGGAATGGATATGGCTGAACAACAAAGCGAATTTGCCGCGCTTCTCTATCAACTCCTCATTGTGGAGGAGGTCAAAGCGGTCAAGGAAGTAGCGGCCGAGCTTGGGCTCAAAGAGCAGGCGCTTTACGCGCGGCTTTACGGCCGCGTGCGTTTTTCCGTTGAGGAAGCGCGCGATATTCTCACCTATCTCGGCGATGTGCGGATCGCTGACCACTTGCTCAAAGGCACGAAGTACGTGGCGATCGAGCGCAAAGATCAGGGCGATGCGGAACAGTCTGAAGGGGTGCGTGAAGGAGCGACTACAACGCTCTTTGATGTGACGGACCTCATGCGGGAAGTTGAAGGGGCTTTGAGCGACGATGGCCGCATCGATCACCGTGAAAAAATTGACATTGAAAAACGTCTCCACGAAGCCGAGCGCTCGCTCACCGCGCTTCGCAACGCCCTCAAGGGCGTCAACTAAAACTCCCTCCCCACAATTTCATTCAAATCCTGACCTTTCGCTTTAGGGCGCCTTAGGTGCGCCCGTGGCATAAAGGGCCGTTCTGATAAGACAGCAGGCGGTTCTTATGTCCGTACGAAATATCTTTGACAGGGAAAAACGCATGGCGCGGCGCGAGCGCATGGTGAGCATGTGCGCGTGGAGTTGTTTTGCGGCCCTCGCGCTCTTGGCGCTTGATAATTTTGGCTTAGTCGGCGCCATCATTTAGGGCTTTCCCTTACGTCCCTGTTGACCCGCACCTGGCCCAGCGCCAGTCTGCGCCCTTCGTTCCTTATGTGCGAGGAGGGTACGGGTGCTCGATATTTCGGGAAAAGTTGCGTTTGTGACCGGCGGTGCGCGGGGCCTTGGTGCCGCGGCGGCGAAACGGCTCGCGAGCGCAGGCGCCAAAATCTTCCTCACTGACATACTTGATGACGTTGCCGCGGCCACCATCGCGGAAATTGAAGACGCGGGCGGTGAAGCCCAGTTTTTTCATCACGACGTCACATCACCCAGCGATTGGCAATACGCAGTTGAGGCTTGCGTCGAGCGTTTTGGCTCTCTCGACATTCTCCTCAATAACGCCGGCATTCTTCAGCCCGGCACTATTCTTGAACAATCTTTTGAAGACTTTGAGCGCGTCATGGACGTCAATGTGCACGGCGTTTGGCTGGGCATGAAAACGGCGCTCCCCCACATGATCGAGGCGGGGACGAAGTGGCCGGGCGGCGGCTCCATCATCAACATCTCGTCCGTCGGTGGGATTGTGGGCGCTCCCGGTCTTTCGGCTTATTCGGCTACCAAGGGCGCGGTGAAACTGCTTACTAAATCTGTGGCCATGGAATGCACAAACGCGGGTCACAAGGTGCGCGTTAATTCAGTGCACCCCGCGATTATCAAAACCGATATGGCAACAGGTATCGCCGATGAGATGACGCACCAAGGGGTCGTTGGAAGCACCGACGAGGCGCTGGGGCTTATGTCGCTCGCCCACCCGATTGGACATCTTGGCGATCCCAAAGATGTGGCGAGCGCTGTCTTGTTTCTGGCAAGTGACGCGTCGAGCTACATGACCGGCGCGGAGCTTGTTGTGGACGGCGGATTTACGGCGCAATAGAGGGAAAATCACATGGGATTGCTGGACGGGAAGATTGCGCTGGTTACCGGCGGGGCGCGCGGGCTTGGCGCGGAAATCGCCAAATCATTTGCTGAAGAAGGTGCATCGGTTCTCATCACCGATGTGCTTGAAGCCGAAGGCGCGGAAACTGCGCGCACCCTTGGTAATAAGGTTTCGTTTCTAAAGCATGACGTGACCAACGAAGCGGAATGGGTTGCGACGATTGCGGCCATCAAAGATCAGTTCGGCGGGCTAGACATCCTCGTCAACAATGCGGGCATCGCCATGGGCGGCCGCATGGAAGAAACAACGTTGGATGATTTTCGCCGCGTCACATCCATCAATCTTGATGGCGTTTTTCTCGGCATGAAGCATGCGGGCCCCCTCATTCGTGAACGCATGGGCAAATGGCAGGGCGGGGGCTCGATCATCAACATCTCGTCGGTCGCGGGGCTTGTAGGGCTTGCGGGCGCTCCGGCCTATACAGCGTCCAAAGGCGCGGTGCGGCTCATGACCAAATCCGCGGCGCTCGAGTACGCGCAAAATGGCGAAACGATTCGCGTCAACTCGATCCATCCGGGGTTTACCGAAACACCGATGGTCGATTTCACATTGGACAAAATGATTGAAGCTGGCGCCGCGCAGAATTCCGACGAAGCAAAGGCTCTTCTGACCATGGCGCATCCTATAGGTCGTTTGGGTGTGCCGCGCGACATCGCGAACGCCGCGGTTTTCCTTGCGAGCGATGAAAGCGCCTTTATGACGGGTTCGGAACTTGTGGTGGATGGGGGGCTCTCGGCGCGATAATTGCGAAGTACCGCGCCCCAAAAAAGTAGGGCCGGGAAGCTACGCATCCCGGCCCAGGTGGCGACCCCGGACAGCTAGGCGGGGCTGGTTAATCTCCCCGGGTCCGCACAATTGAGAGAATGGCTTAGGCTGCCTGAACCGATCATGGGGGCCTTATTCATTGGCCATTCAGACAAGTGGGCCTAAATATGCGACCATGACTTCGCTCGAAAAGACATTGATGACTGCGGTTGCGGCCCTGATTTTGGGGGCGGTTCTTGCTGTTGCGGGCCCCTCGGCACAGGCTTGGGCGGACGAAAGTGAGATCCTTTTGGCGCAAAGCTACGACTCGCGGCGCAATATGGAACTCACCAACCAGCGGGTCCCTCTCGAAAGTGTGATTGCGCAAGTAAGCAATTCCTGCCCGGGGCGCCTTATCAACGCGCGCCATGACGCGAATTCGAACCAATATATTATTCGGTGGGAGACGCGCGAGCAGCGAATCGTATCCATTCGAGCTGATGCGGCAACGGGCCGTATCTTGTCGACCGGTGGGTGTTAGGCTCTAGTATCAAGAGCGCCTGCAGGAAACGGCGGAGGCGAAGATGAAAATTCTAGTTATTGAAGACGAACCGGCGATCCAACGTCAGCTTATTGAGGCCTTCAAAGAAGCCAACTACGCGGTTGATGCCAGCGGCGATGGTGAGGAAGGCGAATATATGGGCGAGTCAGGCTCCTATGATGCCATCATTCTCGACCTCGGCCTTCCCGGCAAAGACGGCATATCGGTTCTGAAAAGCTGGCGCGCGAATGGTGTCACGACACCTGTGCTTATTTTGACGGCGCGCGGCGTTTGGAGCGAGCGCGTCGAAGGGATCGACGCGGGCGCCGATGATTATGTGGCCAAGCCCTATCAGATCGAAGAAGTGCTCGCCCGCATTCGTGCGCTTGTGCGCCGTGCCGCGGGGCATGTCTCGTCAGAGATCAAATGTGGCCCGCTTCGCCTTGATACCAAATCAACGCGTGTGACCGTGGAAGGCAACCCGGTCAAACTAACCTCGCTCGAATACCGTCTGCTTTCCTATCTGTTGCATCACATTGGCCGTGTGGTTTCGCGCGGCGAATTGGTGGAACATCTCTATGAGCAGGACTTCGATCGCGATTCGAACACCATCGAAGTTTTTGTGGGCCGTCTGCGCAAAAAACTTGGCGTCGATGTTATCAAGACCGTGCGCGGCCTTGGGTATTGCATCGAAGATCCTGAAAAAGTGAACGGCGAAGCGACGGCGGATTCCTGATCCCTATGCTCGGATCAATCCGCGCACGATTACTTGTCTTCAGCGCCAT